>Ga0208825_1000366_pt1 | contig 45247 bp, 39 predicted proteins | sample AD_UKC113_MetaG_FD_184450 | JGI IMG/M metagenome (GOLD analysis project Ga0208825, IMG submission 184450) | Active sludge microbial communities of municipal wastewater-treating anaerobic digesters from Hong Kong - AD_UKC113_MetaG (SPAdes)... | ecosystem: Engineered > Bioreactor > Anaerobic >... | reverse complement strand
AAGCCTCGGCTTCAGCGGTAACGCCGATATCCTGAGCGGCGCTCGCCAGCAGTTTGACAATGACATCCGACGGGACAAGCCTGAAGGTAAACTGTTGACAGCGGCTTTTTATGGTGGCTGGCACTTTGTGAGGTTCAGTGGTGGCAAAAATGAACACGACGTAAGGCGGCGGCTCCTCAATCGTTTTCAGCAGCGCATTGAAAGCGCTTGTCGAGAGCATGTGCACTTCGTCGATGATATAGACCTTGTAGCGCCCCGAATTGGGCGGGAAAAGCACCTCGTCCTTTATCTGCCTTACGTTTTCCACCGAAGTATTGGATGCGCCGTCAATCTCGATCACGTCCAGCGAGGAACCAGCAGCTATCGCCTTGCACGAATCGCATTCGCCACAGGGGTGAGCCGTTGGGCCTTTTTCGCAATTCAATGCCTTGGCAAGAATTCGCGCAGTCGAGGTCTTGCCGCAGCCCCGCGGCCCGGAAAAAAGATATGCGTGCGCGATTCGCCCCGTTTGTATCGATTTTTCGAGCGTGGCGGAGACAAACTCCTGACCAGCGAGTTGCTCAAATATTTGAGGACGTTTTCGTGTCGCGGTGACTTCATAAGACATGGATTCAAAATAACACGGAGAGGCGTGAGGGTAAAGCCTCGAGGGCAGAAAGCCAGGCGCTCTGCGGCACCGCACCTACCGCTTACCGTTGCTTCCTTCCGGACCTGGCGGGGTTGGGCGGCGGTTACGAGCACAGTGCCTGGCTTTCTGCCTTCGAACCTTGTAGGCGGAGAGACAGGGATTTGAACCCTGGGTACCCTTACGGATACACGCGACTTCCAATCGCGCACCTTCGACCGCTCGGTCATCTCTCCAAAAAAAACGCAAAGAAAGATACAAAAAGAAATAACGAAACAAGCGGAGAGAGGGGGATTCGAACCCCCGGAACCAATAAAGGTTCAACGGTTTTCGAGACCGCCCGATTCAACCGCTCTCGCATCTCTCCAAGGGCAACGAGGCTAAGAGGATTCGAACCTCCGACCTTCAGATCCGCAATCTGAAGCTCTATCCAGCTGAGCTATAGCCTCACAAAAACAGTCATAAAAACCAAGCACTAAAAACAAAACGGAGAGGGGGGGATTCGAACCCCCGGTGCCCTTTAGAGGCACAACTCCTTAGCAGGGAGCCCGATTCGGCCGCTCTCGCACCTCTCCTTCTAGACATCCGGGATCGGAGCAGGGGGGATTCGAACCCCCGGTACCTTGCGGTACAGCGGTTTTCAAGACCGTCTCCTTAAACCCCTCGGACACCGCTCCATTCTAGAAAAACACTGAATCGGCGAAAATTGACATTAAGCGAAAGTGCTCAAATTGTCAATAGTTCCTACTACCTATGCCAAATGAATGATAGATGCCCGTAGGCGGCTCCCAGGTGAGCTTCACCTCGATCACCGTCGCGGCGGAAGGTCCCCGTTCGAGCCAGCTTGCAAAGGTTTTGAGGTCTTCCTCTTCGCCCTCTGCCCATACCTCGACCGAGCCATCGTCGAGGTTTTCGACCCAGCCCGTTACACCGAGCGCCCGCGCCTTGTAGGCGGCCGAAACTCTAAAACCGACGCCCTGCACGTCGCCTAACACCACCGCGTGAAATGCCTTCATATTATTCCTATCATCGCCTCGCTCAAGGCTAGTTCAAGTCACCCGTGAACCCTGACAGGTCCCACGCCGCTCGAGCTCGGCCTCCACAGCCGCGTAAAGCCGATTCTTTTCCGGAGGCGGAAACACATTGATGGCCAAATCGCCGGAGAAGTCCGCACAAAGCCGCATAATCTCCACGGATGGGTCTAAGAGTTCGAGACAATCGGCCAAGAGTGCCGGCAAACGCCCCGGGTAGAGCGGCATAAACTCACCCAAAGGGAATTGTAATGCAAGACTCGATCCTTTTGCTAAGCGCAAATCGTGAAACTTTATCCCCTCGACACCCTGGTCGTTCACAAATCGAACAGTGTCGAGCATCTGAGCGCGGCCTTCGCCGGGCAGCCCCAAAATGACGTGCACCGCGCGCTTAAGCCCTGCCTCGCCACCAAGCCTGTTCGCCTCCACGTACGCAGCCACGCCGTGCCCACGCCTGATGCGCGCCAGCGTCTCGTCGTGCGCGCTCTGCAGGCCGAGCTCCAACCACACTTCGAGCCCCGCCCTGTCCTGCGAAGGCCGCGCGTATCCGGCAAGCAGCGCTGCCTTTTCTGCATCGAAACAGTCCGGCCTTGTGGAAACCACCATTCCCTTTAGACTACCGGGCGCAGCTTCTTCCACCATGCCAATGGCTGTGTCGTACGCGGTGCGCAGCTGGGCTACCGGCAAATTCGTACAGGAAAATGCCTGGAAATATAAGAAATAAGTCTGCGCGCCGTATCGAATTCTCAAAAACTCAATGCCGTGACGGATTTGCGCCTCCAAAGGTGGCACTCCCTGTGGTACGTCATGAACCTGCCCAGACCGCAAGGCGACCGGCAGGTTGTGCTGATACGCAGCAAGCCCACCTTCTGGTGCGCAGAAGATGCAGCCTCCAGGGCCTCTGCCGCCGTGCTCAGCGGTGGCACCCTCCCGGTGAGGACAGCCAAAGCCTGCGTCGACGCCCACACGCCACACACGCTGGCCAAAGCGTTCGAGAAGCCTTTCGGAATGTCGATTAAACCGCGAATCCATATTTGGCGCCTACATAATCCACATAACTCACATAACCTGCGTAGCGTATGTTACCTGTCCGATCTCGCACGGCCACAATGCACACGTGCCGATCTATGCGTTCAGAATCCTTTTAAAGAGAGTATCATACTCTGCCAAACTTGTACTGTGTACCGCCTCTTCGCGTAAGGCTGCACCGCCTGGCAATCCTTTCGTATAGGCACAGAATTGCGTTCTAAACTCGATGCAGGCCGATTTTTCCCCATCGAGGGCTATGGAGCGCACCAGGTGAGACCGCGCAACGGCAACAACCTCTTGCGCCGTACGCGCCGGCTTCTCCCCGCCCTTCCACAGCGCCGTGGCATCAGCAAAAATAAAAGGGTTCCCAAAGGCCCCGCGCGCAATCATAACGCCGGCGCACCCAGTTTCCTTAAGCATGGCCACGGCAGCCTCGGCGCTGAACACATCCCCAGAGCCAAACACCGCCACCCCCCGCGGCGCGAGCGCCCGCGCAAGCGTCCCAATCGCGCCCCAATCCGCCTTCCCGCCGTACCCTTGCGCGCGCGTTCGCCCGTGCAAAGTCACCGCGGCCGCCCCCGCCTCCACCGCCGCCTCGGCTGCCTCCAAAAAGTTAACCGACGCCTCGTCCCAGCCTTTTCGTATTTTTACCGTGACAGGGATGTCCGTCGCGGCCTTCATGGCCCGCACAATCGCCGCAATCGCTTCAGGGTTCCTCTGCAGGGCCGAGCCCGCACCGGCTTTCACAATTTTGGGCACCGGGCAGCCGCAGTTGAGGTCGATCACCACCGGCCGATACTCGGCTACCATGGCAGCAGCCTTTGCCAAGACCTCCGGTTTTGCGCCGAAAAGCTGTATGGCGTAAATCGGCTCCTCCGGCAGGTGCGCAAGCATCGCTTTTGTTTTCGGATGCCCGCGCGTCAGAGCCTCGGCGCTCACCATTTCGGTATAACAGAGCGCCGCCCCCTGTTCGTAACAGATCGAGCGGTATGCTGGTGAGGAATATCCTGCCGTAGGTGCAAGAAAAAATGGCGACCTTAACTGAAGGCCGCCAAGTTTAGGACCATGAAATTGCGTTTCAACGCCTGAAAAAACCATGCAAAAACGCCCCGTTACGGTTCGAGCCTAAAGAACCTGCACGCATTCTGATACGTGGCTTCGGCCACCTCTTCCGGGTCCATCTGCAAGATGTCAGACAGGAACAAAACTGTCGACGGCAAATATTCGGGCTTGTTGCGTTTGCCTCTATATTCGGCGGGGACCATAAACGGCGCCTCGCTCTCCACAACAATCCTGTCCAGAGGCAGCATGGCAGCTGTTTCGTGCAAATTCCTCGCGTTGCGGTACGTCAAATTGCCAGCAAAGGAGAAATACACATTGAGCCCCGAATCCAGCACGCGCTCGGCGTACTCCGCATCTTCGGAATAGCAGTGCAGGACGGCACCAGCTGGCGGGATTCTATCCTGCAAAACTTCGAGCACGTCTCTGCCTGCCTCCCGATTGTGGATGATAACTGGTAGGTCAAGGCGAGCCGCCAGTTCGAGCTGGTCGATAAAGAGTTCTATCTGACTTCGCCTGTCTCCATATTTGTGATAATAGTCCAGGCCGATCTCTCCTATGGCGACAACGCGGGGAAGTTTCGTACTTGTTTCGATAACCGTCTGCCAGTCTTTTCCGGGATTCTGCACCTCAGAAGGCGAGACGCCAACTGCGTGATACACGTGCTCTGCCGGCTTGAGGTTGTCGTATACCTCCTTAAAGTCGACGAGGCTGTTGCAGATGCTGACAATTCTGCTTACCCCGGCCTGTTTTGCTTGCTGGCAAACTAAAAGTTGTTCAATCGGGTCATCGTAAATGAGCCCGATGTGGGCGTGAGTGTCAAAATACCGCATCTGTCTTCCGCTTAAAATAGTGGTGGGAACATCCATACGGATGCTAGATTACTAATGTACCATGGTAAAAATCACACGTCAACGTTTATTTCAAAAAGCGCCACAAAGCCTCATCACATTCTGAATTGCTCGCCCAGATAAAGACTTCTAGCGTTTTGGTCGTTGAGTACCGTATCGCGGTCTCCTGAGACGATGATATTGCCCAGGTGGATAATATACGAGCGGTCGGTGATATCCAGCGCATCCCGTACGTTGTGATCCGTAAGCAGGACACCGATGCCAGATTCAGATAGTTTTGCTATGATCTTTTTTATCTCGTGAATGGCGATTGGATCAATTCCGGTAAAGGGCTCGTCCAGAAGCAGAAATTTAGGCTCGATGGCAAGCGCGCGCGCAATCTCTGTTCTGCGGCGTTCGCCTCCTGATAAGGTGTAGCCAGGTTGGCGGGCAAGCGCAGCGATGCCAAACTCTTCCATGAGCTCCTGCGCGCGTCTCTTGCGCTCGACCTTGCTCATCCCGGCCTTGGCTTCCAACACGGCCAGAATATTGTCTTCCACACTCAACTTGCGGAAAATTGAAGGTTCCTGTGGCAAGTACGAAATTCCGTGACGTGCGCGTTGATACATTGCCATGTTGTTAAGCAGCTTGCCGTCAAGGAGCACTTTGCCGGCGGTGGGGCGCAAAAACCCGGCAAGTATGTAGAACACCGTCGTCTTGCCTGCCCCATTGGGTCCCAAAAGTCCCACTACTTCTCCAGACTGCATCAAAAAGCTCACATCTGCCACGGCTACCTTTTTGCCATAGAGTTTGCGCAGATTGCGGACTTCGAGCGTAGGAACACTGGCGTCTTTTGGGCTCAAGGACTCGTCCCTTCGGCTGTGTTTTGTTGATCTTGCGGGGCTGCTTCGTTCTTGGTCGTGGAGATTGAACCGCTGACATCGCCACTTAAAGAAAGATCGTTGAGATCCGCCTTGCCAGACATATACTCGGCTGAGAGCTTCCCATCGCTATTCAACGCCACTGGCGCGCCCGAAAGTTGCAAGCTCTCATCGTTGCGGTCATACCGGGCAAACTCTGCCCGTACCGCAAAATCTTCTTTTAGAATATGCACTGCAATTCTCGCTACCAGAATGGATTGCTTTTGATCGAATTGAACCCATTCCGCCTTTAGAAGCAGATTGTTTTTTGAATCGTCTATCTGAACCTGATTTTCAGCGATGCCGACTTCCGTATCCCGCGTGTAGACAACGTGAGCAGCCGTTAGCTGAAAACCCTTGCTATCATCCTTGACCATCACATTCCCGACACAGACCATATCGTTGTAATCCTTGCCGGAAAGTTCGATTCTGTCTGCAGTTACTTGTATGGTCCCGGTATTGACAATGGCTGAGCCGATCAGCACGGTCTTTTCTTTACCTTTCGCAATGACGCTTTCCATCCGGCGAGCCTTAAATGTTATCGTATTCTTAGCCTCGCCGCCCGTATCTTGCCCAAAAGCCAACTCAACTGGCGTTAGCAGAACGACGAGCGCACAGAGCAGGATGGCCGCTCGTGTGCCCCCCCGGGACAAAGAGCATTGTCTAGACAAAGAATGTCGGTTTTTTGCTCTTTTCAATTCCTTCCTCCTTATATACACCCTTGCCACCATCCCACTGCCTTTACTGACACACCTTATTTGCACACCTTGACCGCCGGGTTATGCTACTCTTGGAACAAGGTACCCTGCACTCCATTCCGGAAAGAAAACGCCTCGGCTTGAAGGTCAGCAAAGAAACCGGACCCATAGAAGAAAAGGTCTTTCCCCACCTTGGCGATCACAGGATCCTCCATGGCACCCTCTATAGTCTCAGATGCAGCCTTATAACGCAACTGCTTACCCTCAAAACTCGCATCTTCGTCTAACACACGAATCTGCACGTAATCCTGGAATTCGATGTCGCCCGAGTCTTCGTGATAAATAGCCTTGTCAGCGTCTCCTGTGGCTATCGGTTTACCAGAATCCCTGCCCCGCATCTCGAATTGCATTTTACTGACGACAAGAATGCCTCTATCCTGATAATGCTCAGCTTTTTCGGCTTTGGCAGTAAAAACAACCTTACCATTTTCGACTTCTTCGCGGGCAAAATTTGAAAACACGATGTCCGGCATCTCCTTGGTGTCGAGTTGTTCAGGCTCCACGTCGTCGCCGATCGAGCAGCCTGACAAAATACACCCGAACATCACGATGAGAAGAAAGACGAAGACTGGCCAGGCGCAGACAGGGCGCGGCACACTATACCTCTGCCTCATTGCCCCGCTTTTGCCTCGTTTTGTTTGACACATTCAGCTATAAAAGCCTTGAAGAGCGGATGAGCCTTTGTCGGTCTGGATTTGAATTCGGGATGGAATTGTACACCCACACCCCAGGGGTTGTCATTCCACTCGCAGGCTTCCACAAGTTCACCGTCTGGCGTCGTGGCAGAAATCGTAAGCCCCTTGGCTTCAAGCTCCGGCCTTGCGGTATTTGCGACTTCGTATCTGTGTCGATGCCGCTCCACGATTCTTTCAGCCCCATAGGCTTTGCGGATTTTTGTGTCGGGCTTGGTGACTGACTCGTTGGCGCCAAGCCTCATGGTACCGCCATAATTCTTGACGTTTACCTGTTCCTCAAGAAGACACACAACAGGATGCGTCGTCGTCTTGGAAAATTCGGTGGAATGAGCGTCTTCCCAGCCAACGATGTCGCGCGCATATTCTATAACCATGACCTGCATGCCCAAACAAATGCCAAAGTAGGGCAGCTTGTGCTCACGTGCGTAGCGCGCCGCCAGGATCATGCCCTCGATACCGCGCTCGCCAAAGCCGCCCGGCACCAGGATTCCATCGATATTCGCAAAGAGTTCGTCCAATTTGGCGTTTGCGTCTTCCAATCTGCTGGAATCGATCTTCACAAGCTCTACACCGGCATTGTTTGCCACGCCTCCGTGGCAAAGAGCTTCCCATATCGATTTGTAGGCGTCATGCAATTCCATGTACTTGCCCACAATACCGATCCTGACCTTCCGCGCAGGATGCTTGATCTTGTCCACGACTTCCCGCCACGCACCCAGTTCCGCATGTCGACTCTCCACATTCATTTTCTTGAGGATAAATGCGTCCGCACCCTGCTTATTCAGCACGAGCGGAAGCTCATAAATGGTAGGAAGGTCGTAAGCAGAGATCACGCCTTCAAACTCGACGTTAGTAAAGGACGAAATTTTGCGCCGAACGCTGTCATCCAGGGGATCTTTGGACCGCAAGACAAGCACATCGGGCTGAATTCCAACCTCCTGAAGCTCTTTTACCGCGTGCTGTGTTGGTTTTGTCTTGATTTCGCCACCAGAGACCGACGGTACCAGAGTAACGTGCACCGAAATGGCATTTTGCCTGCCACACTCGTGAATAAGCTGTCGGGCAGCCTCCAAGAACGGCACAGACTCCATGTCACCGACCGTCCCGCCTATCTCCACAATCGTGATATCGACATCTGGAGCATCGCGTACAAGGAGGATTCGCCGTTTGATTTCGTCTGTTATATGTGGAATAACCTGCACCGTGCGCCCAAGAAAGTCGCCTGCGCGCTCTTTTTCTATCACGGTCTTGTAGACCTGACCGGTGGTTATCGAATTTTCCCGTGATAGTGGCGCCGAAGTAAATCGCCCATAATTGCCCAGGTCAAGGTCTGTTTCGGCCCCGTCGTCGGTCACGTAAACCTCGCCATGCTGGTAGGGGCTCATCGTGCCCGCGTCCACGTTCAGGTAGGGGTCGATTTTTAGCATACGTACGGTAAGACCGCGCGCTTCCATGAGAGCACCAATGGACGATGCCGTTACGCCCTTCCCAAGGGAAGAACAGACGCCGCCCGTTACAAATATGAGCTTCTTCATGGAATTTCAGTATTGAAAATTGCTGGCGAATTGTCAATCACTGGCTCGTACCCCGCGGACATGAATTGCGGGGAATCGCAACAAAACGGGATTTTTTGCTGGACCCGCGCTGGAAAGCCGTATTACACTGGCTCTATGGATGCCAGACGACTTTTGCTTGTGGGGGCTTGGCGGCAATCGATGTGGATTGCGATGACACGATGATAGACCGCTTAATGTTGTACGTAGAAGAGCTGGAACGCTGGAATCCTGTGTATGGACTTGTAAATGCCTCCGGCGATGACCTTGTCATAAAGCATGTCCTGGACAGTCTTGCGCCGTTCAGGATAGTCGAATCACTTTTACGGGAATACGAGGAGGCTCACGACAAAGGTCAGCCTGCGACGGTGAGCGACCTCGGTTCCGGTGCCGGATTACCGGGCATACCACTCAGTATTATTTTCCCGGACCATCCCTTCCTGCTCTACGAACGCATGGACAAGCGAGTGCGATTCCTTGAAACGGAAAAAATCACGCTGGGCCTTGTGAATGTCGAGATCTGCGAAGCCGAAACAAGCCAACCAATAAAACCTTACGAGGTCGCTGTTTTTCGTGCCTTTCGGCCTTTTAGCGAGACCAAGCTTTTTAGGGCCATTTGGAAAAACACTGATAACGGCGGAGCGCTCATGGCGTACAAGGGAAAGTTGCTTAACGCGCAGCTTGAATTGGAAGGGCTCAAAAGCGACCAAATCCTAGCCGTGGCTGGCAATCGCGCCCAAGTGTTGCCAATATGGGTACCTTTTCTGGACGAGGAGCGCTGCGTAATAGTGATGCGCAAAACCTGAAAAGTTTGATGCAGGCTCTTGATGCAGTCTAGCGTACGATGTAACTCGTCATGGCGACGCTTCCATTTTGGAACGATTCATGAAAAACGCGCATGTCCTCGCCTTCTTGGAGCATGCCCGCCGTTGCGAGCAAAGGAATGTAATGATCTGGCGTGGGTACAGCGCGCTCGGAAACCTGGATAGGCGTTGCGTAACTTGCGAGGCTCGCCCAGTCGCGCGCGGCGATTTTTTGCTTTACGAGCTCGTTAAACGCTAATGACCAAGGATAGCGTCTGTGGCTCATGGTCTCGTAATCTACCTCATAAAGATTGTGGACAATGTTTCCGCTCCCCACGAGGAGAACACCCTCTTTGCGTAAGGGCCTGAGAGCTTTGCCTACCTCAAACCATTTCTGATACGGTAACCGAACGTCGATACTGAGCTCCAAGAGCGGGATGTCGTGATTGGGGTAAAGATGCCACATCACAGCCCAGCCAGCATGGTCGATTCCTCGAGACATGTCCTCCGCACAGGGAAACCCCGCGGCTGTCAGAAGCATTGCGGCGTGATGAGCAAGGGCCGGATCTCCGGGCGCCCTGTATTCTACTTCGTAAAGTTCGCGCGGAAAGCCATAAAAGTCGTAGATTTGCCCAGGATTTGGCAAGGCGGTAATCTTGAGGCCATGGGTGAGCCAGTGAGCGGAGACAACAAGGATGGCAGCGGGGCGTGCAAAGGTACCGGAGATTTCTTCCATAGTCTTGGACCATGGGCTGGACTCCAAGACGTTCATCGGCGAACCGTGCCCCACGAAGAGGGCTGGGAGATTTTTGGTGGTCGGCTCATTAGTCATATTCATGACTAAAAAGATAAACAATTCAGATCAGTTCTTCCACTTTTTAGAAAAGGGACACCTTCTTGCTCCAGGAGCCAGCGTTTCATGGCAAGCCCACCTTGATAGCCGCCAAGGCTTCCGTCAGAGCGAACGGTTCTGTGGCAAGGGATAAGCAGCGGAAAAGGGTTATGGGAGAGCGAGACGGCGACGGCGCGGGCCCCGCGGGGCTGGCCGCAGGCGGCGGCCAGACGGGCGTAGGTGGTGACGGTGCCAGGCGGCGTGCGGTGCTCCTGCGCAAGGGTGCGACGCTGGAAGTCGGGGCAGAGGTGCAAGGGAATTTGATCCAGGGGGAACACGAAGCGGGCCGCGCCGTCGCCGCACACGGCATTTGCCTCTGGCTCGTGTCCACCAACAGTATCTCTGCCAGTATCAAAAAGGCCATGTATAAAGTCGTAGAACGGCGCGAGTTCCCGAGGCAGGCTGGATTCCTTCTTGCCAAACCCTTGTGACAACCCATCTATTTCTTGTTGACAAATAATAATGCGTAACAGCATGGCTCCACGGTTTTGGTCCTCAGACCAGAAAAACGCAATTTTCCCAAATCGCGCAGGAAAAGCATACCAATGCGCCAATTGCGGCTCCAGGCCCAGGTAATGGAGCCACCTATTTAGAATGTTGGACACAGACTACCCCTTGGTTATCAGGACGAAGGCAGCAATGAATCCACTGAACCCCGGGTCCATTGTGCAGACCAACAGCAGCCTCATGAACGCGCATTTCGGTACCATGCGTTTCAGTATTTGCATGGAAATTAGTCAAGAACGAATCAATTTGAGCAGAAAACTCCCGACTTTTTGCTGGACCGACCGTCATTGCCATGAGCGTTGGCCCAGAGCCGGAAAGCCAGAATGCACCCGCGCCGTAATTAATGCAAGCTTCCTTCACCTCCTCGTAGCCTGGGATGAGAGCTTTTCGATAGGGCTGGTGCAGTTTGTCGTCGCACGATAAGCCCAGGAGTTGTGCGTCTTTTTTTAACACGGCCTGAGAAACCATGACCGCCCGAGCAATGTTGAAGACTGCGTCTGTCCGGCTCAAGGTGGCAGGCAAGACAGCGCGCGCCCATTTTGTTTCGAGCTCGAATGGAGGAATAATCGCGTGGAAACGCCAGGACGAAGGTATCGAATTGCGCGAAGCTACGACACGCTTTACACGAGCCCCTTCAGGTTGCACGACGGCTTGTTGCACGACGGGTGTATCGGATACGAATGCCGCACAGAAGCCACCGCAGACCGCAGGCACCGCGTTGTCCGGATGCCCTTCCACAGCGGTTGCCACATCGAGAAGGAATTGAACCGCCCGAGGACCAAAAACCGCCTTGTCAGCCTGCCACCTCACATCGGCATCCTTGTTTCCAAGCAGCAGGGCAGCCACAAGGCCTCCCACGCTCAGTGCGGCGCTCGAACCTAGGCCGCGCGCCACAGGTATTTTACTGCGAATGCGTACATGAATTGGAAAGGCTTCCAGACCGAGCTGCTCTCTTCCATAACGGTAGCTCCGCAGAAAAAGATTGTCGTCTGTGCAATATGCAGGATCGCAGCCCTCTACACGCCATGTCGACGCGCATGAGACTTCGAACTCGTTATAAAGCGACAAGGCGAGCCCGAGCGTATCGAACCCTGGTCCGATGTTGGCGGAAGTCGCAGGCACCCTAATTGTAAGTACTTCTTGCATATTCATCTGCTTTGCTGATCTTGCCTGAGTTTACTTGGGCGAGAGCGAATTCTGCAGCGAGCTCTTTACAAACTCCGCGAGCGCTCCTTCAACTTCATCAAGCTCAAGTATTTTATTATTTAGAATGGCTTTACTTTCAAGTTCTGTAATGAATAACGGAAGCTCCAGGCCAGTAATCATACTGAGCCGATGCGCGGAAGCCAGACTACCCCGAGCCGAAGCCTCCACGCCGAGCGACTCAAGGCACACTTGTGGAAATTTAAAGGGGTTGGCCGTCGCCGCCACAACGATCGGCCCGGAATTGCCAAGACCGCCGATAGTACGCTGCAGAACTTCTACTGCAGTGGCGGTATGAGGATCCAGCAAAACTTTGTCTGTGCTCCAGACTTTTGCAATACAAGATCGCGCAGAAATATCGCCGCACCAGCCGCCAGTAAAATCCGCAAGGTACCGTTTTTCTTTCTGATTGATTTCGAACCATCCGCGCTGGGAAAGCTCGCTCATGAGCTGAGCTGTTCTGCATGGATCCCGATCCGAAGCCAGGTAAAGGAGACGCTCAAGATTGCTAGAGACCAAAATATCCATGGAAGGACTGTCAGTTTTAACGAGATCTCGACGCCGATCGTAAACTCCGGTCGCGAAAAAATCTGCAAGTACCTTGTTGGCATTGGAAGCACACAAGAGCCGGCCTATGGGCAAGCCCATTTCTTTTGCATACTTGGCTGCAAGGATGTCACCAAAGTTTCCGCTTGGGACGGCGACGTGCATCGTCTTATCTGGACCAAGAGCGTCCCTTGCCGCAAGATCGCGCCACGCCTTAACATAATAAACGATTTGCAGCAGCACACGACCAATGTTGATTGAGTTTGCCGAGCTCAAAAGAACTCCAGAAAACAAGCCTGAGATTTCGCTTTTGCCGGACATCTCGCTGTCAGAAAAGGAACCAGTTCCGGCAAGTTTCTGCGTCGCCCGTTCAGCCGTTAATCCTGGTGATCTATGGGCATTTTTGTTGAATAATCGTTTTACAAGGCGTTGAGCGTCGTCAAAATCGCCTTTTATACCGGCAACAAAACAGGACCGTCCGTCTTGCGTGACCATTTGCAGTCGCTGAATCTCGCTCGTACCATCCGCCGGATACAACACGGCGGTCAGGATGCCAGGAATTCGGGCAAGGCCTGCGAGAGTCGCGGAACCGGTATCTCCAGAGGTTGCAGCCAACACCAAGGGAACACGGTGTTCGCCGATGAGGAAAAGGCTCTCTTTGAGCAATCCTCCAAGAACGCTGAGTGCAAGATCCTTGAAGGCCCCTGTTTTGCCGTGAAAAAGCTCTAAAAGATAAACTTCCTGCCCATCGGAACCGGCCATGGCCAATTCCGAAGATAGCCCCGGCAGTGGTGTCAGAGGGCAGATTTCCGTGGTATCGAAGTAGCCAGCCTCCCCATAAGCCGCTTCCAAGAGTTGTTGCAGCCTGGATTCTTCCCAATCCGCAAAGAAAGGCTTTAAAACCAGCATTGCAAGATCGGAATAGCACAGAGGAGTTGGATCGAAAACACGATCTGGCAAGCGCGGAAACCCTGAGGGCACATAAAGGCCGCCATCGTCCGGCATACCGGCAACGATGGCTTGCTCAAGGCTTACTGCACCGGCCTGCTGCCGATGTGCGCTCAAACCCTTACCTGCAGAATCTCTGCAGGCTCTCGTGCTTTCGTACACAATGCGCTGCATGGCACTCATGATAAAATACTCGCGCGCCAAAAAGAAGCCCCCGCCCGCACCCTGTCGCGGGTGCCGGGCGGGGGCGTTCCCGCCTCAACTATTTAGGCACATGACCACGTACAACAATTCTACAGAATGCTGAAATCAGCCGGCGAGGTGAGGCCACGCTTGCCAAGCTCTACATTCATCATGTAAAGAGCCTGCTGATTGTTGCCCATAATCTCCAAACTCTGCAAAATATCCCGTACGTTTTTCTCTTCTTCTATCTGTTCGTCGACAAACCAGGCAAGGAAGCCCTGTGTGGCGTAGTCTTTTTCCTCTACTGCCAAGTCCATGATTTCCTTAATACTGGCCGTAACACCGCGTTCGTGCGCATACACTCTCTCAAATATGTCCTTTACGCTGGTTTCCTGCAAATTGTCTACGGTGATAGTTGCCAGTTTGAGGCTCGCCCCTTGCTCTTCGAGGTACTTGATAAACTTCATGGCATGAAACATCTCTTCGTGATATTGAACCATGAGCCACTTGCCAATGCCGGTGTAACCAGCCTCGGTCATTCTTGCCGACATCGCCATGTAAAGATAGGCGGAGTACATTTCACGGTTTATCTGTACGTTGATTCTCTCGGCCATCTTGTTAGAAATCATTCTGTTACCTCCGATATGAAACACTTCATTATTATTGAATATAATGAAAATGCCATAGAAAGCAAACAAATTCCCTTAAGTACCGGCTACGACCATAAAGCACAGGCCGTCCATCCTCTGGCCTGTCCAAAATCGAGTGCTGCTTTTAGGCCTGCCCTATCTTTGGAATCTTTTGAACCGGAAGAAAGCCTGTTGATAGGAATCCATCTCCCTGCAAGCCCTTTTTCTTCCGCCGCAATCTGGAAGTGCCGCATTGCTATGCCCAAGTCTAGGTTTTGCAGATGCACTTCTCGAGTCCCATTGTTATAAATCTTGTCTTCATCAAGAAAAAGCATCCATTCGGCGGCCAACGGCTCTATGCCCAATGCTTTCCCCGATGGAATTCGTACAAGACGCCAGGGCTGTTTGTTGGACGCGGAAGGAGCTTCCTGCACCGCGCGCAGCACGGCAAGCCAAGGCTCATCAAAACGCCCGCCCGGAACGCCGCGCAAAAGGCCGCTCGAAGCATCGTAAGAATGATCTGCCGCAAGGTCAAAGGCTATTTCTTCAATCGGTTTACGTGAACGAGCCCGCGCCGAAGCGGTGACTACACGGTCTGCAAGTTTGCGCCTATCCGCCGGCCATCCGAAGGCAATAATGGCAGGTACTAGCTCGTCCTCCTTAGCCTGTACCACCTCTGCTGCCCTGCTTCGACTAAAGACTCCGCCGATCCAGCACGTTGCGTAACCGCGTGCCGTCAGTTCTAGTACGAGTTTCTCCACAGTCCAGCCGACATCCTCCATGTTGCCGGCCAGTTTCCCGGCGCGTGCAACGGCGGGAACCACAAAGCCCGAGGCATTGGCAATAAGTCCGTACGTGCCCATTCGCACAGGCGCGCTGCCAATTTCGGCTCCTGCAACGGCAAGACGTACTTTGTTTCCAAAAGGGCTGTCCTGCGTACTCTCTTCTTCAAGCTGTCTGCACAAATCCCTTAGATCGACGAGTTGCTCAGGCGTAAGTTGCGCCCCATCAAAGCTCCGCGTAGAAACTCGAACCGAAATAGCTTCATAGAGTGTCACAAGCCAACTCCTTCCACCTAAAACAGGAGACCAGGTGGTCGTTGATTACGCCCACCGCTTGGAGATGAGCGTAGATTGTCGTTGTACCCACAAAGCTAAAGCCTGCTTCCTTCAGTTCTTTACTCACGAGGTCCGAAAGCTCACTCGAGGTCGGTAGTTCACCAATCGAAGTCCAGTGGTTTATCACCGTGCGCCCTTCTGTAAAGTGCCAGAGCCAGGTATCGAAGCTGCCAAAGCGCTCCTGAATCGCCAGGAATCTTTGCGCATTTTTTATCGCGGCTTCGATCTTCCTCCTGTTGCGAATGATGCCAGGGTCTGCAAGCAGTCTTACCACATCGTCCTCGCCAAATCGAGCCACTCTGCAAGGGTCAAAACCCGCAAAAACCCGCCTGTACGCCTCTCGCTTTTTGAGTACCGTGAGCCAGGAAAGCCCCGCCTGCTGTGTCTCCAGCAGCAAAAACTCAAAGTGCCTGGCTTCATCATGGACAGGGCAGCCCCACTCTTCGTCGTGATAGCGCATGTAGACGGGATCAGCGCCACACCAGGGGCACCTCTCTTTTTGCTCTGACTTTTTCAATCGGTCATACTCTTGAGTAGAGTCTCCGGATCTGCAAGAATAACTCCCTCACTTATCATCGACTGTATCTTATTGTAAGAGCCTGAATTACCAACCATAATCGCCCCTACAATTCTACCATCTCTGGTAAAGATCCGGGCAAAATTGCCGTTTCGATTCAGTGTGTGCGCCTGCATCCCTTGAGCAAGCTCGATTGAACCTACTGAGGCTACGTCGATCCCTGTGACTTTGAGTTTGGTAGAAAGCACGCTGCCCTTATATTCGGTCGGTATGCCAATGGCGTTGAGGCCTGCCAGCTTGCCTTGCTCCCGGGCGATCGGCCACAAGCCATACACCATGCCTTCGTACTGAGCAACATCGCCTGCCGCATAGATATCCTGGCTGGAGGTGCGCATGTAGTTGTCGATACACACGCCTTTCTCGCAGCGTATACCTGCTTTCTGTGCCACGGCCAGATTGCTTCGTACACCGGCGGAGAAAAGCACAAGGTCTGTCGCTATGGAAGTGCCATCCTTAAAGTGCACGACGAGTCCGTCACCTTTCTTTTCTATGACTTCTGTTTGTCTGGGAAGAAGAAAATGCAGTCCTAACGTTTCAAGGCGTTCTTGAAGAATCTTTGCCCCGTCCATATCGAGTTGGCGTGGCAGGAGCCTTTCGAAAACCTCAACCACCGTGGTATCCAGGCCGCGGTGGTTAAGACTTGCCGCAGTTTCGAGACCAAGTAGCCCTCCGCCGATTACGACTGCCCGCTTTTTATCTTTGCTATAATCAATTATCGCACTAGCGTCTGCAATGGTCCGCAAAGTAAACACGCCTGGGAGTTTTGAACCCTCAACCGGTGGCAAAAAAGAACTTGCGCCCATTGCAATAATGAGCTTGTCAAAACTTTCGGTCTGACCATCCGCCCGGATTACCATCTTGGCATTTGGATCGATGGCTGTAATGCTCGTCTGCTCATGAAGTACAATATTATTCTTCTGATAATAACTTGGTGACTTTATGGCGATTTTCTCCGGTGTTGCCTTGCCTCCAAGATATTCGATAATGCGTGGACGGGAATAATGAACCCCTGGTTCATCCGAGTATATTGAAAGTTCGCAGTCCTTATCGTGGTCTCTAATGGCCTCGGTTGCAGCGATGCCTGCAGCGCCGTTGCCTACAATGATGATTTTCACATCTCCTCCTTTGTGACGCCAGCCCATTACATCCATTACAAATCCATTACAAAAGTTCTTTCGCCCAAAAAAAAGGGCGCACAACATCCTTGAGATTTTCTTAAGACCTCAATCAATTTGGATTGGCACAGCGTTTGTTATGTAGTAATTTATTATAGATAATTGTAAGGTAGCAAGGGTAGCAAGCTAATCCTCAAGAGATTGGCAGAAATTCAGGACTTTATGGAAGAGGAGGGTATAAAGAATGAAAAAGACGCTATTAATCGGGGTCTTTCTGTGCACTGTAGCTGCTTTCAGCTTTGCACAGGGCACCCATCTCGACGTTGGCCAATCATCGGCAGGCGCCGGCGTCTCTGCGTTGACAGCAAGTGGCCTGGGAGTAGCAGGTACTTACGAGTACATTTTCTACAAACTCAATATCCCTGATGCCTTCCCCATCACCTTTGGTGGCGCTGCCAAAGCAGGTGTGTATTTCCCCATTTGGTATAATTTCGGCATTGCAATGAATGTTGCCGGTCTTGGTACTGCGCATCTCAGCTTGAATGCCTTCCCCGATCTGCCAAAGGAGATCCAGAACTTCGATTTCTACATCGACCTGGGACCTAGCATTCTTGTTGGTCTGGGGGCTGGTGGTGCGGGATTTGGCTTTGGCATTGCATCCGGTGGCGGACTGAACTATTACTTTAGCCCAAAAACGGCTATCAATGTGGACAGCTATTATGCGTATCACTTTGGTGCGGCGAGAGGCGGTTTTGGTGTCTCGACGCTTGGCATCATGATGAAACTGTAAACACGCTCGAATCGATGATTGAATTCGCCGCCTCGCACAGGGGCGGCGTTTTTATAATGGCCAAAAAATGACTTGACTATGCCATCAGGACAGACCGTGGTCGGGCAAAAGCCGACATCTAGAATAGTCTGCCTTCCCTCAAGCCAAATATGAGACTACCGAAATTATCTACGCCGCAAAAAACCGAGAGTTCTGTCGGTTTAAGACCAAATAGACTCGCAGAAGCAGAAATCGAGATTCCAACCGCATAAGTATCAGGCTTAAGAATCGAGCCTGAGCCAGCCCATGCTGAATCAAAATAGGGACCAACCTGTATATCGCTCACAAGGAGAGCTTCCCCTGCACTGAATTCGAGCGGCTTAGCAAACCAGACAGCTTCTGTATTCACAATGCCGACCCAATCCGATGACCCCTGGGGTACCTTGCCTCTAAACGAAGTATCATCCGTAAGTTCAAGTCCTTGTCGGGAAATATCAAACCTGGAGGCTCCCCGCAGCCGCAAAGCACCATGATGCTCCAGCGCCAGATCCAACTTGACTCCGCCTTCTGGCCCGTAATGGATTGTGTTGGATGCAGAATCGGCAAAGAAGCCTGTGTAAGTGTGGATTCTTGGTAGAAATTGACGCTGTTCATGCTGAGACTCCAAACCCAGGCCAGTCTGCCAATCGAAGCCAGAAGTGTCCAAACTGTATTTCGCACTTGCGGAGAAACGGGGAACAAACGCACACAAAGACTGTTGGCTTGCGCTTGACCACGAAATCCCGACCGAAGCTTCTATGCTTTTGGGGTCGAGACCATAAGAACTCAAGGGTACAAAATCTCCCCAGAGGCGCACGGCGCCGGAAAGCCTCAAGGTGCTGACAGGATTAAGAAGCGCTTGCGCGCCTAGTGTCCATGCTTTGCCTTGTACAGCCCCCAGGCCAAAGAGCGTGGAAAGACCATATCGGGCTTTGCCCACTGCACAGTCGAACGAAAGGCCTGCATATGCCTGCCCAGTCAAGCCCAAACTTTCTGGCTTAAAGGTATTGGGCACGAACCTGTCGGCAACCTTAAGTGTGGGCTGAAGATTCCAGTGTAAATTGGAAGCAGGCAATGCGCCGGATGAAAGGAGAGAAAGTTGAAGTGGCACCTGTGTTGCATAGAACTTGCGCCGCTCTTCCAGGGTGCGGTCGGTTTCGGGCTCTTTTATGACATCATTGCCACCTGAGACTTCAACGGAGGACTCAAGATTAGCCTTAATGCTCTCTATACAGCTCTGCGCGCTTTTCCTTCCCTGTTCGATAATGAGCGATGGATCCGAAAAGGCCATGTACGAGATGGTCTCCACATCGTTGCGGATAACAAGAGGAGTAAAAGCAAAAATCTCCTCCATTCCGCTGCGCGTCTTACCTATGTCGAAGGCCCGATTGATGACGGTGATGGGGTTTCCGAAATCCATGGGCCGGTCGTAAAGCGCCGTAGAGACGATGAGCCTTGACGAGTACCGAGCAGCAGTCGCCACCGGTACAAGATTCGTCACTCCACCATCTATGAGCAGCAGGTCGTCAAGAGAAACCGGCTCAAAGACGGCAGGCAACGCAAAGCTGGCGGCCAAAACCTTGCTAAAGTCGCCTGCCGCCAACTCAACCTGACGTCGAGACTTAAGGTCCTCCGTAATAACCAGAATGGGAATAGGCAAGTCGGAAAGATCCACATCTCCTACCAAAGTTCGAACCAGGGACTGAAGATTGGCACTATCCAATAAACCACCACGAATAGGCAAAACAATATCCAGGTATTGCTCGGGCGGCATCGTTTGCACGACTTGCGCTATGGTTTGAGGAGACATGCCTGCAGCATAGAACATGCCGATCAGCGCTCCCATAGAATTGGCAACGATAAAATCGGGCCTAATCCCCTCGGCTTCGAGCGCTTCAAGGACGCCGATGTGAGCGTAGGCACGCGCAGAGCCACCGGTGAGCACAAGTCCCACAGGCTCCCGACCGGAGGCCCGTACCCTTGCCAGGCGCTGCGCAAATTGATCTGTCCCGATTCCAAGTGGTTCCGTAACCTGCCGAAAGACATCGTGCTCAGGGAAAACTGAGTCAGGCAAAACCTGGTCGGAGCCTTGTGCAAAAGCGTTTTGTACAGTGCAGGCTAGGGCCCCTAGCGTCAGAAAGCAAAGGACCATCGTTAAGGGTTTTTTTGCGAACATCATTTGAGTATAACAAGAATTGCAATTCATGAAAGTGCCCGGTCCATACTCGACGAAGACAGGATTTTTGGTTATTGTTGAAGTATGAATGAACAAAAACAAGACTCAAAGGAGCCTCCTTCTCCAGACTCCGACCCTTTCAGTAGTAGCTATTCGTGCTTTTTTCGCACTCATGTGCCCATGACGATTTCCGTTTTACAAGTTTTGTCAGAGGTTCTGCGATGATCTCTGAAATCATATTTCTGCTTGTGCTTATCCTCTTAAACGGTTTCTTTTCTCTTTCGGAAATGGCCTTGGTGTCGTCCAGAAAGGCGCGTTTGCGCCACAAAGCCGATCAAGGCGACGAACGATACAAGCTCGCACTAAAAGCTGCCCAGGAGCCAGGACAATATCTTTCTGCTATACAAGTAGTTATAACGCTTATTGGTACGCTCACCGGTGCCGTTGGCGGGCTGACCTTTGCTGACTCGCTTGCTGCATTGCTCGCAAAGGCTGCACTGCTTTCGCCCATAGCGAGACCGCTGTCCGTTGTTATTGTAGTCCTCGTCACCACTTACGTGTCGGTCATTCTGGGAGAACTGGTGCCAAAAGCTCTGGCTCTTTCCAACCCAGAGGCAGTCGCTGCCTTTACCGTGCGGCCTTTGCGTGCAGTGAGCAGAGTTTTTTATCCGCTCGTACGTCTTTTTACCGATACGACATCGCTCGTGCTAAAAGCTCTTGGCATTGCCAAACACAAGGAACCGGAAGTCACCGAAGACGAAGTAAAGGTACTCATATCTGAAGGTGCCGAAAATGGAGTTTTTCGCACCTCTGAGAAGGAAATGGTCGACGGCGTGTTCGATCTGGACGACAGGCGGGTTACCGTATACATGGTGCCGCGCACAGAAGTCGTGACCATCGACATTTCGGAGACAGGCAAAATCGCCCCCGAGGATGTAATTCAAAACGCCAACGTACCATATCTCCCTGTTGTAAAAGGCGATATTGACGATGTCATTGGCATGGTCGATGTTCGAACAGCGTTGGCTGCGATAGCGCGAGACAGGTCTGTCAACTTAATGCAGGTTATGGAAAAGCCCTTACTGATGCCGGAAACCATTTCGGCGCTGCGGGCCCTTTCGCTTTTGCAGAGGGCAAACGTTGGCACCGGCCTCATTGTAGACGAATACGGCGGCGTGTCAGGCCTTGTGTCCCAAAGTGACCTTTTGGAATCTATTTTGGGTGGCTTGAGCGAACACTCCGATGCCTCGCTCCCTGGTATTGTGAAGCGCGAGGATGGTTCCTTGCTCGTTGATGGCGCATTGTCCATTGCAGAGTTTGCAGACGCGCTTGGACTCGATGAGAGTCTGATCAGTCAGCGCGACTACGACACCGTGGCGGGTCTGGTTTTGGACTGCATGGGGCGAATCCCCAAGGCTGGGGACAGCTGCGTATGGAATGACCGGAAAATTGAAATACTCGATATGGACGGTAACCGCATCGACAAAGTCATGGTGCACGAACCTATTCAAGACCAAAACGCCGAGCCATAGGAGCCCCTTGCCGTGTGTAGTGCACAGCAAGGGCAGTCCAGCAGTCCAAGTGGCTACACCTCTGTCAAACAAAAGTCAGGAAGTATGCATGAATCCCTGCGCCGGGCACGAGTTCCGGATGGAATGTTGCACCAAGAATAACTCCCTGGCGCACGAGCACAGGATCCGACTTAAGAGAACTCAACACTTCCACAGTGGGTCCCACGCGCACAATTTTTGGCGCCCGGATAAAGACGCCATCCAGCATTGGCGCAGTCGGAATGGAAGTGACAAGCGGAGCATGGAAGCTGTCTATCTGCGTGCCGTACGCGTTTCTCAGAACGGTAACATCGAGCACGCCGAGCGTGGGTTGCCGCCGCCGCAATTTTTCCTGGGCGGCAGGGCTCCGCGCCACAACTCCTGCTTCAGGGTCTTCACCCTCAACATCTTTTGCAAGAAGGATCAGACCTGCGCAAGTCCCAAAAACGGGCATTCCCGCAAGAATACGCTGCCTAAAGTCGTCCAGAAAACCAAATCGTTCCAAGAGCGAACCCATAACGGTACTTTCGCCACCGGGAATGACCATAGCTTCCGCTTTTTGTAAGTCAACACGGGAACGGACTTCAAAGGGGGCTGCACCTGCCGATTTAAGCGCCTTAATATGCGCTTCGTAATCGCCCTGAAGCGCGAGTACACCTATTTTTTTCACAATAGAACCTTATTCTAAAAAACTTATGTAAGAGCTCGTCCAGTGTTTGACAACCCTTACCAGCCCCTGGTCTCCATTCGCTGGTTTTCCGGGAGCTCCGACATCCCAATGCCAACCATTGCCTCGCCCAGGTCTTCAGATAACTCCGCAAGGACCTTTGGATTGTTGTAATTAACAACTGCACCAACAATAGCGGCTGCCCGTCTTGCAGGGTCTCCTGATTTGAAAATGCCTGAACCGACAAAAATCGCCTCAGCGCCGAGCTGCATCATGAGCGCTGCATCTGCTGGCGTTGCTATACCGCCTGCAGAGAAGTTTGGCACAGGGAGTTTGCCAGTCACGGCAACTTCATAGACCAGCTCATAGGGCGCCCCAAGTTCCTTGGCTGCAGTCATAAGCTCCTCGCGTGGCAGACTCATCAAGCGAGCTATGCCATCGCGTACTGCACGCATGTGTCGTACCGCTTCTACAACATCGCCAGTACCAGGCTCACCCTTCGTTCGGATCATTGCGGCACCTTCCCCAATGCGTCGAAGTGCCTCGCCAAGATCGCGGCAACCACAGACAAATGGCACCTTAAAGTCATTTTTCGCAACGTGATATTTTTCATCGGCTGGCGTGAGGACTTCCGACTCGTCGACAAAATCCACACCGAGCGCCTCCAAGATTCGGGCCTCCATAAAGTGTCCGATTCTGCATTTGGCCATAACTGGAATGGAGACTGCGTCTTGAATTTCCTTGATTTTCCGGGGATCGGACATGCGCGCCACACCGCCTTGTGCTCTTATATCGGCAGGCACTCGTTCCAGAGCCATGACAGCGCAAGCTCCGGCTTTCTCGGCAATTCTTGCCTGTTCGGCGTTGGTTACGTCCATGATCACGCCACCTTTGAGCATTTCGGCCAAGCCGACCTTAGTCCTCCACTCTGCGCTCTGCCGCGCAGACCACAACACTGTATCCATACTAGGCTCCTTTCCCTTTTTATACCTTATAGGAAAAAGCCATTTTGTGCAAGTTTCCGGCCAGCATACTGTCTTGAATAGGCCCTAATATGATAACATTGTCGCATGAAAATCTTGCTCACTGGAGCCACAGGCCTGTTGGGTAGAGCAGTCAGCGCGAGACTGATAAATCGTAACGACATCAATCTTATTGGCCTGGCGTTTTCGCGTGCGAAGCCGCCCACACTAAAGAGAGATATTACGGATTTTGATGCAATTTCCAAATTATGTCAGGAAATAAGACCCGATTTTGTCATCCACGCCGCGGCGGAACGAAGACCAGACATTGTGGACAACGATCCGGAACGTGCGCAGAAGCTCAATGTGGACGCAACCGCCAATTTGGCACGAGCTTGCAGAAACTGCGGTGCACGCATGATCTATCTTTCTACTGATTACGTCTACGACGGGACAAATCCGCCATACCGCCCTGAGTCGCCTGTCAATCCACTGAACGAATATGGCAAGCTCAAGTTAGCCGGAGAACTCGCTGTTGCAGAAAATCTGGGCGAGACCAAGTCGGGCGAGACACTCTCAAAGGCAGGTGGGCTGGTTTTGAGGATTCCAATGCTGTATGGTCCAGTCGAGCGCCTTGAGGAATCCTCGGTGACCGAGCTGGCATTGTATCTAAAGGCGCGCAAACCTTGCAACATTGACGATTGGTCCACGCGGTATCCGCTCCATGTCGATGATGTAGCGGCAGCCATAGAGATTCTCGTCGATATTTGGTTGAGTCAACCCGAAAAAATCGAGGCTGCCCGAAAGGGTAACGAGCCAAAGGGCGCCAATTTGCCGCTTTTCTTGCTTTCTGGTCCTGTTGGCATAACAAAATATGGTATGGTGCTCGAAATGGCAAAAGCACTTGGCATAGATGCCTCGTGTGTTAATCCGGTAAAAAGTCCGCCGAGTACAGGAGCCCCGCGACCAAAAGACTGCAGGATGGATACCGGTAGGCTCGTATCCCTCGGATATGCTCCTCATCATGTTTTCAGGGATGAACTTAAAACCATACTTGAGCCCTTCTTCAGCGTTAAATCGCCGTTTTGGCTAACCTAGACTCGACATGATTCACGAGATAGAATGCCACGCAGAAACGACACAGGGTTCTTAAGAAATGGTACATAGCAGCGCGCAAAAGATGGAAAGTGCAACAGGCCACTGAGAATTACAACAGAGAAAGCACAGAAAACTACAACAAGACGAGTTAATGATGAGGATTAAGTATTTATTAAATAACAAGTTATCAAAACCATCCAGGCTATTACTGAACACAGTTTTTGCGCTTATCCTCGCTTCCCAGTTTGTGTCGTGTGCGAGTACGATCAAGCAGGAAAAGCCGGTAACGAGCGAAGAAGATCTGGCAACCTACTTTGAAGCACATGGTATACCGCGGTGCGCATGCAGTATGCCAACAATCTACTTTTCCAGCAAAGAGTGGTCCAAGCGGGCCGTAGAACTTATAAATTCCGCCCATGATTATATACTTGTCACTGTTTTTCTTGCGAATTGGCATGAGTATTCTGCACCAATCTACGAAGCTCTCATGCGAAAAGCGCAGGAAGGGGTGCGAGTTTACTTTATTCTCGATCCTTCATCATATTCTCAGCGCAGGAATGGATCAGAACAGCTTCTTCCCGTTGTCTCACAAACACTGACAAAGGGCGGCGTGCATGTGGTTGAATACAACACTTTCTCAGGAGAACGGCTTCCCACAACGGCAAATCTGTTGGATAGGGATCACAGGAAGTTCTGGATCGTGGATGGGAAGTACATAACAACAGGCGGCATGAACATCAACCAGCAGTCATTGGCGCCCCTTGATGAGGGCGGACACATGGATACTCTCGTCGAAGTTCAGAGCGAAGAAGTAGCCCGCAGCATGATCCGCTCTTTCTGTGTTACGTGGAACGCATTTTCTCCGGAGCACATAGACCCGGCAGATTTCCCCATTCAGAAAATGGATGCACCAGAAACTTTTTTGTGGCTTGCAGATCAGGGCCTGGACGAGAACGGAATAACTGACGCAATGTTTGACGCCTTTTTTCTGTATGCCAAGCAGGAGATTTGGCTAGTACAATCGTATTCTTTTGTGACAAGTGAATTACTTGACAAGATTCGTGCCGCCACGTCTCGCGGTGTTAAAGTAAATATCTTGATGGCCAAACATGGAGATATGGACCCTTATGATCGCGCAATGGGCTACTGCATGGAACCACTTATGAAGGCGGGGGCGAGTATTTATATGTATGAGCCCTCAGTAAGAGCGTTTATCCATTCCAAAATTGTGATAGCCGACAAGAATCTAGTGGCGTTTGGCAGCGCGAATTTCAATTTTCGTTCTCAACACCTCTCTAGAGAGATGGAGTTCTTATTCAATGACGAGCGTGTTGTGCAACAAGCATATGATAACCTGCAAGGCCTGCTGCCTGATTCAAGACCTGTCACGATTGAGGAAGCAAGGCACTATCGTACGATTGGCAATTTTCTTACATATCTCGTCTTCCTGGTTGGGGGCTGAGCCATGAAACGCAAACTGTATCGTCTGCTTGCAGCCGCCGCCTTCTGTCTGATAACCGGTGGCAGTCTCCCTGCTCAAGGTACTTTTCCTGCAACAAATACCGTAAACGCCAAAACGACTAAAGTGGTGGATCAAGACAGACTTGGTCCTTCCAGAACGTTGTTCTATTCGGTCACTCTGCAAGGCTATGCGGCACCTGACCTGTTGCTTGATGCTGAGTACTTGAACTTTGGTCTGGGAATTGACCCAGTTCAGAGCCCTTTTGTAAGTGCGGCATTGGGATTACACTGGCTTTTGCCATTCAATCCATGGGAGTTTGATGCTTCGTACCTAGGGCTATCGTGTGATGTGACGTTTGGAAGGTACCTTGCGCATCCATTTGGAAAACTCTTCGTACGACGAGTAAGCCTGGCACCGATGGTGAGTTTTGGGGCATACGTGCAACCTTTTGGTGAAAAAGCGGGGCAAAGCGGTGCAGGGAAAGAGATCTTCTTGATCTCATGCCAGCCCTTACGTTTTTTTTCCGGTGACGGCTACTATACGATGGGGGCATTCGATATTGTCTTGGATGGCCACCTGAAGTATGGCGGTTGGGGAGTAAGGCTTTTTGATTTCAGCTATTTCTTTTACTGATATTTTAATATGAAGGTGATATTGACGTCGGTAGCTGCTCTTATGCGAGCCTCGCAAGGGCTGCACTGTGCGGGGTATTTGCGAAGATGTTGAGCAGAGACTTGAGTAACGTTTTTGTAGCGGGTTGGATTCTATGAAGCAATTTCTTATATCAAAAGACAAAGCAAACAACAAGAGTCGAACTGCCCTGATGGCTTTTGCCACGGTAGTGCTTTTGGTCGCGTTCGTCGTGCCCGGAAGTATGCAAGCCCAGGATTTGTCGCTTTCCGCATCAACGTGGACCTTTTTTGCTGGTGCCGACTCGTACAGGCCGGCGGGCCCAGGCGCCTACGCAGAGCTCGGTGCAACGCTGGGCCTCACGCCACGCCTCGAGACCAACCTGGGATTGATCGGCGAAGTGGCGCCTGCGCCCGCCGGCACGCTTTTTCTGAATGCTGCCGCGACCTATTCTATTTTAGGGAAAAGATATATTAACAAAAACGAGCCCACAGACATCTATTCCATGCTTCTCACTGCCGGTGTTCTGGAAGGCTTTCACACTCTCTGGCAGGACAATTCGACCAGCTCGGCGTTCTCTACATCCACACACCTTTATTTGCGTTTGACACCCGTTGGTGTTGGGAGTCTCTACTATGGCAGACGAGACCGCGGTCTAGGTGTAGGGATCCAATATGATCTTTCCAAGGGCACATGGTCCATGTTTACCAATTTTCTCGCTGCAGATTTTCATATTGCGGATTTTTGGCGTTGACCTTACTAAACTTGAGTGAAAACTTAGGAATTCTTTCGCACTTTTGTTGACCACTCTGTGTCGATTTCGCTATATTCGCCAACTGTTAGCAGGCTAACTATTCTACATGAGCATTGTATAATGATTATGTACGGTATTTGAGGTTTTTGGAGACACAGCGTTTATGGACAAAATAACCCCTGAAGTCGTCGGCAAATTGCTGACTGATTTCGCCAGGATCCGTTTTATACGCACACAAGAAGTTCTCAACGAATTCAGGCTTTATCCAGGCCAACCGTATGTGCTCTTTACGCTTATGGAACACGGCAGTATGACGCAAACCCAGCTTGCCCGCACAATTGGCCGCAGGCCCGCAACTATTACGGTCATGCTCTCCAGGATGGAAGAAGCGGGACTCATTGCGCGCGACACAAGTCAGGAAGACCGCCGCTGTGCCTTCGTCAGACTCACAGAACAAGGCCGTTCTATAGGTTCAGAATTGCGGGATCGCTACATCGCCATTGATAGAGAGTGCTTTGATGGCTTTAGTACTGAAGATCTGAATACGATTAGTGGTTTTGTCGTAAGAATGAACGACAATATGGTTAAGAAGCTTTCAGGTAGAGATGTCGCGTCGATGCTTGCGTTTGGGCGCGGCAACGTTGCGGGATGAGAGCTTCCATTGCCCGGGAATATGAAAATGCCCGGGAATATGAAAACCAATGAGAACTTGGAAACTGATAAGGAGAATGTAGTTGCAACAGAAAAAGCATAAGAAAGGGAGTGCATTAGAGAAGGAAAATAACACTGCACTCCAGGAGATAAAAATGGCAGAAAGCTCTAAGGCAAGCAGCAATACAATGTCTCAAAATGACAATGCCAAGACTGTATCCAGGACTTCAAAGCCAGCTAAACCAGAGACTGCTTCAAGTGTAATATTTGGCGCTCTGAGCCCTTATTGGAAGTGGGCTTTGTTAGCTGTCGTGATGATGGCCGTGGAAGTCGTCGGCGACCTTTCGTTGCCGACACTCATGTCCACCATTGTTGATAAGGGTGTCAGTGTCGGAAACCTGAGTACGGTTTTGCAGACAGGACTCTTCATGCTCCTTATCTCGGTAGTCGGTATGGCTGGCGGCATTGCGTGTACTTACTATGCAAGCAAGGCGTCCCTTTCCGCAGCTTCGGATCTGCGTTCGAGGCTTTTCAGGAAGGTGCAGACCTATTCGTTCGACTCGTTGGATGAGTTTAGCACTGGCTCACTTGTTACCCGACTCACGAACGATGTAGTCCAGGTGCAGAACTTAACACTTTCTATGATGCGAATCATGGTTGGCGCACCGATTTTGCTCATCGGCGGTATTATAATGGCGATTGCCATCAACCCTGGCCTTTCGCTCATTCTGGTTTTTGTGCTGCCGATCCTTGTAGTGACGCTGACGTTCGTCATTATGAAAGGCTTTCCACTCTTTAGGAAGGTGCAAGCTGCCCTTGACCGTGTCAACGGCATTATGCGGGAAAACCTGGCCGGCGTCCGATTGATCAAGGCCTTCGTTCGCTCCGACTATGAGGAGAAGCGTTTTGGCAAAGCAAACAATGATTTGGCAGAAATCACGGTGACTGGAACCAGAATGGTAGGTCTGGTTCTGCCAATCATGTTCCTCATAATGAACATGGCCGTGGTCGTGGCCGTCTGGTTTTCCGGTCAGCAAGTCAATCTGGGAACGATGGAAGTGGGCAAAGTAATTGCTTTTACCACCTATCTTTCATTGATCCTCTTCAGTTTACTCATGGTTTCGTTTGTGCTTATGAACGCATCACGAGCAGTGGCTTCCGCCCGCCGAATTGCCGAGGTTCTCAACAAGGAAGGTGAAAGCGAGCTCGAGGCCGTTCATCTCAACAGGCCCAGGATCACCGACAACACCGCGAACAACACCGCGAACAACACCGCAAATACCAGCACAAATGCCACAGCGCTTGAGACCACTCAGGTGCAGACTATCCTGCGCCCTGGAGACTTGGATACACCGATTCAAATATCGTCGTCTGCAATGCCGACACCGGTGCTGGAATACGACCATGTAACCTTTCATTATCCGCGAATCGCCGATAGCCAACCTGTGCTCTACGACGTTTCTTTCAAGGTTAATAAGGGCGACCTCGTCGGTATTCTCGGTTCTACAGGATCGGGGAAAAGCACACTTATTAACTTGATCCCCCGTTTCTATGATGTGGATTCGGGTGCAATTTATCTTGAGGGCAAAGATATACGAACCATGGGCCTTGCGGAACTCCGCTCAAAGATTGGCCTGGTGCCGCAGGACTCCGTACTCTTTACCGGAACAATAGCGGAGAACCTTCGCTGGGGAAACCCGAATGCTACCGACGAAGAGATCGAAAAAGCGGCTTGGGTAGCCTGCGCCTTGGATTTTGTAAAGTCGTTCCCAAAAGGGTTTGATACGATTATCGGCCAGCGTGGTGTTGGGCTTTCTGGTGGACAGCGTCAGCGACTCTGTATCGCCCGCGCAATTTTGCGCAAACCAACAATTCTCATTTTGGACGATTCCACAAGTGCAGTCGATATGGCAACAGAGGCCACGATTCAGACAAGGCTACGCGAAGAAAAAGGCATGACAATGCTGGTAATTGCTCAGCGCGTTAGCTCTGTTCTGGACGCAGACCAGATTCTCGTTCTGGACCATGGTCGCATTGCCGGCGAAGGGACTCACGAACAACTCATGAAATCGAACGAGATTTATCAGGACATCTACCGCTCACAGGTAACCGAAGGAGTAACCAATGCCTGAAAATAACAAAACTAAAATAGAATCAGCCCCAGAACAGACACAAAGTTCTTTGGGGTCAGAAAATACTAAACCGGTAGCTGCTGCTCCAATGGGTAGAGGTGGCGGCTTTGGCGGTGGTAGAGGTGGCGGCGGCGGAAGGGCGTTCATGGGGCCAGGAGAGAAGGCTAAGAATTCCGCCCAAACGCTAAAACGCCTGTGGAGATATCTGGACCGCCATAAGATCAAGCTCATAATCGTTTTTCTCTCAGTCTTAATGAGTTCGGTCATGATGCTTTCCGGGCCTTTCTTTATCGGTAAAGCAGTCGACATAATGGCTGCTGGTAAAGGGAAAGTCGACTTGGCCAAACTATGGAATCTGGTTCTTACCCTCGTCGGCGTCTATCTTGCTGGAACCTTCTTTTCATGGTTGCAGATATTCGTCATGGCGCGTATAGCGCAGGACACAGTGCGCGATATTAGAAAAGAACTGTTCGCCAAGCTCCAAACACTTTCTCTGCGCTATTTTGATGCGCGGCCACATGGTGAAATCATGAGCCGCCTGACAAACGATGTAGAAACCATCAATATGACTCTTAACACGAGCGTTACGCAGCTCTTTTCCAGTACGGTGACATTACTAGGCTCCCTTGTGATGATGCTCACGTTGAGCCCAATCCTGACGCTTCTTGCTTTGATAATCATTCCCTTAGGCTTGCTTGTTACAACGAGGATATCCAAACGCACCAGGCAGGCTTTTACTGCACAGCAGACCGAACTGGGCCGCTTAAATGGCTATATTGAGGAAGGTGTTTCTGGACAACACGTCGTAAAGGCCTTTGGTCGGGAAAAAGCCGAAATTGCCGAATTCGACGACATAAATGTCAGGCTTAAGGTTGCGGGCACCAGTGCTCAGATATACTCTGGTACAATTCCACCACTCATGAACTTTATCAACAATTTCAGCTACCTCGTTGTCGCAGCAGCAGGTGGCGCCTTGGCCATAGCCGGACAATTTACCGTGGGTGTTGTTGCCGCCTTCTTGAGCTATTCCAAACAGTTTGCACGGCCAATAAACGAAATAGCCAACCAGTACAACCTTATTCAGGCAGCAATTGCAGGCGCAGAGCGTGTGTTCGAAGTCTTGGACGAGCAGCCTGAGATTGTGGATGCACCCGATTCTATCGAACTCAAAGAAATAAAGGGCGACGTAGAGTTCCGTCACGTGTATTTCTCTTACAAAGAAGGGGAACCTGTCTTAAAGGATATCAACCTGCACGCTTTGCCTGGCCAAACCATTGCGCTGGTTGGACCTACCGGTGCGGGGAAAACAACAATAGTGAACTTGCTCACTCGATTCTACGATATAGATTCGGGTGAAATCCTTATCGACGGACACAATATTCAGACGATAAAAAAGGACAATCTGAGACGCTCTTTAGGCATTGTTTTGCAGGATACCTACCTCTTTAACGGTACTGTCAGAGAAAACATTCGCTATGGCCGATTGGAAGCTACAGACGAAGAAGTAGAGGCGGCAGCGCGGGCCTGTGAAGCGGATGACTTTATACGGCACTTGCCCAACGGCTACGATACAGTGCTGGGCGAAGATGGTGGCTCATTAAGCCAGGGGCAACGGCAGATTCTCGCTATTGCCCGCGTCGTGCTGGCCAATCCTTCGATCCTCATTTTGGATGAAGCGACAAGCTCGGTGGATACTAGAACCGAGGTCAACATTCAAAAAGCCATGCTTGCCCTCATGGAAGGGCGCACGAGCTTTGTAATCGCCCATCGACTTTCTACAATCCGCGGTGCCGACAACATTCTTGTGATAGATCATGGCCAGATTGTCGAGCAAGGTACCCATGCGGAATTGCTGAAGAAGAATGGCGCTTATGCGGCGCTTTCCAACGCGCAACTGCGGCGGGAAGCCGAGATGCGGGAAAGTGTGAACTTGAGCGTGTAGTTAGGATGGAGTAAGCCATTGGCTGCCCAAGAGGGCCCCGCCGCCCCGCCCCCGTGCGGTGCGGCGGGGCCCTCTTTTTATCCTCTACCGCCTGCCCTTTAGACGATACCAAATCCGTTTAGAATTATTACAAAAATCACCACGGGCGAAACGTACTTAATAAAGATATATACCAGCTGGATATATCCCGGTTTCTTTCCATCACCATATCCCTTTTCCAGCTCATTCACAATAGCCTGCTTTTTCAATAGCCAGCCTGTAAGGATCGCTATGGCAAACCCGCCAATCGGCAGAAGCACATTTGACGAAAGAAAATCAAAGAGATCGAAGAAATTCTTGCCTATTATTTTAACGTTGCCAAGCGTAGCCCCTTGCGAAAGCGTCGCCAGGATCCCCAAGGCAAACATCATGGCGCCGGTGAGGTATGCCGCGACCGGGCGCTTCATCTTGCCCTTCTCCACCATCCAGGAAACCGGCACCTCCACAAGACTCAGCATAGCTCCCATCGTCGCGATCGCGCTCAAAATAAAGAAAATGACTGTGAATAAAGAACCAAGCGGCATTTTGGAAAAAATAAGCGGCATTATGTTAAAAAGAAGTCCAGGTCCACCTGCAGGCGATTCTCCAAAGGCAAAAACTGCCGGGAAAATCGCGAGCCCCGCCAAGAGCGAGACCACTGTATCTGCCAAGGCCACACGTGTCGCATTTGGAACTATTTTGGTGCTTTCCGGCATATACGAGCCGTAGGTCGTCATGGTGCCCATGCCAAGCGACAGCTTGAAAAACGACAGACCCAGCGCGGTAAGAATCGCGCCTCCTGTGAGTTTTGAAAAATCCGGCTTAAAAAGATAGGTAACCCCTGCAAAAGCCCCCGGAAGTGTGAGGGCGCGAATATCGCATAAAATAAGAAGCACTAACAGAATTGGCATCAAGGTTTTGGTCACCCGCTCGATACCGCGGGAAACACCAGACGCAATGATCGTCGTCGTCAGGCACAGAACGAGGAATTGCCACAAAAGTGGTTCCCACGTGCCCCCTGCCAAGCTAGCAAAGGTCTCCACGTTCAGCACGCCACCTGTAAACGCGACTGCGATCGCCTTAAATATGTACGCAAAAACCCAGCCCGAAACGTCGGTATAAAACGCCATTATAAAGATTGCAGAAAGGAATCCTGCCCATCCGATCAAAGACCAGTATTTAGCTTTAGGTACTATCGAACCATACGCGTGAATGGCGTTGAGCCTCGTTTTCCGACCGATCAGGTGTTCTGCCACAAGAATTGGCAAGCCTACTAAAAAAACAGAACCCAAATAGACCAGAACAAATGCACCGCCCCCATTTGAGCCAGTCAAGTACGGGAATTTCCAAATGTTCCCAAGGCCCACTGCTGAACCAAGCGTCGCTGCAAATGCGCCAATGCTCGATGCAAAACCGTCGCGAGTTCTTGCCTGTTCCACACCCCTTGTCTGTTGTGTACGCTCCGTACGCATAAACGCTCCTTATTTCGTTTCGCCAATACTATGAAACAGGCAATAAGGTTGACTAGCTTCAAGAGCGCAGAACTGCAAAAAAGATGCGTATTCTTTTAACGATTTTTTAAGTATTCTACCTGCCGAAACCTCGGTATCAAAAAACGGACCGTAATAAGTTTAGACTGTTGCATTCCGAGTTCAGGCAATCGCATTCCGAAGGAATTTTGCGTTAAGGCGAAGCGTCTGGCGCCAATCGGACTTTCCGTCGTACCAGAATTCGCCCACAAAAAGCCGTACACCCAGCTCATAGGCTGTGCTCGCGAGCGAAGGAAAATCGACGGTACCTTCTCCGTACTGCAAGTCCCGATAGACACCGGGCTTTGCCTCCTTAAGATGGAGCGCCACAAGATGACCGCGCCCCGTCCGCAGGTCGTCGCAAGGATTCCCATCATACAGCCGCGCTGCGTTCGAGATGTTTCCCGAATCCGGATAAATCTGCAGGTAGGGCGACTGAATTGCGTCTACCCAGGCAAGCGCTTTGGAAACAGTGTTGACAAACTCGGTTTCCATGGTCTCAAAAGCGAGTACGACTCCCTCACGCGCAGCCATTTCTGCCGCAAGAGCGAGGTTTTGCGCAAAATCCTGCTTCGTTGCATCGGTAGAGGGTTCGTAATAGACGTCGTAGCCTGCGATTTGAATTATGCGCACTCCAAGTCGTGCCGCCAGCACAATGGCTCCCTGCATGATTTCCAGACTGCGCTTCCGGACCGCAGGATCCGGATGGCCCAGGGGATACCGTCTGTGCCCACTCAAACAGATGGACTTAATGGGTACAGCCTCGTCCGCCATTGCGTTTACGAGTTCTTTTATTGCCCCTTTTGTCCATTGCAACCGAGCAAGTTTTTCTTCGGTTTCGTCTATGGAGAGTTCCATATAGTCAAAGCCGGCTTGTTTGGTCTCTACGAGCTTCTCGTGCAAGGTGAGGTTTGCCGGCATACTCTTTTCGTAAAGCCCTAATTGGTATTTCTTCATCACGTATCGCTCTCGCTTGTCAGACTTATTCGCAAGTTGCAACGCTTGTGTCCCCTACATGGTTACTTCTGGCCGTAATACGCATTCGGTCCATGCTTGCGGAAGAAATGCTTATCCAGCAAAGTCTGTTGCATGGGTTCAATCTCGCCTTGCAGGGCCAAAACATGCCAAGCCATCATGGCCACTTCTTCCAGGACAACGGCGTTGTGCACCGCTTCGGCAGGGCTCGAGCCCCAGGTAAAGGGACCATGACTCCGCACGAGGACAGCGGGCACGTCGTCGGGATTAAGATATCGGAACCGCTCGATTATCACGGTGCCGGTTTCTTTTTCGTAATCACCTTCTATTTCCTTTGTTGTCATGGCGCGGGTACAGGGAATTTCGCCGTAGAATGAGTCAGCATGGGTGGTTCCCAGCGCAGGAATGCCGATGCCCGCCTGCGCAAAGATCGTTGCCCAACGACTATGAGTATGCACAATACCTCCAAGGTGAGGAAAGGCCTTGTAAAGCTCGACATGGGTCGGCATGTCAGAAGAAGGGTTGAGCCTACCCTCCACCACCTTGCCGGCTAGATCCACTACTACCATGTCATCCGCCTGCATGACGTCGTACTCGACGCCCGATGGCTTTATGACGACAAGTCCCTTCTGCCGGTCAATGCCGGATACATTCCCCCAAGTAAAAGTGACAAGGCCATATTTGGGCAGTTCAAGATTTGCCTTCAAGACCGCATTCTTTAACTCTTCAAGCATACAAATCTCCTTTCTCGGCTTTCAAATTGCTCATGGCTATCAAATTGCCACTCCTGTCATCATGTCGTACCACAGATTTCATACGACTTTATACGGCGAATCTGTCCCACACCGAATCGAGGGCATCACGGACGGCGCAGTATTTGCCGTACTTTTCCTTGTAAACTCGATTTTTGTCCCAGTCCGGTTCGACGGGAGCGTTGACGCGAACCATAGCTTTGGCCGCCTCCATATAGTCGGAATAAACTCCGGCAGCAACCGTCGCAGCCATTGCACACCCCATGGCGCCCAATTCTTTGACCCCTCTTACCGTTTCGATGGGGATTCCCAATACGTCGGCAAACATTTGCACCCAGACTTGCGAATTGACGGCCCCACCGGCCATGCGTATGGCTTTTGGTGCAGACCTTGCCGAAAGCAGCCGGTCGATATGCGTCTTTGCAGAGTATACCACACCCTCGTACACCGCCCGCGCCATGTGCGCCGTGGTGTGATACGACGTTAGCCCCACAAAGCTCCCCTTGGCGAGCGGATGAACGTTCGATCCATACAGAAAGGGCAAATAGTAAACGTCACAGGCGGCAGGATCGACTTCCGAGACCATCCTGTTTATCTCGTCGTACGGTTTTTTGCCCGCGTTTTTACCCGTGGCGCCAGGACCGAGATTGGCTTCAGGATTAGAATTCGCGCTGCCCATACAGTTTTCGATAAACCAGTCCAAGTTGCCCGCACTTGTCGCACTGCATTCCTCAAGAAGGTAATAGCCGGGAATCGCATAGAGAGAATTCATCGCGATCTGGGTCCCAAGAATCGGCGTTTTGGAGATGAACTCATTGATCGACCAGGTACCGGTTATTGTACAGAGCTGCTCTGGCGAGGTGATATCCATGGCTATGGCGCAGGCGTCAATGTCGAACATGCCACCCGCAACCGGCGTTCCTTCCAGAAGACCTGTACGCTGTGCCGCTTCTTTTGTGACTTTGCCGCACAAATCCGCCGAGTAACAGAGCGGCGCCAGCATATCGAAGGCCTCGCCGATTCCCAATGCTTCCAAAAGGTCGCGGTCGAACCGTGCGTCGCGTACGTTCATAAGTCCTGAACCCGAAATATCCGTGGCCTCGAAACGTGCCTCTCCTGTCAGTCTGAACCTAATATAATCCTTTACAGGAAAAGCATATCGTATGTTTTTGTACACTTCTGGGAGATTGTCTTTAAGCCAGGCTAAGAGTGCGGCCTGCTGGCTCGGAATCAGTTTTTGACAAAGCCGAGGGTAAAGGCGATCGGCAGTACCTTCCTTTTTCCATTTTTCGGGATACTGCCACGCGCGGTTGTCGGTACTCACAATGCCCTTGTACGCCGGCCTGTTGTCCTTGCCCCACGCGTACAAGCCCTTGCCATGACCGGTCACGGCCAAACCTACAATGCAGGCAGGATCGACATTGGATTTTTGCAGAACCTCTTGGATACACTCGCAGTTACTCCGCCAAAGATCGTCCATATCGCGCTCGGCATAGCCGGGTCGGGGAGCCAGTACGGGCGTTTGTCGCGAAGCCACGGCAATTTCGTTGCCCTTCAAATCGAACAGTGCCGCTTTGGTCACTGTACCGCCATTGTCGAGCCCAAGCGCATAACTAGCCATGATTCAGAACCTCTCAGGTACTCATAGGTATTAGTATCCCTATGGTGGCCCACTCGCCTTTCTTGTGCAACAGGTGCATAGCCACTATACAAGCGACTACAAGCCACTTCAAACGAGTATGAACAATGCACCAAATCTTATCTGGCCGTGTTTGCCGTGTTTGCTGCATTTGCCGTGTTTGCCGTGTTTGCTGCATTTGCCGTGTTTGCTTTGCCATTGAATAAGCACTCCTGGCAGCATAAAATTGCTATAGAGAGCATCGTTTGGGAAGGAGTTCCTATGCCTGAAGTATTTGAAAGAATGCGTGGCCTGTACACGCCCTGTACCGACATTCGACGCAAGATTTTTGTGGCCATCGCCAAATTCATCCTCGAAGACAAACAGCCCAAGGACATCGAATACATTCCGTTTCAGATTATCGACATGGAAAAACCGTCCTACCGGTGCTGTTCGTACCGGGAACTGTCCATTGTCAGGCAGAGGATGCGGCTCGCCTTTGGCCTTCCCCTCATCGAGGAAGCCAACAACATGCCCGTCACAGAAGGCATCGAACAGGCATTTACCGACCAGAAAGTGATCACAGCGCCGCTTATCAACGTCATCCGGGCGGCATGCGAGAAATGTCCGGAAGACAAGGTTATCGTCACCGACATGTGCCAGGCCTGCATGGCGCACCCCTGCTCCATCGTCTGCCCTGTGCAGGCTATCTCGTTCAAAGAAGATGGAGGCCAGGCGCTCATAGACCAGAACAAGTGCATTAAGTGCGGCAAGTGCCAGCGTGCCTGCCCCTATCAGGCCATAACCAGAATGGTTCGGCCCTGCGCGGCTGCGTGTGGCGTCAACGCCATCCACTCCGATTCAAAGGGCTTTGCTTCTATAGACCAATCCAAGTGTGTGGCGTGCGGGCTTTGCACCGTGTCGTGCCCTTTTGCCGCCATTTCGGACAAGACCGAACTGGTGCAGGTGCTTTTCCAGCTCAAAGGTCCGGAATCTGGGCGGCCATTTGCCCTGGTAGCGCCATCGTTCGTGGGCCAGTTCGGCAAGCTCGTAAAGCCTGGCGCCGTCGCTGCAGGTCTCAGGCAAGTGGGTTTCCGAGGCGTAAAAGAGGTGGCCCTCGGCGCGGACTCGGACACCCTGCTTCTTGCCAAACGCTTAGGCGAAGGCAAGGAGGGTTTCCTCGGCACTTCTTGCTGCCCCTCCTGGGTCAAGACCGCCCGCCATTTCTATCCGGAATTTTCCGATCAGATTGCGGATTCCTACACCCCGATGGTTGAGACCGCCAAAATCATAAAGGAACAGTACCCGGACGCAAAGATTGTCTTTATCGGCCCCTGCATTGCAAAAAAGGCCGAGGCGCTCGAGCCCGAATTGCGCCCTTATGTCGACCATGTTTTAACCTACGAGGAGACGGCAGCCATTTTTGCCGCCAAAGGCATAGACCTTGCATCTATCCCACCCGAGGCATTCCCGCCAGAAGCGAGTAGCCTGGGCCGAGGCTATGCCGTTGCAGGCGGTGTGGGCGAGGCCATAGCCGAAGCCGCCAAGGTCAAGTTCGGCGTGGAAAAAATCGAATTCATGCGCGCCGACACCCTTAAGAACTGCCGCAACATGTTGGCGGAGATCAAATCCGGCAAGGCAAAACCCAACCTCGTGGAAGGCATGGCCTGCCCTGGCGGCTGCGTTGGGGGCCCAGGTACCTTGATAGGCATCGCAGCGGCGCAGGCAGAAGTCAAGAAATTCGCTAACGAAGCTCCGGATCGCATTCCATCTTGATGTTGAGACTCGACTCAAAAAGGCGCCGCTTCTGGGACGACGAGCCGCCGGTAAGCGCCTCGACGCGCTTTCTGACCTCGCGGCGCTTGGAGTCTTGGCCGAACGGACACGTACAGACTGCGGAGCGAAAGCCCTTTTCCTCGGCGTACGCGAAGGTCTGGCGTTCCTCGCACAGCGCGAGAGGTCGAATTATCGAAAGCGGGTATTTTTTGTACTTGAGTACAGGCAACATTCCGGAGATCTCACCTTTATAAAGCATATTCATGAGTAAAGTCTCCACGATGTCGTCCAAGTGGTGCCCCAGCGCGATTTTGTTGTAGCCGTTGGCCATCGCGTAGCGAATAAGCTCAGTTCGACGTTGCGTAGAGCACCAATAGCAATTCATCGAGCGACCAGGTTTTAAGCGCCCTATCACCGGCACATCGATCGAGACATATGGCACGTCCCACGATTCCAAGAGTGAGACTAAGCTGGTTTTCTTGCAGCAGTTACAGAAATCCGTGGCAATGTGAATGGCCTGGATTTCGTAGTGGATCGGCCACCAACGACGCTTTGCGGCAAGATCGCAGGCAAGGGTTGTGGAGTCCTTACCGCCCGACACAGCGATAAGAATCCTGTCGCCTTCTTCGATCATGTTGAAACGGCGCAGCGCAACCTCGGTCAATTTGCTGACCGATGCCACCCCGCCCTTGGCAGCGAGCCGCTTTTCCGAGCGGCTCAAACTGGTCACGTTTTGTGTCTTGACTTCGTCCATAGGTTGTTCGATTATGACGAAAAAGCTTGTGTTGGGCAATTCAACATTTGTGTTGACACATATGTTGACACATAGTATAGTTTATATGTAACTTTTAAGTTAATAAAAAATAACACTGTGTAATAAGGATCGAATCGAAAGGCGCGGCGATTACCCCTGGTAGCAAGGTAGGAAACCGGCCGATCCGACCGCTCATTTTAAGTTCCAGATGGCCTCCAGTTCTATTGTCCGAGGGAAGGGACCATCCTTAGTTACTATTTTGAAGTGGGAGGTATGTATGTCGTTAACCATGCGTCTCGCGAAAAACGTCGTGATGTCCAAGGTCAATTACCTTAAAGAAGATCCCGAGAAAAACATGCCAGAACTGTTGGAATGGGCCCGGAAACTCGACGTAGCGGGAAAATTCTCTCCAGCTTTCGATGCACTGGAGCCAATCGCCAAAGATCCAAACAACAACTGGAACATAATGGTCCGCAACCTTCTGAAGGAGACATCACCAGCCTGCATGACCAAGCTTGTTTCCAACCTGGCCTTTAACAGCGAGATATCGTCCATGGCTGTTCGTGAAAAAGCTGCAAAAAAATACGGGTGCAACATTCCATGGGCAATTCTGATGGATCCAACGGCCGCATGTAATCTGCACTGCACCGGATGCTGGGCTGCAGAGTACCAAGAGACCGCCAATATGGACTACGATCTTTTGGACAGGATCATCAACGAAGGCAAAAAACTCGGGATCTACATGTACATCTACTCGGGCGGCGAACCACTCGTTCGGAAAGCCGATTTGCTCAAATTGGCAAAAAAACACTCCGACTGTTTCTTCCTTTCGTTCTCGAACGCAACGCTCGTAGACGAGGAGTTTGCAAAAGCCTCAGCGGAACTGGGAAACCTCGTGCTTGCCATAAGTGTTGAGGGCTTTGAAAAAGAGACAGACATGCGCCGCGGGCAGGGAACCTACAAAAAGGTGATCGAGGCCATGGATTTGCTCAAAGCCCATGGCGTGCCATTTGGCTTCTCGACCTGTTACCATCGATATAATACCGAAGTTGTCGGCTCGGACGAATACATCGATTTTATGGTGAGCAAGGGAGCGCGCTTTGGCTGGTACTTTACGTATATACCGCTTGGCAAGGATGCGCAACTGGATCTCTTGGCCACACCTGAGCAGCGCACCTACATGTATCGCCGAGTGAGGGAAATCCGCGAGACCAAGCCCATTTTCGTTCTGGATTTCTGGAACGATGGTGAGTATGTAAAGGGCTGCATTGCGGGTGGAAGCTCTTACCTGCATATCAATGCCGCTGGTGATGTGGAGCCTTGCGCATTTATTCACTACTCGAACATGAATATCCACGATCACAGTCTCATAGAAACGCTGCAGCAGCCGCTTTTCAAAGAATATCAGTCCAACCAGCCGTTCAACGAAAACCACCTGCGTCCGTGCCCGCTCCTGGATAATCCAGAGAAACTGCGCATGATGGTACAGCGCACTGGTGCGCATTCGACGCAGCTACTGGACGAAGAAGACGTCGTGACACTTACTTCCAAGACTGAAGATATTTCCAAACAATGGGCGCCTCAGGCGGAAAAGCTCTGGGAAGAACGAAACGAAAAGGTAAAGGCTGACCAGGAGAAAGCTGCACAAAAAGCGGCACAGAAGGCTGAAGAACGAAGGGCCGCAAAAGGCAAGAAGACGAGGGGCGGCACTCAAAAAGAAGAAGTTCCGGAAGCTGAGGGCGACACCAAAGAGACGGCTACGGTCGACGCAAAATAAGTGCAAGGCTATGGCAAGAGACCGAGTAGCAGTTACCGGTGGCACGGGTTTTCTTGGCAGTCACATTGTGGAAGCGCTGCTGGCAAGCGGTTACAAGGTCTCCTGTCTCGTGCGGCCGGCCAGACCTTTAGGCTGGCTAGAAGGGCTTAACGTGAAGGTGGTCCGCGGAGATCTCGATGCAAAAGGCCCCGTGGGCAGCTCTTTTGAAGTGCTGGATGAGTTGCTGGAAGGCTGCCATACGGTTGTGCATGTAGCAGGCCTGACGCGCGCCATAAGCGAAGATCAATTCCGTGTTGTTAATGTGCTTGGCTCGGCAAAGCTCGCTGCAGCTGCTAAAAAAAGTGGTGTCCGACATATCATCGCTATAAGCTCGCAAGCTGCGGTCGGCCCAACACCCGATATGGCTTGCAAAGCTGCCGCTCGTGACCAAGACCAGTACTTTAAAACTCCAAGCGAAACTCCTAGTGTCGTTATGGGCGACCCAGGTGAATTGCGACCAATAAGCGCCTATGGCAGAAGTAAGGCAGAAATGGAAGGCGTGATGCGGGAAATTGCCGCTCCCATTCCTTGCACCATCTTGCGACCTCCAACTGCGTATGGTCCCCGAGACAAAGATACGAGGGCCCTCTTTGCGCTGGCCAAGCGCGGCTTGCGCGTCTCGCTCAACAAGAAGAGCCGCCTCTCCTTTCTTTATGCAAAGAATCTGGCGCAGGCGGTAGTGTGCTGCGTGGAGCGGCCCGCCGCCTGGGGCGGCGACTTTATGCTGGCGGACGGCGCGCCCCTCACCTGGGGCGAGTTCGCGGCCATGATCGCCCAGGCGGCGGGCCGCCCCGGCCTAGCGGTCAACCTCCCACCGTGGCTCCTTACCGCCGCGGCCGGCGCCGCCACCATCCTGCAGCCCTTTTCGCGCAAGCCGCACCTCATTACAAAAGACAAAGTGCTTGAAGGCCGCCAGCACCTTTGGATCGCAGATACAACGAAAACCGAGACCATCCTCGGCTTCCATCCACAATGGACCACAGCCCAGGGCATCGCCGAAACTTACTCCTGGTACGAGTCACAGGGCTGGATTTAAGAGCGCGCCGCGGTTTACCTGCTGCCGTTTAGCGCGCCGCCGCGTAGCCTGCTGCAACCAGAAAAATTCCCAGCCGCGGCGCCTTCCCCTCAGCGCCCGATAATCGTTGAGCCCCGATAACCATTTACCGCCCAATAATCGTCCCAAATTGAATTGAAATCGGCAAAATTGAATCCATAGCGCCGAAAATCCAAAGCAACGCTACCGCCACTATGACTGCGAGCACAGCATAGAGCCCCCAGGGTCGCCGCTTTTCGGCAAAAGGATCCATCAACTTTCGTTCAACGCCGGCTGGCAACGTCCCCAGGTGTGTCAGCGCGCCGCCAAACGGCACATTGATTTTCAGCCTGCCGTTGACCGCCCAACCTTCCGCATCCAAAATCGGCCCCAGATTTCGTTTCCTCAATTTGAGATATGCAAGCAACATCGATGGCCCGGAAATCAGCAGGATGATAACCACAATCCCGACAGGCAACCACGCACCCATACCTACAAAGCCAACAAGCAGATTCGTGATCATGGTACCGATGCTGCCCAACGCAACACCGATAGCGGCGACCGTGCCAACGTCTATGCGCCTGGACGCATTGGATGAGCCGCCCGGCGTACTGCTCAGCGTTGCAGCTCTACCTCCACCGGCGCCTGCTCCGGCCGTTCCCAAAGGCGAGGCCTGCACTCCCCCGGTCTGCGCCCCTTCAGGCTTCTTTTCTCCGACCGCAGCAGCAATTGCATTCTCCGCCTGATTATTCAACTTGGTCTGCGTTGATGCCTCTGCACTCGAGGCACGCCGCTGTACCATGTTCTCAATACTTCTCGCCACCAGTTTATAAGGCGAAAAAAAGGCTTCCCGGATTGAGATAGGCTGAGCAACGATCCGCACAATATGCGCATCCCAGTCTAACCCATCTTTGTCGTAGAAAACGCCATTCCGCCCAACGAAAAGATTATCCGCATCGCCAGCCGTAAAGCCTGCGACAATCGTTTTTTTGCTTCCGTCTTTGCGCGTACAGTCGCAATACGCCAAATAGACATTCGACATGGAAGCAAGCAGCGCATGTGCGTTCGGATTTTCCACATCGATGCAGAGCTCGCATTCCCGCCCATCCAAGAACAAATGCCCCGCCTGGAAAATGCCATCTCGCTCCAGATAAAAATCTGAGAAGTTCACAAAGTTGCGCAAGATTCTCATTAAATCGCGGCGCAGCAGAATGAGCTTGTGGACATCGAGCATCTTATCCCTCAACGCCGCCTTGGACGCGTCCTCCTGAATGAGCGCAGGGAGCGTTGCAATTTCCGGTGTTCCCAGAATTTCAGTCAGCTTTTGCTTACCAAGGCTCCCCGCTTTGCCCGCAGGTTTTTCTGCAAGCCACGCACCATAAGGAGCCAAAACCGCCTTTATCCGTTCCCAATCAGAGGCGCCGAGGGTCCCCGCCACTAAGAGAGGCGCTATTGCGTTTCTGAACGTCTCCAAAGCCCCTGCCCAGCCAGGATTGAGGCCTGGCGATTCCAGATCGAGCACGAGGCTCGCCTGAGGTGTAGCTATTGGCAAAGCCAACAGTTCTGGCGAATTTAATTCGATTTTGCCGGCAAAAAGCGCCTTAAAGCGCTCTTCCTCGCCCAGCGCTTCCTGTCCTTTTCCAGTGAGCAACACAAGCCGGGAGCGCAGAAACCAGTCGTCTATTTTATCCTTAACCGCGGCAAAGGCACTCCACGCCGCGTCGGTGCCCTCTCCCAAAGGTTTGACGGTGGCGTTGTCGCCCTTTGCATTCCATTCGAGCCAGGCCTTCGCATCCGCAATGAAACGCTCGTACTGATCTTTGTCGAGCCCATGTTTGTCGTTGACGCCCAGCCGAGCGTAGCTGCCAGCATCGTGGCCGGCGGCACCGTGGCCGGCATCCAGAATCGCCTTTACTGCAAGCGTTAGTGCCTCGGATCCGGTGATGGCCTGTACATCTTCAGGCGAAACAACCCCGTCACCATTGAGATTCTCTTGTGCGAACCGTTCAAGTGCGACCGCTGTATCGCTCAAGCTCACTTCCTGAGCCCGGAGTGTCGACTCTTTGGAGGCCATTTGCAGGACTTTTTGCGCTGCTTCTTTAAGTGCATCGGTTTTCAAATTCGAGACTTTGATGGACTCACCGGCTGAGAAGAAATCGTCCAAGGACACCAAACCTGCCGACGCAAAGTCGATGGCTGCACAAATATCCGGGGCCCGAATTCTGCCATCGTTGTCAGCGTCCAGAAGGTCGAGGGTTTCTGACAGGACACCGTCGCCCTTTTTTGGCATTGCGAGTGCGGCCCAGAGTTTTTGATCAAGGCAAGGAATATGCGCAATATCTTCGCCATTCCGCAAGACAACTTGATCGACTCCGCCAATGCGCGTGAACGACCAACCATATCCGCTCTGCATCGTATCTGCCCTTTTGGACATCAGATTCTCCTTTGCAACTTCTGAGGACTCGTTCTACTTTATCACGCCGAGGCCTATGACCGCAAACTGCGCAAATTGTGATTCGTCGCATTTTCTGCATTTGTTCTGTTTATTCTGTTGCAGACTGGAAAAACGGACTCTATAATTATGCAAATTGGTTATGATTTACCTCGCCTGGAATGATTATGACAACATTAAGTTGCAAGTATTTTGCATAAGGAGGTCTTTGTGATCGGCTTACGTGGTGATACTTGGTTGTACATCGGCCTTGGCTGTGGACTTGCCTCGATCGCTGCTGCGCTTGGTTATTACCGATGGGTTGTGCAACAAGACCCGGGAACGGACAAAGCTCAGGAAATCGCCTCCTGGATCAAGGGAGGGGCGTCTACCTACCTCAAGAAGCTTTACTCGGCTCTTTTCGGCGTGGCTATTGTTGTAGGCATCCTTTTGGCGATAGTTTTTTCGGGCGGAATGGCGGGAGGCGCTTCGTATCCGCTCCGCGGCCTGTGGACGGCGTTGGCATTCGCCTTCGGAGCGCTCTGTTCGACGTTGGCTGGCTACCTTGGCATGTCGATCGCGGTCCAAGCCAATGTCAGAACCGCTGCCAACTGCAAGGCGAGTCTAGGGCAGGGGTTCAATGTGGCCTACAAGGCGGGCGCCGTCATGGGGCTCGCCATGGTGGGCGTCGC
>Ga0208825_1000364_pt1 | contig 45360 bp, 42 predicted proteins | sample AD_UKC113_MetaG_FD_184450 | JGI IMG/M metagenome (GOLD analysis project Ga0208825, IMG submission 184450) | Active sludge microbial communities of municipal wastewater-treating anaerobic digesters from Hong Kong - AD_UKC113_MetaG (SPAdes)... | ecosystem: Engineered > Bioreactor > Anaerobic >... | reverse complement strand
TGGGTCAGGCCCAACAATAAGTCCTAACGGCTCTCCGCGGTAGTGTGCCTGCCCGTTCGCAAATATCGGTAGATTAGGAGAGTAGTACGTTCCGTAACCTTCTTCTTCAATGTCTTTGGGCGTTATCATTCTGTAGCCTGCAGGCAGTTTGGAAGGAACAACTTGAAGGTTGATGGCCTTGGCAGTCCTTGAGCGAATGACCGTGGCAGAGAGCATTTCCGGAACGGAAAGAGTAGTAAGTAATGGCAGACTTTCCGAGTTTTGTTGCTTTGCAATCAACGATTCGGTTCCTCCACAACCTCCAGTATATCAATGCTAAGGTCAAAAACAAATGGCGCATCAGAAAGTTGGGTTTTGATCCTAACGCGCCGTTTTCTTCTGTTGACAGAAACTATCATGCCTTCCAGTCCTTCCAAAGCGCCTTTCACCACTTTGATTTTCTTATCCGGTGTAAACGTTACAAGTGACGGCCCAATTTCCTTCCCGAACGAAAGAAGCCGCGCTATCAGCGCAGCATCGCGGTCGTTCAGGGGACTGATGTTGTCGGTAGAAGGTAGAACTCTAACAAAGCCGGTCGTACGCCTAAGGTCACGTATAAAACTTGGAGGCAGTTCATCTTCTTCGTAGCTCACAAAGAGATAACCCGGGAAAAGGCAACTGGTTTGCGTGCTGACCTTGCCCCGTCTCCGCACTCTCATCTGTTTCTTAATATTGAAAAACTGGATGTCCGGCCATTTTTGTGAAATGGCGTCTTTAAAGGCATCTTCTTTTGTAGTCATCACCTGAATAGCGAAGAAACTCATTGCCTATCCTTAATCGTCAAGAAGTTTGATAAATCATAGTTTTTAATTAGAGATTTTATCGCGCACGTTGTTATTGTAACACAGACACTATCGCTTTGACACGTACCATTTTACAAACTATCATACTTTCATGAGTGACGACGCAAAGAGTAAACGCATTCGCGAACTGGAAAAACTCATTCAGGAAAATCAATATCTTTACTATAATGAACAGCCTGTCATAAGCGACGAAGAATTCGACGCATTGTGGGATGAACTTGCAAGGCTTGACCCGACCAACCCCTTGCTTGCGCGGATCGGTGAGGATAAATCGGAAGGTTGGCCCAAGGTACAGCACGTGATGCCGATGGGGAGTCAGTCCAAAGCCACTACGCCGGAAGCTTTTAGGGCATGGGCAGCCAAAATGCCTTTTGGGCGTTACCTTGTGGAATATAAGTTGGACGGTGCAAGTCTGGAGCTTCAGTACAAAGAAGGCAAACTTGAGAAAGCGGTGACCCGCGGGGATGGAACGATTGGGGATGACATAACTCCAAACGCACTCCACATAAATGGTGTTATCTCAAGCCTTGCGCAGAAGTTTTCTGGCGGTGTACGAGGAGAGATCTTGATGCCCCGCGCCACCTTGAAGCTTAAGTACCCCGACAAGGCCAATTGCCGGAATGCGGCGAATGGCATCATGAAACGCAAAGACGGCGTCGGAAGCGAAGACCTGGACCTGGTCTGCTATGATGCCAAGGGGACAATAGATGGCCTGCCGCCCTTTGGGAATGAGCTTGAAAAGGTCGAATGGCTAAAACGAATGGGTTTTATGACGGTGGAAGCCCAGGTTTTTGACTCGGTAGAGGAGATTATCGCCTACCGTGCCAAAGTAATGGATCAGCGACCAAACTTGAAATACGACATCGACGGCTTAGTGATAAAAGGACTTGAAATCGATGAGGAGGACTTGGCAAGGCCACGCCCGGAAAAACAGATAGCCTTCAAATTCAGCCCTGAAGAAGCTGTCACAACCTTGAGAAAGGTCGAGTGGAGCGAAAGCGGTGCCGTGTACACTCCTATCGGCGTTGTAGAACCGGTTCATTTGGCCGGAACCACTGTCCAGCGGGCAAATCTTTGCAATCCGGACATGATACGAACCATGAGTCTAAAAATCGGTTCCAAGGTAATGATCACGAAACGGGGAGAAATAATCCCGAAAATCGAAAACCTTGTGGACAATTCGATGGCGACCGGCGAAATAGAGATGCCGACGACCTGTGCGGCATGTGGTTCCTCGCTGATAGACGAGGGGACGCGCTTGTACTGTCCCAATCCCGCTTGCCCCAAAAAGACCTTTCACCGTTTAGAGAAATGGCTGTCTGTTGTAAATGCAAAGGAATTTGGGTCGGTGATCCTTAAGAAGCTCTTTGACAGTGGTAGAGTTCGTCAGATTCCAGACCTCTATACGTTGACTGCGCAAGAACTTTCGGAATTCGATCGCATGGGGCCGACTCTGGCGCAAAAAATCGTGAGGAACCTGCATTCCGTAAAAGAGTTGAGTCTGGCAGAGTTTGTGGCAGGATTCGACATCGAAGGAGTAGGGGTCCTTGTTGCCGAGAAACTGGTGCAGGGCGGATATACCACGCTGGAAGCCCTGCTTGCCGCTAAGCCCGAAGACCTCACATCGATTGAGGGCATTGCTGACACAATGGCGCGCACAATCGTATCGGGTTTAGCTGAGCGTCGAGAAGAAATGCTTGCGCTGCTTGCGAGCGGGGCAATTACAATAAAGAAGCCCTCGTCAAACAAAGCCGGCCAAGGGCAGACACTCTCGGGTCTTTCGTTTTGCTTTACTGGTGAACTTACTTCTATGAAGCGCGCCGAAGCGGAGAGATTAGTTCGCGACCTTGGAGGTGTCACAAAGTCTTCAGTGACAAAGGGTCTTAGTTATCTTGTGACGAACGACCCCAATTCAGGGTCCGAAAAAAACATACGGGCTCGAGAATTGGGTATTCCCATTATCAACGAGCAAGAGTTTTTGTCACTTGTTTCAAGGTCTAATCATGATGGTGTCTAATTTTATATACAATATAAAGTCTATAAACGACCTTCCGCACATCGAATTTAATGCTTATGTGATACCGCGCTCGCCGGTTTCCAAAATCGATGGGATTCGGAACGGAGCCCTTGTAATACGCGTTAAAGCTGCCCCTGAAGCCGGCAAAGCGAACGAAGAGGTCCGGCGTTGCATCGCCGACGGCCTTATGATTCCCCTAAGAAAGGTTCTTATAATGAAAGGCTTTACGTCCCGTCACAAACTTGTCGCAGTTCCACAGGAATGTGAGCTCTTGCTTCTTGGTGTGATTGGCCAAGCTTGAGCCCGATGGTTAATCTTGAATAGACCAATAGTTCTGGGTTACTATCAGCGTCATGATTGATAGAAAAACCTATTGGAAGCGGGAAGTTTGCAACGCGCTTGCACAGTACGCAGCCGAAAAGGGTATTCAAGGTTTCGTTTTGCAGGCTGATGACATTACCGCTGAGGTCCCTCCCAGTCCCCAAATGGGCGACCTCGGATTCCCGATGTTTGCCTATGCCAAGGTCTTTAGGATGAATCCTGTTCAGCTGGCCTCCATGGTCAGCGAAAAGGTCGGCCAAAGACTCCTGGAAAAAACAGATACAGATGCGAAGGACAAAGTTCAAGCAGTTGGTCCCTATGTAAACGTATATTTTGATCGCAAACAGGTCGTCGCGGAGGTTTTGAAACGAAGCGGCAATGAGGACTGGAACGATACCAAACCATTGTCAGGAAAGCGGATCATGGTTGAATTCTCTTGTCCAAACACGAATAAACCATTGCATCTTGGTCACTTGCGCAACAATGTCTTGGGCGAATCTCTCTCCAGGATTCTGAAAGAGGCCGGCGCCGAGGTTCGTAAGGTCAATCTCATAAATAACCGTGGCGTCCATATATGTAAGTCGATGCTCGCCTACAAGGTATACGGACAGGGTCGTACACCTGAAGACGAAGGGCTCAAGAGTGATCACTTCGTAGGCAAGTATTATGTTCTTTTTAATCAACTCAAAGAGCAGGATCCCCAGGCAGAAGAAAAAGCGCAGGCAATGCTTAAATCTTGGGAAGAGGGTGACCCAGAGACAATTGCTCTTTGGAAACAGATGAATGAATGGGCGATTTCCGGGATAAAAGCCACCTACGAGCGGCAGGGTGTCAGCTTTGACACATACTATTATGAAAGTCAAACGTACATGAAAGGTAAGGCTGAGGTGTTGGAAGGCCTTAAAAAGGGGATTTTCTATCAGGATCCGGACGGTTCAGTCTGGGTAAACCTGGAAGATATTGGGTTGGACAGAAAAGTCCTGCTGCGCAAGGATGGAACAAGTTTATACATTACGCAGGACATCGGAACGGCGATCTATAGGCATCAGGATTGGCCGTTCGACCAGCTTATCTATGTGGTGGCAAGCGAGCAGCAGTATCATTTTAAAGTTCTATTTGAAGTGCTGAAAAGACTTGGATTCGACTGGGCGTCCAATTTGTATCATCTGTCGTATGGCCTCGTTAACTTGCCTTCCGGAAGAATGAAAACCCGAGAGGGTACCGTCGTAGACGCAGACGACCTTATCGATGAGCTTGTTGGGCTTGCAAAAGACGAAATTCGGGAAAAAGGCCGGGACGCCGAGGTCGGCGACGTCGACGCTGTTGCAGAAAAAGTTGCACTTGGTGCGTTGCACTATTATCTGCTTCAGTGCGCTCCTACTAAAGACATGCTCTACGACCCAAAACAGTCGCTTTCTTTTACTGGTGACACCGGCCCCTACATTCAGTACATGGGCGCCCGTGCTTGTTCTATACTGAGAAAGTACGAAAAAGGCGAAGGGAATGCAAAAGATGGACACGCCAGTGCCGACGCACTCACGTCCGAAGGAGATTGGGCTTTGGTCCGGCGCCTTTCGATGTTCGATGCCAGTCTTGAGCTGGCAGCAAGGACGAAAGAGCCGTCGGTTCTCGCTGCCTATGCGCATGAGCTTGCAGCGGACTTTTCTTCATGGTACAGAGACAATCCAGTGCTGAACAATCCAAACGCGGACGTGTCAACCAGCAGAGTTGTCTTGGTTAGTGCAGTACGGAATACGCTTAAGACCGTGTGCACCTTACTCTGTATTCCTTTTTTGGAGCTTATGTAAGGCAACGATTGACAGAATTCGGCGATTAGGTGTATAAAAGTTCGCCAGCTATAGTTTTTTGTGAGGAATTTCATGACACAGACTAAGTATGCAATTGTAGAAGTCAATGGGAAACAATATCGCGCCGAAGAAGGCAAGACCTTGATGGTAGATCGTTTTGCCAAGCAGGTTGGTGAAGAGATTTCGCTCGATAAGGTTCTTCTGATCTCTGGTGAGGCAGGAGTAAAGGTCGGGAATCCATATGTCGAAGGTGCGTCAATAAAGGCCACGATCGATTCCGAAATCAAAGGCGACAAAGTCGTGGTGTTCAAGTACAAGCCCAAGAAGGACTATCGACTAACTCAGGGCCATCGCGAGATTTACACTGTTCTCAACATAAAGGAATTTGTGGGCGCCTAACAGCGCTTTATACTATTGGAGGAAGCAACATGCCACATAAAGGCGTTAACGGGCGCGATTCAAATCCGCAACATCTGGGTGTCAAAAAATATGCGAGTCAAAAGGTAACTGCCGGTTCTGTTATAGTAAGGCAGCGTGGGTCCAAGATCAATCCTGGCAAGAATGTGGCAATCGCAAAGGATGACAGCCTTTATGCTCTTGTAGACGGAATAGTGTCTTTTAAAGAATACAAGGGTAAGAAATACGCCCAGATCGAACCACTTACGCGGGAAGAATAGGTTTTTGGATCATGAGCTTGGCTGCCGGCAAGGCCAAACCGAGCTCTAATGTGTGATCCAAAATTTGGAACGATGTCAAAAGCCACCCGTGCATTCGTGCACACCAGGGTGGCTTTTTAAGTCTTAGCGACGTAGGAGAAACTTGGTTGGTAAAGTTTGCGGATGAGGCCGTCATAACGGTATCTTCGGGAAAAGGAGGAGACGGCTGCATAGCCTTTAGGCGAGAAAAGTACGTTCCAAAAGGTGGGCCGGCAGGCGGGGACGGGGGTCGCGGCGGCGATGTGGTCTTCATGATCAAGCGCAACTTGCGCACGCTTTCGTACCTGCGCTACAAACAGAACTTTAAGGCACAGAATGGCGAGCCTGGCATGGGCAGAAATATGCATGGCAGGGATGGTGCAGACATAATCATTGCAGTGCCTCCAGGAACCGTGATAAGCGATGCCGACTCAGGCGAAATCCTGATGGACTTTGGACGTGAGAAACCACAGACCTTGCAGGACAATAAGGGTACTTCAGACTCTGACCGGTTTTGGCACGATGGTGACACTTGGGTATTCCTGCGGGGCGGAAAAGGCGGACTGGGAAACACCCATTTTAAGACCTCAGTGAATCAGGCCCCAAGATTCGCGTCACCAGGTCAACCAGGAATGGAGCGCCGACTCAAGATTGAACTCCAGCTTATAGCCGATATTGGGCTCGTCGGTTTCCCGAACGCAGGGAAGTCGAGCCTCCTTGACGCCTATACGAATGCAAATGCAAAGGTCGGATCCTATCCCTTTACCACAAAAATACCTAATCTCGGTGTGATGACGATTCATGACCGAGATATCATATTGGCAGATATACCTGGGATAATCGAAGGTGCGCATAATGGGGCAGGGCTCGGCCTGCGTTTCCTCAAGCACATTGCCCGCACTGCTGTCTTGGCCTATGTGGTCGATCTTTCAGTGTCTGACTGGGAAGAGCAGTTTTCTATTCTTAGAAACGAACTGCAGGCATATAATGAGGCGCTTTTGCAAAAACCGCATCTCGTGGTGGTTTCCAAGATAGATCTTCAAGAGGTTCAGGAACGCTTGCCGACCCTTCGGACTTTGCTTGCAAATGAAGAAATCTACGGGGTCTCGGCTTTTACGCGGGAAGGTTTGGACACCCTAGGCGAGGCATTTTTTGCGCTTGTTAGCCAGCACGAACAAGAAAATGTCAGCCCTTCAGACTTTGAGCTTGACCTTGACGTGGATTTTTTCGATGGTGGGCCTGATGCCGACCAGAATTCAGAATAATGCAGAGCAATCATGCGGAACACTGGAGACACGCTGTAATGAAAACGGCGATTTTTGGAGGAACCTTCAACCCTGTCCACATAGGGCATCTCATTCTCGCAGAAGAAGTTCTAAGGCAAACCAACTACGACCGAGTTTTGTTCGTTCCCGTTAACATCCCTCCCCACAAAGCGATCGATGATCCAGGTCCAAAAATGCGACTTTTGATGTTGTCAAAAGCCGTTAGTTGTTATGCCTTTTTCGAAGTGAACGACTGTGAAATCCGCCGATCAGGAGTGTCCTACAGTATCGAGACGATACGATATCTCGTAAAAACAAGGATAGTTGAGTCAAGACCCGGTTTTATTATTGGCGACGATCAAGCCGAAGAGTTTGCCACATGGCACGAACCTAAAGCCATCGCGGAGGAGACGCAGATTATTGTGTTACACAGAAAATACCGGGATGAATTGGCTCTAGATTTCCCACATGTCTATGTGAGAAATGGACTTTTTCCCATTTCATCGACCGACATACGTGCCAGAGTTGCTGAGCACGCCGCCTGGGAAACCATGGTTCCTCCAGAGGTCAGAACGATGATCAAGGCAGAGAAACTCTATGGATTCGCAAATAAGTGACTTTGAAACGAATGTCGATACGGCGGTTATCGATAAACTGCTTGCTTCTCTTAGTCCACGGCGTCGTGCACATTCCATTTCCACCGCTACCGTCGCGGTAAACCTGTGCAGACGCTTTGGTGTAGATGTCAAAAAGGGGCAACTTGCAGGATTGATTCATGATTCCATGAAAGAAAGAGAGCTTTCGGAACAGTGGCGTCTTGCGGCAAAAGCTAAAGAAGCGATGCCAAACTCCTTTGTGTCTCGTGCCATAGAAGAATTCGAACAAAACAGGGAATACGGCTCAAAAATGATACATGGACCGGCGGCCGCCGGGTACCTTTGCCACTATGAAGCATGGGCCGACCTGGGTGCCCTGGAGGCGGTTGCACTTCATTCTTCTGCCTTTACGGACATGAAACCCCTGTGCAAGATTATCTATATTGCAGACAAGTTAGAACCCTTGCGTGAGTACGTGGGTATTGCTGAGGCCACCGCGCTTGAAACTGAAGACCTCGAGGATCTTTTTGCTTACGCAGTCGGCCATGTTGTCGAGTATCTGCTTGGCAAAGGTTACCGTATTGCCCAAAGCACACTCGATTTATACAATTCACTCACAACAAAAAAGGTACGCGCGTGATTAGAAAGCCAGTGTTTCAAAAGAGCAATCTCATTTTGTGGATAATTGGTCTAGTGGTTGTACTGATGGTCGTCTTTGGCGTTCAGTATGCCAGATCCGGTAGTATCACAATTCAGCTCAAGCCAGGCAAGCCCATAAATCTACTGATTATTTTCGAACAGGATCATAAACCACTTTCGACACAACTTCTGATGTTCTATCCCGCAAGAGCGAAAGCGGCTCTGCTGGATATTCCCAACAACACGGCGGTGATACTCAAGACCGTAAAACGTATGGATCGAATCGACTACACTTACAAGACCGAGAAGCCGTCAGCGTATGTCAGCGAAATAGCAGGCTATCTGAATGTCGACCTAAACGGCTATATTCTTCTGGATGAAAAAGGGCTTAAGGATGCCGTTGATCTTGTTGATGGCATTCAGGTTTTTATACCCGCCATGGTCGTGCAGGAAGGTCCGCCACAAGTACGTCTCCCCGGTGGGGCTGTAATGCTTGATGGAGACAAGGCGCTTCAATATCTTCTTTATAGAGAAGAAAACGAGAGTGATGCAGATGTAATAACACGCAGGCAAAAGGTTGTTGTGGCATTGCTCAAACGGGTAAATGAAAAATCTTCGTATCTGTCGGATCAGGCTGTGATGCGTCGTTTTACTTCAGCAATGAAAAGTAACTTGAGTCCACAGAGCAAGAATAGGCTGTTCTCAGAGATGGCAAAAGTGGATCCGGACACCATCCTGCTTCAGAAGATTACCGGAGTTAACCGCAAGGTTGAGGCGCAAACGTTGTTTTTCCCATTCTATGATGGCGAGCTGGCTCGCGATATGATAAACCAGACGCTCAACGCGATGACCGCTACCCAGGCAGCGGGCTCAAAGGTAAGCAAGATATTTACTGTCGAAATCTTGAATGGAACAACAACCAAGGGTCTGGCTTCCAAGACATCTTCGATTTTTGAGAGCTTTGGATATGACGTGGTCGCAGTTGGGAACGCCCCGACCTTCGATTATGACAAAACCATTGTAATTGATCGGTTGGGAGACAAAGAGGCCCTTAACTCCATTGCTTCGGTGATCAAGTGCAACAACTTTGGAGAAGCTGGAGATTACAAGGGCTCCATTGAGGCGGATTTTACGGTAATCTTAGGAAAAGATTTCAACGGGAGGGTGTGTGTCAGATAATACAGGTAATGCGTTTGTCTTGACGGTTGCAGAGACCTTGGCCCAGCATAAGGGCGGAGACGTTGTCATTTTGGATTTGCGTGGTATTGCGAGTTGGACGGATTATTTTGTAATTGCCACGGCAAGTTCTTCAACGCACCTGCGGGGGCTTTGCAAGGCAGTAGAAGATACGGCAAAAGCAGAACATCAGGAATCATTTAATAAGCCCGATCTTAGCGATGATCAGACTTGGGTTCTACTGGACTTGGGTGACGTGGTTGTTCACATAATGAGTCAAAGTGCTCGAACCTTCTACGAGCTTGAAAAACTCTGGTTTACTGCGCCACAGCTCAAAGTTGAAGGCCAAAAGCTGCAAGCCGCAGTTGTGAAGGAATAAGTAAGCACAATTAAGGTGCCCGTCACACGTCTATGGGATCAGAACAATAAGGCTGCCTACGAGGCAGCCTTATTGTTCCTTGCAACAGAACTTTTGCTGGCAACAGATCTAGTTATTCGTCAGAGTCTCCGAATCCTGAGTCATCATCGTAGTCAAAATCGTCTTCGTCATCATCGTCGAAGTCTTCGTCCTCATCCTCGTCATTGTCAAAATCGTCAGTGTCGTCGTCGAAGTCGTCGTCATCGAAATCATCATCATCGAAGTCTTCGTCGTCGTCGGAGTCCTCATCAAAGTCTTCGTCTTCATCGTCAAAGCTGTCGTCGAAGTGGACGGGGGTTCGAAGCGCAAAGCCAGATACACCTAAGAAATTCTCCCCAGCAACGTTAAAGATTTCGTACTCCGTACCCTGGGAAGCTGAGGTTTCATAAATGGGGGTCATATGTGGTTCCTCCCTCGCTAAAATCAAAACACAGTGTTCGCACCTAATATGCTTTTAAAATGCCAAGTCGTCAAGAAAATTCTTACAATGGCATCGAAAATCTAAAGAGCCTCGATGCGTCTGTCAACTATTTGGATGCAAATTTCGGTTCTTTTTCTCAAATATCTGAGGTTTAAGTGCTGGTTGCTTTTGACAAATAGGGCAGACCAAGGTTACAGTGCCGACATGAAGGTTTCGTGCAAGGTCAGGGCCGCCGCAAAAATAAACATTGGCCTGCAGGTGGGAAGGCCAAATGTGGATGGCTACCATGCGATTGCAGGTATCATGCAAGCCGTTTCTCTTTTTGATTTTCTTCAGTTTTCGATGGAGGACGAAACCAGCGGTATCGCCGTGTACGGAGGCTTTGATTGCCCCGTTGTAGAAACGACGATCTACCGTGCTGCAGACCGGTTTTATGAGGCTATTGGCACTGAGCCTCATGTCAGGATTGACGTAGAGAAGAACATCCCTGCCAAAGCCGGGCTTGGTGGAGGATCAAGCGATGCCGGCGCTACGCTTCTGTGTCTTAATTATTTATACGAAAATATTTTAAATGACGATCAGCTTCTTACTTTGGCCAAGTCGGTTGGTGCGGATGTACCTTTTTTTGTCAGAGGTGCCTCGAGGAGCGACTGCTCCTGCGGGGCTTGTGTTGTTGGCGGAATTGGAGACGTCTTGGAACCAATAGCTTCACGTACCGATCTGGGCATCCTGCTTGTTTATCCAGGGTTCGGTGTTTCAACGGCATGGGCATACAAAAAGCTTGACATGTACCGGGCTTCTGGCAAAGTTGGTTCTGGAAATATCTCTAATGGGGCTAGCGCCATTGTGGATTCGACAAACCCCGTAGCCTTGGCAAACCCCATAGTGGACACTTACCAAAGCAACATCCGTAACTGGAAGTACGATCCGAGCTTCGAAAACTCGTTCCAGGCGATGCTGGAAGAAGAATTCCCTATCTATGGCATTCTGGAAGGTGGTCTTAGGAAGGTAGGTGCAGAGTTCGTTTCTATTTCTGGTTCTGGTTCATGTCTGTATGGTATTTTTCCTTCCATTGCGGGCGCAGAACATGCAAAAGCAGAGCTCTTGGCTTCGCTAAAGTCTGACCTGAACGAAAATACCATACAAAGCATAAGTTTATTCGCAAAAAGACCGCTTGAAAGAAGTATATATCTGGAGTAATATGCGGTGAGTTACTTGTACACAAAAGGAGCGTCCTTGCTATGGAAATTACGGACATCCGTATACGTAAAGTACCTACTGAAGGAAAGCTTAAGGCCTATGTCACGGTTACGTTTGACGAATGCTTCGTTGTGCACAATGTCAAAATAATAGAAGGCAAAAGTGGCGTGTTTATCGCCATGCCAAGCCGAAGAACAAAGACAGGGGAGTACAAGGACATAGCGCATCCAATCTGTCCGGACTTCAGGGCGAAACTGCAAGAAAAAATCCTTGCAGCATACGCGTCGGGTGCGGGTAGCGATGATGCTTCTGTTCCTGAATTTGAATAAAAAGCTCTATTTTTAGGGTAATTGAAACAACTCTTTTGGGACGTCGGCAAGCGGTAAGCCCCCGGGTTTTGGTCCCGGTATTCGCAGGTTCGAATCCTGCCGTCCCAGTACGAATGTGAATAGAAATGAACAATGTAGTGGTTCGAAGCCAGTGTGGAAGGAGAAATTAAGAATGGAACATTTGGTACTGCGAGCAGCTCCTCGGAATGTTGCAACCAAAGGCGAGCTCAACAAGAATAGGCGTGAGGGCAGAATCCCTGCAGTCATTTATGGCGGCGGAAAGCCTGCTCAAAGCATATTTGTATATACGGCAGAGTATGAAAAGATTCTGAAACACATAACCGAGAGTACGATTATCACCATCGATTTGGAAGGCAAAAAGATTGACGCCTTTGTCAAGGATCATCAGCGCGACCCAGTAGAAAAAAACCTCCTTCACGTTGATTTCGTGGAGATTCAAGCAGGCAAGAAACTACATGCAAAAGTCGAGATCAAACTGAATGGAATCCCGAAGGGTGTTCGCGATGGTGGTATATTGGAAACGCTGGTACATGATATCGAAGTAGAATGCGATCCCTCTGTCTTACCCGAAAAGATCGAAGTCGATATTTCCAACATGGAAGCCAATCAGCCTCTTTATGTTCGGGATTTGCCTGCAATGAAGGATGTCAAGGTACTGACTAGCCCAGACATGGTTTTGGCAACTGTTAAGTTTGCTCGCCAGGAAGTTGAAGCTGTCTCTGCTGCGGAGGCCGCACCTGCTGCCGAGGCTGGAGCTACGGGAACGGGCGAGGCTCAATCGGCTGGAGATGCGAAAGCTTCCAGTACAACCGAAGCCAAATCATAAGATTTCGCTCAAGACATTTCATAACAGTATTTGAGAGCGATTGAGGCAGTTTTGTTGAGGCTACAGCCTCGATAAAGCTGCTTTTTTGTTTCTATTTGTATTTTTCCGCATAGAACGGATGCGGCGATGGATGTTGAATGAAAGCTTTGCAATATGAGGATGATGTGGAGGAAGAAGTTCATAACTTCCTTCTGACTCATGATCTCTGCAAGAAAAGTCGCGTTGCTGTGGCCTTTTCTGGTGGTGTGGATTCGTCCGTGCTTTTGTTTGTGCTGAGCAGTTTGCATATTTTCCCGAGTTTGCGCGCCATCCATGTGTCGCATGGGATTCGCGACGAGCATGAGCTTGAAGCTGAAAAGAGGATTTTACACTCAACCTGTGAGAGATTGCAGATACCGTTGGAGATACGCACAATATCACGAGGGGCCATCGAGCGGTTTGCAAAGGAGCACGGCTCGGGGGTGGAGGATGCGGCGCGCAGTTTTAGGTACGCTGCCCTTATTGCTTCCGTGAAGCAAAATGGTGACGAGCTGCTCTTGAGCGCACACAACCAGGATGACGAGCTCGAGACTCTATTGTCGAGATTTCTGAATGGCTCGGCTCTCGAAGGATTCGAAGCTATCCACGAAACCGTACAGCTTTGTACTACGTGCGTTTTGGCGAGGCCAATGCTCTCGGTCAATAGGGCTGCCATCGAAAACTATGCAAGAATCAAGGACATTCACTATTCCTATGACACAACCAATGCCGATACAAGATTCTATAGGAATAGAATTCGTGCCAAGCTTACACCTCTACTGGATTTGGAATTCAGGGGCTGGCGCACCGGTGTGCTCAAGACGGCGCAAAAGTTGCTGGAAGACAAAGAGAGTATCGAAAAAGATACAAGAGCTTTGGTGGAGCAACTTCAATTTACTGGAAGTGGCAAAGCGGAAATTCCGTATCAAAGTTTGATTTCTGCTCCGGCAGCCATTGCGCGGAGAGTTCTGCTCTATGCAGTCTCACAGCTAAAGTCTACCTGCAGGCAACCATGTTTGGAGTGTACAAATCCTCGCGATCAAGATATGGAGTTTTATAGCACAGAACGGCTTTCTTCTCGGGCTGTCGACGAAGCACTTGCCTTGCTTCATGAGGGCAAGAGAAGCTTTAGGATGCTGGGTTGTGAGACAGAGGTCAGAGCTGGAGTGGTTACAATCAAGGTTGGCCTTGATTTTGTAACGGAAGAAAGTTATTTTTTCGACATAGAACACCCTACCAAAGCTAAAGTTGGCGCTCTTAGCATTCAGGCCTTTTGGAAGGACGGTTCGTGTTTGGACGAAGAGTCTCAAGGCTCTGCTTTGATAGATGAATATCTGCAACCAGGAAGGAAAGATAAGGCACCAGTGCGCGTGTCTATTCTTGAGAATGCCTTTACCTTTCCGCTTGTCGTCCGGTCGAGGCACCCTGGCGATCACATCAATCTGACAAACGGTCAAGTTGCTGTGGATGAGCTGGTAAAGTCTTGGCATCTTGAGCAGTATTTGCGCAGATTACCTATGGTTATTGAGGATCGAAATGGTATTGTGGCTGTCTTTTCGTGGCCATCGGACGCAAGTGACCGCAAGTCTGAGTGTAGGTTCAGGCGTTTTGACGGTCCAAAATCGCAGAAACAATTCATTGTCGATCTTAATCTAGAAGGAGAATGAACGACTGATGTCAGATAATCGGAACAATAATATTAAGCCTGATCTTCCTGAGGGCAGGTCCTCGACGCCAAAAGGTGGAAGAACTGCCTTGACTGTTTTTTTTCTACTCCTCGTACTTTTTGCATCCTTCCTTCTCTTTGATAACAAACCGTCTGTACAGGAGATTCCCTATTCAGCATTTCTTACGTATCTGGACTTAGGTCGGGTCGAATCTGTACAAATCCTGGACCAGAAGGAAATCCATGGTTCGTTGCGAAGTGAAGACGGATCTGCTGTCGCGTTCATAACCAATATACCTTACACGGATCCCGAGCTCATGACTCGACTCGAATCAGGGAATGTAAAAGTTTCAGGGGGAGAGAAAAGTGCGAGCCCACTTCAGATTATCTTTGGTCTTATACCTTGGATATTTGGATTAGTGCTTATCTGGTCGATGATGCGACAAATGCAAGGAAATAGCCGCGCATTTGACTTTGGGAAAAGTCGCGCAAAGCGCTACGTGGAAACAGATAAGAAAATCACTTTCAATGATGTTGCAGGGCAAAAAGAAGCTAAAGCAGAACTCATGGAGGTGGTTGATTTTCTTAAGAACCCTCAGCGATTTCTTAAAATGGGCGCCAAGATACCTAAGGGAGTGTTGCTCGTCGGTATGCCAGGAACGGGCAAGACGCTCATAGCGAAAGCTACGGCGGGCGAGGCCAATGTACCGTTTTTCCACATGTCCGGGTCGGATTTTGTGGAAATGTTTGTGGGAGTTGGTGCCAGTAGAGTCCGCGACCTTTTCGATCAGGGACGGAAAAACGCTCCATGCATTCTCTTCATCGATGAGCTTGATGCTGTGGGAAGAACAAGAGGCGCAGGCTATGGTGGGGGCCACGATGAGCGGGAACAAACGCTGAACCAGATGCTGGTAGAAATGGATGGTTTTGACACAAAGGACGGGGTCATTATTTTGGCAGCAACCAATAGGCCTGACGTGTTGGATCCTGCTCTGTTGAGGCCAGGGAGATTTGATAGACAGGTTGTCGTTGCGATGCCGGACATTCAGGAGAGAGAAGCCATTTTGAAAATTCATATGAGCAAAGTTCCTGTGGCGGCCGGAGTGGATGCGCAACTTCTGGCACGCGAAACGCCTGGAACATCAGGCGCAGACCTTGCAAATCTTGTAAACGAAGCTGCGCTTTTTGCTATCAGGAAAAAGAAAACACAGGTCGAGATGGACGACTTTGAAGATGCACGCGACAAAATACTGATGGGTGTTGCAAGGAAGAGTTTGACTATAGCAGAGGATGAGAAAAAGGCAACAGCAATTCACGAGGCTGGGCACGCTTTGTTGCACTACTTTCTGCCCAACGCAGATCCTCTACATAAAGTTACCATCATACCTCACGGTCAGGCTCTTGGATTGGCGATGTCCTTGCCGGAGAAGGATAGTTATTCAAGGACTCGGGGTTGGCTCCACGATAGAATCGTCATCGATTTTGGTGGATATGCGGCAGAAAAGATTTTCCTTGGAGAGACAACAACAGGTACCGAGCAAGACATCAAGCAAGCTACTGATTTTGCGAGAAGAATGGTGTGCGAGTGGGGCATGAGCGACGAACTGGGGCCGATTTCGCTGGGGGCGGAAGACGAGCCTATTTTTTTAGGGAAAGAGATTGCCCGGCATAAAGACTACTCGGAAGACACTGCTCAAAAAATCGACTGGGCAATAAAAAGAATACTGGACGGGGCACTTGCGCAAGCGCTCGAAATCTTGCAGCGGGAAAAGGAAAAACTGCTTGCATTGTCTCAAGCCTTAATGGAACGCGAAACGCTGGAAGATGCTGATGTCCGGTTGTTGCTCGGTTTGCCTGCAAGGAATGAAATTGCCGCACAGTATTGCGTCGAAAAAGCATAGCTTAGGATGGCGGTCAGTACCACATTTGGCCTCCGCTCCTTTCTGGTTTATTTGCAGCCGTCGTGTGAAGAAGCCTCTTGTAGCGATTGCATTCGTATCAGTTTTTGCGTGCATCACGCTTAGCTGTTCAAATGTGCGCCCAATACCGCAAAAGGACGCTGTGACGCCGTGGAGCGATTTGGAACGAAAGAACCTGGAGAATCTTGCAAGGACGGACCCAGAAACTTGTGTAGCCTAAATATACCTTTATGTTCATGAAACATACGTTCCCGATGCAGACTTGTCGTCCTATGGAACTCAGACAGACCGACTGAGTGAGTTTGGCAATATCCTAAGGGAAGCGCTTAACCAGTTGCAGACACAATTGAATGCGGCAATGACCCTGAGTGATTGGCAAAAGGCCATGAGGTTGTGCGAATCTAAGCAGGCTATCCTTCTCGCGGCCCAGGAGGACCAGCTTTTTTCAAGGCTTTTTGTAGCTGACACTGATTTTTCGAGCTCGACGATAGATGCTGAGAGAGCCAGTATTCTTGTTATGGCCACTCGGCAATTCCAGGACTCTGGGCTTTATGCACCCGCGATTCAGAGCATCAATGCCCTGGTAGAGACGGGTCTGGCACAAAAAGTGCTTAAAGATGACGAGGTAGTTTCCTGGGCAGAGATGGCTGCATTGGAAGGCGATAGAGATTCGCTTACCCGTCTTGAATTACTGTTGCCCGGCAAATCCAAAGACGAGTTGACAACAAAACTCCAGTCCTCGCCGTCAGTCGCTGGTCTTGGCGTTGGCGTTGGCAAAGACGAGCTTTCTAAGGCCGTACGTGGTGTGGTGACTGTTTACCTTGACTTGGGAATTCAGGTTAAGGACGGTGTTGGTTTCCCGAACAGAATCGTCGGTTCCGCCTTTCAGATTGACCCAAAAGGTTACTACATCACAAATTATCACGTAATAAAGAGCCAGGTTGATCCAAGTTACGAAGGCTATTCCAAGTTGTCTATACGGCCTTCTGACAATCCAAGTGCACGAATTCCTGCTTCTGTTGTGGGGTGGGACGAACAATTGGACCTGGCACTCCTGAAAAGCGAGCCGGCTCCCTATACTTTTCACTTTGCCCAGGACGGACAACTCGCGGAAGGGCAAAAAGTATTTGTTATAGGATCGCCTGTGGGGCTGGAAAATACAGTGACTTCTGGAATCCTGAGCGCCAAGTCCAGGCAATTGTTGTCTTTTGGCGAGGTGTTGCAAATAGATGCTTCTGTCAATCCTGGCAACTCAGGTGGACCATTGGTAAATGAACAAGGCCAAGTCCTTGGCGTAGTTTTTGCAGGTCTTGTAGGATATCAGGGATTGAATTTTGCCTTGCCCGCGTCGTGGCTGAAAGCTGAAATCCCAACTCTATTCCAGGGTGGAAAAATTTCACATGCGTTGATCGGTGCAGTTCTTGTCCGTAATATGGACCAGTCGTTTCAGATTGGTTATCGCTTTCCATCTGCCAACGGTCTCAAAGTGCAGGATAGGCTGCTCGCTATTGATGGAATTGCAGTCAAAAGCATCTCAGAGGCGCAAAAACAAGTCGCCGACAAGGTGGCTGGCACGCTTGTATGCCTAAGGATAACTCGTGAGGGTAAGGACAGCATTTGGCTGGGGCAGACCAGCCAACGCGAAGAAAAGCCGCTGGAATCGCTTCTCAAGAGGGATGTGATCGAGAACATTCTCTCCTGCGCGACAGGGATGCAGTTAGAGCATGTATCCGGCCCAAGAGGGACGAAAGGTGTTTATAAAGTGGTTCAAATCTGGCCCGGATCGGCAGCTGACGAAACAGGCATCAAAGAAGGAGACACAATTCGGTTCCTGCGCTATGCAACCGACCCTACCAATGATACTATTTCTTTCGATTTATCGATCAAGTCGACGTCCACTGGGTATATTGAGAGGACCGTACGGCTTGAAGTCTCCACGGAGTTATATAATCTGATTTAGGACCTGATTCAAATTGTGTACTGAAGTTATACTGGACCTGCAGAGTCGAACATGAAATGATATTTTAAAAAGAGGAATGGCAATGGCACGTATTGCGGTTTTCGAAAAAGATCCTTTGGTGGCTCTTGATATAGCCAAGACCTTGAAGATTTCGGGTCATCAGATTTTGGGCCCTTTCTACAATTTGCCATCCGCAGATTTTCCATCAGCGTTGGATGGGGACTTTCAAGAATACGACCTTGCAATAGTCGATTTTGAGTTTTCGAAAACCTTACAGCTTCCAACTCAAACCCCAGTTTTGCTGCTGACTGCACTCACAGACGATGCAACCCAGTCGAGTTTCAAGAGCGTCAATTCTTTTGGCCTCCTCGTTAAACCATTTTCTGCTCAGGAATTGAAAAGCACCGTCGATATTGCTCTTTATAGGTCCAGCATGGAGAAAAGGCTTGCCGAAAGTGAACAGCGTTATCGTGAGTTTTTCGATTTCAGTATCACTGCGCGCTGTATCATGGACTTCGATGGGAAAATCGATGTAACAAATAAGGCATTTCGTGCTCTTTTTGGCCTTGATGAAGGCGCAAATCTCAAGAGTGCAATCAAAGACGACGAGACCGCGGAGTCGCTATGCGGCAAGATAAGAATTGGCAAGCAGATCGAAAGAATCGAATTGGCCATGGTCAGCAGAAGTGGGCTTGGTTTGCATGTGGTCGGAGCCTTCTCCATCATCAGTCTTCCCGGTGCAACCCAGTCCGAGCACGGCATTCAGAGGATTTCTGCGGAGTTTTACGACGAAACCGAGCCTCGGCGGCTCAGGGAAGACCTACAGCAAGCACAAAAGATGGAGTCTCTGGGACGCCTCGCGGGCGGAATTGCTCACGATTTCAATAATATTCTTACAGCTATTCTGGGCCATGCCGAAATGCTCAAGTTGGAAATCCAAGCTGACAGTCCGCTTGTCGAGGATGTTAGAGGAATTCTAGATGCGACCGATCGGGCTAGGCGATTGACACAGCAGCTCCTAAGTTTTTCCAGAAAACAGCCGTTTTCTCCATCACCATGCGATATGGGCCAGATAGTGAGGGACTCTGTTAAGTTGCTAAAGAGACTGGTAGGGGAAGATATATTGTTGTCCGTCTATGTTGCGGAGAACGAACTTCCTGTTTTTGTTGATCCCATGCAAATAGAGCAAGTCTTAATCAATCTTGTAGCCAATGCTCGAGATGCTTTGGAGGGGCGCAATAATCCTCGGATTACCTTGGTCGCCGAACGCAGACACTTGGAAGCATCAAGAAGATTAAAGGGTACTGAACTACGTGCCGGTGACTATGCAACCATTGAGGTTACTGACAACGGAATTGGCATGTCGCCAGAGGTGGCTTCGCAAGCCTTTGAACCATATTTTACAACAAAGCTTATGGGCAAAGGCTCCGGTCTTGGGCTCGCAATCGTGGCAAGCGTTGCCACGACGCTTTCTGGGGCAGTAGAACTTCAAACCGCTGTCTCAAAAGGAACAAGCATTACATTGTGGATTCCGCTCCTGGATAGTCGGCCGGCCACATTGGAAAGGCCCTTGAGCGCAAGTGGCACTTCGGCAGAAAGTCTTAAGAAGTCAGCGGTGGCCAGTGGACTTCGCTTGGAGGATTCCCCATCGATTCTCGTCGTGGATGACGATGAGGCGCTTCTTGGTTTTCTGGCCACTGCGCTTAGCAAGGCTGGTGCTGATGTTGCAGCTGCAAGAAATGGAGGTGAGGCACTGCTTTTGACTGAAACCAGGACATTTGACAGTTTTGTTATCGATGTAAACCTGCCAGGTGTGAGTGGGCTTAACCTGTACGAACGCCTGCCATTAGAAAGCAAAAAGCACTGCATTTTTATAACGGGGCGCCTCGATAGCGATTCTAGGCTTCCGGAAGGAGCACGCTTACTGCAAAAGCCCTTTACCCCTCAGGCCTTGGTGGAAGCTATAAACCTGCAGTTGAAGTGATCTGGTCGTTCAGCGCAAAGTAATCGGCTCCGACAATAATCTGTTCGAAGTTAGGATGAAGGTTAGGATGAAGCCAGAATCTCCCGATAAAGCCTGCGTTCAACGTCTTTGAGTTGGTCGGCATCGTAGCTGCGCAGCTCTCGAGGGATCTCGATCGTGATTGAATCCATGACTGTTGCTGGCCGTGCGGACAGCAGAATAACCTGGTCAGCAATGTAAAGCGCATCGTGTAGGTCATGACTGACAAATATCGTCGTGCGTTTTTCTTCTTGCCATAATCTCGCAAAAAGATCCAAGAGCTCGATGCGGACCTTGATATCGACCGCAGAGAGCGCCTCATCAAGGAGCAATACATCGGAGGGAAAAGCGAATGCCCGTACGAGCGAGGCTTTCTGCCGCATTCCTCCGGAAAGTTGTGCTGGGAAACTGTACCTGAATTCCTCCAAGCCTGCTTCCTTGAGAAACATCTGCGCCCGAGTCTCAGCCTTCGGCTTATCGTGTAAAGAAGAAAGGGCAAAACGCAGGTTCTCCTCGACATCGAGCCACGGCAGGAGCCGAGGCTCCTGAAATGCATACGAGAATGTCGCGCTCGCAAAATCTCCTATGGTTCCTGTGTCAGGGGTTAAGAGCCCTGAGACTATATTGAGCAAGGTGGTTTTGCCGGCACCAGATGGGCCCAAGACTGCGGTGACTGAAGCTTCGGGGAAGGACGCGCTTACTGAGTGAAGAACTTCCAGATTGCCAAACGATTTGCTTATGTTATGGAGTGTAAAGTCATGCATTTATGGCTTCTTCTTCCTGCAGTTTTCTTGCCAATAAACCGAGCAGGAATTCGCTTATTCCACAAAGGGCGATAGACGTGATAGCCCACGCAAAAACACCGGCAGTATCGAGAGAAAGGCGAGCGGACTGCAAGCCTGTGCCCAGCCCAAAGCGCGGCTGGCTCAAAACCTCTCCAGCTACAATAACCTTCCAACAAAGACCAAGACAGTTCTTTGCAGCCGAGGCAAGATGACCACGCACTGCAGGTAGGCGTAAACGGAAAAACACCACAGGTTTTGGAACTTTAAAGATATGTGCCATCTCCAAAAGATTCTTGTCCGTTCCTATCGTCCCTTGGTAGAGACTGGTATGAACGACAGGGTAGGCCATGAGCATGGCAGAGACGACGGGTACATGCCCGGCAGGAAACCAGAACATGAGAATAAGAATGAGAGCCATGACAGGTGTGGCTCGAATTATGGTAACAAAGGGCGCAATCATATCGCGGAACGGGGCGTTGAGGCCAGCAATCATTCCTGTACAGAATCCAAGGGCAAGTGAAATTACAAAAGCTATAAGCACACGCCGGAAGGTTCCCCAGACGGCTTCCCAAAAGGCCAATTTCCACATAAGCATGACAAAAGCGTGCGCGACTTCGCCAGGCCCGGGGAGAACAAGAGACACGCCAATTCTGGTTGACACAAGTTGCCAGACGCCACAGGCCACGAGCACGCCGAGAAGACCGTACACCATGCGCTTTGCAAACCCATGTCCCACATTTACATCGGCAGAGAGTCTCTTAGGTGGCCGAGGTTTTCTCGTGGTACATTTCATAATTCCTTGTTCTCCGCTGGTGTCCTACTCAAATCTTCCTAATGCCTGTCTCTATGGTCTCTATGACATGGATACTACTTCTAGAAGTCGGCAAAGAACCCGGGATCAGGAAGTTTCCCGCCTATCGAATCTGGATCGAACGAAAGGAATACACTTAAGAGAGCATCTACGTTGCTCTTTGCTTCTCGTGCAGATATATAGACGTAGCGCGAGTTTGGGATTGCGGCTTTGGCAATTGATGCTGCCATTCCCAGATCGAGCTTTTCCACGAGTGCCGCAGTGGAGGCAGGATCGGAAGTCGTATGTTCAATGGATTTTTTGTAGGCTTGAGCGATGGCCCTTGCCGCATCTGGGTGCTTCTCAATAAAACTTCGTGACATAACAAAAAGAGACATTGGATACCCAGCAAGGCCAGTTTTCTCCTTCCATAACGCATCGAGGTCGATTGGAGAAATCAGATCTTTATTCAAGAGGCACGCCTGCGTCGCAAATGGTTCTGGCAGAATGGCACTTGTCACTTTTCCTGTGGCAAGCCCTGCCGCTATTTCCGGGTACGCAAGATTATAGATTGGTGTGTAATCGACCTCTGCTTTTAATCCGATCGAGTCGGAAAGGAAGCGGAAAAGGTAGTCGGGGGTAGCCTTTTGGCCTGCAACATAGATTGTCTTACCCTTAATGTCCGCCAGTGTACGAATCGACTTGTCGCTTGTGAGGAACCTCACCATGCCATTTCCGACGACCGAAACCGCTACGATAGGAATTTTCGAGTTGTAAAGCTTTGCTGCAACATTGACGGGCAATACTCCAGCGTCCACTTCGCCAGAAATCAGTTTTGCGGTTACAATGTCTGCCCCGCCTGCGGTGAGGAATTTGATTCTCAGGCCACCTTCTTGCGGAGGATCGGCAACCATCCATGCTGCACTTATTCCCGATGGTCCCTTTAGTATGGCAACAGTGGCTTCCACAACGTTTGTGTTGGATTGTATTTGTGAAAAAGAAGGGATGACAGCAAAAACTGTCAAACCAATGGTGAGCAAAGCAAAAAACATCCTTGAACTATGCTTCATGAATCTCCTCCAGTTGTTTGATCAAGTAAACTTCGAATATCTTCCTCTTTGAACTTTACATAAAGGTTCTTTTCCAGACTTGGAATAACAAGCCCCTTTGGGCCATCTTTGGCTCGTCTTAGGTATTTTGCCTGGGTGTAATAGACGTTTCCCCGCAGGTTTTTTCTTGCTTTGGAATAGTATATAGCTAATCTGGCAGCGTCCAACATCAGTTCAAGTGGAAATGTCTTGTTTTTTTGCGCCTTAATAAAGACATAAGACCCAGAATAATCGCGTGCGTGAAGCCAAAGGTCCGAGCCACGAATTTCATGGCGTAAGAGCTCATCATTTTCTTTGGCGCTTCTTCCTATCAGGATAGTCCATCCGTTGTCTTGCAGCGACATACAGCTGTAGCGTGGACGGGAAGTCTCTCTGACAGTTCCTGCTTTTTGTAACGCCTTGGCCATTGCGAATGGATCCTGTTCTGCAACAAGTTGGCTGTACCAGGAGTCAAGTTTTTCTCTCTGGATGTCGATTTTCCGTAGTTCTTCAACGACGCTCGAAAGACCTGAAATAGCTTTCTTATGTTTTTCGTAGTAGCGTTGGGCGTTTTCCACCAGTGTCAGTTTGGGATCGACTTTTACAATGAGAGTCTTATTCTGGTAGAAATCAAAGCATTCGATCATGGAGTTGGGCAGTTTTTGTTTGCCTTGGGTATCCTGATTGTTGATCATCTGATTGTTGGCCATAAGAATGTCGCCAATTTGCCGGTAGCGCTCCGCGTCGCTATAGTCAGACCGGAGTTTCTCGAGCTCGGTTTTTCGGTTATCGAGGAGGCTCATGCGCTTCTCATACTGTGCTTTTGCGGCACTGAGGAGGTTTTCGCGCGACAGCTCTCCGGATTGTGTCGTGTAAAAGGTAGAAATGCGCTCAGACAGAGTCCCTTCTCCTGGAAAATCCCGAACTGTAAAGCGGGCAGCATTGGATGCAGCGTGGACGGATGAGTAATCGCTCTCAATGTGGCACGGTTTGCCGGACATCTCATCTTTGGCGGGTTTTCTGAATAAAGCATCAACGATGATACCGTTCGAGTCCACAAGCAAAATGTTTCCTGCCGAACTCCAGAATCGTACATAGAGTGTATAATTCTCGAGCTCAGGGCTGAGCGTGGGGGCCGAAAACTCGATGCGCACTATTCGGTCAAGGGCAATTTGAGCGATTGAGGTGAGGGTATATCCGCGGATTCTCGACTTGAGGCATTCCATAAACCGTAAGGGGCGCTCGTTTTTGGCTGGGAGCACTTTGATCTCATGTATGCGGCACGCATTAGGAGCCACACTGAGGAGCAAAAAACGCCGCCCTGCGACACCGTATAGTTCAAGGATAATGGTATCGTATGAGGGCTGATAGACCTGTTGCACATGACTACCAACAACATTGAGTTCGGAAATGACTGCTTCGATTTCTGCACAGTTCAGCGACATTTGTTATCTATTTATCTTCCGTGGCAGTATTTATATTTCTTACCAGAGCCACAGGGGCAAGGATCATTGCGCCCAATTTTCTTGCCCGTTCTTACAACAGTAACATTATCTGGGCTCGAAGCCGCGGAAATTGCAGAAGACCTTGGCGTTGAGGCCGAAACACTGCCACCCGGAGTCTCCGGGTTGCCTCTTCTATCTGTTGCACTGTCCACGGAGCGCGCCTGAGCACTTTCTTCGACGCTTCCAAATTGGCCGGATGTCACATGGCTGGAACTCATCGCTGCTGGTCGGGCATGGACTGGAGCTTGCCTTTCTTCGTTCGTCTTGATCTTCACGCGGCAAACACGCGAAGCGATATCTTTTCGAATCGAATTGATGAGATCCTCGAAAAGATCAGAACCTTCCAGTTTATATTCTAGAAGAGGATTCTTTTGCGCATAGGAACGAAGATAAACGGCCTCTTTAAGTGCCTCCATGGTCTCAAGGTGATCGAGCCACTTGTTATCGATCTCTTGCAGGTACTGGAAACGAATAAAGAGGTTGAGGTTTTCCGTACCGGCGGTCTGTTGTTTATTGAGCAAATCGGCGTCGATGCGCGCCTTCACTTCTTTGTAAAAAGGAGTCTGTGTAGGGTCTCCGCCCAGCTTTGCGGATTCGCCTAAAAGGGCAGCCACCTGTGTCGCCTGCATTTCGATTCCAAACTTGTCGACAAGTGACAACGCGAGTTCCGAAGCAACTGACTTTTCCCCGCTTTTTTGCTTTTGAAGGGCTTCTGTCAAGAGATCCTCGACCATTTCGCCTGCTGCCGACCTAATGCGTTCTATGAGATTCTGGTCTTGAAGTATCTGTTCTCGCTGATCGTAAATAAATGCCCGCTGCTGGTTAAGGACGTCATCATACTCCAAAAGATGCTTTCTGATTTCGAAGTTTCGCTCTTCGACCTTCTTCTGAGCGCTTTCTATGGTTCTATTGAGAAGCGGATGATCGATTGGTTCGCCAGGTTTCATACCGACACGGCTCATCATACCCTTGAGATTGTCGCCACCGAAAAGCCGCATAAGGTCATCATCGAGCGATATGAAGAAAATCGACTTCCCGGGGTCTCCCTGACGTCCAGAACGGCCACGCAGCTGGTTATCGATACGACGGGATTCGTGGCGCTCGGTCCCGATAACATAGAGACCACCAAGGGATCTCACTTCCTCATAGTCTTTTTTCCAAAGCTCGTACTCAGCAGCAAGGCTTTTTCTATATTGTTCTTCGGTCGCGTTTGTACCGGCTTTTTTTCGTGCACGGAATTCCGGGTTACCGCCCAGTTTGATGTCAGTGCCTCGGCCAGCCATGTTTGTTGCGATTGTAACCGACCCTTTAGCTCCAGCCTCGGCAATGATAGTTGCCTCTTTTGCATGGTTTTTGGCGTTCAAGGTTTCATGTGGAACTCCGCGTCGCAGGAGCATATTTGACAAGCGTTCAGATTTTTCGATCGAGACAGTACCGACAAGAACGGGTTGACCTTGGGCATGTGCCCTTTGGATTTCATCACAAATAGCATTGAACTTCTCTGTCTCATTCAAAAAGACAAGATCGTTTTGGTCAATGCGAATGACTGGTCTATTGGTTGGTATAACGACTACATCGAGGTTGTATATTTTATTAAACTCTGGAGCTTCTGTGTCTGCAGTTCCTGTCATTCCTGATATTTTTTTATACATCCTAAAGTAATTTTGAAAGGTGATAGTGGCAAGGGTTCGGTTCCTTCGGGCAATCTTTATGCGCTCTTTGGCTTCGATAGCTTCATGCAGCCCGTCGGAATAACGTCGGCCATACAGGATTCGTCCAGTAAACTCATCTACGATCTGGACCTGCCCGTCCTGCACGACATAGTCCACATCTTTTACGAAAAGGTGTTGTGCTCTGACCGCCTGGGTAAAGTAGTGGACGTATTCGAAGTTACTCTCCTCAAAGAGGCTGCCATTGATTAAGCCCCGCTTATTCAGGAGCTCTTCAATATGATTCATGCCTTCCGCTGTGAACATGACTCTGCGCGCTTTTTCATCGATACGGAAGTCGCCTTCGGAGATTTCGCCGCGGCTTTCATCCGGGTACTCGCCTGTTTCGGGATTCTTCTTGACCTCGACCAAAGAGCTTGCCAGGCGATTGACCTCGTTGACTTTGTAGGTGTCGTCGTCCGCTGGGCCGGAAATAATGAGTGGTGTCCGCGCCTCATCGATTAAAATTGAGTCTATTTCATCGATAATGCAGTAGGCGTGACCACGCTGTACTTTCTCGTTGGGCGACCATGTCATGTTATCGCGCAAATAATCGAACCCAAATTCGTTATTGGTGCCATAGGTTATATCGCTCGCGTAGGCAAGGCGACGCACATTGTTATCCATGTTGGAAAGGATGCAACCAACACTCAAGCCAAGGAATTTATAAACTTGGCCCATCCACTGGCTGTCGCGCTCTGCAAGGTAGTCGTTGACTGTCACGATGTGTACGCCCTGACCGGTCAGTGCGTTCAAATAGGCTGCACCCACGGAAGACAGCGTCTTGCCTTCACCAGTCTTCATTTCTACGATTTTGCCCTGATGGAGTACGATGCTCCCCAAAATTTGTACATCGAAAGGCCGCTCCCCAAGTACACGCCTGGCAGCCTCTCGGGCAAGCGCAAGCGCTTCTGGGGCCAACTCATCCAGGGTTGTTCCAGCGTTCAGCCGGGATCTAAACTCGGCAGTTATTCTGGGAAAGTCGTCGTCCTTGAGCGCCAATGCCCAGGGCTCTTTTTCGTTCACCTTATGAAGAAGGGGCAAAAGCGCCCTAATGTCTCGTTCTTTTTTGGAACCGATAAAAGCGGTTAGAATATTTGAAGCCATATGGTAAAAGGATACTTCTTGCGAGCTTGAGGGTCAAGGAATCTCCCAACAAACTCAAGATTAGGACGATTCCATCTTTCTCTAAGTGATATTTCACTGGTATAATTTTTATACGCCTATGGAAAGACTTATCAGAAACGAAGAAGCACAAAGACTCGATGCAATTACAAAGGCTACACTGGGGATAGACGATCTGATTCTCATGGAAAAGGCCTCCATTCGACTATGGGATGCGCTCAAAACGGTTATGCAGCGCTTGGTAAAGGCAAAAAAAGGTCTTCTTTCCATCGAGGATCTGCATATTGTGGCCATTTGCGGCAAGGGAAACAATGGTGGAGACACGCTCGCAGTCTTGCGGCACGCCTGGTCATTTGGCTTCCACAACATCGATGCTTTCGTTTCAAAAGGGCCCCTAAGTCCAGCCTGTACAAAACAGCGCGATATAGTCTTGCAGACCGGCGTTAGGATTCACGACTGGGGCGATAGGCAGAAGCCATTACCGCAGCACACTGGGATAACTGGGATGCTAGAATGTGGGAAAGCAGCTCAAAGCGCAGACATTATCCTTGACGGTGTGCTCGGCTCCGGTATCAAAGGAGAGCCACGCGAAGAAGCTGCAAGCATGATTGTTAACATCAATGAATTGCGAAAACTTGCACAGCGTCCCGCGATTATTTCGATCGACTTGCCCTCTGGGCTCTGGGGCGGTTACAAAAAGGGCGATTTGTGCGTCCATGCGGATATCACCCTCGCCTTGAGCCCCACCAAAATAGAGTACTTTATTCCTGATGCCCGTGAGGCTTGTGGCTCAATTGTCAGGATCAACGACGTTTTCCCAAAAGACCTGATCGAAAAGACTCTGATTGAGGCGGACGCTCCTCTAGTACGACTAGTACGACTCGAAGCGAGTGATCTTGCTAAACTAAACCCTTCCACCTCGCGGTCTGCATACAAGATAAGCCGCGGTAGGCTGGCGATTCTCGCAGGATCCAAGGGGAGACTCGGCGCCGCAATCGAATGTGCAAGAGCAGCTCTCGTTTCAGGCGCAGGATATGTCACCCTCTTTGTGGAGGATGATCTTTACAATGTCACCGCCACAGCTCTCCCTTCGGTGATCGTTCGACCAGAAGGTGACTTTTTCTCGGAAGCGTCAAAAAGCGGTCTTGTGCCTTACGATACGATTCTCGCCGGGCCAGGTTGGGGGTTGTCGCAAGGCCGAAAGGCCCAGCTAGAGAGCATTCTCCGGACCAAAGTTCCTCTCGTGCTGGACGCAGATGCGCTACGGCTTATATACGGCATGGAAAAGCTTGCTTGTGAAAGAAAATACCCGCTTGTCCTAACGCCGCATCCCGGAGAGTACAAGGCCTTATGTGGAGAAGACGGTCAAACTGGAGCCTTTGATACTTTTTGGACAGGCGTATCCAGAGTGGCGAGTCGGTACAATGCTCAGGTCGTCTACAAGAGTCATGTAACGTGGATTACCTCGCCTAACGGGAGGATAGCGGTTTGGGATGGCAGAAACCCGGCCCTGGGAACAGCTGGCTCTGGCGACGTCCTTTCTGGGCTGTTGGCTGGTCTTTTGGCTGCGTACGAGGCAAAACACCACGAGAATCGTGACAGCAATGGCCTTACACAGAACGATATCGCTTTTGAGGCTTCGTGCGCTGCGGTTGTGGCCCACGGGGTAGCGGGCACTAATCTTGCCCGTCGCTTAGGATGGTTTGCCGCTTCGGAACTCGTTCCGGAATGTGGGAAGATCCTGGGAAGAGCAGATAATGCGGACAATGCGGATAGTGCGGACAATCGGAGGAGAAATGGCTGAAGCGACGGCGCGATCAATTGCAGGCATAGTGTACAAAAACGGCAAGTTTCTTGTAGCCAAAAGAAAAGCTGGTGGTGCAATTGGGTTGCGCTGGGAGTTTCCGGGCGGCAAGGTGGAGTCGGGCGAAACCGATGCACAAGCCTTACGGCGGGAATTCATGGAGGAACTCGGAATAGAAATCGAGCCACTGCGCCTCATTGCCACAAGTCGGTTTTTTTCGAATTCGGGGGAACGCGTACTTGCCGCATGGGAGCTTTCTATCCCTGAAGGCTGCGTCTTTGAGCTGCGTGAACACAGCGAGCTTGGGTGGATAGATGCGCCTGACATCCATGGCATCGACCTTGTAGAAAGCGACAAGGCGCTTGTACCTCAGATTCTACGCCACTTCGGCATAGATGCATAAACAATAGATGATAGTAGATAAAGGGCCACTTAAGCCTTTTCTTCGTTCGAAGCTTGCTCCTCAAATGGAACCACCACAGGAGTCGCGGACTCGTCGTCGGGACTATTGATGATGATCTCCACCTTTCCACGCAAAGTCTCCAGATCCTTTTTGAGGCCTTTCGAAAGCTTCATTCCCTCTTCAAATACGGACATAGCCTCCTCGATGGGCAAGTCTGGTTCCTTTATTTTCTCGGCCAGGAATTCAAGGCGTTCCAGGCGTTTTTCAAAATTCTTCATTTTTTAATCTCCTTCACGTTTGCAGTCGCACTCCCTTCTGCAAACGTTATGTCGATGAGATCGCCCTGGCTAAGTTGAGAAGCAGAACGAACCACTTGGCCGGCTGAAAGCTCTTGCAGGTTCTCACTTAAGCCGATGCTGTGCCGCACAATCGAAAAACCACGGCACAAGATGGCTTGCGGGCTTGCCGTCTCCAGAATGCCGCTTGCAAGTTCAACTCTTCTGCCAAGTTCCGTCAGGGTATTATTCATTACATTAACAAGAATTTCGTTAGCTTCGTCTACGCGGGTGACAAGAGGGAACGCCAAAAGATCAAACCGTGACTTTACCAATTCCGGAGAAAAAATCTCAAGCTCGGACTCAAGCGTGTCGAGTTTGGATTTTATTGCGCTCACAAGCGTAATCTGGAATTGTTGTATTTCCCGTAAAACAGTGTCACTACTTTCGGCCACCATTTCCGCAGCGGCAGAGGGAGTTGGCGCCCGTAAATCGGCAGCATAGTCCGAAAGTGCCCAGTCTATTTCGTGCCCAACAGCGCTGACGACGGGGATTCGCGACGCCGCTATGGCTTTGACGACTGACACTTCTGAAAAAGGCAGTAAGTCTTCGAGCGAACCTCCACCCCTGCAAAGAATAATGACATCGATATCGCCATAGCGGTTGGCCTGTTCTATGCGCCTTTCTATGGTTGGAGCTGCCTCGGCACCTTGTACGGGAGTAGGGAAAATGACTACATCAATGCAGGCGTTTCGGCGTTGCAATACTGTGAGTATGTCGTGGATTGCGGCACCGGTCGGGCTCGTTATGACCGCAACCCGTTCGGGAAATCGCGGCAGGGGTTTTTTCTTATTTTGGTCAAAATAGCCTTGCGCAGCGAGAATTCGTTTTCTTTCTTCCAGCATGGCTAAAATGTCGCCTGTCCCTGCTTTACGAAGCGATTGCACGACAAGTTGATATTGTCCCCGTTGTGCGTAAACGGATATCGCACCACGTGCACGAACCCGCAGGCCATCGGTGGGCGAAAAGCTCAAGCCCGTCATCCTCGACTTAAACATTACTGCCTGTATAAGCGCATTTTCGTCTTTAAGAGAAAAGTACAAATGCCCCGAACTTGCAAGCTTCGCGTTAGAGATTTCGCCCTCCACTGTAACGTCCGGGAAATTGGCTTCAAGGTTCCCTTTGATAAGTGAGGTCAATTCTGTTACGGTCAAAAAGGCAGCGCTTTCATGCGTACCGTCTTGGCCAAGTTGGAATCCCATACCGTGAACTATAACATCGGCGTCTCAATTTTCCTACGGGTTCTTGCTACGTGGCCTGACATTTTTTAACATTTGTTGTAAAATGGTACTATGAATCCTCATGAACTGCCTGTTTATCAGCAAAAAGACAAAATTCTGGAAGCGCTCGCTTCTAATCAAGTGGTTGTGGTTGAGAGCCCAACGGGTTCCGGCAAAACAACACAATTGCCCATCATTCTGCATGAAGCCGGTTACGACAAGAATGGAATTTTGGGCGTAACCCAACCGCGACGTATCGCGGCCTTATCGGTCAGCGATTATATAGCCCAGCAGCTTGGGACTAAGATACCGGGGCTGGTTGGGTACAAAATGCGCTTTGAAGACCAGACGAACGAAGAAACTCGGATTAAGATAATGACCGACGGAATCCTGTTGCAAGAGATGAAACTCGACCCTTATCTTTCAAGGTACGGTGTCATAATCGTCGACGAAGCGCACGAACGAAGTCTTAATATCGACTTTATCCTAGGTCTTCTCAAAAAAGTCATTGAGGTGAGACCAGAATTCAAGGTGATTATTTCTTCGGCGACCATCAATGCAGAGGTGTTTTCGGAATACTTTGGTGAATGTCCTATAGTCAAAATAGAAACCCAAGCGTTTCCAGTCACTGTGATCTATGATCCTATCGTCGAAGTAGGGCAAACCACGAATGGCACTGGCAGCAATTCTGCGGATGGATCTGTGAATAATCAAGCAAGTCACGCTGACAAAGTGATGTCAGGGGACAGTATTGGGCGCTTGCGCTACAGCGATGAAGCGCTTTACGAAAAAATTATCTCCGTCATAGGTCGCGTGCTTGCTAGTCGCCGCCAAGGGGAGTCGGGCGACATTCTCGTTTTTCTACCAGGAGAGAAAACTATAAAAGAATGTTGGCAGCGCCTTGCCGATTCAAATTTCTATGATCAGCTGCAAGTGATTCCGCTTTACGCGAGGCTTGGAAAGGACGAACAGGAAAAGATCTTCTATCCAGCGCCTCCCGGCAAAACAAAAGTCGTTATTGCAACAAATATTGCAGAAACGAGCGTGACCATCGATGGTATTACAGTCGTTATCGATTCTGGGCTTGCCAAATTGAATTACTACAACCCCAAGACCTTTACGTCGAGCCTCATCGAGGTACCTATTTCCAAGGCGTCTTGCAACCAAAGGAAGGGCAGGGCAGGGCGCACGCGTCCTGGAGTCTGCTATAGGCTTTATCCAAGAAAGGAATTTGAAAGTCGACCGCTCTTTACCACAGAAGAAATCTATCGTACTGATCTTTCCGAAGTCGTATTGAGAATGGCTGAGTTGGGGATCACGGACTTTGAAGACTTCGACTTCATCTCCAAACCGCCCAAAGCTGGCATCATGGGCGCCATCGACGTGCTCAATCTCCTGGATGCCCTTACTCCAGAGAGAGACCTCTCCGAAATTGGCAAAATGATGTGCGAATTTCCGCTTCTTCCGAGGCTTTCGCGCATGATTGTAGAGGCCATAATGCGCTACCCGGATGTGATCCACGAAGTGCTCGTAGCTGCTGCATTTCTCTCCACAATGAGTCCGTATGTGCTTCCGCCCGGCTTAGAGATGGAAGCTCGTAAAGCACACCATGCGTTTCGGGATCCCTTGGGCGACTTTGTTTCCTACCTCCATATCTATGATCAATTTGTCGGAGCTCAAGATAAGAGAAGGTTCTGTGAAAAGAACTTTCTGGACGAGCGGACGCTTTATGAGATTGTGCGAATCAATGAGCAGTTAGAAGTCACTGTCTCCGAAATGGGCATCCCAATCGGCAAAGGTGGATCGCTCTATGATTATCTTTGCGCGATTTCGCGAGGCCTCATTCAGTTTGTCTGCGCGAGGCAGGAGCGGGGGCTTTACCGGTCGCTTACGGCGGAAAAAATCCAGATCCATCCTGGATCGGTGATGTTCCGCGAGAATCCGGACTTTATTGTTGCAGGTGAGATCGTAAGGACCACCAGAATGTATGCCATGTCTGTTTCGCCGTTACCAAGAGAGCTTCTAAAACGTATCTCACCTCTTGTCGCACAAGGTCTTCTCGGGTCTGGGGCCGGCCGACGTAAGGAAGAGAAAGCTGTTACGGTTAAGCCTTCGGGACGTACACGCGTCAAAGTGACGGAAATAGCAAACGAGCCCAGCGAAAGACTAATAAGCAAGGCATCAATGGGCGAAAAAGCGCAGGGCCAACCCATCGATTTGACGAATACCATACAAATTGGCGGATTTACCTTCACGGTTACTGGGCGAGGCAAAAAGCGGCGAGTTCTTTTGGATTGGGAGAGCTTTAAGAAAGCACGTGCTAACCTTGAGACGGAGAGTTCTACACCATACAAGAGCCTGACTGCTACAGTTGTCTATCAAAACTATGAGCTTTTGGCAGGAGAAAAACTGTCAACGATCATTAGAATTGCCAAGTGGCTTGAGCCTGAGCGCGATCTATCAAGGGATTGGCCCCGCGGGCAGAACTTTGAGGTGTTTAGTGTCCCTGCTGAAGAGTCGAATTCCCCGTCCTCCCAGCCGCAGATCAACCTTGGAGTCCTAAACAGTTTAATAAATGAGTTGGAGCATGTTCTGCAAATTGCCGTTCCAAAGGAAAAGAGTAAGGATAAGCAAAATACCCGTCAACTCGGTTTTGTCACGCTTTACACCGATGGGAATGGAGTATTCTGGTTTCGAATATCTCGTGGCTTTCATACCGCTCTTAACGAAACCATCGCAAGTCTGGAGAGTCTTGCAGACGCTGCTGCTGACGGGTCCATTAGTAGGGAAAACCGGGAAAGAATTGGCCAACTATACAGAAAACTTGACTCCGTTTTCGAATAAAGTTCGAATAAGGTTCGAATACCGAATAGTTGTTAGCATATTTGATTCTTAAGGTCTCTATTGAGCGCATCAAAAGTGCTTAGAGCTTTTCGAAAAAGAGCTCCCACGCGGTTCTGGGCTCTTGTTCCGCGGTGTCCGTGCCCCTGGGCAGAGTCTCATGGGCACGGAGCCGGGCTTTATGTTCGAACTTGGTTTCCGGCCGCCAGGTAATTCCCGATGCAAAACCATTGTGGACATTTTTTATCGACGGTGTCGCAGAAAGCAGTTCCAAGGTTGAACGGCCATATTCTTCAATGTCCGTCACAAAGTACAGATAGCCATCAGGTTTAAGCCTGGAAATCATCAAATCGAGGTGGTCTTTCTGCATGAGCCTGCGCTTGTGATGCCTTTTTTTGGGCCATGGGTCGGGATAAAAGATGTGAAAACCCGCCAGCGATTCTTGAGGGATCATTGTCTCTAGTACCTCTAAGGCATCATGTTGAAAAATCTTGAAGTTCGAAATTCCGTGCGCCTGCAACTCCAAGAGAAGCCTGCCGACACCGGGGGCATGGACTTCCGCTCCTAAATAGTTGAATTGGGGTCTGGAAAGTGCTATTTGCCAGCTTGCTTGCCCCATGCCGAAACCGATTTCCATTACAATGGGCCTTTCATTTGGAAAAACCGTCGACAGGTCCAGAGGTTCGCCTGTAAACGGCACAATGTAATCGTGGCCATAAAGTGCTATTGCCCGCTTTTGAGCCTGTGTCATCCTTCCTGACCGGACGACATAGGTTTTTATTGGTCGTTTTCCGTCTGCAACGTTTCGCCCACAGTTGTTCTCGATACTGTTCTCACTGTCTTGACTGTTCTCACTGTCTTGCTTGGACATGGTACTGCGTGCCTCTTGTGTCATAGTTCGGTGCTGGACGCCGTTGTACCGAGACTGGCTGAGAAATTTCTCAGGAAAAGAACTAGTTTTTCAAAAGAGTCGAATTCTTGAGTTTGACGTTCTTTTAGATCACGAAGGGGAAACTTGCTTAAGTACGGTTCAATCTCTTGGTATCCCTGCATATTTTGAAACAGAAGGGCAAAAGGAATGTTCTTTTTTTCGGCATAGGAGTATTGCTGAGGCAACTTTTTTGCTTCTGGAAATACTTCACAGGAAATTCCTTCCTGTCTTAACCTATGGGCTTCTTTGTGGAGCAAAGAAAGTGCCACGCTGCCGTCGTTTGTGATAAGAACAAGCGGCAGAGGCTGCGCTTGTTCCATTTTCCCGAGCGCTTCAAGTGCCGCCAATAGACGGTCAAGACCTATCGCGGCACCAACACCCGGTAGTTCCTTTGTAGTATAGAGACTTGCAAGCTCATTGTAGCGTCCGCCCGAGCAGACAGAGCCGATCTCTGGCATAGCGACTAAAGTGGTTTCAAAAACAATGCCCGTATAGTAGTCGAGTCCCCTTGTGATGGCTGGGTCGAGGTACACTAACGCACCCAAACCGCACGCGTTGACGATTGAAAAAACTTCTGAAAGTCTATTGGCGGCCGCTTGTGCGTCTGCATCGTCCTTTCCACAGAGCTCAAGCATCTTGGTAAGGGTCTTGGAAGAATCTTTTTCAGGAGTCACAAAGTCGATTATCCTCTCTGCCAACGGCCGGCCGACTTCCTGAGTGAGCAGCGCTTGTGTTTCATCCGGTCCTATTTTCTCTTGTTTGTCGATAATCCTTAAGACAGGCACCAACTTTTCCGAAATGCCCTGTGCCGCGAGAAAGCGGTTCATGAGGCCCCTGTGGTTTACACGGATGCGAACCGCGCCCACACCGAGCGTCTGCATTGCACTTGCGATCGTTAGAACGATATCTGCGTCGGCCGAAGCGCTGTCGGTCCCGACAATGTCGAAATCGCATTGCATAAACTCGCGATATCGTCCGCGCTGCGTGTTCTCGCCCCGCCAGACCTTGGCTATGTGGTAACGTCTGAAGGGTAGGTAAAGCTCGTTGTAGTGTTCCGCCATAAATCGGGCAAATGGTACGGTCAGGTCGAAACGTAAGGCCACATCACGATCTCCATTATCTTTGAAGCGGTAGACTTGTTTGTCTGTCTCACCGCCTCCTTTGCCTAAGAGAATCTCGGCATATTCGAGGGCCGGAGTATCGATTGGAACAAAACCGAAAGACCTGAAAGTAGCTTCCAGCTTGTCTATCAGCGCAGCTCGCGCCAGCTCAGTCGATGGCAAGTAGTCCCTAAAACCCTTGAGGACGCGGGGTTCGATCAACGTAGACATTTTTCCTCCAGAATAAGTTGCAGTATTATGAGGAGTCCGACCATTTATTGCAAGTCTTGCATAGGAATACGCTTTTATGCTATAAGATAAAGCCCTCTTTATCCAGTCCGACTTACTTCTTAAGTCATGACTGAATCAAACCCATCCGTATGGGTGGGCAAGCCCACAGGGAGGAATGAATGAGACAGTATGAACTAGTCACTATCCTGCCTTCGGAGGAACCGGAATTCCTTAAAGGCAAGGAATCAGTGGCCGCAGAACTTACACAGTTCGGTGCCACCGATGTCAAAGAAGAAGACATGGGGGATCGTCCCCTCATGTATCCAATCAAAAAACGCCAGCGCGGCCATTACGTGCTTTATAGAATCAGCTTGGAGCCACAGAGTGTCGCTCCGATGGAAAAGGCGTTCAAGATCAACCCGAACATTCTAAAATACTTGTTGGTCAAGCAAGAAGCCTGATCTAAGGAGGCCTTAGGTGCGCGACATCAATGTTGTCGTTTTGGTTGGCAGACTCACCCGAGATTCAGAGCTCAAATACACTAAGTCCGGTATGCCGATAGCGCGATTCTCCATTGCGGTCAATCGTTCGCGGAAACAGGATGATCAATGGGTAGATGAGACTAGCTTTTTTGAGGTTGATTATTGGGGCAAGGGTGCCGAAGCCATAAACAAATACCTAACCAAGGGACAACAGGTCGCCATTGAAGGCGAGCTCAGGCAGGATCGTTGGGATCAAGATGGTCAGTCACGGAGTAAGGTTGTGATCAATGCCACAAATGTGCGACTTTTGGGCAGCGCTTCTGGAGGGCAAGGAAATGGGAACTTTCAACGTAGTTCTCAATCTTCATACGAAGCTGCACCCGAGCCAAGATCGAATATGGATGGCAACAATGTTCCAACCTTTGATGACGACATCCCCTTCTAGTTGAGGTTTTCTGCAAGTTTTAAGGAGAATTGTTATGTCTGACACAAAAGAAGAAATGATGGATATGAGATCTGCCGGTCGAGTCGACGGCGATCCGAGCGATGCGCGTAGAGAGCAGGACGACCGTAGCGGTGGTTCACGCAAGGGCAAGACCTTCTTCAAGAAGAAGGTTTGTAAGTTCTGCACCCAGAAAGCAAAGATAGACTATAAGGATGCAGATACGCTGCGTAAGTACACTACAGAACGCGGAAAGATTCTTCCACGCAGAATTACTGGTACCTGTGCTAAACACCAGCGCGAACTGGCTGTTAACATTAAGCGGGCAAGGGCATTGGCGCTGTTGCCCTACGTTGTAAAGTGAACGATTGTCCTGAATTGAGACAACTGAGTCGAAACGGAGTCGAGTGGTGAGCAATCTGGCGCAAGAAAAACACGGTCAAAAAGAACTTGTGTTCGATATACTCTATGGGGTTTTGTCTGGGGTGCTCTATGCCACCTATGCTCTGGCTTTCCTGTTCTTAGCTCCGCTGCAGTACGCATATGCACATAAAGGCAAGAAGAGCGGGTTAGTCGCAAGCATCGCAAGCCTTGTAATTGTAGTTTTGGCCGCCTTGTTTGGATTGAACGATTTTTCTGCGCTTAATCCTGGTTTGCTTGCAGCGAGTGTTTTGCCTCTGGTGCTTCTCATGGTGGCGCTCTGGTTTATTAATAGTGGTCTTGGTAGACTTAGCGAAGGTCAGAAGCTGGTCGCCGCCTCTGCGGTACTTGCCGCGATTGCGTGGCCATTCCTGAACAAAATGCTTTTGAACCACGATGTTGTAACCGGCCTAGAGAGTATCGTTCAGGAGAGCTTGAACAGTGTAGCGGGCCAGCAAATCGATGCTAGTCTTGTTCATGCGACGCTCGATTTTGCGATGAGGGTAATAAAGTCTGCGTATGCGCCGATTCTTTTAGGCTTTTTGGCGCTTAACTGGTCTATTGGCAACGCGTTTGCCAGACTAAAGGCGATCAGATCGGCCAGTTTGGATCCGAACACGCTGCAGAGGCATGGAGCAATAAACGTCTACGTTCCTTTTTCTTTATTGTGGCCTACCTTGCTGACATGGACAGGGCTTTTTCTGATTGTCGCCCTCAAAAAAGATGGCCCGGTAGCCTCAATCGTGTGGAATATGGCACTTTTCTTGGCGGCTCTTTATGCCGTACAAGGCTTGGGAATTTTGGATTTCTTCTTACGGCGTTTGAGAAGCGGAGGACTAATTCGGCTCTTGCTGCCACTTCTTGTAGTATTCTGTTTCCTAAATCAGACCGTTGCCACAGTAGTTTTGATCGTTTTGCCCCTATTGGGCATTACCGAGGTATGGTTCCCATACCGTAACTTTAAAGGAGTAAGATTATGAAAGTCATCCTGAATCAAGACGTGCCAAGTCTCGGAGAAATTGGTGACGTCAAGGATGTTGCGCCTGGCTATGCGCGGAATTTTCTTTTGCCACGTGATCTGGCAGTAGTGTATAACGATAGAACTGTGCGCCTCTTTGAAAAGCGCAAGGCTGAGATTGAGGCTATTAAGGAACAAAAAAGAAAGGCTTCCATGTCTCTTAAGGAAAAACTTGAGGCAGAAGAGCTTTCGATTGTTATGCCGGCCGGTGCGAATGGCAAACTTTATGGAGCTGTTACCAATGCCAATATCGCTGACGAACTCCTTAAAAAAGGAATCGAAGTCGATCGAAAACGGATTGAAGTTCCTGGCAGGGCCATAAAGAGTACAGGCAACTACAAAGTCCTTGTCCGTCTTTATGAAAAGGATGAAGCTGTCATTAGAGTTGCCATAACCGGACAGGAAACCAAAGTTGCCAAAACAACGGAAGAACAAAACGAACCCAAAAAGCAGCGGGTTCGTAAAGCCAGAACTGAGTCAACTGAACCTGCAAGCGTAGAAGAGCAGGCCGCGGCTTTTGAGGCTGCGATTGAAGCCGGAAGAATCTGAGCGATATCGGTAGATCTGGTTTCTAGGCATATCTAATTCTTATAGAGCGCTCTGGCTTCTGAAATTATTTTATATCTTGGAGGCTTTGGGCGCTATTTTTTCCTCTTTGCTAACCTTATAATCGCTTTTATGGTAGCATCATCTGTGGTGTCTTCGTTTAGGAATTGATTCATGGCTTCAAGCACGCTAAAAGACAAAGTCCCCCCTCATAACATGGAAGCTGAGCAGGCCTGCCTCGGTGCGCTCCTGCTTGATCCAGATTCGATTGGCCTTGTCTTGCGGTATATTAGGGCAGAAGATTTCTACCTTCCTGCCCATCAGGAAATCTTTACAGCGATTGTTTCCTTGCACGAAAAAGGTCTCAGATCCGATCTTATCACAATGACCGAGGAGATGCGCGTCGCCGGAACCTTGGAAAAGGCCGGCGGCCCAAGCTATTTGGCCAACCTAACCTCGGTTACTCCATCGGCGGCGAACGTCGAGTATTACGCTCAGATCATTCAGGAAATGTCTATACGGCGTAAGCTTATACAGCTTTCAGCCGAGGCTTCCTCCCTCGCGTATGAAGAATCAAAAGAAACAGGTCCAATCCTCGACGAAATTCAATCCAAGATCTTCGACATAACGCAAAACCGCCGCACTGCCACGTATCACTCGCTCAAGGAGCTTATCCCCGAATCCATTTCTCTGATTGAAGAATTGAGCAGTAATCCGAACGCTTTTACCGGTATTCCGTCAGGCCTGACAGACCTCGACGCAATGACCTCGGGATTTCAGAATTCTGAGTTCATAGTCATTGGTGCAAGACCCTCGGTCGGCAAGACTGCGCTCGCGCTCACAATTGCCATGCATGCTGCGATCGATCTCAAGATTGCAACCGCGTTCTTCTCTTTGGAAATGTCCCAAATGGCGCTAATGAATCGTATTATGTCTGCAGAATCGCGCGTTCCTGGCGAGCGCATCAGAACAGGGCGGCTGCGAAGCACCGACCTTAGCGATCTTATGGACGCGGCAGGACGTATCTACGAAGCCCCTCTGTATATCGTGGACATGCCCAATATGAAGCTTCTCGACTTGCGAACAATGGCTAGACGTCTTGTTTTGGAGCAGTCAGTCAAGATTATTTTCATTGACTACATAACGCTTATTACGCACGAGAATTCGGACCTTCCCCGTTGGGAACAGATAGCGGACATTTCGAGGTCGCTAAAGGCGCTTGCCCGAGAGCTCAAAATCCCTATTGTAGCGCTGTCCCAATTGAAGCGCGAAGCGGAGGGAAAACAGCCCAACCTTGCCGATGTCCGAGAAAGTGGCTCAATTGAACAGGATGCGGATCTCATCCTCTTCCTGCATCGGGACCGGGAGCTTAACAAAACAGCGGACCAGAGGTCTGATCAGATTGAAACCGAACTCATTGTAGCCAAGCAGCGCAATGGGCCTATCGGCAAAACCACGGTCTGGTTCAAGCCTTCGCTTGCCAAGTTTGTAAACATGGAGCGCCACGAACGCTAACAGAATATTGAGCGGGTTTATCTTCTGACAAAGAAAAGCACATCGCTCATTGTAGCCACGATAATCAAAGCCAGCACAATGATAGACCCGGCAGACTGATACCGATACAGCGTTCTCACCTTAAGCGGCTTGCGATTGACAATCTCTACAAGACATAGAACTATCTGTCCACCGTCGAGAGCTGGAATCGGCAGGAGGTTCATAAAACCCAGGCTGACGGAAATAAGCGCCAAGAAACTCAAGACTGGCAGAATACCCGCTATTCCTGACTGCTTAAAGCTCTCGGAAGCGCTCGCGCCAACCATGTAGGTAATTCTCGCCGGCCCAGAGACAGCAGAAAAAACGTCAATACCACTGAACAAAAGTCCGATACTCTTGATGCTTAATACAAACGTTTCCCATGTCGTATTGGCGCCCATCAGAATAGCCTCTCCCAGGGACGAGGCCTTCGTTGTCTTGGTGATAGTCTTAAAGACAATGCCAAGGTTCGACTCGGCCGTCTTTGGGTCGCTTCCTTCATAGGTGAGTACAAGCGTCTTTTCTATTTTCTCAGTTCCCCGCTGAATAGTGAGATTGATGCGCCCCGGTTGGTTTTCCAGGTATTTTGCAAGGTCAATGCTGTGATTAACAGGTTTCCCATCCACTTCGAGTATTACATCCCCGCTTTCCAAACCTGCAATTGCCGCGGCGCTACCTTTTTCTACGGACTCGACTACGGGATCAACCCAGCCATAAATTCCTATCAAACCCTGACCTGTAGCTTTATCAAGTCGAGGCGTGATGGTGATTTCAACAGGAGTCCCGTCACGCAAGACTGTCATATGCAAGGTCTTTCCGCCATTCATGGCTATCATTCTCTGCAGATCGGAATAGTCCCTGATTTCCACATCATCGATTTTGGTGATTATATCCCCTGTTCGAAGCCCAGCGATGTCTGCGGGGTTCTGGACGTTCTGTTCTGTATTGCTGCCGATAGTTCCGCCATATTCGCTTGCGAGGATGATTTTATTCGATATTGTCTGGACCTGTGTACCTACGAGGGCGACAACAGTGGAAAGTACAATAGCGAACACAAAGTTCATGGTTGGTCCTGCAGCAAGAATGCCAATTCTTCTCGTAGGGGACGCGGAATAGAAAGAACCTTCTTCCTTTGGAAGCGTAGGCAGATTTTGTTCCAGGGCGGTTTTAAAGGCGTCTTCGCCTTTCATCTTGCAGTACCCACCCAGAGGAAAAGCCGACAACTTCCATTCTGTCCTGCCTCGTTTTGCAGAGAGTAGTGTAGGCCCCCAACCCACAGAAAAAGCCTCGACTTCTACACCATTCGCCCGGGCAGCCAGAAAGTGGCCAAATTCATGAATAACAACGATAATAGATAGGCCTATCAGACCCAAGATAACGTTCAACATGAGATTTTCCTTACATAGTCTTCAGCGTAGTGTCGTGCACGTGCATCTATCTCAAATATACTGTCGATGCCGGCGGTCTCCAAACTCCAATTCTTCGACAGGGTGTTCTCAACTACCTCAGGAATCTGTGTAAAAAGAATGCGTCGTTCCACAAAAGCCGAAACTGCCACTTCGTTGGCTGCGTTGTAGGCGTTGGTGACCACTTCACCCAGCCTTACCGCTTCTCTTGCCAGCCTCAACATGGGAAATCGCTCGGTGTCGGGGGCTTCAAAATGCAGGGTCTTGCCGGCCAGATCCAACCGTCCGTACAAGGCCAGCTCTTCGTTCGGCCAATTGAGGGCAATATTGATTGGCAACTTCATGTCTGGTTCGGACATATAGGCGTAAAGTGCCGAATCCTTCGTCCTTACAAGGGCGTGCACAATGCTTTCCGGGTGAATAAGGATACTTACGCGATCTTCCGGCATTGAGAATAGCCGCACCGCTTCTATAAGTTCCAGGCCTTTGTTGGCAAGCGTGGCAGAGTCGATACTGATCTTTTTCCCCATTTTCCAGACTGGATGGCGAACAGCATCTTCGGGCGCAATAGCCTTGAGCTGTTCGAGCGACATAGCTCTGAACGGCCCACCCGAGGCAGTCAGTGTAAGCTCGGTTATGGACTGCGTGCCAATTCGCGAAGTGAGTTGAAAAAGCGCAGCGTGTTCTGAATCTACAGGGATGATCGAAAGCCCTTTTGCGTCAGCCAAACGCTTTATTTGGCTAAACCCCATGACCACGGACTCTTTGTTTGCGAGCGCGAGATTGCAACCGTGTTCAAGTGCAAGAATGGAGCCAAGAAAACCTGCGGCACTTGCAATGCCATTGACCGCCAAATCGGCTTCGCGGGAATCAAGAAGTTCTCTGATGGCGTCGGGACCAAAAAACCAGCGTGTTCCTAAATTCGAGCGAGGAGATGTGCTGCCTGTCCTTGAAAGACCAACACAGGCCAGACCCGCTTTGGGGTATCTGTTTGCAAGTCCTTCAAGCTCCTGGACATTGGAATATGCTGATAGCCCGACGATCTCGAAGGTGCCAGGGGTTCGCCGGTTTGCTTCATCGACGCAGGTGAGGGTTTGCTTGCCGATTGATCCCGTTGCCCCAAGGACAACGATTTTCTTTGTTCGGTTCATTGCTTAATAGTACTCAAGGAGCAGGGAAGAAACCTGCCATCAGGGACGCGAAGACAAAGATTGGCGACGAGAAAAGCAAGCTGTCGAACGAATCGAGCACGCCACCTCTTCCTGGCACAATCGTACTTGAGTCTTTGACACCTGCAGATCTTTTTAGGGCGCTTTCCACAAGATCTCCTACGATTACAAAAATCGACACGCTCAACCCCAGTAAGAGCGCTCTCCACATTGAGCCAAAATTTGCTTCGGGAAAAAGGAAGAAAGCCAGGACGCTTCCGATGAGTGAACCCAAGACTCCGCCTACAAAGCCCTCAAGACTCTTGTTGGGACTGACCGCCGTGATATTTCTACGTTTACCAAGCGTGTTGCCTACAAGCCAGGCAAGGCTGTCATTTCCAAAGGTCAGGAGTGCAAACGTAAAAACTGGAGCCTTGAGTTGGCCAAAACACGAAATTATGTAAATAATGAAAGATCCTAAGATGCCACAATAGAAGAACATGAAAAGGTTTGCGGAGATTTCGGGCATAATCTCACCAATTCTTGCTGCGGAAGAAAAAGCAAAGGGCGCCAGCGTGATGAGACTGAACAGCATGCACAAAAGGAAGAAAAACTCGATTGTGGAGAACCATAATCCAAGATACTGGTTTATCCACGGGTAGAGATACACTGACCCGCTCAAAAGGAGCGATAAGACTGCCGTGGTTTTCCCCTTGACCTTGATGCCACGGTCCAAGAACATCGAGGTCATCTCTCGAATGGCAAAGTACTGCACTACAAGTATAAAGGCTACCAACAGAATATCGCGGGCAAACGAGGCAAAAAGCACGACGAGTATAAAAAGCGGCACTCCCAATGAAAACAGCAACAGCCGTTGCAGCGTGTTCTGGGTCATCCTAGTCCTCCGAATCGACGTTTGCGCCCTGCATAGCTGTCGAGTGCCATTTGGAAATCGTCTTCGGAGAAATCTGGCCAGAACTTTGTAGAAAAATACAACTCCGAATAAGCCGATTCCCACAACAGAAAATTCGAGATTCTGTACTCACCGGCTGTACGAATGATGAGGTCAGGATCGGGAATTTCCGGATGGTCCAGATACGACGAAATGGTTTTTTCAGCTTTAGTAGGATCTTTGAAGGATTCTTTTGATTCGCCGGCATCTAAGGCTTTGTAAACGGCCCTGGCTAGTTCGTTTCGCCCCCCATAGTTTATGGCCAGGTTTACGACAAGGCCAGGAAAATGCGCAGTTTCGAGAACAATATCGTCTATTTCTTTGAGTATGTCTTTTGGCAAGCCATCGCGCTGCCCGGAATGAACCACTTTGATTCTGTTCTCGCGATAAAAGTCCAGTTCCGCTTTAAGATGGTTCCTTATAAGGCCCATCAGAAATCCCACTTCTTCTTGTGTACGGCGCCAGTTTTCAGTAGAAAAGGTGTAAAGCGACAGGTAAGAAATACCAAGTGAAGATGCAAACTTGACGATCCTCTTGGCCGCAGTGAGCCCTTCACGGTGTCCTTCGGTTCTCGGTAGTCCCCTGGCTGAGGCCCAACGTCCGTTGCCATCCATTATGATGGCTACATGCCCTGGCAAACTTAAGTTAGTGTTCATATGCCTCATTATGCACGATTATGCACGAGCTCGGCGACGAAAAATAAAAAAAAGAAATTCACAAATTCTGGAAAAAGTCAGACTTCCATTATCTCTTTTTCTTTTTCTTCAAGAATCTTACCGATCTGAGCGATGTAGGAATCCGTCAGTTTCTGTAATTCCTCTTCTTCTTTCTTAATTGTGTCCTCAGGAACTCCACCTGCCGTCTGTTGCTTTTTCAGTTCTTCGAGGCCGTCACGCCGTATATTCCTCACAGCCACTCTGGCTTGCTCTGCAATAGAACGAGCAGTCTTCACAAGCTCTTTGCGGCGTTGCTCGGTGAGGGGTGGAATGGCAATACGTATAACTTTGCCATCATTTGATGGATTGAGACCCAATTCTGACTTTAAAATCGCTTTCTCAATCTCGCTGAAGAGAGTCCGATCCCAAGGCTGGATGACAATCAAGCGCGCCTCTGGCACCGAGACTGTCGCAACCTGGGAAAGCGGAGTCTTTTGTCCATAGTAATCGACCCGTATTTTGTCGAGGAGAGCAGGCGAAGCTCGACCCGTTCTAATGGTGTTGAATTCTTCTTTCAGCGACGCAATTGTCTTTTTCATTCGGTCTTCGCATGTTGACTGTGTGGATTCCATAATCCCTCCCCATAGATACTGTCTAGATAAAAAATCGGGAACCTGAGGAGTTGACACCTCAAGTTCCCGGTTCTTGCACCTTAGGCCTCTGCTCCGACGCGAATATATGTAAAATCGAC
>Ga0208825_1000362_pt1 | contig 45459 bp, 33 predicted proteins | sample AD_UKC113_MetaG_FD_184450 | JGI IMG/M metagenome (GOLD analysis project Ga0208825, IMG submission 184450) | Active sludge microbial communities of municipal wastewater-treating anaerobic digesters from Hong Kong - AD_UKC113_MetaG (SPAdes)... | ecosystem: Engineered > Bioreactor > Anaerobic >... | reverse complement strand
GAGTTTCATTTTTCCCTAATAGATCGTATCATGCCGGTGTTTTCTTATCAATAATAATTAAGGGCCGGGGGCCTGGCTGGCTTTTGACAGGCTCAGCCATTTATGGTAAATTTTTTGACTTATATCCGGGCCTGTTTATCTTGGAAACACAAGGGTTAATTAAGAAACGGCCAGAGGTTCGGGCAGGAGGTTAAAGGTATGTTGCATCCAATGTTTTGGCTGGCACCGCTGGGTTCGGTTTTAGCTTTGTCTTTTGCCTGGCTTTTCTACCATGAAATGAAGAAGAAAAGCGAAGGCACAGACAGGATGGCTCAAATTGCCTCCTATGTCAGGAAAGGGGCGATGGCCTATTTAAAGCAGCAATATACTGTGGTAGCCATTGTCTTTGCTTGCCTGATAGTCCTGCTGGGCTTTTTGGCCTTTGTCCTCAAGGTTCAAAATAAGTGGGTTCCTGTCGCTTTTCTAACCGGCGGGTTCTTCTCAGCTCTGTCTGGCTATTTCGGAATGAAGACGGCCACTTATGCCTCCAGCCGGACAGCCAATGCCGCCCGCAGTTCACTTAACGGGGCTCTTAGAATCGCTTTCAGAAGCGGAGCGGTTATGGGCTTGACGGTGGTCGGGCTGGCTCTCCTTGATATTTCTTTGTGGTTTTTGATTTTAAAGCATTTTTATCCCCTGTCCGATGAGAATAACCTGATCATCATTACCACTACCATGCTGACCTTTGGCATGGGCGCTTCGACTCAGGCTTTATTTGCCAGGGTCGGCGGCGGGATCTTTACCAAGGGAGCCGATGTCGGAGCTGATCTCGTCGGAAAAGTTGAATCCAATATTCCAGAGGATGACCCCAGAAATCCGGCCGTCATCGCTGACAACGTGGGTGACAATGTCGGAGATGTGGCTGGCATGGGAGCTGATCTTTATGAATCCTATGCCGGGTCAATTCTGGCTACAGCCGCCCTCGGCGCTTCCGCCTTCCTTGGGCAGGGAGATATGCAGCTTAAAGCTGTGATTGCTCCCATGGCCATTGCCGGGATCGGCACCATTCTTTCCATCCTCGGCATTTTTATGGTTAGAACCGGTGAAAAAGCCAGTCAGAAAGACTTGCTAAGCTCTCTCGGCCGTGGAATTAATACCAGTGCTGTTCTAATTTTCATCTTTTCTTACCTGATTATTCGTTCCTTGGGCCTGTCGGTGGGCAACTGGCTGGCAGTGGTAGCCGGTTTACTCTCTGGCATTGTCATCGGCAAATCAACCGAATATTATACTTCCCATTCTTATCAGCCAACCAAGCGAATAGCTAACAGTGCCCAGACCGGGGCGGCTACGGTTATCATCACCGGGATTGGCACGGCCATGCTTTCGACCTGGCTGCCGATCATATCGGTGGCGACCGGCACAGTCCTGGCTTATCTTTTTGCCGCCAACTTCAATTTTCTGGATGTCGGTCACGGGCTTTATGGCATAGGTATAGCAGCGGTTGGCATGCTTTCCACTCTGGGAATTACTCTTTCCACCGACGCCTATGGGCCAATTGCTGACAATGCGGGAGGCAATGCCCAGATGTCAAACCTGGAAGTTGAAGTCAGGCAACGGACTGATGCTCTGGATGCTCTCGGCAATACGACCGCCGCCACTGGTAAAGGCTTTGCCATCGGTTCAGCTGCTCTTACCGCTCTGGCTCTGCTGGCCTCTTATGTTGAAGAGATAAAAATCGGACTGGTCAGGATCGGGCAGACTACCATTCAAATGATGGACGGAACAGTGGTGGAGACGGCTAAGGCCAGTTTTCTTGATTTCATGCAATATTTCCGGGTTAATCTGATGAATCCCATTGTTCTGGTCGGGATGTTTATCGGGGCGATGATGGCCTTTGTTTTCTGCGGCCTGACCATGATGGCTGTCGGGAAAGCAGCCGGCAGCATGGTCGATGAGGTCAGGCGGCAGTTTAGAGAGATTCCCGGAGTGTGGGAAGGCACAGCTGAACCCGATTATGCCCGCTGCGTGGCTATTTCGACCAAAGGAGCCCAGAAAGCTATGATGGTTCCTTCGCTCCTGGCTATCATTGTTCCAGTAGCTACCGGTCTTCTCCTGGGGGTGGCCGGAGTCATGGGGTTACTGATCGGAGCGACTTCCACCGGTTTTGTCCTGGCTATTTTTATGGCTGATGCCGGCGGCGCCTGGGATAATGCCAAAAAATTTATTGAGGATGGAAACCTGGGCGGCAAGGGTTCTCCGGCTCACAAAGCGGCGGTGGTCGGTGATACCGTCGGCGATCCTTTTAAAGATACTTCCGGACCAAGCCTCAATATTTTGATCAAACTGATGAGCATGGTTTCAATCGTGGTGGCCGGTTTGACTGCCGCTTTTTCGCTGATTAAGTAAAGATAACTTAAGGCCGATAAAAAGATAAAAGGCTACCGGTGACGGCTGACCGCAGCCAAGCTATTTAGCTGAGAATTAGATCTCAGCTAAGACGGCCGGCGGTTTGTTTGGAGTGGAGCCGGTTTTAGAAGGCAAGCCAGAACCATGTCTGAGATGAAGTCACTTTCCCGCCTGGGATTCAAGCCAGAAATCCTGCTCCTGGTCCTGCTGGTATTTTTGTCGGGTTGCCGGTTTGAAAACCGTTTAGCTGAAATAACTCCAGAAGAGCTTTTGTCCCATATCAAGTTTCTTTCCGCTGAGACCTATGAAGGACGCGGACTGGGTAGCCGGGGGATTGAGCTGGCCGCTAACTATCAGGAAAATTATTTCAAGCAATTTGGACTCGGGCCTTTTTTTAGCGACAGCTACCGCCAAAAGTTCATTTTAACCGGCCTTCAGCCGGACTTAAAAGCGGCCCTGGAGTTCATTCCGGCCGGGAAAAGCTCCAGGCTTGAGCTGCCGTTAGCAGTTCTTCTTGAGGACTTTGTGGTTAGATCCGAAAGAGAAGATTGCCCGTCAGAAGTTGAAGGCGAAGTTATTTATGGCGGCTACCTGATTCAAGCCCCGGAGCGAAACTGGGATGATATCAAGGGAGCAGACTTAAAAGGGAAAGTTCTGCTGGTTGAAATTAATGAGCCGGGTAATTACCAGGGCGGGATATTCGACGGCGAGGATCTGACCTATTATGGCCGCTGGACCTACAAATTTGAAAAAGCGACAGAGCTGGGGGCGGCCGGTGTTCTGATTATTCATAATGACCGGGGAGCGACTTACGGCTGGAGTGTGGTCAGGAATTCCTGGGCCAAAGAATCTTTTTTTCTGCCCGAAAAAATCAGAACCCTGTCTTTTGAAGGCTGGGTAACTGAAGCTCTGGCCGCAAAAATGGTGACGGTGGCCGGAATGGACTTCAAAGCCCTCAGGCGGCAGGCAGAGACTTCTGATTTCCAGCCTCAACCCCTCGGGATTAAAGTCAGGATCAGGCAACAACCTGTCTTCCGGCAGATTGAGGCAGAAAACGTGGCCGGCTGGCTGCCCGCGGCCAAACCGGAAGGCAAAGACCGGTACGTTATCTTTTCCGCTCATTATGACCATCTTGGCCTTGATCCCAATCTTCAAGGTGACCAGATTTACAATGGAGCAGTTGATAATTGTTCGGCTACTGCCTGCCTTCTGGCTCTGGCTGGCTACTATTCTCAACTTAAAGAGCAACTGCCGGTCAACCTGGTTTTTGCCGGGGTGACAGCTGAGGAACAGGGCCTGCTGGGCTCAGATTACTTAGCTTCTCATCTGCCGGTTCCAAATTCCTCTCTGCTGGCTGCTATTAATCTGGAGATGGTCAATGTCTGGGGTGAAACTGAAGACGTTTATGCCATCGGGGCTAAATATTCTGATCTGAATGATATCTGCCGGCGGGCGGCGGAAAATCTCGGCTATATTTATGGGCCCGAGCAGGGCGGGAGCTACGGCTTTTTCTTTCGCTCCGATCAACTGAGTTTTACCCGTCATGGCCTTCCAGCTGTCTGGCTGCATGAGGGGCTGGTCTCCCGGGGAACTGATAAAGGCTTAATAGTCAGGAAATCGGAAGAATATCAGAAAAAATATTATCACCAGGTGACAGATGAGGTTCAACCTGACTGGGATCTGAGCGGGGCTGTCCAGCTAACCCGCTGGGCCAGAGAGATAGTTGAACTTTTAGCTGAAACTAAAAGCCTGCCTGCCTTCAAGCCAGGGAGCCAGTTTCAAAGGCCGGCAACCCCCAGTGGCCGTCAAAACCTTCACAATGATTAATTAGATAGCTGTGAAGAAAATATGGTTCTAATTTATTTCTCAAGGTTGCAAAAGTCTTATTTTATGTTAAAATAAAAAACAATTGACAATGAACTTAAAAGAAGCTTCTTTCGGCGAGTTTCTCAAACCATCTCAAGTTATCTTTGAGCTAAAAACTCACGAAAAACTGGAAGCGATCGAAGAGCTTCTGGACAGCCTGGTCAAGCAAAAACTGATCAGCAATCGAAACCTGACTCTGACCAGGATTATTGATCGCGAAAACCTCGAACCAACCGCCCTGGGGCATGGTTTAGCTGTGCCTCATGCCCGGGTAGATACCGAAGGTCAAATGGCGGTAGCCGTTGGCCGGTCGGCCGAAGGGATAGATTTTTCCGCTCCCGATGGCCGGCCAGTTCACCTCATAATTCTGGTCGTCTGGAATCCGACTCTGCCCGGTCTTTTTAATCATCTGTTTTCCGGGCTGGCCAGTTTTCTAATTAAGCCCGATAACCGCGACCGGCTGTTCAGCGCCCGGGATAAAAACGAGCTTTACAACGTTCTGTCTCAAATTCCTTTAGCTTTTCCCTATGAAGATAGAATTGTTAACCGGGCCAGCCTGTTGAAAAAGCTTCAGGACATAGAGCTTAAAATCAGGCGGGCGACAGAAGCCAGGCAGGAAGAACTCCAGAAGCAGCGGGCCCTGATCAGAGATGAACTGGATCAGTCATTGTTAGCCAGATTTGACCTGTTGATGGACCGCTATGGCTATGCTGTCTCAGAAGTTATAGATGGTGTTTGCCAGAGCTGCAATATGAGTGTTTCAACCCAGATGGCTTCAGCCATTGACGAGAGTAACGATATCTATATCTGTGAAAACTGCGGCAAATATTTAGTTTCACCGGGGAAAAAGGAAAAAGAAAAGGCACTGACTAAGGAAAAGGGTGAAAGAGAAAAGGCTGAAGTTGAGAAAAAAGGACCTGCTCAGGCCCCCGCGGCCAGAGCCAGCCAGGCCAAAAAAGCTCCAGCCGTCAAAGTCAAAGTCAAACCCGGTAAGACCAGAAAGAACTGATAGAAGAATAAATCCTTCCCTGGTTTAGTTATCTAAATCAAGCCTCTATTTCTTAAAAGCTGCAACTATATTTTATTTTGGAATCTTCACTGATTTCTAATTATTGATTCTATGATCACCCGGTTAGTTTGTTATTCTTAGAGCCTGAAGGTTGACCGGTTCGAGCAGGCGGTAGACTGGAAAATCGGCCAGGTTTCGCTGCCATTCCGGGTAAAGATAACGGTCAAAAAAGTTCCAGACTGCCAGGCCATCGTCGCTTTCAGGCTCAAGAAGATAAGCGGCCAGATAGCCGAGAGGCTGGGCACAGCGAATAAAAAGTGAACCGGCCGGGAAGGTTCTAGCTTCTTTCTTATACTCCCCTTTGATCTTTTCCAGCCGGTGCCCTTGAAAAGGCCGGTCTGAAGCCTTGACTTCCTTTGGCTTGAAGACTTCAACTTCCAGAGTCAAACCGGCGGTCAATTGTTCTACCAGCAGGCCATGCTCCAGGAGAATAGCTACCAGGCTGGGGTCGGAGATACTGATCAGATAACCGTAGGGGAGGTTAACCGTCCTTTGCGGAACATAGTTAGCATAATAAGGAATGGTCACCGGCTTCTTCCGGTCAGTTGGTTTGATCTGAGGGAATCCGCCGCCAGGCCGCTCGGTTACTTCCAGTTCATAAGCCTGAATGGTGATGGGCTTGGGCAGCGGTTGAAGATCAAATTCCACGGCAAAAGTCTTTCCAGCGGGATTAAGTCCGGCCGCTACTGTCCGGCGGTCAGCTGCTTCAATGAGTTTCTGAATGTCCGTGGCTTTGACCGAAGCATAATCAAGAATGGCTTTCAGGAAATTAAAACAGCTGATCACTCTGGTCTTATAATCGGCATGGACATAGTTTTCATCAAGAATGGACAGGCGGTTTCTGAGTCCGGCATAGTTGGTGAAATACCTCGGCTGGGGTTCAAAGGTCTCCCAGCCCTTGGCTGGATCCCGCCAGTCGCGAAACATGCCATAGGGAGCAGCCAAGGTGCCGTATTTGTCTTTCAGGTTTTTAACAATGGCCGGCAACATAACGTCACGTTGATAGGCTAGAAGTTCAGGGTCAATATTGGGATTGACCGGCCAGGAGTAAGTCACCGTTTCTTCGTGATAGGCCCCGTCGGTCGTGTGGAGGTCAAGAACTAAAGCTGGATCCCAGCGGTTGATGATCTGGCTGACCACCGCTCTCATCTCCGGGCTTTCGAGCTTAATGGCATCGCGGTTAAGGTCAAGATTCTGGCCGTTGGGCCTGACTCCTACTCCTTTTTCAGGACCTGGTTGCTGGAGCCGGTTTTTGGGGTTGATCTTATCATTTCCATCGGGATTGAGATCTGGAACAATCAGGATAACCAGATTCTGGAGGTATGGATGCGCAGGATTCAGTACCAGTTCCCTGGCCAGCATCAGCGAAGCCTCCTTTCCTTCAACTTCTCCGGCATGAATGTTGGCCTGAATGTAAATAACGGTTTTATTCAAATAGCGGGCAAAAAGCGGCGAATGAACCGGAGGATTACTGATAATTAACATCGGAATCGAGCGGCCTTCAGCCGAGGTCCCAATGTTTTCAACCACCAGATTAGGACTGAGCTTCTGCAGCTCATTAATAAAGGATATAACTTCGGCGTGATAGGAAGTAGCTGTGTACTGGCTGCTTTCAGCTACTGTCAGGGGAGCGTTTGGAGGCAGAGTTGAGGTTTTCGGTGCTATTTTTGATGAACCAGTAGCCTGTGGCTCCGCTGAGGCTTCAGACCAGGTAGCTGCGGTCCTATTAACCAGCGGCTTTTTTCCGGTGCTGGCCGGGCTCAACGAAAGAATTAAAAACAGGATAAAAAAATTAATTAGAGCTAATTTAACCAGTTTTTTCTTTTCCATATAAATATATTCCTTTCTAACAGCAAGTTTTAGCCAGCTTATATTTGCCTGGATTATTCAAAGATAATCCAGCTCAATCTGTCTTATTTTTCCTCCGTGAGAAAATCATGGGAGAAAATCATGGGACACGAACCGATTCCAGAAAATCGTATCATGTCCCGATTTTCATATCAACGGTAATTGAAAAGTTTGAGACGTATTTAGTTTGATAAATGTGGCAGATTTATAGTGTTTTTGACTGATTTATCAACCGGGATTTCATTCAGCCGGTCCGGGCCAGGCTGGCGGCCAGGGGTCAGTTTTAATATAATAAAAATAGAGAAGGACAAAATGGGCCTGTTTCCGGTTAGACCAGAAAAAGAAAAAGATCTCCTGGAGAGGATGGTCAGGCTTGGTATCAAAGATTCCGATCTTGAGGAAAAGTTTGTTCACTCTCAAGGGAAAGGCGGACAAAAAGTCAACAAGGCAGCCACCTGTGTTTATCTCAAGCATCTGCCGACCGGCCTTGAAGTCAAATGCCAGCAGGAGCGGTCGCAGGCCCTGAACCGCTTTCTGGCCAGGCGGATTCTGGTCGAAAAACTGGAAGAAAAGCTCCGGGGCGAAGAAAGCCTGGAAAAGCAAAAAATAGAGAAAATAAGGCGGCAGAAAAGAAAAAGGTCAAAGAGAGCCAGAGAAAAAATGCTGGCAGATAAAAAACACCGGGCTTTGATCAAGGAAATGCGCCGGGTCTTTGCCGGGCCTGAAGATTCGGATTAAATCAATCTTGAGCGGGTAGGACTTTTTTCTTTAGCTGGCCACGAGCTTACTCTGAGGCCAGGCCGATTAGAGCCTGAAGCAACAGGTTGGCTCCTTTTTCCAGGTCAGAAGGATTAATAGCTTCCTCTGGCACATGACTTAAGCCCTGTAAAGAGGGGATAAAAATCAGGCCCACCGGGCAAACGGAGGCGATGATCTGAGCATCATGCCCGGCCCCGCTGTGGAGAAGACGATAATCGTAGCCAAGCTCCTGGCTTAAAGCCTTCAGCCTGTTTAGAATAGGCTCGGAGACGGCCACCGGACCGGTGCTGTCCACCAGCTGCTGATAAAAAGATAAACCCCGGGTTGAGGCTACTTCCCTGGCCAGAGCCAGAACTTCTTCCGCCATTTCCTCTAACTCCTGGCAATTGAGGCTTCTGAGGTCAAGAGTGAAATCAGCTTCGCCCGGGATAATCGAAAAGGAGCCAGGTTTTAGCCCTACCCGCCCGATGGTCAGAGTGTTATCTTCATATTTTCTGAGGACGAGTTGATTGGCTTTTAGAGCAAAGTCGGCTAAGGAAATAAAGGCATCCTGCCTGAGTTCCATCGGTATGGTACCGGCATGCCCGGCCTGGCCAACAAAAGTGGCCTGGAAATAACGCTTGCCAGCAATGGCCGTGACCAGCCCGATTGGCACTTCTTCTTCTTCCAGAACCGGTCCCTGTTCAATATGAAGTTCAAGATAAGCTAAGAGTTCAGGGCGCTCCTTAGCCGCTAAGGGAATATTCTCGACACTCAACCCGGCCTTTTCCACAATTTCGGCCAGCGGCGGTCCGAATTGTGTCCGCGTAGCTTTGAGCTGCCCTTCTCCGAGCTGGCCGGTAAAAGCCCTGCTTCCCAGAAAATCGCCAGCCAGATTCCCTTCTTCATCGGTGAAAGACACCAGCTCGAGTGTCCGGTAAAGCTCAAAATTTTCTTCCCTGATTCGCCTCAAACATTCGAGAGCGGACAGGACGCCAATCGAACCATCGAACCGTCCGCCGTTAATAACTGTATCCAGATGAGAACCGGCCATGACCACCTGTGGAGTCTTGCCTGGCAGGCGGCCAAAAATATTACCGGCGCTGTCCTGGTGAGGAGTAAGACCGGCCTTCTCAATCCTGTCAATCAGCCATTTTCTGGCTTCTAAATCAGGCAGACTGAAGGAAGGTCTGGAGACACCACCCCTTTGATCCTGGCCTATCCTGGACAGTTCTTCTATCTCAGCCCATAAGCGGTCAAAATTGATTTTAAGGTCAATCATTTTTGAAGAAGCTCCAGCATTTCTCTAACCGCCTGAGTCAGTCCAACCAGAACAGCTCTGGCCACAATGGCAAAACCAATGCTCAGCTCGGAAATCTCATCAGTCTCAACAATTGGCTGGACATTGTGATAATCAAGTCCATGGCCGGCATGGACTTCAAGCCCTGAGTGTCGGGCAAAAACAGCGGCCTGCCTGACTTCTTCCAGATTGGCCTGGCGCTCTTTTTCTGTCCGGGCGTCAGCATATTTGCCGGTGTTAAGTTCAATCAGATCAGCCCCGGCTTCCTGGCAGGCTTTAATCTGGTCTTTCAGGGGATCAACGAAAATACTCACTCTTATCCCAGCCTTTTTCAGCTCCTGGGTATAAGAGGTCAGATGTTCTTTCTGGCTGAGAACGTCAAGCCCGCCCTGAGTCGTAACTTCAGCCGGGCTCTCCGGGACCAGGGAAACTGTATCCGGCTTGACCTCTTTGGCCACCTTTAACATCTCTTCGGTCGCGGCCATTTCCAGATTGAGTTTAGTGGTAATGACCTTTCTCAGTAATTGCAAATCTCTTTCCTGAATGTGACGGCGGTCGTGGCGAAGATGGCAAACAACGCCCGAGGCTCCGGCCTGTTCGGCCAGCAAAGCCGCCAGCACCGGTTCTGGCTCCCGGGCCGCTCTGGCCTGTCTCAGAGTAGCAATATGATCGATATTTACCGCTAATTTCATTCTGGCCTCCAGAAATTATATTGATTTATCTTCTAATCCAGATTCCGGGCGGGCCGCTGCCTGCCTGGCTGTCTTCAGCTATTTATGACCGCAAAAGTTGTCAATCAGACTGGCAATTCTCCTGGCTAACAGCTGCAACTTATCCTCTTCGGGCCCTTCCAGCATGATTCTGGCCAAAGGTTCGGTCCCTGAATAGCGGACTTCCAGCCGGCCATGAGGCCCAAGCTCTTTTCTCACTTCTTCAATTATATCATCATAGCCAGGTATGTCTTTCAGGGGCACTTTTTCTCTGACCTTAAGGTTAATCAGGATTTGGGGGTAAAGCTTGAAGTCTTTGACCAGCTCTGACAGGCTCTGGCCTCTCTCCAGCATTAGTTCCAGGATTTTAAGCGAGGTAAGCAGCCCGTCGCCGGTCACCGCATAATCAAGTAGAATCGTATGGCCGGATTGCTCTCCTCCCAGATTAGCCTGACGGTTGATCATTTCTTCGAAAACATATTTGTCGCCGACCCTGGTCCGGCTGAGACCGATGCCGTTTTCAGCTAAACTCTGCTCCAGGCCGAGATTGCTCATGGTGGTGGCTACCACCAGATTATTTTTCAGCTGGTTTTTCTCTTTAAAATATAAAGCTAAAAGATAAAGCGTGTGGTCGCCATTAAGAATACGGCCCTTCTCATCCACCCAGATGGCCCGGTCAGCATCACCATCATAGGCAATGCCGAGGTCAGCCTGCTCATCAACCACTGCTCTGGCCAGGTTTTCGGGATGAAGAGAGCCGCAACCGGCATTGATATTCTGGCCATCAGGCGAGTTATTAATGGCTACAACCTTAAAATTCAAGCTTCTGAATAGCTCGGGGGCCAGTTCCGAGCTCGCCCCGTTGGCACAATCAATTACCAGCTTTAGGTTATCTCTTTTTCTCCCGGCCCAGGATTCCTGAAGTGAACGAAGATAATCCGCTCTCAGAGCCGGCTCAACCTTGACCGGTTTTATTTTTATTCTATCTTCTTTAAGTTCTTCCCCGGGCAGCTCCTTTTCCAGCCAGTCTTCCCAGTCTTCCGGAATCTTGGTTCCGCCTGGGGAAAATATCTTGATGCCATTGTCGTCATAGGGATTATGGGAGGCCGAGATGACCACCCCGGCGCTAAATCCCTCTTTTCTGGTCAAAAAGGAAACACCGGGGGTGGTAATCACTCCAGCCGAAACCGCCTGGCCGCCACCCTGAACAAAACCGGAACAAAAATATTCTTCCAGCCACCGGCCTGATTCCCTGGTATCGCGGCCGATTATAATTCTTGGCTCCTGGGCTCTTTCTTTTAGAAAAACAGCTAAGGCCTGGCCGAGACGGTAAACAGCCCCCCTCTCTAAAGGGAATTGGCCTGCTTTCGCTCTTAACCCGTCTGTTCCAAACAACTTTCCCATGATGTCTTTTCTGGCTCCTGTTAAGGCTTAAGTTTTTCCTGAATTAATCTTTAAAAACTGGATAACCTGTGTCAACCCCAAAAATTAATAGATTAACGAGCTCAGTGTTCTTCCCGGTCATTTCTCACTTCTTCACCTTTTTGGTTTCCGGATTCGGGTTACTGCTATTCTTCTTTTCGATCACAAGATTCACTCTGGCCCGGGGATATAGAGCCAGCAGCCTGAGTTCCGGACGGGGAAGAATAAGATCTACTTCTACCACGGCACTGTCAGTCAGAGCTGAAACATCAATCGGACTGGTGATGACTTTATCCTTGGCGCGAACCTTGCTTTCCGGCCCGCTGACCGTCACCTTAGACGGATTCACCTCAACCTTGGCCAGCCGCAGGTCTTCCGCTAACTTCCCGATAATTGTCGGCACCACTTCCATTTCAATCTTTTTAGTTTTCTCCAGCTTGACATGGATATAAACGGGTGAAAAGCTGATGACCTCCACTCCTGGAGGTGTTTTAATCAGGCTGCTGTTGATCGGGTATTCTTCCTGATAAACGCTGGCCTTGCTCATATCGAGCTGAGCCGAAAAATCATCAGGGGCCAGCTGGTTAATCACCCGCTTTCTGGCCCGTATTTTTAGATTAACCGTGGTGTCCGACTTTTCCACGACTTCTATATCCTGAGGGAGATTGATGAGTTCTAAATTCAAGCTCAGTGTCTTCTCGGCAAAGGTTTTTTCTTCCGGAATCATGACGATCCAGACAATAATGGCCAGAAAGATGGCCAGCAGCTTCAGCTCCCAGTTTCTGGTCAGGAAATCCTTTAACATCTTTCTACCTTATCCTCAAATACTCAGCTAAACGCTGCCTGATTGAGTCCTTTTTAGACAGTTTCTCTATTTTCCCCTGGGTGGCTAATGACACCTCGCCGGTTTGCTCCGAGACCACGATCACGGCTGCATCCGTTTCCTGGGCCAGGCCCAGGGCAGCCAGATGCCGGGTTCTGGTCGAAAAATTCTCTCCTAAGGTATGAGCAGGAGCCAGCGGCAGCAGGCAGCCGGCGGCGACTATTTTATTCCCGCGGACGAGCACTGCTCCATCATGAAGAGGTGATTTCGGGAAAAAAATGCTGACCAGCAGGTCTTTGGACAGCTCGGCGTCAATTACTTTGCCGCGCTGGGCATAAGGAGATAAATCAATGTCCTTTTCAATGGCTATCAAGGCGCCGATTTTTTTCTGGGACATATAATCAACGGCTAAGGAAATATCCTCCAGTTTTTCTTTTAAAGGTCCCAGCTTGAAAGGACGCCTGAAAGTATGAGAGCCAATGCCGGTAAAAAACCGCCTGAGCTCAGATTGAAACAAAACAATAATGGCTATAATCAAATAGTTGATAAAGGCCCGGATAATCCGGTTGGAAACATAGAGGTGAGCCCACTGGGTCAAAAGGAAAAAGAAAATGACCAGAATAATGCCGGTGGCTAACTGGTAGGCTTTGGTATCTTTAATCAGAACAAAAATCGAGTAGAGAATAAAAGCGACCAGAATAATATCCAGAAAATCGGTCAACTGCATGTGTCTTAAGATAATCCAGACATTTTCCAGCATTTTATTCTGCCACCTTTATTTCCTTTACAATAGATTTGGCAACCTGTAAAGCTCTTTTTACTGGAAGGACATCATGAACCCGGAAAATCACTGCTCCCCGGAGATAACTGATGACCGCCGAGGCGATGGTTCCCTCCAGCCGGTCTTCAGGCGGGGCGCCCAGGATTTTGCCGATGAAAGATTTTCGGGAAGGGCCGATGAGGATTGGCCTGTTTAGTCCGAGAAAATAGCCGAGATTATTGATTAATCTGAGATTATCCCCGGCTGTTTTGCCAAAGCCGAGACCCGGGTCGAGAATCAGGCTATCTTTGGGGATGCCGGCCCGGCTGGCTTCTCTCATTCTGCTTAAAAAAAAGTATTTCAAATCAAACAGAAGGTTGTCATAATGGGGTGCCTGTTGCATGTTTTCCGGCTGGCCCAGCATATGCATTAAAACCACCGGAACCTGGTACCTGGCCACCACCTGGGCCATGTCCGGATCATGCCTCAGGGCGCTGATATCATTGATTAAATCAGCCCCTTCCTCCAGGGCAGCCCGGGCTACCTGACTTTTTCTGGTGTCGATAGAAATATAAGCCGAAGTCTGCTTTCTCAGCTTCCGGACAACCGGAATAACCCGGTTCAACTCTTCTTCTAAAGGGATTTCTCTGGCCCCAGGCCTGGTGCTTTCGCCCCCGATGTCAATTATTCTGGCGCCCTGCTCGACCATGGCCAGCCCCTGCTCATGAGCTTTTTCGGGCTGAAAGAATTTTCCTCCATCAGAAAATGAATCGGGGGTAACATTCAAAATACCCATCAGCCAGGGCTCAGGGCCAATAGTTAAGATTTCCCCCCTGATTCTTAATGAATAGGCGGCTTCCGGGGAAAGGTTTGATTCCTGACTGCTACTATCCCGGATCATGTCCTTAATTTTAAATCAAAATCCTTAAGACTCGGGTTGTTTATCGAGCTTCAGATTACCAGCTCCCGGTTGGCTGTCCGGCTGAGCTGTTCCGGCTGCTGGCGCCTCTTCTTCAGCTTGACCCGCTTTTTGCTGGGCACCAATCAAAGCCGTGATTTCATCTGAAGAAAGAATCTCTTTCTCCAGCAGAGCCTCAGCAATTTTGAACAACTTGTCCCGGTTAGCCTCAATCAGGCTTTTGGCCTGATCATAAGCCCGCCCGATTATTTTTTTGACTTCACTGTCAATTAGTTCGGAGGTATGTTCGCTGAAATTTTTATGAGCAGCCAGTTCCCGCCCTAAGAAGATTAAATCATCACGTTCGCCAAAGGACAGCGGGCCAAGATCTGACATACCCCACTGGCAAACCATTTTCCGGGCAATTTCCGTCGCCTTTTCCAGGTCATTAGCGGCGCCGGTTGTAATCTTACCCAGAACCAGTTCTTCGGTCACCCGGCCAGCTAAGAGAACAGACAACTGAGCATCAAGGTAATTCTGAGTATAGGTGTAGCGGTCGGAAAGAGGCAGCTGCTGGGTCAAGCCGAGAGCCAGTCCACGGGGGATAATGGTCACCTTGTGAATAGGGTCGGCTTCGGGCAGAAGAGCCGCCATTAAAGCGTGACCGGCTTCATGGAAGGCCGTATTGCGCTTATCTTCATCACTGATGATCATGCTTTTCCGCTCAACGCCCATCAGCACCTTATCTTTGGCTTCTTCCAGATCCCGCATGTTAACACAGTTCTGGGCTTTTCTGGCCGCCATCAGAGCCGCTTCATTGATCAGATTAGCCAGATCTGCTCCGGAAAACCCCGGGGTTGAACGGGCAATCACCTTAAGATTGGTATCCTCACAGAGCGGAACCCGCCTGGCATGGACATTCAAGATTTCTTCCCGGCCCTTGATATCAGGCATTGGAACGATAATCCGGCGGTCAAAACGGCCAGGACGAAGAAGAGCTGTATCCAGAATATCCGGACGGTTGGTAGCAGCAATAACAATAATTCCTTCATTGGAATCGAAGCCATCCATCTCGACCAGGAGCTGGTTGAGGGTCTGTTCGCGCTCATCATGCCCGCCACCCAGCCCGGCTCCCCGTTGCCGGCCAACAGCATCAATTTCATCAATGAAGATCAGGCAGGGAGCATGTTTTTTCGCCTGTTCGAAGAGATCCCTGACCCTGGAAGCGCCAACGCCGACAAACATCTCGACAAAATCGGAGCCGCTGATCGAGAAGAAAGGCACATTGGCTTCACCGGCTACCGCCCTGGCCAGCAGGGTTTTACCGGTGCCGGGTGCTCCAACCAGCAGAACGCCCTTGGGAATCCGTCCGCCCAGCCGCTGGAATTTGCGGGGGTCTTTCAGGAATTCTATTATTTCCTGCAGTTCAATTTTAGCTTCATCCACTCCGGCTACATCCTTAAAGGTGACTCTTTTCTGCATGGGAGAAAAGAGCTTGGCCCGGCTTTTACCGAAGGCCATGGCTTTGTTGCCGCCGGACTGCATCTGGCGCATAAAGATAAACCAGAAAAAGATCAGGAGCAAAATCGGGAACCAGTTAAGGAGAATGGCCACCCAGCTATTTCTGGAATTATCCTTGACGACAATATTGACCTGGTTATCCCGCAGTTCTTTAATCAGGTCAGCATAAATTGGTGGCAGGGTGGTCTTGAAGGCTGTGCCATCCTTAAGTTTACCGTGAGCCTGGGCGTCCTGAATGGTGACTTCAGTTACCTCTTTTTTCTCGACCCGGTCAAGAAACTCGGTAAAAGTGTATTCTTTAATCTTGGGTCCGGTGGGGAAGAGGCTCCAGAGGACAACCAGCAAGACGAGGGAAGCAATCCAAAAAATTAAGTTTTTACCCGCTCTATTTTTTTGCGCCATGGTTTTTCTCTATTTTACACCCCATTCTATCATTTTCTGGCCTGGTTGTTAAGATTAAAAATCCGGCTGATTTAATAATATAATCCCTTTTTCAACTTTCTGGCTGGCCGGCTGAGCCTGAATTTAAATAGATATGATTTTATCAAAGATTGTATTTAAGACCGAGATAATAGCGTTTTTCCAGGGTTCGTTCACTCACCTCATGAATTATACCCCATCTTCCGACCCATTCTATGGAACTAAACAGAAACAGGTTACTCGCCGGCAGCTGGCACTGGAGTTGAATCCCGGTATGCCATCTGGAATCCTTAATGGCCGAATCATCGGTGACCTGCGCTTGCAGCTCGGACAGGCCTTGAATCGAGCGGTAATAAACATAATTGGCGAAGCCCCGGAGCCGCATCGACCCATACCTGACTTCGGCGGCTGTTCCCAGGGCGGGGCCTAAGGCATAATAGTAGCCATAACAGGTCACGGTAGTTTTCATCCCCTGAACATCATGATCAAGAGAATATTTGTTAAGGGCCAGAGCGTTAATCATTCCAAAACTGAGGTAAGCTTCGCCGTTTAGATGAAAAGACCACTGGCCAGTATTATAAGCTCCATCCACGACTGGCCCCAGGAGGTGAACCGCTCCCATTTTGTCCCGGAAATTTCTTGGCTCCTCAAAGTGAAAGCCGGCGGTATCGGTTATCTTAACGTTTCCAGCATCATAGTCAGTGACCGGCCTCTTGACATAAGTATGAAAAGCAGAGCCCAGGCCATAAATCAGGCTGTAGCCCTTTTTATCCTCCCCGATATTCTGAATAAACTTGCCCCAGGGGATAACCCGGGCCTCAAGCTCCAGTTCCTCCCGGTTTTTCCCGTGGTAGGTAAGCGAATAATTTAAAGCAGTATAAATCGGGCTCTTAAAGGTTTCATTTACTTTCCCGGGCAGCCCGTAAAGGGGCTCGGTAAATATTTCAGAGCCAAGGCGAAAGAACATATTACCCGTATTTCCGCCACTGGTCGAGGTGGGCGAGTTCCGGTAGCCAGCTAAAAGATAGACATCCTGAGCCTGATAATTAAAGGGATGAAAGTGGGGGGAAAGAGGCTTATCTCTTCCTTCCAGCCAGCCATTGATTCTATTTAGAGGATTTAGCCAGCTCAAATAATTGCTGAATTTCCGGGGCGAATTAAAAAAGTAGCGGCCGAGTTGAAACCAGGATTCACCCAGGACATAGCCGCCAAACCCGGTCATGACATTGTCACCGATGGAGATAACCTCGCGCCATTCAACGATATATTCCCAGGAAAGAGAGCCGGCCAGCGAATATAGCATCGAGTTCCACCAGGGAAGATTGTTGCTCCGGGCCAGTTCGTAATAGAGCATACCGGCTAAGGAATGCCGCCAGTTCAAGCTGAAATTATTGTGGTCAAAACGGTGGGCTTGAAGAGTAAAGAATCTTTTCTTCTGGTCATGCCAGGTGGGAAGAAATTGCCAGTCCTCTAAAAACTGGCCATATTTATTCCAGTAGTCTATCCCCGAAATAGCCAGCATGGTCACCAGCTCAATGGTGGCCCTCGGCCGGTTGGGCCGCTGGCTGTTCAACTGCTGAGAGCCGGCCGCAGGGCTAATGAGAAATCCTGGCCAGGTTAAAAACGGGCTTAATTTGAAATCTATAATGATTTCGTCGGGAGCGTTGACCCATTTATTCCTGAGATAAAAAGAATTAAGAGTCAGGTCAAATTCAGCCAGCAATTTTTCTTTGAATTCCTGTTCTCCGGGCGGCCTTTGAGCCGGACTGGCGGCTCCGGTCCGGGCCAGCAGGCTAACCGAAAAGCTAAAAAATAAAAAAAGAAAAACGGCTGCAGATATGACTTTCTTTGTGCTGTTCATAATGGGATTTCCGGTTTTATTTTTATCTATTTTACTTTTTTTCAGTTTGGCTCTCTATTTTTATCTTAAAAAAATACTCTTACGGCGAGCCAGTGTCAATTACCAGCCGGAAAAGCCACCAGCTGGGACAGGGGCTCAAAAACACGGCCGGTCAGGTCAACGGCCCGGAGGACCGGACAACCTTACCGGACCAGCTGGAAGACGGATAGCCTCAGCCGGACACCAGACCACTGCCAGACCTATTTTCTGGCTGCTTCCCGGATAGCTTCGAGCAGCAGGTCAACTTCCTCGAAAGTGTTATAAATATGAGTCGTCACTCTCAGGGAATTAAGCCCGCCTTCCCCGACGCCTCTAATTCTTATCTTGTATTTTTCCATGAGCCAGTTCTGGAACTTATCAAAAGGCATATTCTTCAGGCGGAAACCGGTCAGGGCACAACGTGATTTTTCCTCAAGGGGTGTCAGGATTTCTACCTGGGGAATCTCCTGCAGCCCTTGAAGGAATTTGCTGGCCAGAGCTTTGTCCCGTTTGGTGATATTATCCAGGCCGATACTATTAACAAAATCAAAACAGGCGGCAAGCCCGTAATAGAGAGCTAAGCTCTGGGTTCCATAATCGTAGCGGTGGGCGGTGCTGTTCCAGCCATGGAGGCCTTTCTGGTAATCCCAGCCGGAATCCGACCCGCCGCCAGTCATGATGGGCTCAATCCGGTCAAACACTTCCTGCTTGACATAGAGAAAGCCCGTTCCCTTAGGCCCTAATAAAAACTTGTGTCCGCAAGAAGCATAGAAATCGCAGCCAAGATCCCGGACATCCACCTTGAACATACCCGGCGGATGAGCTCCGTCCAGCATAACCAGAATTTTTTTGCGGTGACCCAGTTCCACAATTTCTTTAGCCGGCAAAATCTGGCCATTGGTGCAGGTCATATGAGGGACAGCGATGATTCTGGTTTTCTTGGTGATGGCCCGCTCAATGTTGGCCAGTGTTTCAGCTGCATCCCGGCCGAGAGGGGCAACTTTGACCACCACCCGGTCTCTCTTCGCCCGGGTGTACCAGGGAATGGCGTTGCCGGCGTGTTCATGATTGGTGATAATGACCTCATCTCCCTTTTTGAGCTTCATGCCCTGAGCAATGATGTTTATCCCTTCGGTCACATTGTGAGTCAGAACCACTTCCTTTTCATCGCAGTTAATGAATGCGGCTACCTTGGCCCGGGCCATGTCATGTCCGCCATAAGCACCGGTAAAATTAACTTCCTGTTCTTTGGTGAAAAACATCCACTGAATATAGTAAGGAGAGGGGCCCATAGTGCCGTTATTCATATAAATCAGGCTGTTGTTTTTGGTAATCGGGAACTGCTCCCGGACAAATGACCAGAATTTGGTATCAGCTGGATCAACCGCCCCAGCTGCCCTGGGAATGGGCGGCACCTGTTCTTTTTCCTGGAGGCCGGTATTCTGGCCGAAAGCCTGCCGGGCAGCCAGAGGCCAGCTGGAAGCAGCTATAAAGCCCCCGCCCAGCAGCTTAAAAAAACGACGCCTGGAATTGTCCTGGTTGAGACCAGGGTTTGTCTCCTTCATGGCTCACTCCTTCAATTTATTGATAAATATTGAGAGCAATATTTTATAACCTTTTAGCTCAGAATAAAAAACTTATTTTATTTTCGGGCGCGGTTTTTCAATTTTTATTGATAAGAAAATCCGGACATGATACGATTTTTTAACTGGCTTGTGCCCTTGGTTTTTTAAATTGAAACTCGACAAAGGAAGGAGTTAAAGCCCATGGCCTTCAGCCTGTCAGCCGTTGCCTCCCGCATGGATAAGCTTTATGAATTTGACCGGGAGCCGGTCTCAGCCTCGAGCCTCAAACCGGGCGTCCTGTTTGCCAGCGTTTTTGCCGGCGAGCATGTGGCTGCCACCGAGTTTGTCATCGGGGCCTTTTTTGTTCTCCACGGTATTACTGCCTCTGATCTGATTTTAGGACTTCTCCTTGGTAATCTCTTAGCTGTTTTGAGCTGGACGTTTATTTGCGCCCCGATTGCAGTCAATACCCGTTTGACCCTTTACTGGTATCTGAGAAAAATCGCCGGGCCCGGTGTCACTTTAATCTATAATATGGCCAATGCTTTTCTCTATTGCGTCTTAGCCGGGGCGATGATTTCGGTTTCAGCTACGGCCGCCGGGCTGGCTTTCAGAATGAAAGTCCCGGGCTTAAACGATATTTTCCCGAACAGTGTCCTGTGGGTCGTGGTTTGCCTGGTCCTGGGGGCGTTATTTACCCTGCTGGCTATTTTAGGCTTTGAAAAATTGAGCCGGTTTGCCGAGGTGGTTTCGCCCTGGATTTTTCTGGTGTTTATCGCCGGAGCCTTAGTCAGCCTGCCTAAACTCGGGGTGAGGGCCGATTTTGGAAATTTCTGGCAGGTAGCCACCACCAAAATCTGGAACGGAATAGCGGTTGCCGGCCAGGAAAAACTCGGCTTCTGGCACGTCGTCTTTTTTGCCTGGTTCTGCAACTTAGCCATGCACGTCGGCCTGTCGGATATGGCTATTTTCCGTTATGCTAAAAAGTGGACTTACGGTTTGTATTCGGCTTTTGGCATGTATTCGGGGCATTTTTTAGCCTGGATTTGCTCGGGCGTCATGGTGGCCGCTATCGGGCGGGAAATGCATCCAGGTAAGATGGCTTTTGAAGCCTTAGGCCTGGCCGGGGTCCTCTGTGTCCTGCTGGCTGGCTGGACGACGGCCAACCCGACCCTCTACCGGGCAGGGCTGGCTCTTCAGACGATTACCGGCTGGCCGCGCTGGAAAATCACCCTGCTGGCCGGGACGGTCACCTCGATTCTGTCTTGCTTCCCGCTGTTTTTTATGAAGCTCCTGGATTATGTGGCGATTTACGGACTGGTGTTGATGCCGGTTGGAGCTGTCGTCTTTGCCGAGCACTGGATTTTCCCCAAATTGGGGATTCCACGTTATCAGGCTGAAGAGAGGAAGAAGGCTTTTAACTGGAAGGTGCTGCTGGTCTGGGCGGGGAGCCTGGCTTTTGCCTTTGCGTTGCCGGTTCATCTCTATTTTCGCTGGCTACCGGGTTACATTTTTGCCCTGGTGTTTTATCTCCTGCTGAACCTCCCGCTCAGAAACAGAAGCAAGGCGGCAGAAAGCCCGGCCGGGGTGAAAGCTTAAAAATATAGAAATGATCAAAGAAGAGAATATATTTAATTGGCTAAGGCCAAAAAAACAACAAGGTTAGCAAAAAGGAAAAATAAATGAAGAAAAAACTTCTCCAGATAATCTCAATAGCGGCACTGGTGGCCTGCCTGGTCATGGCCGGACTGAATTTTTCCGGGAAAATGCCAACGCCGGCTCTTAAGCTCTGGTTTCTACTGATTTCTGTGGTTTATTTTGTTGCCGCCACTGCTTATGTCTCAAGAAAAGCCTGAAACATTTATTCGCCAGTCAGCTTGAAGGTATAGCGGCCGGAGCCAACCCGAACCATCAGATTCCCGCCTTTTTGCTCGATGTTTTTAATCCCGGGAAGAGAAGCTTTGAGCTGGTTATCAGCAAAGACGAGCGCCCCGCCTTCGGTCAACTGTAGGTTCCGGAGCTTAAAAACCGGGATATAAATTAGAGCTTCGCTTCCAACTGGAATAACTGCTTCAAGCTTAACCTGGCGGTCGCCCCTTGACCAGGCGCAGCCGACCTCGCCATTGATGGTATTAAGCGAGCCTGAGGCATGAGACAGGTCTCTTACCATCTGGGGCCTGATGACGAGCTTTTTATAAGCCACAGAGTCAGCTGCTATATTTATGCCGGCCAGGGCCCGGTAGAACCAGGCGCCGATGCTGCCAAACATCGGATGGTTGTGGGAATTCATGGATGGTCCCTCGCGCTGCTGCCATATTTCCCAGAGGGTGGTGGCTCCATTTTTAAGCATATAGCCATAGCTCGGAAAATCGGTTTTGGTCAGGATGTCGTAAGCCAGGTCGGAGTTACCGGTTGAGGTCAGGACATCGAGGATGTATTTCGTGCCGATAATGCCGGTCGTGAGATGTGAATCGTGTTCATAGACCAGGTCATTAAACAGCTCGCTCCAGGCTGGACCGCGTTCTTTGTCGGTGGCCAGGCCGGCGAAAAGCGGTAAGACATTGGCAGTCTGGGTTGGGCCATAGCTTCGAGTCTTCGGGTCAAAAAACTCGCGGTTAAAGGCAGTCTTAATTTCGGCGGTAAGTTTGTCATAAGCCTGGGCCTCGGCTGGCTTGTTGATGAGGCGAGCCATGTCGGCCAGCACTCTGGTGTCGTAATAATAATAAAACGTCGAGACAAGGCTTCCCGGGCATTTTTCAATGGCCACCCAGTCGCCATAGTAGCTGTATTTGAGAAGCCCATTTTCAGCTTTGCTTCGCAGAAATTCGATGTATTTTTTGAGCGAATCGTAATAGTCTTCGATGAGGCGGCGGTCGCCGTAATTTTGATACATATACCAGGCGATTAGCGGATAGGCCGTGCCCCAGGCTGGATCAGCCGGGCGCTGGCCCCAGACGTGAGGCACGGTGTCAGTGATGGAGCCATCGGCGGCCTGCTCGTCGCGGATATCGCGCAGGAAATTGGTGTAAAAAGCAGCCATGTCATAATTCATCATGGCTTCTTCGGCTGTGACCTGAGCGTCGCCCATCCAGCCCATGCGCTCGTCGCGCTGACAGCAATCGGTGGGAATGCTGTGGAGGTTGGTTTTCTGGCCCCAGAGGATGAGGTGCTGGATGTCGTTGAGGATTTGAGTGGAGGCAGAAAAATTGCCGGTGGGTGAAACGGCAGTGTGAACGACGCGGCCGCGCACCGAATCGAACTTTGGCGTTCCCGGAAAGCCGGTCACTTCAATGTAGCGGAAGCCATGATAGGTAAAGCGTGGTTCCCAGACTTCGGTTGTGCCGTCACCGCGCAGAATATAGTGATCTTCAGCCCGGGCGGAGCGGAGGTTTTCCTGATTGATGAGGCCGTTGTCGTAGAGAAGCTCGGAGAAGCGCAGGCGGATATCGGTTCCAGCCGGACCGCTCACCCTGAGCTGGGCCCAGCCGCTCAGGTTCTGACCGAGGTCAAAAACATAGACGCCCGGTGCCGGATTGGTCATGGTGAGAGGAACGATGGTCTCAATCACCTGGATGGCAGGCATCATCTGAGATGACAGAACCCCACCGGGTGCCTCAGCGCTGGAGGCCTGATGCCAGCCAGTGGACGCGGCAAAATCGGCGCGATCCCAGCCAGGCTGTTCGAGGCGGGCATCGTAGGTTTCGCCATTGTAGATGCTATCTTCAAGGACGGGCCCGCGGGCGGTTTGCCAGGAATTATCAGAATGAATTTCGGTCACGTTGCCGCTGGCATCTTCAATATAAAGCTCAAACATCAGGGCGCGCGATTTATACCAGCCCTGGCCGAGCATGACGCCGATGGCGTTTTTCCCCTTGCGGAGAAGGCGGGTTACATCGTAGGTTGCATAGAGAACTCTTTTCTTGTAGTCAGTCCAGCCCGGGTCAAGCACATGATTTCCAACCTTGCGGCCGTTGAGGTGGAGCTCGTAATAGCCCAGGCCAGCGATATAAGCCCGGGCGCGGCGCGGCTCCTCCGGTAAAGTAAATTCCCGGCGGAGGAGACCATCGCTACCGATCCACTGTCCCTTCCAGTCAGAAGGCGAGAAAAGCCCGGTATCGAAGCGAGCCACCTCACTCCAGGGGCTGGCTTTATCCTCGGCGTCGTAAATGCGGACTTTCCAGTAGTAGGTGCGGTTGCTGGCCAGGGGTTTCCCTGTATAGACAATCTGAATCGAAGAATCGCCAGTGACTTTACCCGATTCCCAGAGGTCGCCTGTGTCGGCGGAAGGAGACGAGGAGACAATTAACTCAAAGGCGGTTTGAGCTTGGCCTCGCTCGCTGTGCCTGTTTTTCCAGAAAAAACGTGGTTTCGCCGTGTCCACGCCGAGGGGATTGGTGAGGTACTCAACGCGAAGGTCGTAGGGGGCAAGGGCGCCTTTGGCCGGGGCGGTGGATGGGGAAGTCTGAGCGAGAATCGGGGAAGCTGTTAAAAACAAAGCGAGCATAACGACGGCTGATATTGCCGGTATAATCACAGACCTTGAAGCTTTAGTAAAAAGGCCACGCGCTTTCGATCCGGTTAGGCTGAGGCTTAAGTTTGAACGAGACGAAAACCGCGACGAAAGCCTGGAGGAAGGCCTGGGTAGGCTGGTCGGGCTGGCTGAGAAATTCATTGTTGTCTCCTTTGTGTTTATTTTTTATTTATGTTTATTTATGCTTGTTGGCTATCCCGAATTTTGATTTCGCGCCTATTATAACTCAACCCCCTTGCCATAATTCAACTTTTATTAGTTTGCTGGACGCCGGTCGTTGCCCGCTGCCTTCTGTAAATTTACTCCCTTGAACTTTCTTTCGCCCAAGATGAGAAATTTCACGATCTCCCGCCGTCTTTTGACAATTGGTATGAGAAATAGCCTTGCATTTGAATGTCTGAAATTCTGATAAAAATCACATAGACAGAGGCGGCACTTGCCTAACTCAAGCAATTATGGAAGGGAGTAAGGAAATATTACTTGACAGCTGCATTACCAGAGCTTAATATTAGGATGGAGGCTGATCAATGCTTTGCAAAAGAACCTATAAAAATCAAATCACTTTGCCTAAAAAAATAATGGAAAACCTGGAGGATGTTGAATATTTTGAAGTTCATGTCGAAGACGGCAAGATAATTCTCGAGCCAGTGAAGATTACCCTGGTTGGTGAAGGTTCCTTAGAAAAAGTGAGGAAGAAAATGGCGGAGCTTGGTCTCAGTGAGCGGGATGTAGAGGAAGCCATCGAATGGGCCAGAAAAAAGTAAAGCGGAAAAAACTACCTCGCATTGTTATTGATACCAGCGTGTTTATCTCTGCGTTGCTCTTTGATGGGGCGCCGGGGCAACTTGTGGAGTTATGGCAGCAGGGGAAAATTGTCTTTCTGGTTTCTGCAGAAGTACTGAAGGAATATCTGGCGGTTCTTTCATACCCTAAATTTAAGCTAACAAAGGAGGAAATCAAATCGCTGGTGGAAAGTGAAGTCGTTCCATTCTTTGAGCCGGTTAATGTTACTTCCAGAATTCAGGTCATAAATATGGACCTGGCTGATAATAAATTTCTCGAACTTGCAGCTGATGGGAAGGCTGATTTTATTTTGAGCGGCGATAAGCACCTTCTCGGGTTAGAATCATATAAAAGTATTAAGATTATCCCGGTTGCAGAGTTTCTCAGGGAATTTAGTGCAAATTCAGGTAGTCAGTCCAAATAGTAAACTGATGGGAAAACGCCTGGCAACTTAAGATAAAGTAATAGAACGTTATAGATCCAATTGTCAGAAAGCTAACAGCCATACCTAAGCAGAGGGCGGCGTCGGCGGCTGTGTAGAAGGCTGGGCTGACTGCCCGGAAGCTTGCGCTGTCTGCCCTATAGTCTGGGTTGCCTTGGGCCGCGGCCTTATTTTTTCAGCAACCGGTGCCCACTTTCTGGCTGCTTCCCATGTTTTGGCGCAAAGTTCCTCCACGTCTTCCGGTGCTTCCATGTCGGTTGATTTAGCTCCCGACTTCTTGACCATGTCTACCAGAATTTCCGGGTTATCCAGCAGGGGGCAGGGCCGGAGCGGGTTCTCATTAAAAGGCTGTCTCCGTCTGTACTGCATAAAGATCGGTGACCGCAGTGCTTCCATCAGACTGACATCGTGGATATTGACGTTAGAGTAGTGGATGAAGGCACATGGTTCGACATCGCCAGCCGCGTTAATATGGAAATAACGCTTGCCGCCAGCCACACAGCCATAAGCATATTGACCGTCATTCCAGAAATCCATGCCGAAGAGAGGCTTGGTGGCCCGCACTTCATTGATGCGCCTGTACATATAGGCCCGCTGCTCTGGAGTGACCAGCAAATCGGTCCTGGCACTTTTTCCTATCGGAATATAAGTAAAGTACCAGGCATAGCGGCAGCCCCGGGCAATCATGTCGTCAACAAATTCATCCGAAATGACATTTTCGGTGTTGTAGTGGTGATAGCAGGCTGAATAGCCGAAGAAAAGCTTATGGGCCTTCATTCTATCCATAGCCTCTATGACTTTTTGGTAAGTGCCCTCGCCCCGGCGGAAATCGGTTGCCTCCCGGTCGCCTTCTATCGAGAAAGCCAGGGCGAAGTTGCCGAGTTTCCGCAATTCCTGGCAGAAATCATCGTCAACCAACGTGCCATTGGTGAAAGCAAAGAAATAGCAGTCCTGATGGGCATGGCACAGACGCAGAATATCTTTCTTTCTGACCAGTGGCTCACCGCCTGAGAAAATATAAAAATGGATGCCGATTTCTTTTCCCTGGCGAATGATCGAGTCGAGAAGCTCGTAAGAGAGATTGTATTGGTGACCATATTCAGCGGCCCAGCAGCCGACACAGGACAGATTGCAGGCACTGGTCGGGTCCATCAGAATGACCCAGGGAATATTGGTGTCATACTTTTCTGCCAGGTCGTGTGCCAGCGGAATGCCATCCAGCATTGAGTTAACAAAAAAGCACTCAACCAGTTTTTTGAGGCATTTGGGATCAACTTCCTCGGCCAATTTTTTGACAAACAGATGCCAGTTGCCGTTTTCATTCATCAGGATTTCGCGGAGCCGCCGGATTTTGTTGGTCCGCAGATGCCCCCGGTCCAGACTTTCAGCCAGAGTCAAAAGCTTCGGCAACCGTGGCAGGGGGTCATTGGTAAAATAATTTAATAATAGATTGGCAGCCGCTTTTGGAACTTTTTTCATCCCTTTACCTCCTGCGGCCTGACCCAGGGCAAAATGATCAACTAAATTGAACAAAATCGCCCTGAGGCAGAGCCATATTTAGAAAAAGCCCGCTGGAAATGTAGAAATTCCGATAATTCTCCCCTGATCAGACAGCTATACCCGAGACGCATCGCTTTTCCCCTGTTAACTAACCGTTCAGTTTTAAAAATAATTCGCCGGTGGGCAGTTGTCAAGAAGAAAAATAGGATAAAATAATCTGGTAATTTAAGGCTTATTTCTCTATGCTTATTAGATTACAAACGTGTCAGGGCCTAAATGGTTTTTCGGATTTCAATGCTTGCTTGATAGCATACGCTTTTGGCTGGAATCGAAAGTTTTACTAGAATATTCTGGGTGCTGTATATTTAAAAGGTATGGTCAGAAATTATCCTTTACAATGTCAAACTAATTTTGTATCCTAGTTAAAAACGAATGGCCAAACTAAGCTCAGAAGCCTCGAAGAGAATAATAGAGGGGATTTAAGAACAATCGGGATCCTAAAGTGATAAAAATATTTGATTATGAGCTTTTGAAGCCGAACCGCAACTTTGGATACCTATTTGTAAACAGCAAAAGAATTATTGTGAGTCTTTATGCTTTATCTGAAAGAGGCTTTTAGAATGGTTTAACTATGAATAAAGAACAAAAATTTTATAATGCTTTGCGTGATGTATTTATAGGTGCAAAAATAGAAGGGCGAGGTGGTTTTATCAATTTAATGAGGATTAAATCTAATTACTACCGCAAGATTGAAGAACTGCTCAAGCAAGACATTGAAAAAACATTAGAGAAATATCCTAAGTTCAGAGATGAACTTTTTGATAAACTTTATTCATTTTTCAATCGCTATTTTACGGAAAGCGGCTCAATTTATTTCAATCAAACGCCTTTTCACAATAACATCTATGAAAAAGTTTACACTGATGAGAAAGACGTCATTCTTTTCTGGAAAACGCAGATGCTCTACTATGTCAAAACTGACCGGATTTTCAGAAGTTTGCCAGTTGAGTTTGACGGGCTGACGTTTTACTTTGACGCTTCAAAGATAGAAAGCAAAAAAGCCAATGAAAAGCGCTCACTTATTTTTGAATTAAGTGAAGTGCATGAAGACGGCACTATCGCTTTTAGTGTTTCCTATTCCGAAAAAGGAGCAAAAACAAAACAAGACGAGATACTGAAAGTCATCAAAAGAAAAGGCATCGCCGTTACCGAAGAGCAATTAGAGCGCGCCTTCAAGATTTTTGAGAAGCAGAGCGAAGTTGATTTCTTTATCAATAAAAACGCAAAAGCATTTTTGCAAGAGCAGTTTAAGCTATGGAGTTATCAGTATTTCTGGGAAGGGGCAAAAGAATGGGGTCCGGAGAGGGTTAACGAGCTCCAAATTCTAAAAGATATCGCCTTTAAAATCATTGACTTCATCGCCCAGTTTGAAGACGAACTGGTGAAAATCTGGAATAAGCCGAAGTTTGTAAAAAACTCAAATTATGTAATCACGCTGGATAGAATTAAAGATGCTGCTCTTATAGAAAAAATTCTTAACCATAACAATATCAAAGAGCAAATAAAGGAATGGGAAGAACTTGGCATAGTAGATAAAAAATTTAATGGAGACGATGTTTTTGAAACTGATTTAACTGGGAGGCGTTTAGCCAAACAATATGAGCATTTGCCGGTTGACACCAAGTATTTCAAGGATTTAGAGCTGGAGCTTTTGAGCCAGTTTGAAGACCTGGACAAATTTTTAGATGGCTGGCTGATAAAGAGCGAAAACTATCAGGCATTAAACACAATCCTACCGAAATTCAAAGAAAAAGTGCAGACAATTTACATTGACCCCCCATTTAATACTGGCGATGACTTTCCGTATCTGGATAGATTTCAAGGTTCTAGTTGGTTGTCGTTAATGATAGATCGCTTGTTTTTAGGGAAAGAATTTTTATTAAATACAGGCACTTTTTTTCTGCATTTAGATAAAAATGCCAATTATTATGGTCGGATTTTATTAAATAAAACGTTAACTGAAGATAATTTTAAAAATGAAATTATTTGGGGATATGAAAAACCGAGAATTGCAAAGAATAAGTTTAAGGAAAATCATGATAATATATTATTTTATTGCAAGGATAAAACCCACCTAATTTTTAATGTTCAATACACAGAAAAGAAGGACAATTCTAATAACAGGCATGAAAAAGATTATGAAGGTAAACTTTTAGGCGATTGGTGGCCAGATATACCGTCATTCTCAACGATAATGTCAGCCAAGGAAAGAGTGTATTTTCCAACTCAAAAGCCAGAAAAACTTATCGCTAGAATAATTGATTGTTCAACTCAAAAAGACGAAAGGGATTTCGTTTTCGACTTCTTTTTGGGTAGTGGGGCTACAACAGCAGTTGCACATAAACTTGGTAAAAAATGGTTAGGAGTTGAAATGGGTATTGCATTTAGTGATTTTTACGAAGATATTATGACGATCGATAAAACAGAAGAAGAAGTTAAAGAAAGCGAAGATAAATTCAAGGTTTTAGAGATCATTAAAGATACTAAAAATCAGCGAGTTTTAAGAGTCTTGAAATTTGGTATTTTAGGAAAAATGAAAATGGTATTAGCAGGAAATGGACATCGAGAGCCAACAAAACTTTCAAAAGATGTTAACTGGCAAGGCGGTGGCTTTTTCAAATACTATGAGCTTGAGCAATACGAAGAAGCACTGGCGAACTGTAAATATGAAGATGGCGATTTATTTAATGCACCAAACAGAAGTCCTTATCAGGAATATGTTTTCCTAAAAGACGAAAAAATGCTCAAAGCCTTAGAGATTGATTACGAAAATAATAAAGTCAAAGTAGATTTATCAAAACTTTATGAAAATATAGACATTGCCGAAACTTTGTCGAATCTTACTGGCAAATGGATTAAGAAAATTAACGAAGACGAAGTGGAATTTGAAGACGGAACAAAAATCAATACCAAAGACTTTGATTATAAACTTATTAAGCCCTTGATTTGGTGGTGAAAATATGAAATTAAGCCTTAGACAAAAAATCACACTCCTCTTATTGAGTGCATACAATAAAAAGCCCATGTCACCACTTCAAATAATGAAGTCACTATTTCTCTATGCACAGGAGGAGAAGCCTCAAGATTTTTACGAATTCGTACCATATTTGTACGGTCCTTGCAGTTTTGATGTGTACGCTGATTTGAAATTATTAGAGAGCAGTGGGCTGATTACATCCTACCCCACGAGTAGAGAGTGGAGTTTCTTTGGTATAACTTCCGAGGGAGAAAAATATTTAATGACTGATACAAAAGTTGTTCAAAAACTAGATAAAATAAAAAAAGAGGTCTTGTCCAAATCTTTTATTGAATTGCTCAAGTATGTCTATTCTAATTATCCTGAATTTGCACAGAATTCAATATTTAATAGCGAAGCATTGAAGAAACTATGACACTAGTTATCGCCTTAAATTGTAAAGATGGGATAGTAATGGCTTCTGACGGCCAAGCTACGGCCGGTTCTTCAGGAGGGCCAGTTAGAATTAAAGGAGAGAAGATTTTTAAAATTAATGATAGCACCTTATTTGGAGCTTCTGGAAGCGTTGGGAACATTCAAAGAAGTTTAGAGATTATTCGAACAATAAAAGGTCTAGAAGGGGATTGTAATTCGGCAATGATGGATAATGTTAAGCAGCAGCTTTTCCTAATTTACCATGCGGATTTGCAACGTCACGTAACTTTCTATAAAGCCCTAAACCCAAATCAAATACCACCGCCGCCAATAGCTGATGTAATAATCGCTAAGTTGCAAGAAAATGGCGAACAAATCATCTGGCATATAGCTCCAGACTGTAGCGATGAATTACTTCAGGATTTAGGGTATGCGTGCACTGGCAGTGGGGATATATTCGCTCACACGCTTCTGAAAAGTTACGAAATTAAAAATATAGACGTAGAAAGAGGAAAATTACTAGCATACAACACGATTAAACTTGGAATTGAAATCGGAGCTTATGGTTTAGGGGAGCCAATCTATATCTGGTTTATAAAAAATATAGAAAACGGAATCGAAATTAAGAAACTATCAGACGAAGAAATGATGGCATTAAAAGACACCTGGCTTTCCTGGAAAGAGGCCGAGAGAGAAATATTTGGTAAGATTCAAATAAAGTCTTCGGAAAAGTAGCTACAATGCCTAAACGCTACCTCCAAAACATCGTAGACGATATTTCTTTTGAAAACTTGCCGCCAAAGTGGCAAGATTTTGATTTAGCAACTTTTTCAAGAGACAAAACTCTTTTTGATTTTCAAAAACAGGGGCTTCAAAATGCGCTCAAAGGTTTATGGCTTTATTTCAAAGACAAAAAAGCGGACAAGCAAAGTTTATTTAGTCATTATCAGGCCAACGATTTTATGGAACATTTTGATTATGACTTGAAAAAGAGAGAAGGCAAAAAGACGGCAAAATACTTGCAAGAATACGATAAAGACTATCCTGCCTTGGATTCAAAAATTCCTTTCGCTTATTTTATCAATCGGATGAGTTTTTGGATGGCGACAGGTTCGGGGAAGACCTTGATTATAGTTAAATTGATTGAGCTTTTGGGCAAGCTTATTGCTGAAAAAGAATTGCCGGTAGGAAACATTCTTTATTTAGCTCATCGTGACGACCTCTTGGATCAGTTTAAAAATCATGTTGAAGAATTTAACAGTCTTAATTTTGACAGAAAAATTAGTCTTAGAAACCTAAAAGATTATGAAATCGTCAAGCGAGAAAGTGCCTTGCCGTTTGCCAAAAACGAGATTACAGTATTTTATTACCGCTCTGATCTGATCTCTGATGAACAAAAAGAAAAGATCGTTGATTTTCGAAATTACGACAGTGGTGGACAATGGTATATCCTTTTGGACGAAGCCCACAAAGGCGACAAGGAAGAAAGCAAGCGGCAGATTTTATACTCTATACTTTCGAGAAATGGATTTCTATTTAATTTTTCTGCTACCTTTACCGACCCCAGGGATTTTGCTACTTGCGTTTTTAACTTCAATCTTTCAAAGTTTGTAGAGGAAGGATATGGCAAACATATTTATGTGTCCTCTGACGAGATCAGAGCATTTCGCGAGCAAAGCGATTTCTCACCAATAGAGAAGCAAAAAATCGTTTTGAAAACCCTTTTACTTTTAACCTACATTAGGAAGTATTGCGCAAAAATTAGGGAAGCTGATGATTCACTCTATCACCGTCCACTACTTTTGACACTGGTAAATTCTGTAGATGTCGAAGAATCCGATCTGGAGATGTTTTTTAGAGAATTAGAAAAGATAGCAAGCAATGAGATTAGGAAGGATTTGTTTACAAGAGCAAAGGAGGAACTTGTCCAGGGTTTTAGCAATCATCCAAGATTTGAATTTGAAGACCTGGAGTGCGTTATCGACACCGGTCTGATTTCAAGGTTAGATTACCAGGATATCTTAAGATATGTTTTGAACGCCGAAACCCCGGGAAATATTGAAGTTTTGAAAATTCCCGGCAACAGGCAGGAATTGATTTTTAGGTTAATGACGGCTGAAAAGCCGTTTGCCCTAATTAAAATCGGAGATATTTCTGGATGGTTAAAAGATAAACTTGAGGGATATGAAATAAATGAAAGTTTTGAAAATGAAAGCCATTTTAGACGAATAAACCGTGATGATTCAGACATAAATATTTTGATGGGTTCCCGGGCGTTCTATGAGGGCTGGGATTCAAACAGGCCAAACATTGTGCTATTCGTAAACATCGGGGTCGGCAGTGATGCAAAAAAATTTGTCCTACAGTCAGTTGGAAGAGGTGTAAGAATAGAACCACAAAAAAACAAAAGAAAACGTCTTCAGAATTTGTTTAATGCCAAGGAAGCAGAAGAGCAGTTATTTGAAAGAGTCAAAAACCTGATTTTGCCGATTGAGAGTCTGTTTGTTTTTGGAACGAATGCAGAAAACCTGAAAGGAATCATTAGGACATTAAAGGAAGAAAAACAAGATAAAAACTTGGGCGAAGAATTTATTATTAACCCTGACGCTCAAAAACATCTGTTATTAGTACCGGTTTATAAAACGGCCGAAACCATATTTGCCGAAGAAAAGGACCCACAGAAATATCGCGTCAGCCGAGAAGATTTTGATTTAACACGCCAATTTTACAGATTCTTGGGTGATAAATTGGCTTTAGTGAAATATGATTGCAAGGTTAAGGTTTTAAAGATGACAAAAGAGACTTTTGAGGTTAATGAGAGATATTATGATTTTAGCGAAAAAACTTCGCTATTAGACCCAGAGTTAACCCTTGACCGGATTTTTGACTATCTTGGGGTAAAGGGTAAAGAATTTGAGAAGTTTAAAGAATTAGAAAATGAAATCGTCCATTTTAAAAAGGTTAGGTTTAGCGACGGGGAAAAATATGAGGAAATAAAAAGAAAGATCGAGGAAATTAGACGTTATCCAGAAAGGCTGCAAGAGCTTGATAAGCAATATGGTAAAATTCCTAGAAAACAATTTGAAAAACAGATGGCATTATTTAATGAAGCAGGTGATTTTGAAATTAGTAATCAAAAAATTCAAATAAAATATCTTGCTAATCATTATTACCTTCCAGTGATAATTTCTGAAACTGAAAAAGTCGATTATCTTAATCATATTATTAATATCGAGAGCGAGGTAAGATTTATCGAGGCGTTAGAAGAATACCTTGTGAAGCCAGATAATCTTTTTAATCATTTTGATTGGTGGATGTTTTCGAAACTTGATCAAACTCTGGATGAGGTTTTTATCCCATATTACAATCCCAGTGAGAACACAATTGATAAATATCATCCTGATTTTGTTTTTTGGCTCCAGAAAGGAAAGCAATATACAATCTTATTTGTAGATCCAAAAGGCACAGGTTTTGCGGCTTATCAGCATAAAATAGACGGGTTCAGGAGAATATTTGAAAATAAAGAATATCATTATGAAGACAAAAAGATTGATACAAAATTATTGCTCTATACAAAAGATATTGCTCAAATTGGAGAAGGATATAGAGATTATTGGTTTGACAATTTTGAAATTGGTCTGAAGAGAGTATTAAGCGAATAGGTTTTATTTGTCTATCGGGATAATAATCCATTGGAGGCTTGGCGGATCGTGTCAAGTTTAGTTCACAATATGATATGCCGATCGTAACGGCTAAAAGATTTACTGGTCATTTGTTGACACATTTTAGTCTGAGATGCTCTCCAAAAACTGGACGTGCCTATTCCGGCGTCGATGAAAATTGCAGCCTTTATACATTCCAAATCTGTGCCTGTTTCCAACTTGCGCGCTTCAGCGATTGCTCGCCTAGGATCGGTATCAATAAGCCCCCGAAACTGTTCTAAAGTAGCTTCTACCATCAATTTTATTATATCAAGGTTTTTCTCTATAGCAAGTTGGTGAATTGGCGGTTTTTGTTATGCCAATCGTATAAGTGCGGCTAAAAATAGGGCTAAGGCATTCTTCATAGTTTGGAGAGAAAAAAGCGCAATATAAGATGCGCTTCAGATGCACATACTGAATCATCTGAAATATCCCAATGCTAGACATTGGCATGATTATCTTTAATTTGATCATGGCATTGTGATATAAATAAGACTCCAAAAGTTCTACACGGGGGGGATAAATATGATTGATATCGCCAAAGAAAAAGACAGGATCGAAAAAATCATCAAAAGTATTGAAAACTCCTTTTCTTTTAAAAGCGTTCTATTCAACGAGAGGTATCTTCATCATTATTTTTCCCATAAGTGGCAGAGCCTCTATGAGCACGAAAATAAGCAAGAAATCAACTTGATAAAAGAAAATGAAAATTTAATCTTTCATCCGGAATGGCCGACTTATAAAAAAGCGACGGGAATAGACTATGGTAGATATAAATTTAGAAAGGAGGATAATCCCGGGGGTTCTGAACCAGGGAAATATATGCTGTGTGCGGAGGGGACGGCTGGCTTCATTGACTTTGCAATTGGCGAATATCAAGCCCCAAAGATTGGGATTGAGATGACTCTTAAATACGGTTGGTCTAATGAGGAAGTTATTTATGATTTCGTAAAGCTCCTTGATAAAAGCAATCCCTTTGAAGTGGTTTATTCTCTTAATGTCATTTTACGTGACAAAAGGCTGCCAGAAGGCGGGATGATGAAAGACCTTCAAGACCACATTCATAAAGCCTATTTTGAAGCTATTGAAAGACTTGGAGAGAAATATGCTATCGAAAGGGAACGGCATTTTATTTTCCATGAGATAACTTTGGAGGACAGAAAAAAATGGGTCTTATCTGGTGAGAAATTTGAGGTAGAAGAACCATCAGTAGAAGGCCTTTTTACTCCAGGAACGGAAGATTAATCAAGGTCACTATATCAATCGTCATTATTCAAAAGAAACAGGGAAGAGTATGTAGAGGAAGTAGACGTGGATTTGAAGACGTTAAAGATGTGGCACCAGTTGAATCTTTTAAGTTTTGACCCTGAGAAACAAGAAATATTCGATGAGAAGGAAGTAATTGAAGTCAGGTTTCTGAAAGGACTGATAAATTCAGGCCTTTCATTTGAAAAGATAATATACATGTTGAGTAAATTGCCGAGGCCGTATTGCTATACTTTTGATCAGATATACTGGGATTTTGACCGAGAGCAGTGGATCTCGCTCGATAAGTTAATGGAGCAGAGAGTCAGCGATTATGTCCAGGAGAATTATGAGGAATTGATAGATGGCTATATTGAGGAGTCTCTTGACGAAAAAGAAGAAAACGAAGATTACAAATCATATAACGTCTTTGACATGGGTGGTTATTTGATTGTGAAGAAGCGCAATGACTAAGAAAAATAATACCTGAACTGGGTTTTAGAAGAGCGTTGTGCTTGACACAGCAAATGTTAGAATTATTTATTAGATATTGAGTTAATTGCCTAAATCTTTCTAAGGTGCAGGATATTGATGTCTGAAAGGGGAAAAGAAGGAGGGGATTAAATGATCGTATTCATAACGATAGAAACGATAAGCTAAAATCCAAGGGTGATGGTAAACAGAAATGCAATGGTAATGGTAAGCAGAAATCCCCTAGGGATGGTAAATAGAATTCCCATTCTTTTAGAGTTCCTGTAAGGCAGGAAGAACCCTTACAGGAATCGGGAATGGTTAACAAAGTGATGTTTAAGGAAATCCAAGCGTATCGGAGGCGGGGATATTCGAAGGGAGCGATTGTCAAAGCCCTGGGGCTTGACTCCAGGACAGTGGCTAAGTATTTTGCCATGGAAGAGGAGGGCTACAGGGCCTATCGTCGGGAGCGTCTGTTTCGGGACAAGGTATTTGACGGGTGGCGGGAGGAGATTCTGGAGGTTTATGAGGCCAACGGGTTTTGGAGGCTTCAGTTTTCCTCAGTATATGATTATCTGGAGGAGAGATACGGGAGTTTGCTCAGGGGTGGGCTCAAACACAGGAAGCTACATCGCAGGTAGCTCAAATATGAACCGGGTTAAAGCCACAGTGCATATTCCAAACGATATGGATTATTTTTGTGAAAAGAGCTCTATCTCCCAGGGCGAGAAAAAGTGTCTTGCCTTTCGGGGTTCACTACAAGATTTAACATCGAGAAAGAGGAAGTTTATTTGAAGTCTGTCAGAGAAACCATATAATGATATACTGACAGGAAAGGTCAGAGTCAATTCGCCAATTTAACATATTAGGGGAGTAATAATTATGAACCAACAAGAGACTTTAGAGGTTAAAGGCATAAAGGCTATGGATAAAACAGTGAAGGACATTCTAAATAATGTGAAATATACAGTGGATTTTTTCCAGAGAGAATATAGATGGCAGCGAAAGCATATCGAGCAATTAATAGAAGATCTTACTAATAGTTTTCTCTCAGATTATGATAAAGGTCATGATAGAAGAGAAGTTCAGAATTATGAGCGGTATTTTTTAGGACCTTTTGTTCTGAGCCAAAAGAAGGATGGTAAATCCATAATTGATGGCCAGCAGCGGTTGACTTCGTTGACCTTACTTTTGATTTATTTGAACAACCTACAAAAGGGTCGAGAAGAAAAAGTCTCAATAAGCGATTTAATATTTTCAGAAAAATTTGGGCAAAAATCATTCAATCTTCAGATACCCGAAAGACATGATGTCATGGAAGCGTTATTTAAGGGGGATGAATATAATAATAATGGAAAGGATGAATCAATCCAGAATCTAACTGAAAGGTACAAAGATATTCAAGAACTCTTCCCAGACGAACTAAAAGGCAAGGCGCTACCTTATTTTATTGATTGGTTAATTGAAAATGTGGCTTTGGTCGAAATTTTGACATATTCAGATGACAACGCATATAAGATCTTCGAAACAATGAACGATAGGGGCCTCAACCTTACCCCTTCAGAAATGCTGAAGGGATATATAATTTCTAATCTTACAAATGGGGAACAGCAACAACAAGTTAATAATACATGGCGAAACATTATATTTGATTTAAAAAAGCTTTCAAAAGAGGAAGATTTAGAGTTCTTTAAAGCCTGGCTCAGAGCAAAGTATGCAGAGACTATTCGACCCGGAAAAAAAGGAGCTGCCAATGAGGATTTTGAAAAAATTGGAACTAGATTTCACCAGTGGGTAAGAGATAACAAGGACAATTTAGGGCTTAAAAAAGATGAGGATTTTTTCAAATTCGTAGCCCAAAAGATGAAGTTTTATGCTGAAAAATATGAGATGATAAGCAAGGCAGCAAATAATTATGACCAAGAATTAGAAAGTATATTTTATATAAATGAAAGAGGGTTAGCCTTATCTATATATTACCCGTTATTGATGGCTCCAATAAGACTCGATGATACACAGGATGTAATTAAGAAGAAATTGAAACTCGTATCAAAATACCTAGAAACATATGTCGTTTTAAGGGCGATCAACTATAAATCTTATTCTCACAGTGCTATCAGATATACTATGTATTCTCTGGTAAAAGAGGTGAGAGACAAGGATTTAGGTGAATTAGCGGATATATTAAAGAATAGAATAAATGATATGGACAAAAGCCTTAAAGGCTTCAGTAATCTAAGATTACATGGGCAAAATAAAAGATTTATAAAATTTTTATTGGCGAGGATGACATCTCATATAGAAAGGAATTCCGGAGAGCCAGATAATTTCAAATACTATATGTCAAAGCAAATTCAAGTAGAGCATATATGGGCAGATAAATTTGAAGAACATCTCGATGAATTTAACCAACGAGATGACTTCGAAAATTGGAGGAATATGGTTGGCGATTTATTGATACTTGAAGAAAGCTTTAATAAGAGCTATGGCGACATGCCATATAAGGAAAAAAGAGATAGATATCTTAATCAAAATCAAAACTATCTTGCTAAAAGCCTAGTACCAGGTTTTTATTCAAACAACCCAAAGTTTATCAGGTCTATAAAAGAAAAGGGGCTTCCATTTGAGCCACATGAGCATTTTAAGAAAGAAGACATAAAAAAGCGTCAGAGTTTATATCAGAAAATATTAGAGCAGATTTATTCGGTTGATAATTTCGATAACATAATTGAGTAGAGATTAATATAATGGCCTAGCATATTCAGACCAAAAATGGTCGCCTTCCCACCGGAATGGGTGGCCGGCTTCCCATCGGAATGCCCGGCCGACTTGCGTCGGAATACGCATGCCGCATCAGCAGTTCACTTTTCAAGTGTAAATAAAAAGCGACAAATATTATTTGATAGTCTTTGTTTAAGGTAATACAATAAATCGATGGCGAAAGTCAGAATTTATACGATTGGACATTCAAATCTTGCTTTTAGCCAATTTGTTGCTATTTTGCAGAAAAATGGCATTGAACTGGTTATAGACGTAAGATCCGAACCGTACAGCAGATATTCTCCACATTTTAATAGAGAAGAATTAAAACGTAACCTAAAAAACAATGATATTTCTTACGACTATCAAGGCCATATACTAGGAGGAAGACCGAATAGTGGCGCACTATATATCGATGGTCGGGTTTCATACGATAAACTGAGCGAGGAATCCCAGTTTATCAGGGCGGTTGGTCAGATAATCTCTATAGGTGCTAATAAGAGGTTAGCGATTATGTGTTCAGAAAGAGACCCTATTAATTGCCACAGGGCACTCTTAATAGGAAAGATTTTAAAACAGGAAGGGGCCGACGTTCTTCATATAATAGATGGGGAAAAATCTGAAAGCCAGGAGGATTTGGAGATAAGACTTTTAAGTTCAGACGCAAATCAGGGCCTTTTATTTTCAGAAGAGGCTATTTTGAATGAGGCTTATAAACATCAATCTGAAAAAATAGCTCACAAGAAGGAAGACAAGACGGGAAAAAAGCAAGAAGAGAAAACGATAATACTATTTACAATTGGATTTGCCAAAAAATCGGCAAGAGAATTTTTTGAAATATTAAAAAAGGCTAATGTCCAGAAAGTCATTGACATAAGGCTTAATAATAGGTCTCAACTTGCTGGTTTTACAAAGAGAGATGACTTGGAATATTTTTTGGCGGCCATAAATGGAATTTCTTACCAGCATGTACCGGGATTAGCTCCAGAAAAGGAATTATTAGACGCTTATAGAAACAAAAAGATTAGTTGGCAGGAATATGAAAGTCGCTTTTATAAGTTGATTAGGGAAAGAAATATATCAGAGTTGTTCAAACCGGAAGACTTGCATATGTCGTGCCTTTTATGCACCGAGAACAATCCCCAAAGATGTCATAGAAGGCTAGTAGCCGAATGCTTTGCTTCTATTTACCCTGATATCACCATAAAGCATTTATAATAAATCAGGAAAGATTTTACTAATGATTGAATGGAGAAAAGTTATAATCCTCGCCAAATCTTATAAGAAAAAGAACAGGTGTTTGGCTGGGATTTTTTATGATAACGGTGACTGGGTCAGACCTATTTCAAGCTCACTGTCCACGGCTATGGATCCTAAATTAGTTGATAGCTTAACCTTGCTTGACATAGTTGAAATTCCTTTGGCCAAAAAAGAGGACCCGCCATCCAGATATCAAAAGGAGAACTGGATAATAGGAAACGGAACATGGAAAATCGTTGGGAAATATGATCGAGAAGACTTGTTATTGTTATATAAAAAGGTATACCAGAAAAAAGGTGAACTTATCCTCCATTCAAATAAAAAGTATGTCGATCCGGTGTATTTGGAAAATGTTCACAACTCTAACTGGAAGTCTCTCGAGCTTTATAGATCAAATACAAGGTTTTATAAAGACTATGATAGCGGAGAGCGATATAGCTTAAGGGCAACATTCAAAGATCCAAAAGGTAACTATTTAGATTTAAGCGTCACGGATGTAGATTTCTTGAAAAGGATGTCTAAAGCAACCGAGCTTAACTGTGATTGTTTATTGACCATCAGCCTAACGCGGCCATGGTCTGATAATAATTTGAAAAGATGCTATAAATTGGTAGCAGGGGTCATAGAGCTGTGAGTCAATTTTTGAGAGTCTGATAGACAATCACGCTAGTATCAAATATTGGTCATCGCTTTTCTTTTACGAATGCTGGATTCCAAACTTGAAAAAGTCTCATTATCTACTTAAGAGCAGGCTTGAGTGGGCGATAAAGAAGAGGTAAGCGATCAAATTACCTCCATCAATTCAGGGCTTAATAATTAAAAAACGTAAGCAAACAAAAAAAGGGTTTCTTAGAAAGAAACTTTGTCTTGGCCTTATATATGTAACTAGAAACTGTTAAAAAGCTGTCGGGCGTGAAAGTTTATTGGGATTTTTCCTAACAGAGTAGGCGGATGCTGGCTTGGATAATAAAAATAATCACACCGATTAGGTACTCTGCATCGAGTCCACTAAAACATGTCTTTGACTTTAGCCCGCCTGGCGTTCCATTCTTTATACTTACTCGGGGGTAAATTTGGATAGATATAGATCTCGAAGAGCCTAAACTTTTCTAAATCCGATTTAATAACCTTATTTACTCCATCTTTCTTGCAAACCGAAATGAAATAAACCTTTGCCAGGTTTAGTTTTCTTATGCATTGGTCTAAGCTGTCTCTATCCTTTTTCGATATCCTTTTTCGGTTCCATTTGAGTTCAAAGGCAATCCGGGGTTTTGGGGGTTTATTGGGAATGTCTTTAAAAATGACCATATCGACAATATGCTTCGTCTTTTGCGAAGGTCTCTCAGCGAATACCTTCAGAGTCCTGTCTGTGCCTATAAATCTTCTTAGATGGAAATACACACAGCAGGCAATATCAGCTTCTCTGATGATACGAAGATCTAGAAGATCCTCTTGTAATTTCTTGGGTAGATCATTTTTGATGAATCGCTCGAGAGATCTTCTGGTAATTCTTTTGACCATAGGTACCCTCCTCAGGAGCAGTATATTTTGGGGGTGAACAGCTTGTCAATAAAGAATTGGAGTCAGCAGCATTATGATTTTTGATATGCATAAACAGCTCTTACCGTTATTGTATTCAGCTTATAAAAGTGTTAAGGGGCTTGGTGTGGTCAGCATATAAAAAGCTTGCCGGGGCAGCGGGAAATAAGATATATTACACATCAGGAAGACGAGAAGATAAGAGAAAATCAATAAAATCTCAGGAGAAGTGAAATGGAAAATATAATTACCCGCCGCCCTGCCTTCTTTCCCCTTTCCTCTGCTGCTCTTGCCCTCATCATCGGCCTTTTTGCTCTTCCGCCCCTGTTCGCCCAGACTTTTGTCCAGCCAGCTGATCCTGAGGCCAGGACAATTCAGCAGAAACTGCTTCGCGCCACCCCCGTTCCCTTGAATAAAGTCAGGCTGACCGGCGGCCTGCTCCTCAAAGCTCAAGAGCTGACCAAACAATATCTTTTGACTCTCGAACCGGACAGGATGCTGGCCCTCTACCGGAAAAACGCCGGTCTTCAGCCCAAAGCTGAGCCCTACGACGGCTGGGATGGCCCCGGCCGCAATCTGACCGGCCACATTGCCGGCCATTATCTCTCGGCTGTTAGCCTGATGTATGCCGCTACCGGCGACACCCGATTTAAGGACCGCGCCGACTATATTGTTAAAGAGCTGAAGGAAGTTCAGGATAAAAACGGCGATGGCTATCTCAGCGCCCTCGAAGGCGGCCGCCGCTGCTTTGAAGCTCTGGCCCGCGGCGAGATAAAAGCCTCGAGCTTTGACCTAAACGGAGAATGGTCACCCTGGTATACGCTCCACAAGACTTTCGCCGGCCTGCGCGATGCCTATCGCCTCACCGGCAACAAAACTGCCCTCGAGGTCGAGACGAAATTCGCCGCCTGGGCCGAGAAAATCCTCTCCGGCCTGAGTCCCAAGCAGATTCAGCAGATGCTGGACTGTGAATACGGCGGGATGAATGAGATCTTAGCTGACCTCTATGCTGATACCGGCGACCGCCGCTGGCTTCAGCTCTACAGCAAGTTTGAGCAGGAAATTTTTCACCGGCCGCTGGCTCATCATGAAGACATTCTGGCTGGCACCCACGGCAACACGCAGATTCCCAAGATGATCGGAGCTGCTGTCCGCTACCTTTATACCGGCGAGTCGGCAGATTTGATGGCCTCGAGCTTTTTCTGGGACACGGTGGCCAATCATCACAGCTACGCCACCGGCGGCAACGGGATGAATGAGTATTTTGGTGCAGCCGAGGAACTGGCTTTTCAGGTTGATGGCCGGACTTCCGAAAGCTGCAATGTTTACAATATGCTCAAGCTGGCGCGCCTTATCTTTGCCCTGTCGCCAGATGCTCATTACGCTGATTTTATGGAGAGAGCCCTTTTCAACCATGTGCTCGCCTCGATAGACAACGAAGACGGCCGGATGTGCTATATGGTTCCGGTGGGCCGCGGTGTCCAGCACGAGTATCAGGATATGTTCCGGAGCTTCACCTGCTGTGTTGGCTCAGGCATGGAAAGCCATGCTCTCCACGGCCTGGGGATTTACTACGAGGATGAGACAAGGCTCTGGGTGAATCTTTATGTTCCATCCACGGCCGCTGCCGACCGGGTCGGAGCCAGGGTCAAGATAGAGACCGACTTTCCTGAAGGCGAAAAAGCTACCCTGAGAATTGAAACTGATAAACCTAAAGAATTCACGTTGCTCCTGCGCCGTCCCTGGTGGGCCCGTCAGGGTTTTTCGGTCAGGATAAATGGCGAGGCTCTATCCGAGGAAGCCCTTCAGCCGACCTCATCTGTCGCTAATCCACAGTATGCCCGCGCCGCTAAGGAAAGAGACCGAAACGGCTATTATATCGAGATAAAGAGGCAGTGGAAGACAGGAGACACGGTGGAGGTCACACTTCCCAAGTCACTCTATCTCGAACCGGCTGCCGGCGACGCGAGAGTCGTGGCTCTGATGTGGGGACCGTTGGTTCTGGCTGGAGATCTTGGCCCCGAAATCGATTGGAGACGGCGGGGGATTGAAGATGAGGATGAGGCCGAAGCCCAGGCTGCCTTAAAGCGTCCATCTGTGCCGCTACTGGTTGCCGCTCCGCGTCCGGTGAGCGACTGGATTAAGCCGGCTGGGGATCGCCCCGGACATTTTTATATCGAAGGTGTGGCCAGAAGTCTGGCCGAGCCGGACAAAGCCCTTAAGATTGATCTCTTTCCTTTCTACTCCGTTCACAAGCGAATCTATGCTGGCTACTGGGATTATATAGATCAAAAAGAATGGGAAAAGAGGCTGAGCGAATATCAGGCCGAACAGGCCCGGCTCAAGAAGCTCGAGGCCGCCACGGTGGTTATGGTCGAGCTCGGCAACCCCAGAAGTGAAAAGGAATTTAATTTTAAAGCCGGAGAGAGGATTACCCCTCAACGGGTCCTGGGACGGGGAAGCCGCCGCGGGAGTACCTGGTTTTCCTGCGAGCTGCCCCTCAAGGGAATTAAGAGCCCTGTCCTTCATGTCACCTATTACTCTGAAGAAAGACTGCGACCGTCGAGTTTTAAGCTATTGATTGACGGCGAGGTGCTGGCTCAAGAAGAGATAACCCGCGTTCCATCGCCACGCTTTATCGAAAAGGACTATGCTCTTCCGGAAAAGCTGGTCAAAGGCAAGGACAAAATCACGGTGAAGTTTGAGGCCGCACCGGGCAGCGAAATCTCGCCAGTGGTAGCCCTCAGAATTCTGCGGTCGCTCTAAAAAATAAAAAAACAAAATAAAAAGGGGACACACTTTTCTTCTTCAGTGTGTCCCCCGCGTTTTTTACTTCTGTTTATCTGCTCTTTACTTCGTCTCGGGTGCAGCTGTTGCTCTGGCTCTGTCTTCAGGGGACATTTCAGCGAGGCGTTTTATTTCCGTAAGATCAAGATGCAGCCCTTCCGCCACGCGGCGGCCGTAATCTGGATCGGCTTTGAAGAACAGGGCTGTTTGCCGCAGCTGGATGCGTTTCTGAGCACCGCCCAGGTGGTCAACAATGTTGCCGATGAGATGGGCTCTATCCTCATCGTTCATTGCTTTCCGGTAGAGGTCGCCAGCCTGCTGGAAATCATCTTCCGGGTGAGGATAAGAGTAGCGAGCTGCCCGTCCGGAGATTTCAAAGGGCGGTTCGCCCATCGAGGCATCTGGCTCGGGTCCGCCAAAGCTATTTGGCCAGTAATTCGGCCCGCCGCCGCCGTTTTCGTCAACTCTCATTGCGGCGTCGCGCTGATAACTTGTTTCACGGGCATGCTTTGGAGCATTGACCGGGAGCAGATGGTAATTCGGGCCGAGACGATGAAGGTGAGTGTCATGGTAGGAGAACAGCCTGGCCTGAAGCATTTTGTCAGGCGAGGCGGCAATGCCCGGGACCAGGTTGGCAGGTGAGAAGGCAGCTTGTTCCACTTCAGCGAAATAGTTTAAAGGATTGCGGTTGAGCACAAGTTTCCCAATCTTAATTGGTGGGAAATCGGCATGGGGCCAGACCTTGGTGATATCAAAAATATTCCAGCGGTAATTCCTGGCCTGCTCAGGAGTCATGATCTGCATCTCGAGCGTCCAGCTCGGGTATTCGCCGCGGTCAATAGCCTCGAAGAGGTCCCGGGTGGCATGATCCGGGTCCGTTCCGGCCAGATGGGTTGCTTCCTGGCGGGTCAGATTCATAATTCCCTGATCAGTTTTGAAATGATATTTGACCCAGAAATATTCGCCCTTGTCGTTGTACCACTTGAAAGTATGGCTGCTGTAACCGTTCATGTGACGGTAAGTAGCCGGAGTGCCCCGGTCTGAGAACAGGATAGTGACCTGATGAATTGATTCCGGGGTTAGGGACAGGAAATCCCAGAACATATCGGGGTCTTTGCAGTTGGTGGCCGGATTCCGTTTCTGGGTATGGATGAAATCAGGGAATTTGAGCGGATCCCGGATGAAGAAAACCGGGGTGTTATTGCCCACAAAATCATAGTTTCCTTCCTCAGTGTAGAATTTGACGGCGAAACCACGCGGGTCACGAGCCGAGTCAGCCGAACCCTTTTCTCCGCCGACGGTTGAAAACCGGGCAAAAACCTCAGTCTTCTTGCCCACTTCCGACAGGAATTTTGCCCTGGTGTACCTGGTGACGTCCGCCATAACCTCAAAATAGCCACCGGCTCCTGCTCCCTTGGCGTGGACGACGCGCTCCGGGATGCGCTCGCGGTCGAAATGGCCTAATTTCTCCAGGAGATGGGCATCCTGAATGAGGATAGGTCCTTTCTCGCCAGCCGTTAGACTATTCTGATCATCTGCTACAGGTATACCAAAAGCCGTGGTCAGGGTCTTTTTCTTCTCTGACATTTTAAACCTCCTTTTTTATAAATTGATTAGTTACCCCGAAGGGCTTTAATCCCAATTTAAAGCCTTATTTAATTTAAGGCCGGACTTTATGTTTCTTGAGGCGGCACTGCTCGCAATATCCCTCTAAAAGAACTTTTTTCTTCAGGACGGTGAGTGTTGTCTGCAAGGATTCGGGGATGGAGAGGGCATCGTAAGGTT
>Ga0208825_1000360_pt1 | contig 45508 bp, 31 predicted proteins | sample AD_UKC113_MetaG_FD_184450 | JGI IMG/M metagenome (GOLD analysis project Ga0208825, IMG submission 184450) | Active sludge microbial communities of municipal wastewater-treating anaerobic digesters from Hong Kong - AD_UKC113_MetaG (SPAdes)... | ecosystem: Engineered > Bioreactor > Anaerobic >... | reverse complement strand
ATGGAATATCGCTTGGGAGATAATTATGCGCTTCTTCGAAGACAAGTAGAATAGGAAATTCGCGCCGATTTGGATTCCAGAAGTTGAAATCAAAAATAGTACGCGCAAGTACCGACACAATAGTATTGACGACATCGAATGGAACGCCGCTGAGGTCAAGGATCGTAATTTTCGCTTTCCCCTCAATCCCAAAAATATTTGTCATAAAGTCATTAAACTTTGCTGAATCGAGATACTTCTTGGGTCGAAACATAAATTCATATCGCGGATCATTAAGTTTGCCGTCAAGGCGCACAAGGAACCGTGTGAACTTCCCATAGAAAGGACCATCTTTCGTTTGTCCCCCTCCGAGCGTAATTTTTTCGGTATCCATATATTGAATTTTTGCGCGTATCTCGCTTAAGTCATAGTACACCGGCGTATCGATGGTAATAAAGGGAGACATCTGAGGATTTTTTCCCCGCTTGGAATTTATGATAAGGTCTTTTAGAACCGTGATTTGCGTAGATGCATTTTCATCTCGATTGTCGATGAACATTTCACAAAGCTCATCGAAATTCATAAGCCAGAACGGCAATTCGAAATCGGCGACGCGAATATAATTCGCGTTTTCAAACGCTGGTTTATATTCATTGTGAATATCAAGAATAATAACATTTGTATCAGGGAAAACCGCAACTTTTTGGAGAATAGACGCAACAGTACAGGATTTTCCTGATCCGCTCGAGCCTAAAATCGCGATATGTTTTGCGAAAAATTTATTCGCATCGAGAAACGCACGTTGTGTTTCAAACAATGAGACATTCCCCACAGAGAATCCATATCGTTGAAAAATCGAAAATGCAACCGAGAGATCGACATCTTCCGCCAGAAAAACCGGAGCATCGACCGACGGAAAGTATGAAACTCCTCGATCGTATCGTCCTCCTTTTACTGTTCCAACAAGCGATGCTTCAAGAATATATCGCTGCTGACTTGTCCCATTGATGATAACATCGCGCTTCTCTAACTTATTCGTTAATCCAACAAGAACGAAAGAACCCATTGGAATAAGAATGTAAGAACCAATTTGCCCGATGAAGTAGCTTTTCCCATTAATCTCTCGCTTGAGCGTCGTTATAGATTGGTCAAGCAACACTGTAACTATTCCGCTCGTTACCGAAATAACAGTACCAATAAATTTTTGTTCAGTCATTTTTTCTCCTCTCTTTTCTATTTTTTTACATCATTGAATATCAAAACCCCACTACTGAGTTCGTTTGATGACGACAATAGTTTTGTCGTCAGAATACTCCGCACCTTCGGAGTATACTTCTACATCGTTCATAATTCTCTCGCAAATTTGCTGCGCGCCCTTTGAAGCAAGCGTTCGAACTTGCTCGATAAGACGCTGTTCGCCATACACTGCGCCATCGATCCCACGCGCTTCTGTAATACCATCGGTATAGATTACCACCACATCGTTTTTCTTTAACATAGTACTTTCAATGCGATATCTTGCGTTTGCAAATGGACCAAGGATTTGACCGGTTGGCTCAAGGAGCTCTATGACATTGTCGGTAGAGTGATAAACAATTGGACTATTGTGTCCTGCGTTAGAATAGAGCATCAATCCTTTTTGTCCATCCGTAAGCTCGCCATAGAACATCGAGACAAATTGCTCTTCTGAGAATGAGCGATTGACAATTTTATTGATGCTCGACATTAACGCTGCAGTTTTCGTTTGATGCGCAATTCCCATTCGTACAGCTCCGACAACATACAACGCCTGCGCTGCCGCACGGAATCCTTTACTTGCGGCATCGCCAACGACGATACTAAGTCTGTCCTTTGCTTCGTCGCCAAAGAGATAATCGAAGAAATCGCCTCCAACAATTCTATCGGGTTTGGAAATACCATAAACATCGTAGTAATAGAATCGGATGTAAGGTTCTGGAAGAATACTTTCCTGAATCTCACGAGCCTTGTCAATATCCTGAGCAAGTTGCTCCGCTGTTTGTTGGATGCGTTTATTCCGTAAAACCGCTGTTACTGCAAGACTGATAATATTAAGATCGAGCAAAAGATTTTGATCTAAGTAATCGGAACTAAAAGCCATCACGTACGGAAATACAAAGGTATTCCGATACGGGACTTTATCGCCAATGCCAGTCGCCGAAAACTTCTCAATTCCTTTCTTGCGTAAGTACTTATCGGTTTCATTTGCAATAATACTACGACGTTCGCCAAGCTGGAGGAACATCGGATAACGTGAAACCGAAATATGGTATCCAGGATTCAACCTTTCTATTTGACCAATTTGATGAATCAATCGGTACGATTCGGTCGAGCGTTCGTACTGCCAGAGTCGCCCGCCTTTAAGATGAATGTCTTCATTCTTGACAATTTCATTCATCACGTGTTTGAGCAAGTCCTTCTCAGTTCTAAAATTCTGAGATGCAAAACTTTCAATTGTTCGGAATAATCTTCTTTGATCCATATTTTTTCCAGCAATGTTCATTCTGTAATATTTGAGAACGTTAGGAATAATTCCTTTCTTTGCTATTGTAATACTTTTTGTTTGCAATATTTTCTATAGAGCGTTTCGAATTCCTGCGCACCTTCAGCTCCAAGCATAAATTCCAATTCCTCGCGACAGATATCAAGGATTGATAATATTCCATTTTCAACAGAACTGCAACACTCCGTTCGATTTGTGAACTCTCGCTCATAGATTGTTAGAACGCCGCCATCAAGAGTTAGTGGGAATGCAAAGCAATAGAATGGCTTCAATGAATACTTACCCATTCCTTCAGACGTTGAAGCAATTTGAAGTGTACACAACCCCTTGCTGTTTAGGAAAACACATCCGCCATTTGCAGTTGCGGTTCCATCGCATACGCCCGACGGGAAGTCAGGATCGGGTTGGATATCCTCATCGAACCATTGCTCTGGATTGTGGAGCTGGTTTGGCTCCATATATTTATGTACCAGGGAAGTGTGTTCAAGAATTTTTTCTTTCTCCTTTACATCCAGAAGCACGCCATCACGGCAGCACGTTCCATTACAATGAGTCATTGAGCAATGTGGAGCAAATTTTTGCTCGAAGAGTTCAGGATCGATAATAAGATTTTTGATGTGGTGAAGTTTGTGGCGAGAGAGAATAAGCTGTTTTTCTGTATTCATAGATTCTTTCTAAATGATTTCCGTTTCTGTGATAACTGCATTATTTCATTTTCTTTACAATTTCAATAAGCTGCGCTAAGGTGTGCAAGGCTTCGAGAGGAGTCATAGAATTGATGTCTATAGATTCAAGGGTTTCCCGAATTCTGTATTCACTGGAATCAAACATCGTCAGCTGGAGAGTCTGAATTGATTCTCTTTGCTCTTGAGGAGAAGATGCAAGGCGCAACTCTGAACTCTCAAGATTCTGGAGGATTTGTTTTGCGCGCTCAATAATTTCATCCGGTATTCCAGCCATCTGAGCAACTTGAATGCCGTAAGCATGATCGGCAAAACCCGGCATTACTTTATGGAGAAAAATAATTTTGTCGCCGTACTCTCTTACATCAACTTTATAATTTTTGATTCGTGGAAATTTGTCCGCTAGCTCGTTGAGTTCATGGTAGTGTGTTGCAAAGAGCGTTTTTGCTCCAATGTGTTCATGAATATATTCCGTCAAAGCCCACGCAATGCTAATACCGTCGAATGTACTTGTGCCTCGTCCAATTTCGTCGAGGAGAATGAGACTTTTCTTTGTTGCTGTATTTACAATGTTTGCCGCTTCGTGCATTTCGACGAGAAAAGTACTTTCACCGGAGGTAATATTATCGCTCGCGCCAACCCGAGTATAAATGCGGTCGACAACTCCAATTGTTGCTTGCTTGGCTGGAACAAAACTTCCCGCTTGAGCAAGTAATACGATGAGTCCAACTTGACGAAGATAGCTGGATTTTCCACTCATGTTCGGTCCGGTAAGAATAACAATTTGATTCTCCTCCGTATCAAGGAATACATCATTTGGCGTGTAATGCTCGCCCGGCGGTAACAATTTTTCGACCACGGGATGTCTGCCTTCATGAATTTCAATTCTGGAGGAATTATCAACGACTGGACAAACATAGTCGTTTTCATAAGCTACGGTTGCAAGGGAAAGAAGACAATCGAGCGTTGCGATGCACTGCGCATCCTGTTGAATTGCTTCCGCACGGTGTGCAATTGTTTGCCGAACTTCTGTAAACAACTGCATTTCGAGTGCAACAATTTTTTCCTCTGCATGGAGAATTTTTTCTTCATACTCTTTTAATTCTGGTGTAATGTATCGTTCGGCATTTGTCAGCGTCTGTTTCCTAATGTAATTCGCTGGGACTTTCTCTCGATGAGTATTTGTAATTTCTATGTAATATCCAAAAACAGAATTATACCCAACCTTCAGAGATGGAATTCCTGTACGCTGCCGCTCACTTTGTTGAAGGCGAGCAATCCAATCCTTTGCGCCTGCTGCAAGAGACCGAAGCTCATCGAGTTCTGTATTGAATCCCTTCCTGATTACTCCTCCGTCAGCAATTGCTTGTGGAGGCTCATCTGCAAGGGCTTTCTTGAGATATTCTTTTAATTCTTCGAGTGTATCAATAGAGTTTGCAAGTTTCTGTAACAAGGCCGAATGTACCTGACGAAGTTGTTCTTTGAGAAGCGGAAATTGTGTAAGCATCTCTCTCAATTGAATAACTTCGCGAGGCATTGCGCGTCCTGTTGCAATCCGTGCAATGAGTCTTTCAAGATCTCCAATTGGCTGAAGTAATTCACTGATAGCAGAACGCAGAGAAGCATTCTCCACAAATTCTTTTACTGCTTCAAGTCGCTCATTTATTGGCTCACCATTTTTCAATGGATGGAAAATCCATTGCTTCAGCATACGTCCGCCCATCGGTGTCAGCGTTCTATCGATAACAGAAAAGAGCGTACCTTCTGTTTGCCCAGATATTGAGGTTGTAATTTCAAGGTTGCGGCGCGTGGCAGCATCGAGCGCCATCGTTGCACTAACATCGTGAGGCACAATCTTTTTAATATGAGGAATGTTCGATTTCTGCGTTTCCTGAAGATAGTTGAGAATGGCGCCTGCAGCAACAAGTCCGATGCGCATCTCCTCGACGCCAAATCCTTTCAGCGTTTGAGTTTTGAAGTGGGTAACAAGTAATTCGTACGCATAATCTGCATTGAAAACCCAATCGTCAATTTTTGTAAAGAGAGGCGAGCCAAGAGACGATGTCAAAATTTCTGAAATTGTACTGCTATCGCGTTTTTGGACAAGAATTTCTTGCGGTTGGAAACTGGTTATATGTTCAGGAAGTTGCACAAACGGCAATTCACTAACTCCGTACTCACCGGTTGACACATCGATATAGGAAAAGCCAATGAGATCGCTTCCAGTTGCGATTGGCGATGGAAGGGCAATTGCAACAAGATAATTATTTTTCTTGTTGTCGAGCACTTTATCTGAAAATGCAATTCCAGGAGTTACCACCTCAATTACATCGCGTTTGACAATCCCTTTTGCAAGTTTTGGATCTTCGAGCTGTTCACAAATTGCAACACGGTATCCCGCACGCAAAAGTTTTGGAAGATACGCATCGAGCGCATGGTACGGAAATCCTGCCAGAGGGACATCTCCTGCAGCTCCATTTCCTCTTTTAGTAAGTACAATTCCTAATACCTTCGAAGTGATTTTTGCATCTTCTTCGAACGTTTCGTAGAAGTCTCCCATCCGGAACAGCAACACCGTATCCGGATACTTTGACTTCACCTGCTGATATTGTTTCATCAATGGAGTGTACATTGCTATCCGTTTCTTACACTAAGGTACGGAAACATCTCAATTCAGTAAACAGTAGAAAAGATATTATTTTAAGGAGTTGATATCCCAGCTCTGAAGCTCTTCGTACATTGCATAGTCCGTAAGGTCGTAGTGAATCGGCGTTATGGAAACATAGCCATTCCGTACGGCCGCTTCATCATACTTTAAATCTTTGTCAATGTTTTCTAAATCTCCTGTGAGCCAGTAGTAATCAATTCCTCCTGGATCGCAGCGCCGATCAAACACATCGTTCCACACAGATTTCCCTTGTTGAGTTATCCGTATTCCTTTTATTTGTTTTCGAGGAATGGCAGGCACATTAACATTGAGAAGCGTACGTCTGGGAAGCCCATTTTTTAATACAAGCAAGGAAAGTTTACGAGCTATTTGCGCTGCATAAGAAAAATCAGGGGAGGGTTTATATGTGGTAAGGGAGATTGCAATTGATGGAATTCCTAACACTACTCCTTCTGTTGCGGCAGAAACGGTACCGGAATAAATAACGCTAATGGCGGTATTGGAACCATGGTTGATTCCAGAGACAATAAGATCGGGCTTACGTTTAAGAAGCGCGCGTACTGCTATTTTAACACAATCTGCTGGCGTACCTTGAACAGCGTATCCCCAAAAATTTCCATTCTTTGAATATTCTTTGACTCGTAATGGATAATTCATGGTAATGGCATGCCCAACAGCGCTTTGTTGTTTATCTGGCGCGACAACAGTAACTTGAGCAATTTTCTTCAACTCTTGAACTAACGCATAGATTCCTGGCGCATCGATTCCATCATCATTTGAGACAAGGATAGAGTAACGTTTACGTGCTGAAGAATTAGTAACTTTCTTTTTCATTTGGGAATGTACGTGCCTTTACATCTTTAACATAATCGCCAACGCTTGAACGAATCGTTTGAGCAAGTTGCGCATAGTGTCGTACAAAGCGTGGATGAAAATCTTCGTAGAGTCCTAGCATATCAGAGACAACCAGAATTTGACCATCGCAGTGAACGCCGGCTCCAATTCCAATTGTTGGAATCGAAAGAGAAGCGGTAATTTTTTTTGCAAGCTGTGCTGGAATTTTTTCTAATACGATACTAAAAGCGCCAGCGCTCTCTAATGCTTTTGCATCTTTCAAGATTTGCTTTCCTTCGTCAGCGGATACACCGCGCGGTGTGTATCCACCAAATTGATGAATCGATTGTGGGGTCAGTCCAAGGTGTCCCATGACCGGAATTCCAGCTCGCACGGTCATCTCAACAAGTCTTGCAATGCGCTCGCCACCTTCGAACTTTACGCCGCCTGCGCCTGTCTCCTTCATAATTCTGCCGGCATTTCTAAATCCTTCTTCGTCATTTGCCTGGTACGACATAAATGGCATATCGACGATGACCATCGCTCGTTCGACTCCACGAGTAACAACTTTAGCATGGTATATCATTTCATCGAGTGTTACAGGAAGTGTGGTATCATAACCCTGGAACACCATTGCGAGAGAATCTCCTACAAGAATAATATCGACTCCAGCTTGATCCAGTAAGAGCGCTGTTATGTAATCGTATGCTGTAAGACAGGCAATGGGATTTTTTCCTTGCTTCATCAATGCAATAGACTTCGTTGTTACTTTCTTCAACCCCGATGTACCATTCGATGTTTTCATATTACACCTTTATTGTATTGTTCAATACAAAATTGATATTCAATGCATTTTCAAACCCGCGTCGGAATGCAGAAGCAACTTCTTCATACGTAAGAGAACGATGAAGGATAGTCGAAAGTTCAGTGGTTTTCGTTTCCATCGCTAGACGAATTTTTTCTCGTTCCTCATTCTGTACTTGAAGGTAACGCACAATTGATGTATGTGCACGTCCAATTAAAATCGATCCATGTTGTAGAACTACTTCCGCTCCATTTTTACCAACGTAGCGGCGCTGTGCGCTCCCAATCAATTTCTTTCCCTCATACATAATTTCATAACGACCTGCTGCTGAAAAGCAAGGAACTCCCTGCGCTGTTCGGTACAACGATGGAAAATGAGGCTGTTGCTTTTCATAAGTTGCCTCAACGCCTAAATTTCTTAATCCTTCAAGAAGAGCAAGACTAATGTTTTCATAAGTTTTATATATTGATTCGCCATTGCTAAAAAACACAGCGCAGTAAGTAAGTTCTTCCGCATGGAAAATTGCTCTTCCTCCCGTTGGTCGGCGAACAAGATCATAACCATCCCGATAAAGAGCATCGGAATCTATTTCTTCGAGCGATTGATGCCAACCGACAGAAAGTGTCCATGGCTGCCAACAATAGAACCGAAGTGTTGGCGCACTGGCACCATTACAAAGCGCCTGTGCTAATTCTTCATCTCTTTTCATATTAGCTTCACCGGTCCCAGCGCCGGTGTCTTCAAAATACCATGTGAGCATTGGTTTACTTACCAATTTTTGGACCAGCGATAATACCACGCTGGCTCTTTGCGATGAAATCGAGGATGTTTTGAACTTCTGGAGTCAACGGGACTTCCTGTTTAATCCGTTCCACAGCTTGCGATACATTGAGATTTGATAGATAGAGAATTGTATATGCTTTATCAATAGTCGCAATTGTTTCTTGAGAAAATCCGCGGCGGCGTAACCCGATAATGTTCAACCCTTCGTACACCAATGGCTCACGTCCTGCGCGCACATAAGGTGGAATATCTTTGGGAACACGGTAACCACCACCAATGATCGAGTGATCTCCAATTCGAACAAATTGATGTACAGGCGTTAAGCCGCCAAGATTAACCCAATTGCCTAAAGTAACATGACCGGCTAACGCCACGCTATTAGCCACAATACAATGATCCCCAACAATGCAATCGTGAGCGACATGTGCATTTGCCATAATCAAACAATCGCTGCCAATGACTGTGGTTCCATGGGCAACAGTACCTCTACTTAAAGTTACGTATTCACGAATATCACAACGATCTCCAATTTGAAGAGTTGTTGGCTCGTTGTTGTATTTCAAGTCCTGTGGTTTTGTACCAACAGAAGCAAACGAAGCCACTCTGCAATCTTTGCCCATTGTTGTGTAACAGTGAATGATTGCATGAGATGCTATTTCACATCCATCGCCAATTATATTTTCATCACCGATTATAGCATAGGCACCGACTGTAACATTTTCGCCTAACTGAGCTTTTGAACTTACCCGTGCTGTGGAATCAATAACAACTGCCATAGTCTGCCTTTCTTTACCTTCCGGTTTCCCGATCCACAATAGCTGCAGTGAAATCTCCTTCCGCAACTAACGCACCATCGACAAATGCCTGACCGCGCATTTGGACTACTTTCGATCGACGTGCTACCATTTGAAGCTCGAATACAAGCTGATCGCCAGGTACAACTGTTCTCCGAAACTTTACGTTGTTTATTCCAGTAAAGAAAACTAATTTGTCCCCAGGATTTTCAATTCCATTAAGTAACATCACTCCGCCAGCCTGAGCCATCGCTTCAATAATAAGCACTCCAGGCATAATTGGCTTACCTGGAAAATGTCCCTGAAAGAACCATTCGTTCAGTGTAACATTCTTTACTGCAACAACTCGCTCATCAATCTGAAATTCAACAATTTTATCTATGAGGAGAAAAGGAAAACGATGTGGAAGAATCCGTTGAATTGCATTGATGTCAAAGACAACGCCTTCTTTTTTCTCGTGCTGATATTTTTTGACAAGTTTCTTTTGTTGATAGAGCTTGCGTACTTTTCTTGCAAATTCAATATTCGCAGCATGACCAGGACGTGCAGCAAGAATTTGTGCTTTAATAGGAGCGCCGATAAGAGCAAGGTCTCCAATCATATCCAGTAATTTATGTCGCGCTGGTTCATTCCGGAAATTCAACGGTTTATCTCCTACAACTCCAGTCGAACCAAGGATTACCGCATGGTCGATCCCAACTTTCTTGGTAATCTTTTTAAGCTCCTCCTCTGATAATTCTCTATCGATAATAACAATTGCATTCTCGAGATTTCCACCTCGAATAAGTCCTGCGTCGTAAAGTTCTTCAACTTCGTGAAGGAAGCAGAAGGTACGTGCAGAGGCAAACTCTGTTACAAATTCTTTCTCAAGATCGAAGAGTCCTGTATGTTGACTCCCAAGTGCAGGGTTGTTGTAATCAATCATTACAGTGATCCGAAAATCGTCTGTTGGAAGGGCAACAATTTCCACACCTCGTTGAGGGTCTTGATAATGCACAACTTGATCGATGATGAGATAATCTTTTGGTGCATTTTGTTCTTCTAAACCGGCAGAAAGTAAAAGATCGACGAACGGTTTCGAACTTCCATCTCCAATTGGCGGTTCGATGTTATTAAGTTCAACAAATATATTATCAATTTGAAGCCCCGCAATTGCCGCAAGTACATGCTCAACTGTATGAACATGCGTATCGCCAATTCCCAGTGTTGTTCCACGTCGAAGGTCTATAACATGATCAACGTCGGCTGGAATTTCCGGTGAGTCTGGCAAATCCACACGACGAAAGCGAATTCCATAATTTTCTGGCGCTGGTTTAAATGTCATTGTTGTCTGAACACCAGTATGTAGTCCTACTCCAGACATTGATATACTTTTTTTAATTGTCATTTGCTGAATGAGCATACTTCTACCCTTTTGTTGATGATGGTCTCTCCTCTAATTTTTTTTCTAACTCTGCTACTTTATTTTTTAATGCAGTGAGTTCTCGAATCGTTTCGGGAAGCATCTTCAACGCTACATAAGCTCGCTGGGCTTTCCGTGCTTCATCGGCGGGATATCCAAAGTACATTTTATTTGGCTCCTTGATTGTATTAGGTACGCCGGATTGAGCCATGATTACAGTACCATCCGCTATCTCAATATGTCCTGATATCCCAACCTGTCCAGCAAGTTGACAGTGTTTTCCAATTTTCGTACTTCCACTAATTCCTGCTTGTGCGGCAATGACGGTATGTTCTCCAATAACGACATTGTGCGCAATTTGCACAAGGTTGTCAATTTTTACTCCGCGATGGATTAAAGTTTCTCCGATTGTTGCCCGATCGATTGTTGTGTTCGCCCCAATCTCGACATCATCTTCGATTGTAACAATGCCGAGCTGCGGAATTTTTTCATACGAACCATCACTTTTCGGTGCCTGACCAAAGCCATCGGCACCGATGATAGCGCCTGAGTGAATGATCACACGGTTTCCTATTTTACACTGGTGATAAACAACAACATTGGGATACAATGTTGTATCATTCCCAACAATGGCAAACTTTCCGATAACACAACCTACGCCGATTTTTGTTCGATCGCCGATATAAGCTCCTTCCGAAACAACTGCATACGCCCCAATTGAAACATCGGCGCCAAGCGTTGCTCCTTCTTCGATGATTGCTGTCGGATGGATACCCGGAGAAAAAAGCTCGGGTACTTTAATAAAAAGTGGAAGGATATGAAGAAACGCAACATAAGGATCATCGACGCGAATGAATGCTATCGACGTACAATTTGCATACGGAGAAATATCGAATTTGCGAGACACCAGCACTGCCGATGCTTTTGTTGTTGAAAGATATTTTTCGTACTTGGGATTCGCAAGGAACGTTATTGAGCCTTCCTGTGCCTCTTCGATTTTTTCGAGTCGTTCGATATTACAAGAACCAGCTGTAGCAGCGCCAACAACTTCGCCACCAAGATATGATGCAATTTCAGAAATAGTCATACATTACTTTGACTGCGTTGCTCCCGAAGGCGCCGGGGCAGAAAGTTTTTCAATAATATTTTTTGTTAGATCATACTTTTCGTTCGTATACATCAGAAGGATATCGCCACTCTTATCGAAGATAAAATCGTAATCTTCATCTTTGGCAACATCCTGCAGTGCTTTGAAAATACGATCTTGCACTGGTTTCATAAGTTCGTTTTGCTTATTAAAGAGTTCGCCATTCTGGCCAAATTTTTGATTCCTGAAATTGACAATCGCCTGATCGAGGTCGCGCAATTCTTTCTCAGCTTCTGCCCGTCTCTGATCAGTCATAATGAGTTTCCGCTTGTCGTATGCATCGAACTTTTGTTTCCATTCATCTTGCATTTTTGTAAGCTCTGCTTGCCATTGCTCCACAAGCTTGTCGAGTTGTTTCTGTGCCTCCTGTGCTTCCGGCATTTGTTTGATAATGGCTTCGGAACTAAAGTATCCGATTTTGGCTTGCGCCTGTACAATTGTCGCCATCCCAATCAGCAGGGCGCTGAGTGATACCAACCGCATTTTCATAGCTGTATCCTTTTTAAGGTGGTAAAAGTTACTGCGGTTTTGTTCCACCGCGTTTGAGTCGATCAATGACCTTATATGTTATGTCGTACTTCTGATCTGCATATAACACAATCGTAGCATTTTCCATTTTATCGAGCACATAGGCAAAACCATCTTCCTTTGCAACCTGTGCAATAGCATTGAGAACTTTATCTTGTACAGGAGCAAAGAGTTGCTCGCGCAGTTGAGCAATTTCTCCTTCTCGTGTATCGAATTTTTGATACTGAAATTCACGAATCTGAAGCTGCATATCCTGAAGACTCTTTTCGAGATCTGATTTTGCTTTTGGATCCATGAGAGCCTGCTTCTTTTGGTAATTATCATATTGTTCCTGAAATGCACGACCCATTTGTTCCAGCGAATCCTGATATAATTTTACGCGCGATTCCAATTCAACTCTAATCTGCTGCGCTTCGGGAAGTTCAGCCAGAATTTTCTCCGAATTGACAAATGCAATTCTCAGTGGTGGTTGTTGTTGTGCAATGCTGTCAATGCTTACACACAAGAGCATCGCTGTTAGTAAAAACAGAGTTCTTTTCATATTTCCCTCTCTTAATTGTTATGACTAAATAAATTATAGAATTAGATTTCACTATATGCAAACTAAAATGTATTCCCTAACTGAAAATGGAAATTCCAGCCCGATCTAGAGCCTCCACGTTCCATTGAATCAAATCCATAGCCATAATCAAAGCCAATCATACCAATTGGATTGATCAACAGCCGCAATCCCAATCCCGCAGAGCGTTTAAGATCAAGCGGATTTTGAACTGTATGTTCAAGCCACACATTACCAGCTTCATAAAATGCCAATAAATAAATCGGCATCGGGCTGAGCGTTAACGCATACCGCAATTCTACCGATTGTTTCATCATTGACTTTCCACCAACTTCACCATCATAAGGTCCAATTGACCGATCTGCATAGCCACGCAACGGCGTTACAGAAATTTGTCCTAATCCCGTTCCCCCCATATAGAACAAATCCTGATATGGAACATACGAATTTTTTTCGAATCCAAAAATCATCGCTACAAGAGACGATGTCATAAACGCAAGTTTGTTATTCGTTGTAAGAGGAATGTACCACTCCGCGCTAACAATATGTTTTTGGAATCGAGCAATATCTTCGCGTTTTGGACCAAAATAAACTTCGCTTGAGAGTGCAAGACTCGATCCAGTTGTCGGAAAAATTGGGCTGTCGGTACTATTGCGTGAGATAACCTGAGCAATACCAAATTGTGTCGTTATTCCCTGACGATAATAGTAATCATAATATGAGGAGGAAGAACCAATAGGATGATATTCATTTTTCTGGTACCTGATTGTCCAATCACCTCTGAAATACATATCGGGCCACTTAAATCTTCGTCCGAGTCGTAATGAAATACCTTGGTAATGGAGATCAGCATAGTAGGATTGATAGGTATCGAAATAACTTATTCCAAATAACGTTGGAGTATCGAACATCCATGGTTCTGTAAAACCGATCGAAAATGTACGGTAGTAATTACTAACGCCAAATTGCCAATCGAGCGACAACATTTGCCCAGCGCCACCTTTAAAAGGCTCACGCACTGAGAAATTATTAAATGAAACTCCAAGTCCCCCACTAAATCCAAACGCTCCACTGTATCCAACAGACATATTAAAGGTATCACTCGATTTTTCTTCAACCGAATATTCAATATCAACTGTCTTATCATCCACAGGTCGAACATCAGGAGTAATTTTTTCTGGATTAAAGTAGTTGAGCTGCGATAATTGCCGTACGCTACTGATTATTCTCTGTCGGCTGAAATAATCCATTGGCTTTGTTAACAGCTCTCGCCTAATTACTTTTTCGTACGTTTTAGTATTACCTTTGATGTTCACTGCTCCAATTCGGAACTGATTATATTCCCGTATATGTAAGACGATATCGAGGCTATCCCCTTCAACAACTATTTCCTCCGGTTCAACTTGAAACCATAAATATCCGTTGTCGGAATACAGAGAGGTAACATCATTTTCATCTTTATTCTGACGCAAGTTTGCTTCAAACCGTTCTTTATTGTACACGTCCCCTTTATTAAATCCTAATCGCTCACTTAGTACTTCGGATGAGTAAATGGTATTCCCTTCCCATGTAATATTTCGTACATAGTACTTAGGACCTTCGTAGAGATAAATATCAATTGTAAGGAATCTATTTTCGCCATCGAATGAAAGCGAGTCCTTAAGAATTTGTGCATCTCTGAATCCATTCTTTCGGTAATATTTTACAAGAAGCTCTTTATCTTCTTCGTACTTCTTTTTATCAAATTTGTTTGTCCGCCAAAATTTCCACCACGCTCGTTCTTTTGTTTCCTTCATCGCCCCTTTAAGATCATCGTCAGAAATAGCTTCATTTCCATGGAACTGAATGCGATTCACCTTCACTTTTTTCCCTTCATCAATATCGAGCTTGAGCACTACACGGTTGACGGTATCGCTCACTTGCAAAAGCGATGGTTTAATGACAGCGTTGAGATAACCTTCTTTTGCATATTCCAATTTCAATGTTCGAACGATCAATGAGAGATCCTCAGGTGCAATAATTTGCCCTTTCACAAGATTTATTTTTTTTTCGATATCCTTCTTACTAAGTTCATCGTTTCCAAAGATATCAATGCGTTCCAATCTTGGATTTTCTTTGACTTTAATGAGAAGATAAACTCCGTTCTGAATCATTTTTTCGATATAAATTTGGACATCGTTATACAGGCGAAGTCTATAGAGACGTTCTATAACATTGCGCGTTTGATCGCTCGGAATCGTAAGCTCATCTCCTACACGTAACCCAGTATTTGCAATGATGGCAGAAGGATCGCCAGAATATTGTCCTTCGACACTGATCCCGAGAATTTTATACACTTCGGTTTTTTGTTGAGCTTCGAGAGTTTCGATACCAAAATTATAATATAGAACCAAAGCTACTACACAAACGTATAACAATTTTTCCATACTCTTAAACACAACGTAAAACCTTTCTTTCACATGCTACGATGGGATGTTTGATGCTGGGGTTTGAGCTGTTCACTTACCATTCCAAACCTGCGTTCACGTTTTTGGTAATCGGCAATTGCTTCGTATAATTGCATTCGCCGGAATGAAGGCCAATATTCTTTTGCAATATAAATTTCACTGTATGCAAGTTGCCATAGAAGAAAATTGCTTATTCGCATTTCGCCGCTTGTACGAATAAGCAAATCCGGCTCGGGAATTCCATCCGTCGATAGGTACTGCTCAAAGATTTTTTCCGTAACATTTTGTTCAGTGATTTCACCATTGCGTACTTTCGGCATCAGTAACCTGACAGCATTGAGGATATCCCATCTGCCACTGTAACTAAGAGCCAATATGAGCGTTAACCCGGTGTTATTCTCCGTTAGCTTAAGGGCATCATTTAATTCATGCAACACCGTTGGAGGTAACTGCTTTATATCGCCAATGGCTTTGAGCCGTACTTTATTCTTATGAAGCTGATCCCGTTCGTTTCGCAAAGAATGTACGAGAAGCTTCATAAGCACTGAAACTTCCTCTTGGGGGCGCTTCCAGTTTTCCGTCGAAAAAGTGTAAAGCGTCAGGTACTTAACTCCTAACTGTCCACATGCTTCTACAATATCCCGAACGGAGTTAATTCCTTCTTTGTGCCCTGCCACGCGAGGCAAACCACGCCGTTTTGCCCACCGACCATTGCCATCCATTATAATTGCAATATGTTCTGGTATTTCTCCGCTTGAACGTAATTTGTCTTGGGCTTGCTGATCACTGCTTGCCTTACGTTGAGGCACTGTAGCTCCATTGAGTCAAATTGAAAAACATCTTTCGATAAATCATTAAAAAATTTAACCTTTTTTGGTTATAAAGTCAAAGAAATCCAACTGGTTGGACGTGAAGGTAATAGATTGGGTTCCGAATTTTTCTTCACTAAAAAAACAGAAAGGCAGGATACTACATCAATGTTTCTCTATCCTGCCTTTGACTGATACAAAAACGATGTTCTTACTTCTTCACGCCTGCTCTAAAAGACGATGCAGGGAGTCCTTCTTTGTTAAAGAGAGTCGCTTCGGATGTATTGCTCCAAGCATATCTCACTGCAACAGGATTTTCTATTTCGGGGTGAGAAACAAGAAGCGCTTTACCATGAACTTTTACTACAGCTTTCTTAAACACACTATCTGGTCCAGCAATCAGAAATTCATTGTTACCATTCTTTTCTTTTAATACTAATCCACTTCCGGCATAATCGAAAACAAGTTTCAATTGATTCTTCTCTTTCTTTACAGTCTTAAGAATTGGACCCGAATACGCTGGAACTTTTTGCCGGTACGTTTGCGCTAATGCCCACAACGCCAGACGATGTCCAACATCATGTTTGTTGCAGGGATGAATGTTCTTCGGATTACCAATGTCTAATGTTACTGCCATTCCAGTATTTTTAACACTCAGCATCGTCAGCAGTTGGGCTTCACGAAGTTCTTCTGAATGTGTACCTTCGCCATAATCGTACGGGGCAATTTGCACAAAGTAAAATGGGAATTCCCCTGATTCAAATACCGAACGCCAACTAGAAATCATGGCAGGAAATGTTTTTTGGTACATTTGAGGATCGGAGACATTGGCTTCGCCTTGATACCAGATTGTACCTCGAATTGTAAATGGCACAAGAGGATGGATCATTCCATTGTACAAAGTCGTTGGTGAATAAGCAGAAATTGAAACAGGCAGTTTTGGACGTTCTCGAAATCCTCCTTCCTTCAATCCTAATACATAAAATTTATCCCCTCGATATTCTGCCACAGGCATGGAAAGCCACTCATCGTTGAGCAATAGTTTTTCCTCGATACCTTCACAGGCAAGATAAGGAATTTTACCATCGCCCCAAATTCCACCACCACCTTGTGTATCAATAACGCGCACTGCAATCGTTAGCACGGAATCAGTAACAAGAGATGCAGGTACTGAATAGGTGCGATCAATCTTATAGAATCCATCTTTTAGCATTTTTCCTACAAGGATACCATTGACATACGTTTCATCCATATCATCAATTGGACCTAAGAACAACGACAATGACTTTCCAATCCATTGAGCTGGAATCTGAAGAGTTTTGCGGAACCACACAACACCATCAAAATCTCCAAGTGAGGATGCTTCCCAGAGGGTAGGAAGTTTCATCGAGATCCAATCGCGGTCATTGAAATACTTTTCCGAACATTCGGAATCATCAAATTTCAAATTTTCCCACCGTTCCTCACGGGGTTTTGCTCCAACATCGAGCATTCTATGCTGAGCCAACCATTGGTTCAGAATTTTCAAACTATCTTTAGATCGGTCAATTGCTTCGAGAATTGGCTCATAACTTGGGAATGCACTGAGCGCTTCTTTACTCATCCATGACTCTACTGCGGTTCCTCCCCAGTCTGCTTCAATAAGTCCGATCGGTATATTTAATTTTTGATGCAGTTCCTTTCCAAAAAGGTACGCTACTGCGCTAAAAGTTCTGACTGTTTGAGGCGAACATTCTTCCCAATCGCCAACATGTTCTGTTACAGGTTCTGCAGCAAAATTATTCTTAACTTGAAATAATCGAATTTGCGGATATGCAGATTCTGCAATTTCTTTTTGAGAATTCATTATTGTATCATTAGGCGGCCAACCTTCTAATGGCATTTCCATATTCGATTGACCAGAGCAAAGCCAAACTTCTCCAATGAGCACATTCTTAAATGTTTGTACAGTAGAATTATATTGGATAGTTACCTCATAAGGTCCACCAGCCTCTGGTGTCTGAAGTTTTACTTTCCAGTTTCCCGCAGAATCAATTTTTACAGATGCGGATTTACCCCAGGAACCATTGATATTTACTATCGCTTCTGGATTTCCCTTGCCCCACATTGCAACCATAGACTTTTGCTGTAGCACCATATTGTTCTGAAATATCGGCGCAATTGAAAATGTAGTATCTGATAACTGAGCTACAACTACTTGTGGCACACCAATAAGAATTCCTATTAACACTGTTGCTATGATAAGTTTGTTCCTTTGTACCATCATTTGTCCTCCTTAAGTTATTGTTATGTTGGATATAATTACTTCTATCAAAATTTCTGCCGTTGTTTGATCTCTTTTTACTTCATTTTTTCTTAAAAACCAAATTTAGTTTATCATTTCTATAAAGCAAAGTTATCAAAGTGATAAAGATTTGGTAGCTGACTTCGTTGTTCTGATAATTATTGCAAGTTCCAATGAGTTGCAAATGTGGCATTGATTATGCAAAGATTTTCTTAATCTCTAAACGTTTTTACAAATAAAGAAAGAGAAACTATGCACATAAGCACTATAGATTTATTGATTATTATCGGATACTTCGCTCTCGTATTTATCATTGGTATGGTTGTATCAAAACGCGCAAAGGATATGAAATCCTACTTCCTCGGCGGAAATTCTTTGCCGTGGTGGGTGCTTGGCGTATCGAACGCTTCTGGAATGTTTGATATTACTGGGACCATGTGGCTCGTTTATCTGCTTTTCGTTTATGGTCTGAAAAGTGTGTGGATTCCCTGGGTTTGGCCTGTATTCAATCAAATTTTCCTGATGGTTTACTTATCAATTTGGTTACGGAAATCAAATGTGATGACCGGAGCGCAATGGATCGAAACAAGATTTGGAACAGGAAAAGGGGCTCGACTTTCCCACATCATTGTGGTTATCTTTGCATTGGTAAGTGTGATTGGATTTATTGCTTATGATTTTAAGGGAATCGGGAAATTTGCAAAAACATTTTTACCGTGGGACCTCTCGCCTGATGTCTATGCAATTATTCTCATGAGCCTTACGGCAGTGTACGCTGTGAAAGGCGGAATGTTTAGCGTTGTCATCACAGAATTGATTCAATTCCTTGTTATGACTGTTGCTTCTCTTGCCGTAGGAATTGTTGCTATCAATGCAGTATCTCCAGATATGCTTGCTGCTGTTATTCCTGAAGGATGGAAAGATATTTTCTTCGGCTGGACATTGAATTTAAATTGGAATGGAATCATGGATTCCGTAAATGCTAAAATTCAAAGTGATGGATACGAACTTTTTGGAATCTTTTTCATCTTGGTACTTTTTAAAGGATTCCTTGTAAGCGCTGCAGGACCAGCTCCTAATTATGATATGCAGCGCATCCTTGCCACTCGTTCTCCAAAAGAAGCTGCAAAAATGAGTGGCTTGGTATCGGTTGTGCTCTTCTTTCCTCGCTTTATGATGATTGCTGGTTTGACAGTTCTTGCACTTGTTTTTTTAATGCCGCAGCTCAATGCTATGGGAAGCGCAGTTGACTTCGAAATGATTTTGCCGTTAGCGCTTCGTAATCTTATTCCTGTTGGATTAGTTGGAATTCTCTTAGCCGGATTTTTAGCGGCGTTCATGTCAACTTACGCTGCAACTATCAATGCAGCTCCCGCTTATGTTGTAAATGATATCTACAAAAAATTTATTAATCCTAATGCGTCAGAAAAAAAATATGTGCACTTAAGCTATATCGTTACAATTGCTTTTGTACTCCTTGGTTTTCTCATTGGGATTCTTGCAGGTTCCATAAATCAAGTTACATTATGGATTGTTAATGCGCTCTGGGGTGGTTACACTGCCTCGAATGTTCTTAAATGGTATTGGTGGCGATTGAATGGTTATGGTTATTTTTGGGGAATGGTTGTAGGAATTGCTGCATCCCTCGTTCTACCAGTTGCCTTTCCACACCTTCAAGCACTTTATGCTTTTCCTTTCATCCTCGCTTTTTCACTCGTCGGTTGTTTTGTTGGAAGCCTTCTTACCGAGCCCGAACCAGATGAAGTGCTGATGAAATTCTACATTCAGGTCCATCCATGGGGCTTCTGGAAACCAGTGCTGAAGAAAGTTCAAGCGATCTATCCCGATTTTCAACCAAACAAGAATTTTAAATTAGATTCATTTAATGTTATCATTGGCATTATTTGGCAGACGACGCTTGTTATACTGCCAATTTCTATAGTGATACAAGAATTTACTTACTTTTGGATAACTTTATTGATTTTAGTAATCACATCAACAATTTTAAAATTTACATGGTGGAACAAGCTCGATGAACTTGCAAAGGAATCCGATGTTGATCTTAGTAAATTATCGAAAGCATCTTAACAGAGACAAATGCTATGACACGAGAAGAATTTAATAACAGAGTACAGCAGATATTCCAAGAGTATGACACACTTATTACACGAAAGAACATAAAACGATCAGCTTCTAACGGAATCGTCGAGCGGTATCAATATCCAATTCTTACCGCTGCCCACACTCCGCCATTCTGGCGCTACGATTTCGACTACAATACAAATCCGCATCTCTTAGAACGACTGGGAATTAACTCCACGTTCAATGCTGGAGCAGCAGAATTCAACGGAAAGATTCTTCTCATAGTTCGTGTTGAAGGCGCCGATCGAAAATCGTTTTTTGCCATCGCTGAATCCGAAAACGGCATTGATAATTTTAGATTCTGGGATTATCCAATTCAGTTATCCGAAACCTCAGAGCCAGACGTTAATGTATATGATATGCGAATAACTCATCACGAAGATGGTTGGTATTACGGATTATTTTGTACGGAACGGAAAGACCCTAATGTTCCTCGAACCGACACATCATCTGCAATTGCGCAGTGCGGAATTGTTCGCACAAAAGATTTTCAACAATGGGATCGCCTACCGGATTTAATAACTCGTTCTCCACAACAACGGAATGTAGTTCTCCATCCTGAATTCATCCGAGGGAAATACGCTTTTTACACTCGTCCGCAAGACGGATTTATTGAAACTGGCTCAGGCGGTGGTATCGGCTGGGGACTCTCCGACAGCATGAATCCAGCAAAAATCGATAGTGAAATTATTATTGACGATCGCCAATACCACACAATCAAAGAAGTAAAAAACGGATTAGGTCCCACTCCAATTAAAACTGAAAAAGGGTGGCTCCAACTTGCTCACGGCGTGCGGAACACCGCAGCTGGATTGCGGTATGTTCTTTATATGTTTCTCACCGATTTAAAAGATCCATCGAAGGTTATTGCACAACCCGGTGGTTATTTTCTTGCGCCAGATGGCGAAGAGCGCATTGGCGATGTATCGAATGTTCTCTTTAGCAACGGATGGGTAGCGAAAAGTAATGGCGAAGTACTTATTTATTATGCTTCCTCTGACACACGGTTGCACGTTGCTACTTCAACGATCGAGAAACTTCTCGATTATGTACTGCATACGCCTGAAGATGGATTGAGAAGCGGTGTCTGTGTGCAGCAACGAGTTCAGCTAATCTCAAAAAATTTAAAAATCCTGAAAAAATAATTTTCACCTTGTAGGAAGATTGAATCTGATCTGTGTTTTGTTAATGTAGACACAGGCAGATTTTTTATTTCGTACACGTAATTTGCATAAAATTATCTCACGCAGATAGCTCAGATAGTCATAACGGTGGCTTTGATACGGCGATTCACCAATCCGAGCTGTCGTTTTTTTTATTCAGTTTCCAAGGCACCGGATACATTTGATAAGCTCATTCGGCGTTTGTTTGTTCAAGCAGGCGAATAAATTCCTCAAAAAGGTAATCACTATCGTGTGGACCCGGCGATGCTTCTGGGTGGTACTGCACTGAAAATGCAGGATACAATCTATGACGGAGTCCCTCGTTCGTGTGGTCATTTAAATTGAGATGCGTTATCTCGACAGAGGAAGGATCGAGCGAATCCGGATCAACAGCAAATCCATGGTTTTGAGATGTAATTTCAATAGTATTTGTTACAAGATTTTTTACGGGATGATTCGCACCACGATGTCCAAACTTTAATTTGTAGGTTCTTCCACCAAGCGCTAATGCAAGAAGTTGATGTCCTAAACAAATTCCAAAGATTGGTTTCTTGCCAAGGAGCACACGAATATTTTTTATTCCGTAGCGTACTGCTGAAGGGTCCCCGGGACCATTTGAAAGAAAGATTCCATCAAAATTCATCTCCAGAATTTTTTCCGCGGGAAAACTTGCGGGAAATACCGTAAGATCGCACCCATACGATGTGAGACGACGAAGTATATTAAACTTAACGCCGTAATCATATACAGCAATTTTCCATTTTCGTTCGGCGGACGAGCGAAGTGGGGCAAGTGCATAGGGAGTTGTATCAACTTTATTCCACTCATAAGGTTCTCTGGTCGTCACGACTTTGGCTAAATCCCATCCTACCATTTGCTGCGATCGTTTTACTTTTTCTAACAAAACATCGTCGCTTTCACCAAGGGTGGAAATAATTCCTCGCATTGCTCCAACGGATCGAATCATTTTTGTGAGCATCCTGGTATCGATTCCTTCAATACCAATGATGCTGTGTTCTGTGAGCCAATCCTCTAACGATTGCGTCGCACGAAAATTGCTGGGATGATTGCTAAGCTCTTTCACTATAAATCCAGCCACTTGAGGTTTTGCAGACTCAAAATCCTCTGGATTTACGCCATAATTTCCAATCAGTGGATAGGTCATTGTAACAATTTGACCTGCGTACGACGGATCGGTAATAATCTCTTGATATCCCGTCATACTGGTGTTAAAGACTACTTCGCCTGTCGTTTCACCTGTTGCTCCAAAAGATTCGCCGATGAATACAGCACCGTTTTCGAGTACTAATTTTGCTTCCATATATTTAAAGATATGAAGAAATGGGTGTGGTTGCAAAACAATTTTATCTTTTTATGGAACACTTTCACCGATGTAAATGTTATTACGTTAGGTCAAGAGAACTTGATTAAAAGTAGGAGGACATCTATATTGTATCATTATGAAGGCGCAGGAATATCGTTCAAAATTTCTTTTAAGCGAGCAATCAACAACGACATGTTGTTGTACCACAAGTTTGTGTTGAGGAACTCAACATCCTTTCTGTCTACAATTTACTTTTGTGCAAAAATTTAGTTTATCGGAAAGTATCTTTAACAAATAATTATTGCAGGATCAACTATGGAAACAAATCTTCCTTATGATGATATTCGTGATGAATTTATTTCTGCGCTGAAGCGACAGCGAGAGAACCACAATCTCGGCATCGAGTTAAAGAAAGAAGCACAGAATTTTATTGATACACTCCTGAGTATTCTCTTTCCGCACTTTTGTAAAGAAAATTGTCTAACAGAGAATGAGCTAAAAGCAAATCTGACACTTCTTGAGCGCGACCTCAAGCAAATTCTCCTTCCCATTCTTCAGAATACAACAATGAAGGAAAGTGAAATTGCGCGTCAGTTTATGGCATCGCTTCCACAAATCAATGAGATGCTCTGGAAAGATGCCGAAGCAATCTATGCCGGCGATCCTGCTGCGGAAAGCGTCGACGAAGTCATTCTTGCATATCCAGGATTCATTGCAATTGCAATGTATCGCGTTGCTCACGAATTCTATAAAATGCGCATTCCCATTTTCCCTCGACTTATCACTGAATATGCTCACGAAAAAACCGGCATCGATATTCATCCGGGAGCGCAAATTGGTTGGTCGTTTGCAATCGATCACGGAACTGGCATTGTCATTGGCGAATCAACAATCATTGGAAACAACGTAAAAATTTATCAGGGTGTAACGCTTGGGGCGCTAAGCGTTGATAAAAAGCTTGCAAAATCGAAACGTCATCCAACAATTGAAGACAATGTTGTCATTTACGCACAGGCAGTCATCCTTGGCGGCGAGACCGTCGTCGGGCACCACAGCGTCATCGGTGGCAATGTGTGGCTGACGCATAGCGTGCCTCCGAACTCAGTGGTTTATCAGGAACAAGAAGCATCCGTCCACAGCAAAGAAGACCATAATGATTCGATGATATATTAGCATTTAATAATCACGATAGAAAGAAAATTGACAATGAGAGCAAACTCAGTTTTAGAAACAATTGGTCATACACCGCACATTCGACTTCAGCGCCTCTTTCCAAATACAGAAGTATGGGTAAAAGTAGAACGAACGAATCCCGGTGGAAGTTTGAAAGATCGAATTGCCCTTGCAATGATCGAAGAGGCTGAAAAACAAGGAATACTTAAGCCCGGCGGTATAATTATCGAACCAACATCTGGCAATACCGGAATCGGACTCGCAATGGTAGCGGCAGTAAAACGATATAAGATTATTCTTGTTATGCCCGATTCAATGTCCATCGAACGACGAAAGCTTTTAAAGGCATATGGCGCGCAACTTGAATTAACGCCAAGAGAGAAAGGAATGGCAGGCGCCATTCAACGCGCAGTGGAATTAGCCAAACAGACTCCAAACTCATGGATTCCGCAACAATTTGAAAATGAAACCAATACTGCCATTCATCGCGCCACAACAGCACAAGAAATTCTTCAAGATTTTCCAGATGGAATTGATATATTCATTTCTGGAGTCGGTACAGGCGGACACATTACTGGATGCGCAGAGATACTAAAAAAACATTTTCCAAAACTCAAAGTATTCGCCGTTGAGCCATCGCTTTCTCCAGTACTCAGCGGTGGAAAACCAGCGCCTCATCCGATTCAAGGAATCGGAGCTGGATTTATTCCTAAAATTCTCAACGTATCCTTATTAGATGGCATTATTCAAATTGAAAAAGAAGAAGCTTACAAATACACTCGACGAGCGGCACAGGAAGAAGGACTGTTAATCGGAATTTCCAGCGGTGCTTCCCTTGCAGCAGTAGCAAAAAAGCTCCAAGAATTTCCACTTCAAGCTCGAATTCTTACGTTTGTTTATGATACTGGAGAACGATATCTATCAGTTGAATCCCTTTTCCCTTTTTAAGAAGGGATAAATTTCCGGTACTATCGATTACCTACAGGTTGTCTATCCCTACTGATGACAATGGTCAACTATATTTTGCATTAACAATTTGTCTAGGATTTTTTTTAATTTTTTTATTACAACTTTTTAATGATGTTGCATATTCTAACAAAATAAGTCATTTTATAAGAAAATAAATGAATCAGCTGTAGCTTACATAATGGCTAAATCAAATTCTCAAGACGACACAAAAATAATTCATTTCCTCTTTAAGGACCGGGATCGAAGCGATATTTTAAAAAATCCTGAACGAAAAGCAGTTGCTTTCTTAGTGCAACGTATCCCAGGTTATATCAGTCCTAATATGCTCACTTTCATTGGATTTCTTGGGAGCATCGTAGTTACTGTAAGTTTTGCATTAGCAACATTCGTCCATCAATCATATTTACTCATCGGGATACTTGGTTTTGCTCTTAATTGGTTTGGCGACTCGTTGGACGGAAGACTTGCATACTTTCGGAACAAACCTCGAAAGTGGTATGGCTTTGTTTTGGATATTACGATTGATTGGTTAACCTCGATTCTTATTGGAATTGGTTACATCATTTACGTCGATGGATTCGGAGAATGGTTTGGATTTGCATTTGTGGTGCTTTACGGTTGGGCAATGATTACGACTTTATTGCGTTACAAAGTTACCAATCAATATTCAATTGACTCCGGGATTCTTGGACCAACAGAAGTGAGACTAATTATTTGTCTTCTTCTCTTAAGCGAGGTACTGTTTAAAAATTCGATTGTGTATTTAACTTGCATAGCCTGTTGTATCTTATTCACGGTAAATATTATTAACACATTCAAATTGCTTCGAGATGCCGATGCTGTTGACAAAGAGAACAATCGCCTTTCGAAAGAACCTCCCACAAATCTTAACTAAAAATTTGTGACTCTGTCGTAAGTGCAAAGTTATAGATTGCTTCCTACCAAAAATAATTTTTAACCGACTGAAATTAAACTTCCATCCGCCACATTTTTAATTCACAAAACACAACGGAATTAGCTGTATTTCTTTTTCTCCAAAATAACTGACCCCCAGAATGTCCTTAAGCAATAGAGAAATATTCTTCGTTCACATTCACTTCTTCGCTAAATTGTTCTGAATTTGCGACATAAGCATCTTAGCTTTTTGCATATCGCGAATATCGATTGCACCAACGAGTATGCTGCCGCATCGTTGGAGAAGCATTACGCCGATAACTGGATCTTTTACTTTTGTTGGTTTATCGAATGTAAGTAAGCTATCCTTCAAAAGCTTCGCATACTTTTTGACAGCCTCTTGCGCTTCGGCTTCCGATGAAAAATACACTGTAAACATTGTGCATTGCTGGTATGGCACAACAAAAGCAATATCGAAAAATTTGTAACCTAAAAAATCTCTATTTACATAGTACTCGCTGTGTGGTAATCGTTCTGCCTGAGGAAAGGCATCGAACTGCGCTGGCATTCTGGAATCTTGATGGAGAGCGGCAGCCACAGCATTCGCTATGGTCAGTAGAGCTTGTTGAACGTGCTGCCCTTTATCATTTGTTACAAGTTTAATATAAAATGGTCCTGACCAGAAATTCAACGCTCCTTCTTCAATGTAACCCTCTCCGCCAATTGAGAGGAACTGCGCTTCCGGCGAACGTTCCTGTGTATACACGCCAAAAGCATTTTCAGCATTTCGGTGTCGGTAGAGTTCAACTCTAATGTATTGAATCAAAGAGTCGCTATACTCTGCTATCGCAAGCTCTTCGAAGTCATAGCTCAAGAACATTTCGGCAGCGCCATCGATGATATCAAAAAGATTGTTGGGAGTATAGACTTCCTCAAGAATTGTACGTTGAAAGCCAGGGATTTCTGGAAAGTAAGCCTCTTTATCCTGAGCTTGTGCTGGAGTTAGGGGAATAGAAAGCAACAATAACGCAAAAAATTTCTTCATACTTCACCTATGCTAAAAATTCAATTGGTACATTTTCTAATCGAGCGACATCTTTTACTCTTTCACTAATTGGTAAATTCTTTACACAATGAGCGCTACAGATATCGCACGATTTACAAACTTGAAATTCTTCTTTTCCCTCATCAACGATTTCTCGCGCCTTCAGCGTGGCTCCATATCCATACGTGTACATATAGGCGCGCATCGCATCCGGTAGAATCGAGAGATGGTAACGGCACGATTGAATACATTGCTCGCATCCGTCGCACGCCATTCCTTTGCTTTGTGTGTCAGGAATCAGTGAAGCTCGTTCCTCATCTGTCAATGTAATATCATAGTTCACACTTATATTCTCTTGAAGATGTTCGAACGCCGTTAGCCCAGCGATGCATGTTGTAACAGCTGGATCTTCTAAAACCCATTTTAGGGCAGCTTTATAATTAACCGGTTTCGTCCTTTCCTTATCATAGTACCCGCCAGCCATCGTCTTCATCGCAATAATCCCGATTCCAGCTTTCGACGCCGCAGCAGTTACCTCTCTTAACCTTTTCGGATTTTGATTTTGAAAATTTATAGATGCTAAGACAACATCGTGAATACCTTCTTCCGTGACAGCTTCTAGAACTCCTTCGACATTCCTGTGCGTCGAGACTCCGATGAAGTGTGTTTTACCAGACTTCTTCGCTTCTTCGAGTGCAGCAAGCATCTCAGGATGATATGCTTCTTCTTGTGTAGAAATTCCATGCAAATAGAGAATATCGACGTAATCGGTTTTTAGTCGCTTGAGACTGATATCGAGTCGATTCAAGAATGCTTCTTTTGTTGAGGCTGGTCCAATGGTACCTTTCGTTCGGTCATGTTCCGCTGGTTTAATTTTTGTGGCAAGAATATAGGATTTGCGCGGTACCTTCGATAGCACTTCACCGATCATTTCTTCGTTTCGTCCATTTTGATATGAATGCGCTGTGTCGAAATGTGTAATGCCGGCGTCATACGCCGCGCGGAGTAGCGCCGGATTATTTGCAAGCATCACTCCGTAACTAATGACGGGAATTCTTAAACCTGTTTTTCCTAAAACTCGAGTAATCGGTTTCTTCTTTTTATCCTTTGATTGTGCAAACGATATCGGCACGCTCAATGCCGCCGCTGTGCTGAGTGTTGCTTTCAAAAATTTTCTTCTGTCAAATTCTTCCATAATTTTTCCTTTACTCATTTGTGATGTTACCATTTTGTGCGCTCCATACAATACAACGTTTCAAATGGTTGTTGGTTTCTGTTTTTATTCCTTCGGTTGGCGCAAGGAGCAACGCTTGTGAAAAATACTCCGCCGCTTCTTCGTATCGCAAATCAGTTTCTAACGTCCTGCCAAGATAATACAGGCGAAAGAATTGCAACACAGGCGATTGAAGATCGCTCGCTTTTTTGAATTCCTCTGATGCGTTGCGAAGCTCGCTATTCGCAAAATATAATTTCCCTCGTTCATAACGAGCCAATGCGCTGGGGAAGTACGTCAACCGCTGAAGTTTTTCTGAAATATCCAGATTGTATGTTAAAAGCTTGATCCATTCACTCCGCTCGTATCGAAGAGAAAGCGCTTCCAATCGGAACGCACATGCTTCATCGTATGATTTCGAGAGATGGATTGATGCAAGAAATGCGTATTCACGACGCGCTGCATCGAGCGAATCGAGTGCAAAGTACGCATCTCCTAACCAGAGCCGAATTGTAAGAAGCGCAATCGCCCATTTTGGATCATCAAGCATCGAAGAGCCGAACTTTACCGCTTCATCGAACTTGCGCAATGCACAGAGCGAACGTACTTTTAGAAGTACCGATTCTGCTGTTGGGTAATACCCCATTGATTTATCAGCCGTTGCAAGAGCACGTTCGTAATCCTGTTGTTCAAAGTATATCTGACCTTTTCTGTTTAAAGATGCAATAAATCGTACACACTCTTTCGTATAAGGCGATTGTCGTCGACTAAAGTATAGCGCTTTAAGAGAATCACCTCGAGAAATTTTCAACTGCGGAAGTTGCTTTCGCCATTGCTTTGTTAATTCGGTTAATGACAGATGATAGCTTCGTTCAAAATCGTTCGTACGAAATACAGATTTCATCTTATCAATACCAAACGTATCGACAAGGTATTTACAGAATGAACCCGAAAGCAAATATCCTGTGGATGGCGCCTGACTTAAAAATCCAGTAGTCGAAAAAAGTTTCGCGATATCAATATCCTGCACAGCAAGGAGCAATGCAGCTGCTCTATCGGTTGGCTCATCGAACCACTCATCATCTCCGAGTGCAACCGCAAGCCCTTCCGAGAGACCAAAACTTCTTCCAAGGCGAATTGGCGACCATCCAAATTCACCAGCAAACACATGAACCATTTCGTGCTTCAAGGCGTCTTCTATAACTCCGGCGTTTATGTGTATTTGATAGAGCCACGGTTTTGTAAAATTTGTTGAGCCTGCGCCAACCAAATGCGCCTTTTGATCTGAGTTTGCATAGAGAAATAACGTTATTCTTTTTTGCGGAATAACTTTAAGTTTATCCGCCAATTCGTTATAGTAAAATTCCTGAAGCTTTCCAATCTGTTCGACAGTAGGTCGGCGAATTTTGCCTAACGGATAAACAATATCACAATGCTCTGTAGAATAGAATCCTCCAAGTTTTGTTCGAAGATATTTTTCCGATGTAAAAAATCCAATTCGATTCCCAGACACGATCATCATAAGCACGAATGGACCGAGCAGAGACATTGCAATAATTTCTGGAAGAGTTCGTCGTTGGTGAGCCTGTGAATTATCACGATTCTTCAAAAGGGTTTTTGTATTCCAGAGCCACAACGAAAATGCGAAAAGAAAAATTCCAGCTCCAAACGTAACGAGCCGATACGGAAGTAAACGTGAAACAACCGGAAGGGATTCGTCGTACGTGAATCCCGGGAAAAATCCAATAATTGGAGAAAATAAATATAACTGGGGCGATAGAAGAAGTCTCAAGAATGGGAGCAACAATATAAGGAGATAGAAAACAATGTAAAGAGTCTTCTGAAACTTCGGAACAAGCGCCCAAATAAAAAAGGAGAGCGCACTGCAAAGTACAATGGTTGGAATAAGAATAATGAGATAGAAATAGATGCCACTAAGTATGGAACAATTCCTTACAATGAATGTATTGCCAAGTCCGAGAAGTAATGGAACAAACGCAAGGAGAAGTGAACCGCCGAAATTTTTTAAATACACCACCCGTAATTGAGAAGGCGTTTGAAAATTTCCGCCAAGAGAGTGAATATAAAGAAGAAGGAGAAATCCGCTGATGAATCCAACAAGCGGTGCAATTGCAGCGGAGAACTCAAGTCCAACAACATTGAACAATGGAAATTGCAGAACAGCGACAGAAAAAATAACCAGCACAATTAAGGCAATGTAGTATGATTTGAGTACGCGAGGAGAAGCCATAGAATTGCGCTTTCTTAAAATTCTTCACCAGCTTCTCGACGAATATCTGCGCCTAATTGTTGAAGTTTCATTTCTACAGCTTCATAGCCGCGATCGATATGGTAGACGCGAAGCACTTCCGTCGTTCCTTCGGCAACAAAACCTGCAAGAATTAGCGATGCGCTTGCGCGGAGATCGGTGGACATAACTTTTGCGCCGGTAAGTTTTGGAACGCCGACAACCGTGGCGACGTTTTCTTTCATAGTAATGTCTGCGCCGAGTCGTATGAGTTCTGGCACGTGCATAAATCGGTCAAAGTAAATTGTATCTGTTACAACGCTTGTGCCGGTGGAAAGAGCCATTAGAGCAATCCACTGCGCTTGCATGTCTGTCGGAAATCCCGGATAGATTGCAGTCGTAACATTGACAGGACGAATTTCTTCCGGAGGAACAATTTCAACCCAATCATTTCCAACAGTAATCCCTGCGCCGACATCTTCGAGCTTTACCAGCAATGCGCCAATGTGTTTAGGATTGCAGCGCTCGATTCGAACTTTTCCTCCTTTTTTTCCAGCTAAAGCTCCAGCAATCAAAAAAGTGCCGGCTTCAATGCGATCCGGAATTGTAGTAATATCGGCAGGATGAAGTTCATCAACGCCTTCGATTTCTAAACGACCGGTGCCAATTCCATTGATTTTCGCGCCCATTGAGTTAAGAAACTCCGCTAGCTGTACAATCTCTGGCTCTTGGGCGGCATTCTCAATCAATGTTGTGCCTTTTGCAAGCGCTGCTGCCATAAGTACATTTCCCGTTGCCCCAACGCTTGAAATATCAAAGAGAATACGCGCACCGTGAAGCCGTTGCGCTGATGCAAAAATGTATCCTGATTCGAGTTCAACAGTTGCGCCTAATTTTCGTATCCCTTCGATATGAAGATTGACTGGACGAGGTCCCCACGCACATCCGCCGGGTAACGAAACTTTTGCTTTGCCAAATCTCCCAACTAATGGACCAAGCACATAGATGGAGGCGCGCATTTTTTTAACGAGCTCATAAGGCGCTTCGAAATTATCGATGTGTTTTGTATCGATTGTCAGCGTATGGTCAACGAACGAAACATTCACGCCCATACTTTCCAGCAATTGACCCATCGTTGTAATATCACGGAGATGAGGCGTGTTGTGGAGATTGAATTGTCCAGAAGCAAGAAGCGTAGCTGGCATCAAAGCAAGAGAAGCATTTTTTGCGCCGCTAATTTCTACTTTCCCTTCCAGCGGCTTACAGCCTTGAATTACAAACTTATCCACGGAATATTCCTTTCAACTTGTGTTTGCCAAAAATATAGCTGAAGAATGAATGAAAAACAAAGATGTGTAATATTCTACTCACGGGTAAACCCGTGGGTTGCAAGCTGGTTGTAATCGGCGGCTTCGATACGTGCTATCGCTCACCTCGCCTCAGTTGATGAGTACCAAAGAGTGTATCGAACTTACTACATTTAAGGATATATCTTCCTTTTACTTCCACTCACACAATGAATCTACATACTCCGCTGAACCATCTCTCAACCAACCATCAAGTTGAGCTGGCTCTTTCAGTTGTTGCCCACGGAAGCGAGGCACAACAACATACGAGCATTTCAATTCCGGCAATGCTGTCATATCGCCCCAGAGTTTTTCATACTGAAGCGTTGGATACACATCTTCCTGACCTTTTCCCCAACGCTTCTTCACATTTTTCAAAGTGATGTACGTTGGCATCCTCGACGCAATTGTACGAACTGCCTCGGTTACTTTTTGCTCATCCTTCAATGAATCTCTGGTAAGTCCAAAGACACTGAATATTTGATCAATATCAATCCAGTATGTCGCTGAATTGTAGTATGACAAATTAAATTCATCTTCTTCATGCGGCAATGCAATGCCTTCAACCAAACGAATTCTGCCGTCAATTTTTGCTAATCCACCGCCGCGATCGTCTATTCTCCGTTGAATGACTTCTGCAGTCATTGCGGCTTTTGATTCAATCTGCCATCCAAGGAGAGCAGGATCAAGGTTTGCTCCCAATGTATCAATGTTGTGAATAAGAAGATATCGTACTGATGGATAATCCGACAACAACTTTGCCAGAACGCCATTACGGAAAAGATTTGGTATTTCATACCAATGTCCAACAGGATGCAGACATTGGAATGGTAGATTATCTGTATAATCACTCGCCTCACCGGTTTTCTGAGCCCACTCCATCAGTGAAGCATGGAGACTCTCTAAAACTTTTTGAGCTTGTTCATCCAACAATTGCTGTGGCATTTCCTGCCATGCAAATGTGAGGTCTCGAATTGTCGGCACCAGACGCAAACCAACATTTCTTCCGGGTGAAAGAAATACCTCGCCTTCGTACCTATAATTTCCCTCTGCTTGTAAAACATCTTGAATTGCTGTATGAGTTAGGTAACTTGTAGAAATGATATGCGGTATTTTGACTCCGAATGTTCTGTTCGTTCTTCGACTTTTTGCTAAGTGAGTCTCGAGGAATGTTCTATAAACTCCGCTAAACTTTGCAAAAGGATTCAAAGCCTTCACCGTTCCCGCGCCTTTTGTCCATCTGGTTCCTGCTCCTGCTGCAAGCGTAAGCGCCGCAACAGCTCCAGAGGCAATTGCATCAGAGCCAATCGATTCATACTGTGGGAACGACTTCTCTGTAAAATCAAAAACCTCATCTTTCTTTACATCCGTAATGAACGTATTGACTGGAAGGCGATTTTGCGAAAGCCCAATTCTGCCATTTCTTAAATCAGTCTTAATTTGTTCATGTTGAATTCGGTCGAATCCTAATTGCTGTAACAATTCATCCAAACTACGATCTTGAGCGCTCTGCACACTACTTACAGGAAGAATGCGATCGATAATTTGTTGAAACATTCCTTCGTAGGATGGATTTGTTTTGCAAATGAATGTAAAATGCTCAAGCTCGTTTCGTTGTTCCTGCGTAATCGTATGTGGATCCTGGCGAATGATCGAGGGAATCATAAGCGCATAGTACTGCTTCGGCATCAGCGCATCTGCATTTGTTAGAATTTCACTCCATGTTCCTTTTTCATTAATCGAAAAATCGTAAACGACTGGTTCTATGGCAAATGGAATTCCTTTTTCGAATCGCTTCTTCTGTTCCTTCATAATTTCTTCGAGCCGAATTTGAGCCTCAGATTTTTGTGAAGGATCGAAAAGGAATCCCATTCCACCGCCCGACATTCCACCCAACATCCAGAATCCCCAGAACTTATTTCCAAACTCTGCTTTCACTCTTTCAATAATCGCTTCGGTATATATGTTCGATGCCCATGGAATAATCGTTTGGATTGGACCAAAAAAGTTTTCATGCGTCAGTTTTCCAAGCTGAGAGATATTTCCTTTCTTCAATTCCCCAAGGATTTCATCGAAGAGCTCGAGCGCTTTCAACCGTCCTTTCCATTCCCGCTCAAGTCGAAGCAAATATCGTTCAGTTACCATTTCGAGAATTGGACCGACATCCTGTGCCATTCCTCCATGGACGAGGATTAAACTGTTCTGAAGTTTCATCCGCGTTTTTTCGGAAACCTCATTGTAATCTAAAATGGTATGACGTGGAAGTAAACAGCCCCGACTTACTCCAAATTCAATATCGCCTTCCTGACTTTTTACTCCTTCGATGAGTTTAATTCCAGGCCAGACACCACCCGAATCCTGCCATCCACCGCCAGAGCCGCCGAGCCATTCGCCAAGAATTGCTCTTGCTGCAACGGTACGCCGTTCGATTTCCGATAACGAGCCTGTCAGCGAGCCAATTTGTCCTGTTGCACGCATACAAACTGTAATAATAGAAGCAAGTAATGTTGTTGACACAGCTAACCGAGAACCTTTTGGGATTCCATTGACCTGACTTACTATTTCAATTCCGAGTCCTGGTCCGACTAATTGCTCCAACAAATCGGCAATTGGCTGATTCGTGCCTTCCATACTGGATGGAACAATTCCGGAAGCAATGACAGCAGCTTTTAATAAACCAAGATAATCCGCAGCAAAATCGAACAATTGACGGAACGTCGTTATTTCCGAAACTGCGCCAAGATCAGTACTCACTAAACGGATTATCGGTTCTTCAATTACCCGAAAGAATACTTCTACGGGAGGTTGAGGAGTATGAGTGCGCTCTCCTCCTCGTACAGAAAGATCAATTGAAATGTTGAGGACGCGGGCTCCTTCGGGAAAATCCATTCCAAGGAAGAAAATATCGCTCCATCCGCTATGGGATAAATCCATCCGCACAGGAGTTTGTTCGTGAAGAATTGGATACAGTTTATTCTTCTTCTGCGTCAAGACTTGCTTTATTCGTAAGGGATGATCGGATGGATGTCCGATACGAAACATCCACTGATTTCCTCGAACTGAACGCACACTTACCTTTACCTGATTTGCAAGAGTTTGAAACCCTAGATTCCTATATGCTTCTGCGAGTGCGCTCGAGAGTCCATCGCTTGGTCCATTTCTCTTTTGTGCAGAAAGAAATTTTTGAATTGCTTCTTCAAATCGACGATAGAGAATATCCTCATACGCATCGAACGGAATTGTACCACCTTTTGGAAATCCTTTCTTCATCGGCAAATAAAATCGATGAATCGCATAGAGAAAGAAAAGCGCTCGAACTTGTTCGTAGAGATTATTACTCGTCATCCGAAACTCTTCGAGACTTTTACATTCGTTTAATAATTCATCAATTGTTGCAGAGCTACAAAAAGTTTCTAAGGATTGATTCCGAATTTCAGGATTATCTGATACAATATACTCAATCAATTTGCTCATTGAGTATTCCTTTCACCCGAGCGTTGATCTCGAAGAAGGAGTATTTCCATAATCATCGAAATAACCTGATCCCGTTCTTTGCCACTAAGGGAAAACGCAAGTTGTGCATTGAGAAGTCCATATTTAACGCCAATATTGTAGCGATGATCGTTCATTTCGAGAGCAAGGTACTTTTCTCTCTTCGTTAATTCCTGAAGCGCTGTTGATAAAGTACCCTGTTCTTTATTCTTATCATCATTGTTGTTCATTTCGTCTTCGAGAATTTCCATCACCATTGGCGTCAGGACATGGATACCAAAGAAACATAAGTAAAAACCTGCTCGTAACCCTGGTACAATCAAAGATTGCTCGGCTTCAGTTGGCGTTGGTTTTTCAATCACTCGATCCACAATGTAAAGATCATTCTTTCCTTGAACTCGTTTTCCACTGACAGCTCCATAGTTTGAGAGAAACACTTCGCGCGTAGCCTGAACTGCCGATACGGTGCAAGATTCAGCTTCAGCCATTTCAACTACTCTCTGCGCGCATCCTTTTTGAGCGGAGCTTAAAAACAAATGATCGCCAATTAAATGAAGAAATGGTTCTCCTCGTACAAAATCTTTTGCACACAAAATTGCATGTCCATATCCTTTCGGTTCTTCCTGCTCAACAAATGTCAGATATCGGGCATGTTCTCCGGCAACAGAATAGAACGCACTTTTATCATCCGGATGAACAACAATGCAAATATCTTTTACACCAGCTCGAACAACTTCATCGAGAATAATTGTGAGCACCGATTTCTGTTGTCCATCTCTGTCAATGAGCGTTTGAAGCGGCAGGTTCCTCTGTCCCTTCCCTGCAGCTGTTATTACAGCTTTTGTAATTTTCATACTGAACCCTTTGTGATATTGTAAATTCAAAAGAGAAAAATCAATTCCAAGCCCAAAACAAATGACTTCTACTTTTATAATTTGTAAAAGATTATCCTCTTGTGCAAAGATTATTCTTCTTCAATATATACAATAATGATAGCAGTAATGAAGATGAAGAGAAATAATAAAGTAGGAGAAAGGAAGTGTGATCAAAATGGTTGCTTCAATACAAGCTATCGCTCACCTCAGCCACCGTCAGAAATTGGTCGCTGAGGTGTTGTAAGGCATATCGAAGCAACCATCTATGTCTTTAATTCATAATTCGAGTTTATTTAAGAAGAAGCAATTTCTTCACCTGAAGCTGCGAACCAGCTTGCAAATACGCAAAATAGATGCCACTCGGTAGAGATGAGCCATCGAAAACTACTCGATGTTCACCTGGCTCTTCCTCTCTATTTACCAGCGCCGATAATTCCTCCCCAAGAATATTATAAATCTTTAATGATACATGAAGGCGGGAACGTACCGAATAAACAATCGTTGTCGTTGGATTGAATGGGTTTGGAAAATTTTGTTCCAGGTACACAGAACCAGGAGTAGAAACGCTTGCATTTTCAACCTTATCAATGAGTCCATATTCAAAACATCCAAGATCAGGCGCACTGCCAGCATACGGTATTCCAACATCTACCCCAGCATCTATGAATTGACTTGTTGACGCAAGATGCATAAAAGGAACGTCGGGTAAACTTCCATCCGGATTACGCGGTCCTCGCACGCCAGCAGTATCAACAGAAACAAAATCATTTGCAGTTGCTCCGGTAAACGGCGATAGCCAGCTATTCTTCTCCTGAATTGTAGAACTCCAGATTTTACCATAGCTACCAAGCACAATACAATTTTTGATTGTTAATGTTTGGTCAGTCGTTAAAGGACCAGGAACCCCAAAGTTATAACCACCATTACGATACGCAGTACAATTAAAGAGCGTCATCGAACCACGGTTGTTATTCTCATCAAATCCTTTTGCAAGATTATCAAATGCAAGACATTTCCGAAGAGTCATGATATGCCGTAAATTATCTGCATTTGAGTTATCGCCTCCTCCCATTTTAAATCCGTTGCCATTCCCTTTACCTGCAGAACCATCTTTCAAATATCCATTCCGAAAGCTCCAGCAATTTTCAATCGTTGTTACCACACTGTCTGCGGGACGAAGATATCCATCCCATCCATCATCAGAGTTCTGCCATGCGCGACATCCATAGAAATAATTTCCCGTCCCGACATCTAACTTTGGCGCAAATCCGTCAGCATCTCCATCGGTCGCATCTCGATTATAATATGAATCACAATTGATGATTCTATTGTAAGCTCCACCGCTTGCAATCTGAAGACCCGTATTTCGATTTTCATAGAACGAACAAAATTCTACAATGTTATAATTCCCGGTAATGCGCATACCATTACCTGAAGAACCATAAATATCTATCCCTTTGATATACCAATAAGAACCTGAGAGCTGAATACCATAGCCAGATATTTGAGATGAAAAATTCAATAGGGGCCGTTCCGTGTCTTTTGGATAGCCCACAATAATCATTCGAGAATCGGCTGTACCGCTCTTCGATAATGATACAGTCGAAGTTAGAGCATAATTACCTCCTCGAACGAAAATTGTATCGCCAGGTATTGCAACGCTCACAGCTTTTGAAATTGTAGAAAATGGCGAATCGAATGTGCCGGCGTTGGCATCATTTCCATTCGTTGCCACAAAAATACCAAGGATATAATCCGCTGAGACTGCTGTACCAGAAACATTCAGAGTAAGAGAAGCAGCGCCTCCACCTGAAATCGAAATCGTGCCACTGTAATCTCCTTCTGATGCTGGTGAAAATCGTGCATAGATAGTTGTTGCCGATAGAACTCCTCCTGTGTACGGTACATTGATTGAAGAACTAAAGTCATTATTTGAATTTGATGAGACTAAAAATCCTTCAGGTGCAGAGATTGTAATCGTTCCATCTTGAGGATGAAGATCTGTTCCGCTTACAGTAAAGTTCTTCTGGCGAAATGCGTTGACGTTGATAGTACCAAAAGATAATGAATTTGGTGAAACGACAAGAGAACCTGTACCAACCGCGGCAACCGATCCTGCAATTGTAACATTCTGCAATCCAACCGATTTTGTCGAACACACAGCCGTTGCCCATGGATAAATTAGCAAATAAAATGAATTACCATTTGGAATTAGAACGTTAGGAGAATACGAATACAAAGTACCATCGGTATTCGCTAATGTTATTGCCGATTGCAATAGTGTTCGAGATGAAAAATTGTTACTTGAATCTGTTGCATAATATATGCTTGCCTTAATATAACTTGATGATCCCGACCAGCCTATTCTGAACGAGACTGTAGAAATAGTAAGCGAGTATCCTTCGTTGGGCGCAACTCGAAATGCAAGATATCGAGTTAGATTTTCACCAGTTTCGGCAACCCAATTACCGCCAGCATCTGGCCCATTTTTTTGGTAGGCGCCGTACGTTGATGAAGTAGAATAACTCCGGACAACCATATTACTCCTAAAAACTGAATCAGCAACAATAGGACCATCGACGGTTGGATTATTACTCGATGAAAGCGGCCATGTAGCTGTTACACTTTGCGCCGCTGAATGCGTTGTAAATATGCCACTAAGAAATGCCAATGTAAATATAAATCGTTTCATGATTGTCTTTCTTTATTTTAATAAGATCATCGTTTTGGAAATTTTTCTTTCTTCTATTTGTAGCTCATATACATAGAATCCAGACGGCAAGGTTTTACCATCAAAAGTAGCTGTATTCTTGCCAGCTGGACGCATTCCTTCTACCAATGTTCTCACCTGCTGTCCAAGAACGTTGTAGACTTTAAGTGCAACAAATGCCGAATGCGGTAACTCAAATTCAATTGTTGTTGTAGGATTGAATGGGTTTGGAAAATTTTGTGCAAGATTAACTTTTTCCGGATATCCGCTCTGAGTTAAATTCCCAACGCTCGTTAATGTGCTTTCTCCAACAAGACCATTGAGATATTCTTCCAGCATGGTATATCCTGCAGAAGAAATTGTATTGCGATCTGTTGAATCATTTGGATTGAGTCCATGAGCTCGTTCCCATTCATCTGGCATTCCGTCTTTGTCGCTATCTGTTGGCGCAGGGGCGCTTGCCAGTAAAGGCCAGCCGCCTTCAGGTTGGCTATCCAGTGAATCAATAGAATGTCCCGTTCGATTGAGTACATCGCTGATAATTCTTCGATCTATTGTATCTCGTTTTGGAAAACTTGCTCCAGCGCTTGCAAGCACATCATCGAACGCTTGTTGCGGTGAGGTAGTAGTGACGGGTTCCATCGGAATAAGCGCTGAACGAGCTTTATAGGCGTTCTTTCGTTCTGTTGTAAATTTACTCCCCCATTGTACTAAACTCCATTGATCAGCAGGAATATTCCCGTTGTACATATTGTCTGCAAAATAGGCATAGGCTCTGTAAGCATCCTCTTTGAATGCTATTCCTGAAACGCTCGATTCGGTACCGGGTATATAAACATTACCGATAAAATTATAATGGCTTATCGAAGCTGTGTCGGCATTGTATCCCGGGGAAGTACCTTTCCAATTATAAACAACATTATTTCTGAAATCGAAATACAATCCTATCGTATCCGTTGGATAATTGGTGTAATTCCCGGGACGTGGAAGACGATTATTGTTATGTGCATAGAGATTATGATGATAAGTTTTCTGATCGCCATAATCGCCTCTTACCAGCGAACCATAACTATGACTCTCAAAAGTCAAGGCTTCACTAATCAGACACCATTGCACTGTAACTTTATCAGATTTTTCCTGGCAAGAAATTCCTTCATCACGCGCATAGGATGCTGTTACATGATCAACAATGATGTTAGAGCCACTTTCTATATCAACGGCATCACCTGAAGAATTGGCAGCGCCAGCGTCAACTCGAACACGAATGTACCGAATTACCACGTTCGAGGCGCTAATTTGGATCCGACCTTTAAGACAAATACCATCGCCGGGTGCTGTTTGACCCGCAATGGTTGTATTCGATTTTGGTTTTAAGATAACGCTACCGAGTGAAATTGTACCGGATACTTGAAATACAATTGTACGATTTCCTTGACTCACGGCATCGACGATCGAACCAGCCCCACTGTTATTCAAATTGGTTACGATATACACGTTCCCACCGCGTCCGCCCGTTGCAAACCTTCCGCTTCCCTCCGCAGAAGGAAATGCGACTTGTTGAGAGTAAAGATGTACAAAAAGGAACATTATAAGACAGCTTATCTTAAGGAATAATTTCTCCATCGCTTGCTCGCTTTCCTGACTGAACTTAAAATATACAATGAGTTACTATGAAGCTATTGGCTACATCACCGAATGGTAAAATGCCACAGCGTTCCCGGAATTGTATCGGTTGGCGTAATTTCATCAACTCGCCAATAGTACGTTGTATGAGGCTCGAGTTTCTCAGTATTAAAAACTGGAACATCTTGCTCGTCAATAAAATTAAGCGCCGGTGGTTTGATGGAATATTTGGGAGCTTTACCTAAATATATCCGAAACGATTTTGCATTCCTCGATGGAAGCCAGCGAAGTTGTACCTGAGATTGCGAAAGATATACTCCATTACGAGGCGAGGGCATAGAAACAAAGGGAAGCGCCCGAGGCAATGAATTTTCTGGATCCCATTGACCATCGAAAGTCCATTTTGCTGTTACGTCTTCTGGTTTTGGTGAACCTTCGGCAGCGCTAAGATTATCAGCAAACCAATCAAAATCTCCGCCAATTCTATGGCAATTGTAATAATAATGACGTGCGCCCCATTTCCATGGTCCGCTGGTCGTTGTCGGTGGATAGTAAATTGGAATGTCTGCCATTGTATTTGAAAAAATACAATCGAGCAAATAAATTTGCCCATCACGATGATTTCTGCCGAGAGGAAAGTTTGGCACTCCATCAAAGTATGAGTACCGTATCACAAACTTCTGCTTCTTGTTCGCACTTCCATCGTGCCAAATTGATGCGCTCAAGTTATGACCGTAAAACCGAGAATCGGTTATGTAGCACCATCCGCGTGGACAGACATAATCGACCCATCCTTCAAAATAACAATTCGCATGATAATACATTCCATCTTTTCTATTCCAGAGGCTCACTGTATCTGCTCCATCCGCAATGACGTTACAATTGAGAAGAATGATTCGTGTACCATTTCCGTAAATTGCAAACTGATGATCGTGGATGCCGTGCAGCGCGCCATAATTATTGTAGATGGTTAAATTTGCAAATGTAAGATCGTGGACAGAAGAATCAATATTCACTACAGCGCAGCCAAAATCATCATTTCCATGTTCTTTGCTCCATTCGCTTCGAAGCTGAGCAAATACTATCCGGGTACTATCTCTATCTTCTCCAACAATGGCAATATTGCTCTTCTTTATCAGAAGCTTTTCGTTATATGTACCATTCTTTACAAGAATAACAATTAGATTCTCATGCTGTTGAGGCGCTGCATCTAACGCTTGTTGAATCGAAGTATACTGACCGCTTCCATCTTTTGCTACAATGATATCCGCACGTTCATAGCCCATTGCACAATTCATTAGCAATAAGCACATGAAAACCAACTTCCATAATGGTTTCATAACATTCTATAACCTTTCTCCACCCTAAACTTTAATACTATCGCACTAAACCATGGCGCTTCATAAATTTTATTATTTGATAATGATCGCTTCGTTCGTTGCTCCATTTGTAACTTCGAAAGCCTTCTTTGCGTTTTTTGCATCTTGTTGTGAAATACGAATATCTCTGGTTCCGGTTCCCTCTGCTCGGACATAAAGACTCGTTCCTTCCGGGAATGAAATCTTTTGAGCGTCAACTCCTTGTACATTTCGCACCGTCAGAACAGGAGATTGTTTAAATCGAAGATCAATATTCGTGAATTGAATATTCTGTGCATCTTGCAAAATAATTGCACGATCGGCTATGAGTGTAGCATTCGTTAGAGCGATGTGGTTCACTGGACGATCGACAAGTCCCTCCATTCGTACTCCGATTGATGCTCCATCGCAACGAATATTATTCATCGTAATGTTACGGAACTCTGGCACTCTGGACTTATCGCTAACATCCACCGTAGTATCGCCGCCGTACGACATATCAAACAGTATTGCTTCTTTCGAAATATCTTTCATCCATACTCCATCAATGACAATGTTTTCAACAAGTCCGCCTCGACCTCGCGCCGACTTGAAGCGTAATCCAACATCAGTCCAGATGCACGTAAGATTTCGAACATTGATGTTCCTTGCATTTCCATACGACTCGCTCCCTATGACAAATCCTCCGTGAGCATGGTACACGATGCAGTCTGCGATAATAATATTTTCACAGGCAGGTAAGTCTTTTGTTTTACGATTTGGCACACCAGGCTTTACACAAATTCCATCATCTCCTGCGTTTACTACGTTATTGTACACAAGTACATTTCTGCACGATGATAAATCGATTCCATCGCCATTCTGCGCCCACCATTCATTATTGAGCGACATATTCCGAATAATAACATCCGAACATTGTGTAGGGTGGACTGTAAACTTTGGTGAATTAACAAACACCGGTCCATCGATAAGAATTGTTGAACAGTCATAGAACACAAGCAAGTCTGGTCTTACGTATTCTTTCGTAGCAACATAATCAGCTGAATCTAATTTTTTCTTTTGAGCTCGAAGATTCTCAAGATACTTAGGAGCATCGAGTGCAGCTTGCGATGGCATCCATAATGTTCCATCTTTACTTACTGCTCCTCCTGACTCCACAAGTTTTTTCCACTGATTGGGTGGCAGTTTCTCTTTTTTCACAGGATGCCAGTATTGTCCATTTCCATTGAACACGCCTTTTCCTGTAATTGCAATATTATTCAATTGTTCACCGTAGATTAAGGACATTCGAGAGTACGATGAGCTTCCTGCTCTTCGAATAAAAGGCGTATCATCGATGTTCGGTGAGAATACCACAACAGCGCCTTGTTCCAGATGCAGATCGACATTGCTCTTCATCAATATTGGACCTGTCAGCCACAATCCCGGAGGAATGATGACTCTTCCACCGCCTTTTTTGGCAATGGCTTCGATAGCATTATTGATAGCCGCAGTGTTCATCGCAATTCCATCGCCGACTGCGCCATAATCTGTAATTGACACTGTTACATTTGGAATTTGTGGTAACGGCGCTTTTGGCATATCAAAATTTAATTTTTCATAATAACGATCAGGAACTTGCTCATACGGAATAAATCCCTGAGCATTGCAAAATAAAAATGGCGCTACTATTGCAATAAGTAGAGCTTTATTGAGTCTCTTCATTTTATTTCCTTTCACCAATAATGACAGATTACACACGCACTAACAAATCAAAATCGATAATATGCTCAATGCTTAAAAATGCAATTCGCCGCTTAATATATTTTTGGCGCTTCGCTTAACAACCATCGAAACATGGCAACCCCAGCATCCCAGTTTTCATATCCCTCCGGCAATCGCCGATTGTCGAAATATTCATTATAGAGCCATGGATCGCCAACGGCAACAACACATCCTTTTCCATATCGAGCGGTTGCCATCACTATAATACCATTTGCGGTCAATAATGGTTTTGCCGGCGGTTGTGTTTTCAACGATGAAACTTCTTTGATAAAAATATGATCGACACCCTTGAACGCAGGATGTTTCGGAAATTTTGTTATCCTTCCCATATCATAATTATCGTTCTTCACCATAAAGTTATTATCTTCGTTGAAATGAATTCCGAACTCAGTTGCAAGTTTATTAAGATGCTCGAATTCACAATTCCCATTATCATTCGCTAACAAAACAAGCCTACCGCCTTGTTCCACCCATCGTTTAATAACTGCAATATCAGCGTCAGAAATTATATGTGGTTCTTTCGTCTCCTTCGGCGTATCTGGATCAACAATGATGTAAACACTAAAATGCCTTAGCACAGAATCAGTTGGAGGAGATTGTAGCGTGTCGAGATCTGCGCCCAGCCAATCGATAACACGACCCAACTGGGAGAATCCACTATTCGTGGTGTCTTCCCAGATATAGTGATATCGCTCAAGTGAATCTTTTCCTTTTACTGGTCTCCATTCATTATTGAAGTAATAGTCTAAGCCAACTACTTTTCCAGCGCCAACAAACGGTGAAGCTGGAAGCTCGACGAGCTCCTTTGCTAATGGCAATTTAAGTTCTTTGATCCCATCTACTACAATTTGCGCCATTTGGAAAGCGCCAGTTCTTGTAAAATGCGTATGATCTTTCTTTTTATTCCAATTCCTGAATTGACCATCCTGAACGCCTGCAAGATATAACGGCCGAGATTTTACTTCGCCTAATCCTCCAACGAGTTCCTTTGATTTTTCAAATACATCGATCAGAGGCGCGTTTTCTTCAGTGGCAACTTCTTTCATTGCAGCAGGATAATCATAATGCGTTGCTATAAATTCTCCTTTTTCATTAAAATCATGTCGTATAACCGGCGTCAGCAAAATAGGAATGGCTTGTTTTTCACGAGACTCTCGAATAAACTTTCTCAGGTTTTCTTTGTAATCTGGTCTCGCTGGCGCATACCGATTTGGGTCTTCCTTCTTTGCATCGTTATGCCCAAATTGAATAAAGACATAATCGCCAGGCTGCAACTGGTCGTAGATTACCTGCCATCTGCCTTCATCAATAAAACTTTTTGTACTCCTGCCATTGCGTGCATGGTTGTACACGATAACGTTCTTAGAAAAAAACATCGGGAATATCTGTCCCCATCCATGCTCTGGATTATCAACTAATGGTTTGTCAGCCATCGTTGAATCGCCGATAAGGAATATACGGATATGATTTTTTTGTGGAGCTTGAGCGACAAACGCACAAAGGAGTGAAATAAGCAGCACGCTGAGGATAATTGATTTTATATTCGGTATTCTATTCATAATTTCCTCCAATCTACATTAGTTCTAATTACACAAAACGCACCTCAAAGGGTGCGTTTTGAATGGAAATATAAATTGAATTTGAGGTTAGAAGGTTCCACGGAAACCTACTGTCAATGGAATATAGTAAAGCGTTCCGCCATCTGTGTTGGCGACATCAACGCCAACCTGAATAAACATTGCAGAGTTTTCACCGCCAATAATATCAACGCCAACCGCTGCCGTTCCGCAGGCCACATTGCTATTTTTAAATGATGCAACATAGTTTGAGTTGGCATCTATAAGCACATAAATTTTATCGCTTGCGAGATTCATAATACCAGCGCTGGCGGTAACATAAGGATATACTTTTTCTATTGGTTCATAC
>Ga0208825_1000359_pt1 | contig 45595 bp, 40 predicted proteins | sample AD_UKC113_MetaG_FD_184450 | JGI IMG/M metagenome (GOLD analysis project Ga0208825, IMG submission 184450) | Active sludge microbial communities of municipal wastewater-treating anaerobic digesters from Hong Kong - AD_UKC113_MetaG (SPAdes)... | ecosystem: Engineered > Bioreactor > Anaerobic >... | reverse complement strand
CCAGTCCCGTTAAACAGGCCATACCCAGGGCTAAAGTAATCTTATTAATCAGAGCCAGACTATGCCGCCATTTGAAAAACAAATATCTCGCTTTGTGAAACTTATCAATCGCGGCTATCTCCATCATTCTTTCCTCCTGCTAATAATTTAACATCATTCCATTAAGTTATTTAAGGGACAGGCAAAAAGCAATGAAGCAGCTTTACTCCTTTTCTCCTTGACCTGATAGGTCTCCAGACAATCTGCTTTCTGCTACCAACTAGTGCCTGTCAAATTTCCATCCTATCTTAAGTCCTGCCTGCCAGGACTCAAAAAATAATGGCCTTATTATACCTGAATTTCCCTTGATTTAAAGGCAGCCGGCAGATCAAAAGGAAATTTTTAGAGCTGCTCCAGATTTTTTCTTAACCTGGCAAAAAATTTTTCCGCTTCTTCATAATCCCTGGCCTTAATGATATGTTTAAGAAACTCGAGCCGCGAGCAGATTTTTTCGAGTTGCGGGATTGAGTGCGGATTAAACAGTACTTCTGCCAGCAGAAAATCATCTTCCTCCAGGACTTTCCTGGCGATTTCTTTATGACGCTTGAAAGTTGTTCCCGGGACAATTTTCGAAGTCAGACAGGCAGCAAAGGTTATGGATGAAGCAAAGGGAAGAGTCAGGGAATAAGACATCAGCTCATCATGTTCACTAAAGGAATATTCAAAAACATTCAGGCGGCATTTCTCAAAGAACTTTAGCAAATGCTTTTTAGCTTCTTCATCCGACTCAGAGATGATGATGAGATTTTCATTTTCTATTTGATTCAGGACAGCAAATCTGGGACCAAACATCGGATGACAGGACGCAAAGCGGAAAGGACATTGCCGATAATATTCAGGCAGCTCACCCTTAATCGAGGTGATATCAGCAATAAAACAATCTCTGTCGAGAAAAGGTGCGGCTGCCTCAAAAGCTTCAATGGTATTGCGGAGGCTTACCGCATTGAATAGAAACTCCGGGCGGAAATGAGCAAGTTCCTGAAAACTGGCCAGAGCCCGGGCATTTTTTATGTTCTGGAGCTTGCTACTGTCGCGGTCATAAACAGCCACCTGATGCGAATCGGCCAGTTCATGCACCAGCCAGGAACCCATACTACCTGCGCCGATAACTGCTATTCTCATCTTTTCTCCTCCTGATAACAGCCGAGAAACTTATAGAAAGTTGCCTTCTGCTCAACCTCACCCAGAGCTTCTTTGACCCTGTCTTCGGAATCTGAGCCCTGAAAATCGGCCAGAAAGAGGTAATGGCCCGGATGGAATTTCTGTGGTCTTGATTCTATTCTGCTTAGATTAATCCCGCGGTCTGAAAAGATTTTCAGCATCTCACACAAAGCGCCTGCCTCATCTTTCAAAGCAAAAATAATGGTGCATTTATCTCCGCCCTTAACTTGTTTTTCAAGGGCGAGAACAATAAATCTCGTCCGGTTTGTTCTTTCATCCTGAATATTTTCCTTTAAAACCTTAAGGCCATAAAATTTTTCGCAATCAGGAGAGGCAATAGCAGCAGCCGCACCAGGTCTCAAAGAGGAAAGCATTTTAGCTGCTCCAGCTGTGTCATAGAAACTCCTGGGTTCAAATTTGTGACGACGCAAGAACTCACGGCACTGGGCCAGGGCTTGTGGATGAGAATAAACGACCCTTATTTCCCTGTAGTCCGTTTCGGGCAGGGTTAATAAACAGTGATTGACAGGAAGGCTGACCTCACCCACAATCATTAGATCACTGGCAGCTAACAGGTCATTGACTTCGCTGACCGCGCCTTCAATAGAATTTTCCACAGGAACAATACCGAAATCGAAGTTTTTATTCTTTATCCCCTCAAAGACCTCTTTAAACTCCTGGCAGGGAATGGGGACCAGATCCGGGTCATATTTCCTGGCCGCCAGTTCACTATAAGCTCCATGTTCCCCCTGGAAGCCAACTAACAGGCGACCACTGGCTTGAAGCTGCTTACTTTCTTCAATAATGATTTTATACAGGTTTTGAATAAACTCAGCCGAAAGAAGCCTGCCCGAAAACCTCATAATATTATTTAAAACCTGCTCTTCCCTTTCTTTATCAGTTACTGTTAATTTTTGCCCTCTGGTCCTCAGGCCAAGTTCCATTCTTTCATAGATTAGCTTTAAAATCTCACCGTCAAGATGGTCAATTTTATTTCGAATTTCATTCAGGTTCATTATTCCTCCTTTAAAAAAAGACAAAGGTTTCAGAAAAAGTTAAAAATTGGATAAAAAGGTAAGGTATTATTCTTCAGGCGGCTGGCGCCTGAAAGTAATAGGAGGAAAAGTAGAATACGGGCTGATTAAGACAATTGATATCAATCAAGCCAGCTAATTCCATTTGAGGCAATTATATTTATTTTTATCCCCATGTCAATATTCCTTGTAATTCAAATGAACTTGAAAAGCCTTTTTCTCTGGCCTTTGTTATTGTAATCAAAAACATCTGGCAGGGTAACATTTTAATATTTGAATAAATAGTTATAGATAACGCTGCCCTGATACATTAGAAAAAACAAAGCCACAATTATCGCCTCCACCAGCTGTGCCTTTTTGCTTATCAGGTTAAAGGCCTGACAAAACTTCACCCTGGCTGGCCCAAAGAAAAGCCATAGAAATATTATGGAGGTAATAATTCCAGGTAGCCAGATTGCCCAGGAAGGTATGGAGCCAAAACGAATGATATTGGCAATGTCACCTCTGGGCACAATTCCCCGAATAATCGTGTAATTAAACCAGCCGCCAATTCCAAAAAAGGCCAGGCTGTAAAAGAAAAACAATAAGGTTCTGTGTCCAGCCGTGCTATGCCAGCGGAACTTTAATAGAAAAACAAGAGATAAACAGGCAAAAATAAAGTTAACCAAAGGCCCGGCCGTAGCAATGGCTGTCCCCTGCCAGGCCGGAAGTTCTGCTACCTGGTCGTAATTAACCTTTTCATCTATACCAAACAGAAACGGTGTATAGTGTATATTAAAAGGGTGGGATTTAACTCTGAAAACAGTAGCAGTTAAACTGTGTCCCCACTCATGGCCTAAGGTATTAGTGTACATAGCAATAGTCGCCATGATAAAAAAGTCAAATAGCAACTCGCCCCAGAAAATTTTCCTGCTCACTTAAGATTACCCCCTTTTCTCTTTATATCGTTTTTTTTATTAAAAAGCCATTTTAGAGAGTCCTCTTACTGCTTTATCTGTCTTCTAACCAGAGTCGTTTTTTTCTTTTTAGCCTGCTTTAAAAAGCGATTCACTTAGGTTAAAATCACTTTTCGGTTCAGAAGCAGAGGAGCAAAAGAGGATGAATATAAATAAATCATATCAGAGTCCAGTGGAAGCCATAGGTTCAACCCCGCTCGTCAAGCTGAATAAAATTACTGCCGGGCTGAGCAGCCAGATCTTTGCCAAGCTTGAATTCCTGAATCCCATGGGGAGTGTTAAAGACAGGATTGCTAAATACATGATCGAAAAGGCAGAGAAAGCTGGTCGGCTAAAGCCAGGTGATTTAATCATTGAAAATTCTTCGGGCAATACAGCTCTGGGCCTGGCTCTGATGGCCATTCAGAAAGGCTATCGCCTGAAGGTCATTGTCCGGGACAGTATCAGTAAAGAAAAACTTGACCAGTTAAAAGCCCTGGGAGTTGAAATCCAGCTGGTGGACCACACCCTGCCGCCCGAATCACCGCAGAGCTACAATAACATTACACCGATTCTGGCCAGGCAGACGCCGGATTGCTATTTTCCTGATCAACATAATAACCGTGAAAATAATGAGGCTCATTACTACACGACTGGACCTGAAATCTGGGAGCAGATGGAAGGGAAAATTGATTATTTTGTTGCCGGCATCGGAACAGGTGGAACCATCTGTGGGGCAGGTAAATATCTCAAAGAAAAAGATCCAGGCATAAAAATAATAGGTATTGATCCAGTCGGCTCTGTTTTTTATGATTACTTTCATTCCAGAAAAAAGACAAAGCCTGCTCCTTACCTCATAGAAGGACTCGGCGATGAATTTCTGATTAATTGCGTTGATTTCAGTCTTCTGGATGACATTTATCAGATTACCGATAAAGAAGCCTTTCTTATGACGAGGGAAATTGCCCGCCGGGAAGGACTTCTGGTCGGTGGGTCGAGCGGGGCAGCTCTCTGGGGAGTAATGAAACTGGCCAGAAGTTTAGAAAAACCAGCCAGAATAGTCACCGTCTTTCCTGATGGTGCTTCTCGTTATTTGAGTACCATTTTTAATGACGCCTGGCTAAAAGAAAAAGGCTTTCTTTAAATGATAAACACCATCCGCCTGATGATGAAGTAAAACTAAAGGGAAATAGCGGGCAGGCATTAAAAGCGCCTGGCTGTAAAAGAAAGATAATTCACAGGAGTTCTGTCCATAGCAAACCTGTATAATTCACAATAATTCGCCAACAACTCAGGCCAACTTACTTTATTGTCAGCCTCATAGATTATTCCCAGGAAAAATGAGGGATACGAACAGATTTAAAAAAATCGTCTCTTATACTGATTTTTTATCAACGTTAATTAAAAATCGCGAAACATTTTCAGTTTTATGAACAAAGCAGGCTAAATATTTCTTAAGTTTCTTTTTATCCCATTAATAAATCGTAAGCTTCCGCGTTTAAGAGAGCACAGCCTGCCGCGCCTCTAATCGTGTTGTGCACCAGGGCGACAAAACGTATTTGCCTGTCTGCCACCTTAACCAGCCGGCCGATGCTCACACTCATACCGCCGCCCGAATTCCGATGTAATCTTGGCTGTGGAGCTTCCGGCTCTGACCGGTAGATCAGTGGATTTTCGGGGGCAGTGGGGAGCTTTAGCCCTGGGAGTGATTTGAACTCTGCCAGGGCTCTGACCACTTCGTCCAGAGTGACTTTTTCCTCTGTCCTGACGAAAACCGAGAGCAGGTGTCCGTCCACCACCGGCACCCGATTACACTGGGCTTCGAGACTGAAGCTGGCTGGTTCAATTCTGTCCGGCTTTCGCTCGCCCAGAATTTTTTTTGCTTCGCGCTGAATTTTTTCCTCTTCGTTTTTTATGTCTGGAATAATATTGTCCATAATATCGAGCGAACTAACGCCAGGGTAGCCTGCACCGGAGATAGCCTGCATCGTCACCACCTCTACCGCCTCCAGGCCGAATTTATCCATAATTGGCTTAAGCGCCATGACCAGCCCGGTGGTCGAGCAATTCGGATTGGTAATGATCTTCCCTTTGGTTTTTTGACTGTGGATAAGATTCAGATGATCCAGATTCACCTCGGGCACAACTACTGGCACGTCCTGATCCAGACGGTGGCTGGAAGCATTGGAAAAGACGACATAACCGGCCGCGGCCAGTTCTGCCTCGATCGGCCCAGCCACGTCTGAGGGCAGAGCTGAAAGCACATAGTCTGCTTCAAAATCCGGCCGGCAATTTCTGACCACCATCTCGCTTATTCTAGCGGGTGGCGGTGTCTCGAGCTGCCAGTGGACAGCTTCTCGGTATTTTTTCCCGGAAGAATTATCGGAAGCAGCCAGAGCGGAAATTTCAAAAAATGGATGGCTGGAAAGAAGTTGAACGAACCTCTGTCCGACCAGCCCGGTTGCTCCCAGAATAGCTACTTTTTTCACTTCAATTCTCCTTTCTTTACCACTTCGGCAGTGGAAACGGACGATGCTCTGCCGTCTTCCACTGCTTCGAATTCCGCCCTTTCAATTCTCATTTAAAATTTTTAACTCAATTGAAATTCAAATTATTTAAATAAAAATTTATTCTCGCCTGTCTCAGTTTCATCAGGTTTTTAAATCCAAAGGCTGATAACCTCTGACTCTCTCCAGAAATTTCAAACTGTGTCTGCCCACCATGCCCAGCCGATCACCGACAATAATAAGAAGAGTTTCCACCTTCTCGTTTAAAGCCTGGGCCAGAACCTTCTCGATGTCTTCTGCCTCTTTCACCAGATTGCCATAGGCCGTGGCCAGAGCATCAGCTAAGGTGGCATCCGGAGAAACCACCGTCACCGCGTCGGCCTGGCCAAAACTTAAAGAATGTCCGACCGTCCCGGAGGAGGTGCAAACGCCCCATTCACCCGGTGGCATTTCCAGGCCCACTCGACCCGAGAGCTTCGAAGCCCCAGCATAAACTGAAACAACCAGGGGTCGCTCATTCCTGATAAAAATATCCCCGCCGTTCTCTACCACGACCTCCCGACAGCTGAAGTTTTCTAGAAGCAAATGGCCAACTCTATCAGCGATAGCCCCGGCCACCGCCGCCATCGGGCCAACCCCTGCCAGTCTGGTTGCTTCCATCATCCGCTTAACAATCTCAATCTCTGACGGCCAGGGAAACGCTAGCGGCTCCAGAGAAGTCAGAAAAGCAGGATATTTCGTGATACATCTATTGAGCTCCGTGTGGCACGAGGCCACTTCTTTATAAATCGCTTCTTTCATCTCCGGCCTGTAGCTATCAACGCCAAGCCAGAGATCCGTCTCTCTGAAGCGGACTGTAAAACTCTGCAGCCGGCCTGAAGACCAGTCCCTGTAAAACCTGTTACTCATGGGGAGGAAGCTCCACACCCAGGGGGCAAACATCAGAGCATTCACCGCAGTCAGTGCATTTTTCCGCCGTATAAGTGAATTTCCCGTCAACCAGGCTAAGAGCATCGAAGGCACAGACACTGACACAGGCCCCGCAATCAACACAGGTTGGCTTCTGCAGTTTCAACTCCTTGCCGCTTGTTCTTTTTTTGAGCTGTTTTAATGTCCGCTCTTCCTGGAAGAGCTCAACCGGTGAGGTCAGAAGAAAGCTGCCCGCCATTATTCTTTCCTTCAGTAAATGGCTTATTTCCCGCGCCATGGGCAGACTGGAAAGAGGCGAGGTCTTAACTTTTTTCCCGTTGAGTTCCAGCCAGCCCTCCCGCAGCCGGGCATAATTTGTGGCAGCAATTATCGGTCTTTCCGGCCGGCCGTAATCTTCAATAATCGTCTCGATTTCTTCATTACTTCTGGAAACAAAATAAGCCACTTCCTCATTTAAAACAGGAATGGGAACGCCGATGCCAACAAAAAGAGTCACCCCGTAGTTTTTAAAGTAGGCTGCCCGTAAATAGCGGGAGTTCATGCGGCGAGCATCACCAATAACAGCCAGAGTTCTGGCTGGACCAACGGGCAAGCCGTATTGATTGACCCTGACGTCGTTTCGAAACTGGGTGCCGGGCCAGACGACATAGCCGGTTCCACCGCCCAGAAAAATTCTGGTGCCCAGTCCGATGGTCATCATCTGCGGATCTTTGAGCAAAGGGCTAAGCTCGCCTGAAGTAGAGTAAGTCACGTTTCCAAAATGAGGTAGCAGCTTCCCCATATAGGTGTATTCAGTCCGGTCAGAGCTGTTAGTAGCGGCCGCATAATTCTGGTAGGCATTTCTTGGATTAAAAAGGAAAAAATCATTGATCATATCCTTATTTATATAGCCCTCAAATTCTTTCCGGGGATAACAGTCTGTGCCTTTGGCGCTGGCTTTAAGATATAAATCCTGGCCTTCGATCAAAGCCTCGATAATATGGGCCCCACCAAAACTTTTATCAGCTCTGGACTCTTCCGTCGCACCGAGAAAGCCATCTACCGCGGCCAGCCCGCCATAGACTTCGACACCGGCGAGCTCAATTTTTTCCATCCTCATGGGCGGGGTGGTGTGCCCGAAGTTAATCACTGCTCCGCTCGAACACATGGGAGCAAAGGTGCCGGTCGTGACGACATCCACCCGGTCGGCAATCTTTTCGGGGCTCGCTTCTCTGGCCAGTTTCACCACTTCCTCCGCCGTAAGCACCACCGCTTCGCCCCGCTTGATTTTCTCATTGATTTCATCCACCGTTTTCATTTTTTTCTCCTTCAAAAAATTCTCGATGAATGGCCTGTAAGGCCCGGTTTCTGTCTTTTAAACTCACCAGGAAATAAATCGTCACCTGAGAAGCGCCGGCCGAGATCATTTCCACATTGATGCCATGCCTCGAAACAGCAGAAAAGATCCGGGCGGCCACCCCTGGTTTCTGAAGAACTCCTTCCCCGACCGCCGCTATGAGCGAGATATCGGTGCGGTAAAAAACATTTTCCACTTCGGCAATTTTCATTTTCGGCGTAATTTCCTGACAGCGTCTGACATCCTGGCTTGAGATCAGAATATTGATGCTTGTCTGTGAGGTCACCACGGATTTAATATTAATACCCTCGCGGCCGTAGGTCGAGGCAATCTGTCCGAGGAGTCCCGGTACCCGGCCGACATTTGACCCCTTAAAGCGGATAACGGCCAGATCATCAGTAAAGGACAGGCTCTTGACCACTGTCTCCGCTACCGCCCGGTTAGAGGAGATGATTGTATCGGGACGGTCAATAGAGGTAAAGGAATTCAAGTTGAAGATATAAAGGGGAATATCTTTCTGGCGCACCGGATCGACAGCTGTTGGATGGAGGATTCTGGCGCCAAAGTAAGATAGCTCGGCGGCTTCATCGTAGTTGAGCTTTTTAACGGGCTTAACACTTCTGACCCGCTTCGGATCACAGGTCATAAAACCGGAAACATCCTTGTAAAGATCAACTCTTTCGGCCTCCAGGCAGTAGCCGATGGAAGTGGCTGAATAATCGCTTCCGCCGCGGCCCAGAAGGTTGACCTCGCCGCCAGAAAGACCATAAAAACCCGGCACCACATAATTTTTGTCGGCTTTAAAAAATTTTTTTAGATTCCCTGCCGAGACTTCCAGATCAACCGTCGCCTCTTTAAATCGCCCATCAGTGGTCAAACCAAACTGCTCGGGTAGAGCTTCCTCACAGTCAAAGCCATGCTGGTTAAAATACTGGGTTAAAAGCAAAGAGGAACATCTTTCCCCGTGGCTTAGCACCCGATCATAGACAAAATCCGGGACCTGACCGATGAGTCTGGCCCCCTGCAATAAATCTTTTATCTCAAAGACGCGGGCCTTTAGCTCCGGATTTCTCGCCTCGAGAAAGCCCTGGTAAATGGAGTTAAGGCTCGCCAGAAAGCCATTAACATCGAGGTTTCTGATATCATCCAGAGCCACCATCAATCTATCGGTCACGCCCGAAACAGCCGAGACGACGACGACCAGAGGCTGTTCGTACATTTTGACCACACTCAAAATTTTTGACAGATCATCCTTATTCTTGAGGCTCGAGCCGCCAAATTTAACAACGATTATTTTTTTCATTTTATTTTAGTTGTCCTTTTTCTGATTAATCTGATCTCCACTTAACCCTGGAGCCGTCCGACCGGAAATGATCATGGCCAGCTCCTAGCGAATCTTTAGACCATAATTTTTGCCCCGAACTTCAGACCTTGATTGGCTGGCGGGTCTTGCTCTGGATTTTTTCCCTATATAAAAAAAGGGCGTTCTCAACTGAGAACGCCCTTCGCTGTTTCCAGGGTAGACTTTACACCGCTGGCCAACCTCTCGGGGCGTAAGGACACATTATCATCACGTTTCTCCACATGTCGAAGGCCAATGAAGCCATGACGATCTCCCTTTCTATTCCTCTGTTCATCACTCTTTTATCTTCCGCCATTTTTGCTTTTTATCCTAACAAAGTAAGCGAAAATTTTCAAGATACTGAATTAGCCCTGACATTTGTCTGAAATTCCTCTGCAATCGCCAATCATTTTCAGCAAAGAACAAATCCTGTTCAGCCAGTTACCTGCTGCTGGATTAAAAGAAACTAAATGACTGCTCGGGCTGTGGTTGAAATTGTCAATTACTGACCAATTAGTTCAGACACTTTATCCAGGTACTATCAAAACCGCCCTACTTCATCCGCCGCTTGAATCTTCAATTCTGGTTTATTACTGTTTGACGATGCTTGTGTAAGGTAAAACCCTGAGTACCCGGCCTGAGATGACAACGGTTCCAGCCTGACCCTCCGCTCCGACTCCGTTAGACCAGACGCCGATCTACTTCATAATACCCGGCATCAGTTGATATAAATGAATTACATACTTCTTTTTTCCCCACTGGTTATCAAAGATTGAGGATAGCCCCAGAAGCCAGGGGCTTGAAATCATAAATGGGAAGCGGTTCAGAAGAAATTAACTTCAAAGAGGGCGACTCAAAAGACCACAAAGCATAATACTCAGGATGAGAAGAGTAATAACAAAGTGCATATATATTTTGTTTATCAGCCAGGCCGACGTTCAAGGCTTGCACTCCTCTGGAATGTTTAATTATCGTTTCTTTCAACCGGCCAAGTGCTTCCTCCGGCGGCTCACTTTTCAAATAACCTTGCAGCATATTCCAGATTTTCTGGGAACCAATCTCTCCTTTTACAGGAAAAGGAAGACAAATGCCCTTGATAAACCCATTAAAGACAAAAGAGTAAGACTCTGAACAAAAAGGCTGATTGTAGTCGAGGCAGTTTCTTTGTTCAGGAAAAGATGAACTGCGAGCATGAAAAAGAAAAAATCTGCTGGCGGGAAAAGATTTAAACGTAGCTTTCTCCTCCCACACAGGTTTTGTTGATTTTTTAACCACCCAGTTGCTATCATCAGCAAGATAGGCTAAGCCCCAGCCATCACCCTGCCAGTCACCTTCGAGACTACTGCTTTTCCTGCACATTTCAGAAAAGGCGAGAGCCAGCTCTACTGGCTGGAAATCAAAGTTTGATTTTACCATTAAGAATCTGCACATTATTTCAGGCTCTTAATAACCTCTTCCAGCTTTTCGACACATTCATCTATCTGAGTTTTCTCTACAATATAAGGAGGTAAAAAGCGGACAACACTGCTCCCGGCAGGCACAGCCAGTATTTTTCTCTTTTGAAGCTCTTTAATGATAAAATCTCTTTTTTCTTTGACTTCCACACCGATCATCAAGCCTTTACCCCTGACTTCAACTATCAAGTCAGATTTAATTTCCCTTAATCTGCCTAAAAAATAATCTCCGATTTCTTTTACATGCAGGAAAAGAGCATCATTTAGCAATTCCAGCGTGGCCAGCAGGCCGGCACAGGCCAGAGGATTACCACCGAAAGTAGAAGTGTGGATTGATCTTGGTATTTTCTCTGCAATTTCTCTTGAAACCAGTGTTGCTCCGAATGGCAGTCCGCCGGCCAGGCCCTTTCCCAGGCAGAGAATTTCCATCTCCTCTATCTCTTCATCCGAAGCCAAAAATGAACCTGTCCGACCAGCTCCAGCCTGAATCTCATCCAGGATGAGCAACACCCCCCTTTGCTGACAAATTCTTCTGACTTCTCTCAGGTAACCTTCAGCTGGAACGTTAATCCCACCTTCACCCTGTATCGGTTCAAGGAGAAAAGCAGCTACAGTATTATCGGCTGCTTCTTCCAGAGAATCGAGGTCGTTATAGGGTATAAACTTAAAATCCCATAATAATGGCTCAAAAGGTGCCCGGTACCTGGGCTGGTAAGTAGCGGACAAAGCTCCCAGGGTCTTACCATGAAATCCCCCACCGCAAGCGATAAACTTCTTACGGCCGGTGGCTAAAACAGCAAACTTAAGAGCAGCTTCAATCGCCTCTGCCCCTGAACTGGAAAATTGAACTCTACTTAATCCATGACCGCATCTTGAAACCAGCTCTTGAGCAGCCAGAGCCCTGAGATCATTATTAAAACTGCCATGTAGAGCCATCAACTCAGGCAATTCAGCCGCTATTCTCTGAGTTAGATAAGGATGGTTATAGCCGAAGATGTTAACACCATAATTACTCATCAGATCAAGATACTTTTCCCCGGATTCATCAATCAAATAGCAGCCTTCACCCCGGACAAAAGTAAGGCCTCGGTTGATATATGAATCTACCAGATATCTTCTTTGCAATATTTCAAATTTTCTTTCCTGTTCAATCAGCATAGCTTTTTTCCTTTAGCTCTCTTTATCTGCCTTAACTTATAACTGTCCCTTTTCCTTCCAGAGCATTTAAAATGGGATTTTCTATCCGGCCGTCGCCCCAGAAAATAACCTCCACCCCACCCTCTATAGCTCTTTTGGCCCCGAGCATTTTCTTTTTCATCCTGCCTCTGGCAAAAGCTAAATAGTCTTCAATTTTTTCCTTCTCCACCCTCGGAACAAGTGTATTTTCATCATCTGGATTCTCCAGCAGCCCTGGTTTTTCAAACAGAACAACCAGTTTCTTAATCTTAAGTTTCTCGGCCATAATCGCTATAGCCCAGTCATTATCAGTATTAACAATTTCCTTCTCAAAACTTATGGCCGGCGAACAGATGACTGGAAGATAGTTGTTTTCTACGAGAAGATTGATTAATTCTGTATTAATTTCTTCTACCCTGCCTGTCAGATTATTTTTAAGGAGGATCACTCTGTCACCTTCCCTGGCCATTATTTCTTTTTTAGCTTTAGCCTGCCAGAGCCCGCCATCTACTCCTGACAGGCCAACTGCCCTGACACCTTCCTTCTGGAGTCTGGCCACAACCTTTTTGTTGACCAGACCGGCATAAGCCATTAAAAAGACCTCAAGCAGTTGCTGGTCAGTATAGACGCTGGTTATGCCTGAGGGAGAGACAATAGTTTTAATCGGAATAGACAGCCGGCTGGCCAGGTTATCTCGATAATAGCTGGCTCCGTGAACCAGAACCACTTTTTCCCTGGAAATTAAATAAGAAATGTCCCGGGCAATCCCATTCCAGTTAATGTCTCTCCCACCGCCGGCTTTAATCAAAAGCATTTTTAATCCTGTCCATATTTTTCCATGAAAGTCATAACGTCTTCCTCGGTCGTTTTCCCGGAGACCAGACTCTTGATGATTAAATTGCGCCTGGCACCAATGACCGCAGGTGGAATCGGCTCATATTTTTGTGGACCAAAATTTATCAGGGCATCGAGGTGTATCCCGGCTTTATGGGCAAAACCGTTGTCAAGATTAGTCATCAGGTTCATCGGTACTTCCATCTGGCAAATTCTGGCTACATAATTTTCAGCTGCGGTCAGAACTTTTAAATTGTATCTGGAAGTCAAAGCCGGATTGATCTTATAAAGGTTGACCAGAAGACTGCTCAAAGGAGTTATACCGGTTCTCTCCCCAATACCGAGCAAAGAAGTGTCAACCCAGTTAGCCCCAGCCCTTAAAGCTGAAATAGCATTGCTGATGGAATGGCCGAGGTCATTGTGAAAGTGGACCTCGAGATCAGTCTTAAATCGGGAGCGGATTTCACTTATCTTTTCATAGACTTCCCAGGGCAAGGCCGTGCCCAGCGTGTCAGGCAGGCCGATTCTCTCTACATTTAAAGAGTCAGCCAGCTCATAAATCTCAAGGATTAGCTCAAACGGCTGATGGAATAAATCCTCAGCACTTACCCTCGTTTCAACTTTATGTTTCTTGGCCAGAAGAATATTATCTTCGAGATTTTTCAGATATTCTTGAGAGGTCAAATTAAGGGCAGCAATTCTTTCCGGATCAGCCGTGCAAAGGATATTCAATCCATCAACCTGGCATTCTAAGGATTTTTCTATATCCTTCCGATTATTTCTAATATGAGACAGAATCTTCGTCCTGGACTTCCCCTTCAGACTGACCAGCCTTCTTACCATTTCAGCTACTTCTTCTTTTACTGGATTACTGACCTCAATATAATCAACTCCGATAGACGTCAAATAACCGAAGATCTCAACATGTTCTTGCAAATTAAAGCTGGCTCTGGAAAACTGGAGCCCTTCCCTTAAGGTGGAATCAATTATGCCTTTGAAATTCATTTTAATCCCCCTGTCATTTCGTTTTTCAAACCGGATGAAGTCCGGTAAACTCCAGGCCGGTTTCCTCCGGGAAACCAGACATCAGATTAAGGCACTGGACAGCATTGCCGGCCGCGCCCTTAACTAAATTATCAATTGCTCCGATGATGACCAGCCTGGAAGTCCTACTTTCGAGTTCAAAACCCAGATCACAAAAATTTGTCCCCAGTAAGATTTTAGGTTCAGGATAACGATACAATCCCCGGTTCATTTTAATTATCCGGATAAAAGGTTCGTTTCCGTATTCTTTCTTTAGAATCCCTCGGATTTCTTTTTCACTAATTTCCTTATCAAGAAAGGTGTGAATGGTGACCAGAATTCCTCTGACCATTTCCACCGCCGTAGCTGAAATACCAACGACTATATCACCTGAAAAAGGTCTGAGAGACTGCTCGATCTCAGCTGCATGGCGGTGATTGGTTGGTTTATAAGAACGAATGGCACCTGCTCTTTCCGGGTGATGGCTGGCCCAGGAAGCTTTGCTCCCGGCCTGAGAGCTGCTCATTTTAGCATCAATAATGATCGGCTGGCTTTTAATGATCTTGTTTTTGATGAAGGGAAAAAGACAAACAATAGAGACGGCGGCTTCACAGCCTGGCCCGGCTACGTAACATGCAGATTTTATTTCCTGACGATAAATTTCGGGCAGGCCATAAACGAAAGTGGGAAGCAAATCCGGCCTCATATGTTCTGGACCATACCAGAGCTGCCACTCAGCTGCGTCCTTGAGTCTGAAGTCAGCCCCGAGATCAATAATTTTTTCCGACAGGCTGAGCCATTTTTCCATGCCAGGCATTGATTCACCATTAGGCAGGGCTAAGAAAATTAAATCGCAAGGTTTAACTTCATCCGGACCCGAAAATTTTAAATCCGTTATTCCCCTCAAGTTAGGGTGGAGAAGAGAAACCTCAAGATGGGCAAATTTCCGGCTGGTAACCTGGTTGATTCTTACTTGAGGATGTCTGAGGAGAAGACGCAGCAACTCACCTCCGACATATCCAGAGCCGCCGACAATCGTTACTTCCAACAGATCCTTTTTCATGTTCCTGCCTCAGAAACGATTCTCCTTTAAATATCTCAAGCCATAATCAACAATCGCTGAGGAAATGCTGACTCCAGTTGGCTCTTCAGAATTTCTGAATTCCATGGTGTGATTGACTTCATTTACTTTGAATCCATCTTTAGTTTCAAATATATCAAGAGCCAATAATCCTTCGCCGACTGCCCGGGCGGCCAGCCTTGATACTTCTACCAGTTCATCGCTCAGCGGACAGTTCTCAGTCTTTGCTCCTCTGGCGGTGTTGGTTATCCAGTGCTCCGATGTCCGGTAAACAGCACAGATAACTTCCTGACCGATGACAAAGGCTCTTATATCACGCCCATTTTTTTCTACATATTCCTGTAGATAAAGGGCTTTTTGCTGCGGGCTTCCCAGGACATTCTTATGCTCAAAAACCGCTTCCAGTGCATCCATGTCATTTATCTTGGCCAGCAGCCGGCCCCAGGAACCAAGAGGTGGTTTGATTACTACCGGAAAGCCGCCCAGATGATCAACCGCTTCGATAGCTTTCTCCAGATTAAAGGCCAGAGCAAATTTCGGAGTGGGAACACCTGCTTTTAATAGACACATAGAAGTTAAAAACTTGTCCTGACAGATAGTCGCCACTTTCAGGCTGTTTAAAATAGGAACTCCCAAGGACTCAAAAAATGAAATGGCATAATTACCTTTAACTGTGGAAACCGACCTTTCCAGAGCCAGGTCAAAATCAACTTCAAAACGATCAGGATCTAATATTGTCTCCCTTAAATCGATAAGCTTAACCTCTATCCCTTTTCTCATTGCAGATTCGATAATAAGCTTCTCTTCTTTTCTGATGGTCGAATGCAACAGAGCCAGTGTGGTCATTCCGCTGAATCCTTATCTTCTTATCCTTTTTCCCCTTTGCTTCCAGCTTACTGTCCCCAGTCCTCTTCAATGGCTGGAGCCTCCCTCAAAGAAGCCCGATGGTCATCAATAGCCTCAACCACCAGGACAGAATGACAATCAGGACAGCTAAGAATTTCTGAGACCAAAATGTCCTCTTTAAGACTGACCTCGGCCTCACATACCGGGCAAGTTCCTTCCACGCTCATCGGCAGTTCCTCCTTAAGATCAAATTTTCGAAGGCATTATGAAGAGACGTCAGCCCTAAGTCAAATATTTAAATAAATTTTACTTTTTTCTTATTTTATGTTAAATATTTAACATGATTACGGTCTCAGAGGTCACTGAAAGTATCATCAAGAAATCCCCTTATTTAGAAGAGGCTCTTGCTCTTGGTATCATCAATCTCTCTGGTCTGGCCAGGGTGATCAAACCGGAAATAGAAAAACAATTGATGAAGACAGTTCAGGATGGGGCCATAATCATGGGACTAAAGCGTTTATCCCAGAAAATTAAAGTGGTCAGGAAGAGTCAGAAAAAGCTTTTCCGGGAACAGCCCGATTTGATGGTCAGGTCAAATCTTGTGGAAATAACCATTCCGAATTCAGAGACATTGTTGCTCAAGCAGAAAAGGCTCCTCGATAAAATAAAATTCATGAAGAATTATTTTCTTACTTTTACGCAGGGGATTTACGAAACAACCATCATCGTCAGCAAGAATCTGGAAGATAGCCTGACCGAGATATTCAAGGATGAGAAGATAATTTCCAGGTTTGATAATCTGTCGTCAATTACGATCCAGTTGCCGCCAGGCTCCACCTCCATCCCCGGTATCTATAATTATATTTTGAGACCTCTTGCCTGGGAGGGCATCAACCTCATTGAAGTCGTTTCCACCTTCAATGAATTCACCATCATCCTGCAGGATAAAAACATCAATCAGGCTTTTTCTATTTTAAAGCGGCTATTTGAGCCGGCTAAAAGAGGATGAGCCAGGGCCAGGAGCAGCCTCATACACTGCCCACAAGGAAATAACTATTGATCTTATTGAACCTTATTAAATCACGGAGGGCACTTGGCGCATAAAGACCTGAAGAGCCTGGCGCTTAAATAGCGCTCCCCTCTATCAGGCAATAAAGCCACGATTACCCCGCTCTCCATATCTCTCGCCAGCCGTAATGCTCCGGCCACAGCTGCACCGCTGGACATGCCAACCAGCAATCCTTCTCTGGTTGCCAGCAGCCTGGTTATTTTAAAAGCCTCATCATCTTTCACAGTAATTTTTCTATCTAAGATTCCAGGATTATATATCTTGGGCACCATGGATTCTTCCAGGTTTTTCAGTCCCTGAATAGCATGTCGTTTTCCGGGCTCAACACCAACTACTTTTACCCCCGGCTTTTTCTCCTTTAGATACTGGCCGACACCCATCAAAGTTCCGGTGCTCCCGATGCCAGCCACAAAAGCGTCAATTTCACCCCCGGTTTGTGAAAAAATTTCCGGTCCGGTTGTTTCATAATGAGAGATGACATTATTTTTATTCTCAAATTGATTCGGCAGGTAATACTTTTCCGGTTCTTTTTCCAGAATCTGGCGGGCTTTTATTATGGCTCCATCTGTGCCTTCCTCACCAGGTGTCAGAAGCACCTCGGCTCCAAAAGCTTCCAGTATCTGCCGCCTCTCAGGTGTAACACAAGCTGGCATGACCAGTTTAACTTTGTATCCTTTTACCGCCCCGATCATGGCCAGAGCGATACCCATATTACCTGAGGTCGGCTCGAGAATAATTTTATCTCCGGTCAACTCCCCTGAAGCCTCGGCCTCCTTTATCATGTAATAAGCGGGCCTATCTTTGACTGAGCCACCTGGATTAAGCCCCTCCAGCTTGCCATAAATCTTTACTTTGGGGTTCTGATTTAAATGGGTTAATTCTACCAACGGTGTGTGGCCAATGGCATTTAGCAAGTTATGATTATTCATTTTTATCTCTCTTTTATTCCTCTCTATTTGCTGATAAAAATTCAAAAAACTAAGCTTTTAGCTCACATATTATAGCTGCCGTGTCAACTCACCTGCTCGATGGCCTGGTTGGTTTCCTTAATAAAGTTTTGAACATTTTCCTTCCCACCTGAATTAAACAAATTAATCAAATGGCTGCCGACAACAGCCATGTCTACTTTGCCAATCAGATTTGTTATCTGTTCAACCGAGGATATTCCAAAGCCCGCCGCCAGTGGAAGATCTGTATAAGCTCTCACCAGATCAATGAAATCGGAGCTCTTTTTCTCCATTCCTTCCCTGGCCCCGGTAACACCAACCCTGAGCGTAATATAAATAAAGCCTTCAGCTATCTTTAATATTTTCTTCAATCTCGAAAGAGACAAGCCTGCTGACAGGACCTGAATTCCGACAAGGTTACACTCTTTAAGCCAAAAATAATAATCATCATAGCCTCTCTCATCAAAAGGCAGATCGGGAATGATTAAGCCGCTGACCCCGCTAGCAGCGCTTTCGGAAACAAATCGCTCCAAACCCATGGTGTACGCCAGATTGGCATAGGTCATAAAAAGAAGTGGAATTTTAACCTCGTCTCTTATTTCCTCTATCATTTTGAGACAGAGCTTCGGCGTCAGGCCATTTTGAAGAGCTTTATGATTAGCTGCCATAATAGTTGGTCCGTCTGCTAATGGATCTGAGAAAGGAATCTGCACCTCAATCATATCAGCCCCGGCTTCAGCCATGGCTAGTATCAAATTCTGGCTGGTTTCAAGATCTGGATAGCCAGCTACCACATGAGTCATAATTTTCAGCCTTTTTTTCTTAGTAAAAACTTCTTCAATCGATCTGCTCACAGTTAGCCTCCTCCTTCAAAAATCTCATCCAGCTTTCGCCATCAAGTTCCTTAGCCGCAATAAATAAATCCTTATCACCCCGGCCGGAGATATTAACCACCATTATTTGCCGCCTGGAAAACTTCCTGGCGATTTTAAGGGCGTAAGCGACGGCATGAGCCGACTCAAGGGCTGGTATAATACCTTCGGTCTGGCCAAGCGTCTTAAAAGCGGTCAGGGCTTCCGCATCCATCACCTGATCAAAGCAGATTCTCCCGGCATCATGAAGGTAAGCCAGCTCCGGGCCAAGACCGGCATAATCAAGACCGGCACTGATTGAATGCGTTGGCTGCACCTGTCCCTCATCATCGAGAATAAAATATGATTTATAGCCCTGGACAATACCTTTTCTGGGATTTTCCCCCAGCCTTCGGGCATTTTTTCCCTGGCCTGGGCCCAGCCCTCCAGCTTCAACCCCATAAAGTTTCACATTTTTATCTTCCAAAAAAGGATAGAAAAGCCCGATGGAGTTAGAACCACCGCCGACGCAGGCCACCAGGACATCAGGCAGCCTGTTCTCATAAGCTCGCAGCTGGGCTTTAACTTCCCGGCCAATGACCGACTGAAAATCCCTGACCAGCAGTGGATAAGGAAAAGGTCCAACGGCTGAACCAAGTAAATAATGCGTATCCTCCAGATGCTCAATCCAGTATTTTAAGGCGGCATTGACCGCATCCTTCAGAGTTTTTGTACCGTCTCTCACCGGAACTATCTCTGCTCCCATAGTTTTCATAAAAAAGACGTTCGGATACTGCCTTTTAATATCAACCTCCCCCATAAAGATCCGGCTTCGGAGGCCAAATCTCGCCGCCACCGCCGCCGTAGCCAGCCCATGCTGTCCGGCTCCTGTCTCCGCTACCAGACAACTCTTTCCCATTTTTTTAGCCAGCAAAGCCTGCCCGAGAGCATTATTTATTTTATGGGCACCCGTCTGACAGAGCGATTCAAGTTTTAGATAAATCTTACATCCTCCAGCGAGCCTGGTGAGATTCTCAGCGAAATAGAGCGGTGTCGGACGGCCGGCGTAGTTTTTTCTTAAATTTTCCAGCTCATTCTGGAATTCCTGGCTTTCCCGGTAGCGAAAATATGCCCTGGACAATTCTTCGAGAGCCGGGACAAGCATTTCTGGCACATATCTTCCGCCGTAGTCTCCAAAATAGCGGTTTTCACCCGCCGCCTTTGACCTCTGCTTTCTCTTTTGTTTCATTTTTGACCTCGCTCTTTTCTTTATTCCTGATTCGAAAGATCAGACCTGGCGAAAATTAGAGAGACTAGAGTAAAACTCAGGACATGATACGATTTTCTAAAACTGGTTCTTGTCTCCCGATTTTCCTTTGTTCCAATTTCTTCATAAATCATCATTTAAATCTCGAGACGTGTTTATTTTTATGAATTATGCAGGTTAATTTCTCTAAAAAAATTTATCATCTTAGCCGCATTTTTCTTGCCAGGAGAATCTTCGAGAGAACTGCACACATCCACACCAAAAGGCTTCATCTCTATAATTTTTCCAATATTCAAGGCTGAAAGACCACCTGCCACCACAATTTTCTTACCCATTTTTAAAGCCTCAGCCAGAATTAAGCTGTTAACCTCCTTTCCTGTTCCGCCATAGGCTTCCTCAGAAAAAGAATCCAGTAGAAAGACATCGGCGGAAAACCTTTTCATTTCCTCTAAAGCCGAAATATCTTTAACTCTGATGGCCTTCCAGTAAGGAAGGCCTAACTGGCGGCAGAAATCAGGCTCTTCATCTCCCTGCAGTTGAACAATATCCAGCCCCACATAATCATAAATTTCGCGGATTATGGATGCTTGCTCATTGACAAAGACACCGACCTTAATAGCTTGATATTTAGCCTGCCTGACCAGTTTCCGGGCCAGTTCTGGTTCTATAAAACGCAGTGATTTTCGATAAAATACAAATCCAGCATAATCAGCTCCCAGCTGACAGGCAAGGTTATAGTCAGCCTGGTTAGTTAAGCCGCAGATTTTAACTTTAACCATTCATCAGCTCCCTGATCGCTTCGGCTACATCTTTTTGCCTTAAAAGATACTCACCGATTAAAACCCCTGAAAAGCCTTCTTTCCTTAATATAGCGATTTGCTCCGGGGAACTTATTCCAGATTCACTGATGAGATTGACGTCGGGCGGAATATATTTTCTCAGGCGCAAAGATGTTCTGAAGTCCACCTGAAATGTTTGAAGATTACGGTTATTAATGCCTATAATTGACGGCTTCAAGGGGAGGGCTTTTTCTATATCCTCTTCGTTATGAACTTCCACCAGAACCTCCATCCCCAGGGCCAAGGAAGTCTCATACATCATTTTCAAGTTCTCTTTTGACAGGCTGGCAACTATTAACAGAATAAAATCAGCTCCCAGATTATATGACTCATAGACCTGATAAGGATGAACCAGAAAGTCCTTGCGCAGGACAGGAATCTGCACCTTGTCCTTGACCGCGCTCAGGTATTCTTTCTGCCCGGCGAAAAAGTTTTTCTCAGTAACAACCGAAATAGCTGCAGCTCCGGCCTGCTGATAACTCAGGGCGAGTTCTACCGGGTCTAAATCTTCTTTAATCAGCCCTCTGGAAGGCGAACTTTTTTTGACTTCGGCTATCAGGCAAAACTCCTGCTTAAGCCTTCTTAAGATATCACGAGGTTTTTCTCTCTTTTTTAAAGAAAAGCTGCCGGGAGAAAAAGCACGGAAATTAGCCTCTTCGTCCTTATTAATTCCAGCAATTATCTTATCGAGAATGTTCATAGACTCTCCTGGTTGGAAAACATGATCAGTTCATCCAGTTTTTGCCTGGCTTTCCCTGAGTCAATCGCCTCGGCGGCCAGATCAAGTGCTTCTTTAAAATCAGAGGCAACTTCGGAAAGGTAGATAGCAGCCGCCGCATTAAGCAGCACCGCATCTCTCTGAGGACCCTTCTGGCCCTCCAGAATGGACAATACAATTTCACAATTGGTTTTTAAGTCCCCACCTTTGAGGCTTTCCGGCTGACAGCAGGAAAAGCCAAAATCCTGAGGGTCAAAGACAAAGCTTCTCATCCAGCCATTATTTATCTCGATAATATTAGTTGGGCCGGTCAGGGTTATTTCGTCCAGGCCATCCTGACCATGAACGACCATGGCCCTTCTCGCTCCAAGACAAATGAGCGACCTGGCCATTTTTTCCATTATATCTTCACTGAAGACCCCTATGATCTGACAGTCTGCCCCGGCCGGATTAGCCAATGGTCCCAGAATGTTAAAAACTGTCCTGATACCTATTTCGACCCGCACCGGCAAGGCATGCTTCATTGACTGATTGAGCTTCGGAGCAAAAAGAAAAGCGATACCAATTTCACTTAGAGCCCTTTCCATAACTTCTTGAGGAGCAGCAATATTTACTCCCAGGGCTTCCAATAGGTCAGCACTACCGCAGCGGGAAGTTACTGAACGATTGCCATGCTTGGCCACCGTCACCCCAGCCCCGGCAGCCACGAGAGCAGCTGCCGTGGAGATATTAAAAGTGCCTTTAGCATCGCCCCCCGTTCCACAGGTATCAACCACCAGTTTTCCCTCTGGTCTTGAAATCCTGGTAGCTTTTCTTCTCATCACCCGGGCCAGTCCGGTCAGCTCAGACACTGCTTCTCCCTTGGTCCCCAGAGCTGTCAGGAAAGAAGCTATTTGCGAAGGCGTAGCTTTTCCCGAGGTTATTTCAGTCATAACCTTTTCTGCTTCAGCCTCATCCAGATCCACGCCCCGGTAGACTTTGCTAATAGCTGTCTGGATAATTGATGGATTTGGTCTGGGGCTTAAAAAATTAGCCAGGAGCTCCAGGCCGGATTCCGTTCCAATTGACTCGGGATGGAACTGCACTCCCTCCAGACTGTAGAGCTTGTGCCTGACCCCCATGATATCTCCTTCTTCTGTCCAGGCAGAAATTTCCAGTTCCTCTGGCAACGAGGTCTTTTTGATGACCAAGGAATGATATCTAATCGCCCGAAAAGGATTTTTTATCCCGCTGAATATCCCATTTCCGTCATGATAGATGTCCGATGGTTTACCATGATAAAGGGCTGGTGCCCTGACTATTTCTCCACCCAGTGCCTGGCCAATACACTGATGGCCAAGGCAGATGCCGAGAATAGGAATTTTTCCTTTTAATTGCCGGATAATTTCCAGACTTATTCCCGCTCCCTCCGGCCTGCCTGGCCCGGGTGAGATAATAATGTGCGAAGGTTGGAGCTGGTTAATGTCTTCGATGGTCAGTGCATTATTTCTCTGGACGGTGACCTCATAGCCCAATTTCCTTAGGTATTGATAAATATTGTAGGTAAAGGAATCAAAATTATCGATTAAAAGGATCATGTCATCCCCCCTTTATTTTCAGTTTGTATCTTCCAGCGTTTTAACAAGAGCCGCAGCTTTATTTATGGTCTCTTCATACTCTTTTTCAGCCACCGAATCGGCGACAATACCGGCACCAGCCTGAATAGTAGCCTGGCCATCCTTAAGCAGAATTGTCCTGATGGTAATACAGGAGTCAAAATTGCCGTTAAATCCAAGATAAAAAACCATCCCCCCATAGGGTCCCCTCTTCGACTTTTCCATTTCGCTGATAATTTCCATCGCTCTTATTTTAGGGGCACCGGTCAAAGTGCCGGCTGGAAAGGCAGCCTGAATGACATCAAAGACATCGTATTTCTCATCCAGCTCGGCTTTGACGGTCGAAACAAGATGCATCACATGGGAATATTTTTCAACACTCATAAAATCATTAACCTCAACGCTTCCTGGCCTGGCCACCCGGCCCAGGTCATTTCGGGCCAGATCAACCAGCATGATATGCTCGGCTCTTTCTTTAGGATCGGCCAGAAGGCTACTCGCCAGTTGGTGGTCTTCGGTGAGAGAAGCTCCTCTTTTTCTCGTGCCGGCGATAGGTCTGGTTAGAAGTTCTCTGTTCTGAACTCTAACCATCACTTCCGGTGATGAACCAATAAGTGAAAAATTATCAAAGTCCAGGAAGAAAAGATAAGGAGAAGGGTTGATGATTCTTAATTTTTGATAGATTTCAAAAGGAGAAGCCTCCGTCCTGGCGGTAAACTTCTGAGAAACAACCACCTGAATAATTTCACCCTGACTGATATATTCCTGACAGCGGTTGACACGTTTTAAAAATTCCTCCTTCTCCAGGTCAGGCTTGATAAGAATTTTTGTTTGACTTTTTCTTTTTTCTCTCAAGTTCAGCGGGCGAGAGAGAAGAGTCAGGATGTCTTCAATTCTGGCCAGTGCCCTACCATATTCTTTAAGAGGAGTTTCTCCGGGCGAAGTCGTAACAATGACAAAAAGAGACCTTTTGACAGAATCGTAGATTAAAAGTACTTCAGGGATAACCATAAGACCATCAGGAATTCCTGTTCCATCATTTAGAACAGGAATATCCTCAAAATAGCTGGCCGTCTCATAGCCTAAATAGCCAATAGCTCCACCGTAAAAAGGAGGCAGATTTTCATAGACAGGTGCCTTGCAGCCTGAAAAGTATTGACGAACAGCTTCCAGTGGATTTTTGAGTCTTTTCTTCAAAACAACGACAGGCCGGCCAGCTCTATTTTCAGTAATTTCAACCGAATGACCATTTAAAGCGATGGTGCATTTTCTGCCCAGCCCGACCATAGAAAAACGGCCGACATTTTCCCCCCGCTCAATGGATTCGAGGAGAAATTTAGCCCCGGTCTTATGAAAAATAGACAGTGGAGTTTCAAAATCAGCCATGACCTCCTTAAAGACCGGAATGATGGTGAAAGATTTAGCTTCAGCTAAATATTGTTCCTTCGATGGAAAGACCATTTTTATCCCCCTTAAACTAATTGACTCTTTCTAAGAAGCAGCAGATCAGCCAGAACAATGGCCACGGCTGCTTCGACGATGACCGGAACTCTTAGGGCAATACAGACGTCATGCCTGCCCTTGATTTCCAGATATTCCCGGCGGCCTGTTTTCAGATTAAAAGTCAACTGAGGCTGGGGAATACTGGCCGTAGGTTTAACTGCCAGACGGAAGACAAGCGGATTGCCATTGGTCAGGCCGCCATTAATGCCTCCAGCGTGGTTAGTCGCGGTCTTCCCTTCCCGGCTAATTATCAAATCGTTATGTTCGCTTCCCTTCATTCTGGCCGAAGCAAAGCCAGCTCCAAATTCAATGGCCTTAACACCGGGAATCGAAAAAATCAGATGAGAAATAAGCGACTCGACGGAATCAAAAAAAGACTCACCCAGGCCGGGCGGGACTCGGTTGGCCCGGCATTCAATTATTCCGCCGATTGAGTCCCTCTCTTTGACTGCTTGCTCAACAGCTTTTTGAATGTTTTTCTCTCCGCCAGCTTCAATAAGTCTCGCTCTGATGGAAACAGGCCTGATGATTTTTCTGGCCACGACTCCAGCCGCTACCAGTCCGACGGTCAGTCTCCCGGAAAAATGGCCTCCGCCGCGGTAATCATTGAAACCATAAAATTTCTGGCTGGCAGTCAGATCAGCCTGACCCGGTCTGGGTATATCTTTAAAAATTTCATAATCCTTACTTCTCATTTCCTGATTGCTAAATTCCAAACAGAGTGGTGCACCAGTTGTTTTCCCGTTAAAAAGCCCGCTTCTAATTTGAACGGTATCAGCTTCGACCCGGCTGGTGGTGCCAGCTCTTCCGCCTTTCCGCCTGGCCAGGTCCTTCTGAAAATCAGCTGTCTTTAGAGGTAAGCCAGGCGGACAGCCATCAATCAGTATGCCAGCTACCTCTCCATGAGATTCACCGTAGATATGAACCCGGAACAAGCGGCCAAAACTATTCATCGACTTTACCTCCAATCTTCCTGAAATCATCGAAAAAATTCGGATATGATTTAGAGACACAGGCCGGGTCTTTTATCAAAATCTTTCCATCGGCTATGATGCCCGCTACAGCTGCGGCCATGGCCATCCGGTGATCATGATGAGGATCAACAATTCCAGAAGATAACTGACTCCGACGTATTTCCATCCAGTCGCCGTTAATAGAAATATCTGCTCCGAGTTTGGAGAATTCTTCAGACAGAACTTCAGCCCGGTGGCTTTCTTTATGGGAAAGCCGATTGACACCTTTAATTCTGGTCAGTCCCTCGCAGGCACAGGCCAGGACGACCAGCGGTGGAAAAAGATCCGGGCAATCGGTAGCGTCAAAGATAAAACCCTTGAGGGTAGAATTTTCAACTTTTATTATGGCTGAATTGCGTTTGCCTGTTTCACTGCTTGTCTTATCAGAAGGAGAGCTGTCAATACTCAGTTGAGCTCCACAAGCCTCCAGAGCTTCCAGAATTTTTCTGTCACCCTGGCAGGAATCCAGATCCAGACCACCAACAGTCACGCTGCCCCCAATCGCGCCAGCTACCAGCAAAAAGGCGGCCGCGCTCCAGTCGCCCTCAATTCTGTATTCCCTGGCCCGAAATTTTTGCCGGCCTTTGATGTAAAACTTCCGGTAATCTTCATTAAAGATGGAAATCCCAAAATCACTGGCCACTTTCAGGGTGATATCTATATAGGCTTTGCTTTTTAAGTTCTCGACTTCAAGGACAGAATCTTCTTCGGCGCAAGGCAAGGCCAGCAGCAAACCGGTTAGAAACTGAGAAGTAGTGGAGCCATCAACCGTCGCTCTTCCTCCCCGAAGTGGACCTTTAAGCCTCAAAGGAGGATAGCCAGCCTGGCTCTCACATTGAACACCAAGTGCCTGAAGTGGTTTTTCCATCATCCCGACCGGACGCCTGAACAAGGTGCCGCGGCCGGTAAGAATGATTTCTCGAGCGGTGAGGGAAGCTAAGGCGGGGAACATTCGCAGGCAAAGTCCTGATTCGCCACAATTCAACTCTCTCTTAACAGGTTCTATTCCTCCTTTTATTTTTAGACGGTCACCCTCTTTCCAGACTTTTGCTCCGAGGTCTTGAGCTATTCCCAGGGAAGCTAAGGAGTCATCACAGAAAGAAGGATTGGCAATTTCAGTCAGGCCGGCTGAAAGAAGAGCCGCTGCGACAACTCTTTGCATAAAACTTTTGGAAGGAGGAGCTGCCACCGTGCCGCTAATCATTGAATACCTCCCCAACTTCGCTCTCTATTCTGTCTGTCACTTCTTCCAGGCTCTGTTCGCTATTAACCATCAGATCAGCTGTAGTAAAATAAAGGCCTTTTCTTGTTTCATAGAGATTTTCAATTTCCTGCTGATTGGCTTTCTCCAATAAAGGTCTTTTTGTTCCGCTGGCTCTTTTAAGACATGTTTTGAGAGTCGAATACAAAAAAATGACAGTCGAATTTTCCTTAAGAATCTGACGACTCTCTTCATCCATAATGGCCCCAGCTCCAGGTGAGAAAACAGCTCCTCTCTCGGCAGCCAATTTTCTGATGGTCACCTTTTCCTGCGCTCGGAAATAAGCTTCACCTTTTTTATTAAAGATCTCCTCTATGCTCATTTTTTCCCTGCTCTCAATCAGTCTGTCGGTATCAATGAATTTCAAACCCATTTTTGAAGCCAGTCTTTCTCCAATAGAAGTTTTGCCACTACCCATAAACCCGACGAGTGCAATATTTCTCTTTTTCTTTGTGGTATCATCCTGGCCAGGTAAAAAGGAAAATTCCGATAAGAGTTCTGGCCGTAGGGCCTGGTCACTTATAGCTCGCTGCTGGTTTGAATCATCTGGTCTAAAAGCTTCAGCCCCCACCTTTCCCCCCTTTTGCTGACTGAAAAAAATTTCCCGGGCCTCTACTGCCTGATAGTAGAGCCACTCTTCCCCACTAATGGCCTGACAACCAGCCGATCTGGCCAGCGGTAAAATGACAGGTTGCTTATAATTGGCTTCAAGGACAACCTGATCCTTTTTCAGCCAGTTCTTGTTTATAAATCCTTCCCCGGAAGTTATAGCTGAAATGATAATCTGAGCTTCTTTTATAATATTGGCTAAAAACTCAGGTTCAGCGGCTTGACAGCCCAGAGAAACAGCTAATTTTCTGGCCTTTTCTACGGTTCTATTAACAATCGTTACTTCTGCCCCTTTCTGGATGAGACCAAAAGCCGCCGATGCCCCGGCTCCGCCTGCTCCGATGACCACACATTTTTTCCCGGCCAGCTGAATATTCCTTCTCTCGAGAGCCATAACGACTCCGGCTGGATCAGTGTTAAACCCTTTAACCCCATCTCTCCACCTGATAATGGTATTCACGCTGCCCGTGGCTGAAGCCACCTCATCCAGCTCTGAAAGATAGGGAATAATCTCAGTTTTAAAAGGAGAAGTAATGTTCATGCCATCAAAGCCAAAAGAATTAAAAATAAAAATTACTTCACCGGCTGAACCGGCAGCTATCCGTCCATAGACAGCTTCTCCCGGTAAATCTTTAAAAAAACGCTCAAATATAAGTGGACTTTTACTGTGGAAAACAGGCGAGCCGGCGACCCCGAAAAACTTCATTTCTTATTTCTCCTTCATTTATCCCTCAAAATATTTCAGGATTGTTTTGAGGCTTTTTCGATCAAGTTGACCTTCAGCCGTTTCACTTCCAGGTTTAAAGGAAGCATAGGTAAAGGGTGCCCCGAGCAAAGGAGCAGCTACTCTGGTAATCTTTCCTTTCTGCCCCATTCCTAAAGAAATAATTTTTCCGGCTGCCGCTTCCTCAAGGCTATAAAGAGAAAAAAGAGAAATGATGTCCTGACCGGAATTAACCTGGCAGGCTATCTTGGCAATATCCGCACCTTCCTGAAAACATTGCCTGACCGTTCTATTGAGTTCTATGGCTGGCGGAGTTTCCTGATAGTTATGGTAAGAGAGAATAACCAGACACCCTTTGTTGCGGGCCAGGCTGATGACGTCCTGTTTAAAAGCTACCGGTGATTCGATTTCTAAATCAACATATTTTGCCCCGTAACAGATAGCTTCGAGCAAATACTGCTTTCGGTCTTCCTCTGAGAGAAAGCCAGGACGACAGGTAACAATTAAGTCCAGAGGCAAGGAAAAAAGCTGTTTAATTTCGGCCCCAGTCAGGCTGGCTTTGTCCAGTCTGAGTTCCGCCAGATCAAGAGCTTTTAATTTTTTTAGACTATCTGAAACATTAGAAACTTCAAGACTTACACAGATCATTAATAGCTTCCTCCACTTCTGAAAATCTCAGTCTCTCTACCGAGGCTTCGCCTATAGACTTTAAAAGGACAAAATCAATCATCTGACCGGACTTCTTTTTGTCCTGATGTATCGGCTCAACAATTTTATCGCGGTCAAATTTCATCGAGACCGGGAGCCCAAACATTTGAAGAAGTTTTCTGATTCTTGATGCTTCGGCCGCTTCTAACATATTCTTTTTAACCGAGAGATTAGCCGCCAGAACCATTCCCAGACTAACCGCCTCTCCATGAGTAATCCGATAGGCCTTTTCCAGGGCATGGGCGAAAGTATGGCCAAAATTAAGCTTTTTCCTCTGCCCTCTGTCCTTTTCATCCAGAGAGACAAGAGCCGTTTTTATTCTGACAGTCTCGCCAACTATTCTTCTCAATAGATCGTTATCGAGCCTGAGAGCCCGCTCTGATTCTTCTTCCAGTAATTCGAAAAGGTCCCGACTGGCGACAGCCGCACATTTAATAATTTCTGAAAAGCCATTGGCCAGCTCTTTCGCCGGTAGAGTTTTCAGGAAGGAAAAATCAATCAGGACGACATCTGGTTGATTGACCACCCCGATCATATTTTTATAGCCATCCAGATTGACACCGTTTTTCCCACCAATAGCCGCATCAACCTGGGCCAGGAGGGTGGTGGGCACAAAACCAAACCTGAGCCCCCTCATAAAGGTTGAAGCAACAAAGCCGGTAATATCGCTAACCACACCGCCGCCAATTCCCAGAATGAAGGTAGATCTGTCGGCAGAGACACACAGCAGTTGTCTATAGATTGATTCAACGGTCAGCAGAGTTTTTGTGCCCTCGCCGGGCTTAAGAATGATAACATCTCTGGCCGGTGGGAAAAGCTGACTGTAGAGACGATTGACATTATCGTCAGTAATGATGATTATCTCCTGGCCTGAAAGATAATTTGAAAGCTGACTTATAGATTCATCGATAAGGATCTGGCATCTTCCAGTTTCACCGCCAAAATCAATTCTTTGACTCATAGTTCAACTCACAGAATTCAAAGAATTAGTCACATAATTTCTCAGGGCCAGAATCTTTTTAGCTGCTCTCGAAAACATCTCGGGCGTCAGGGTCTGCTCCTTGTCGCTTAAAGCCTCAGCCGGGTTATAATGAACTTCAATCATCAGCCCATCAGCGCCGGCCGCTACGGCTGCTAAACTCATCGGTTCAACCAGGCTTTGTCTCCCTGTGGCGTGCGAAGGGTCAACGATCACGGGCAGGTGACTTACCTCTTTAACCGACGGCACAATGCTCAGGTCAAGGGTGTTTCGAGTATAAGTCTCAAAAGTTCTTATTCCCCGCTCGCAAAGAATGACATTAGGATTGCCTTCAGCCAGAATATATTCAGCACAATCCAGCCATTCTGCCATGGTCGAGTTCATTCCTCTCTTGAGCAGGACAGGTTTTCCTATTTTCCCCACTTCTTTAAGCAGAGAAAAATTCTGCATGTTTCGCGCTCCAATCTGAAGGACATCAGCAAATTCACTGACCCAGCCGGCATCGCGTGTATCAATAACTTCAGTCACCACCGGTAGGCCTGTTTGTTCTCTGGCCTTAGCCAGAATCTTGAGTCCCTTAATTCCCAGACCCTGGAAAGAGTAAGGAGAAGTTCGAGGCTTGAAAGCACCACCTCTTAACATATTGGCTCCGGCTTCTTTGACCGCCATGGCGGTTAGAATAGTCTGCTTTTCACTCTCCACACTGCAGGGGCCGGCGATCAGGGCAAAATCCTTTCCGACCTCAATGCCGGAAACATTAACCGTTGTTCGTTTCTGGCCGCTGCTTTCCAGTGAATATAATTTAGCTCTGGTCATTTTTTCTCTCCCTGATACAAGCTAATTTAAGAACACCATGCGGTTATAGTTATAAACGAGTTTGATAATTTGCATGACATACTTCCTCCCTTGGCAGCCTGACTAAAAAGGCCGACAAAATATAGACCTTTACTGGGAAATAGAGAAAAATGGGGAGATTATAGATTTATAGGGCGGCTGGGACCGCCCAGAAATAAAAACAGAAAGAAGACAGAGCTACAGGTCGAAAACTGAGCTGTCTTTTTTCCTGGTTCATGCTGGACTTTATAGCAAACCTTCTGGTAGTTGTCAAGAATATTTTTTAAAATTGTTATTTACCGTTGAAAAGTGAACTCTTTACGCTTGAAAAGTGAACTGTTGATGAGGCATTCCATATAGAGGAGGAATACATCGAACAGATACACAAGCGTCCTCGTTCTACGAGGTCTGCCACCTAAGAGAAAAAAGAACTGTCAATGCTTAGCGGCGTATCAAGTTCTATAACCATCAAATCCCTCTCTCCAAAGTTCCCAGCGGCCAGGAAGTAGATATCCATTTAGTGCCTGACCTCAAACTCGGTTCACTCGAACTTCGCCTCTGGTCTAATAACCACTTCATTAACTCCATTACCTTCCCTCTATCAGACTTCCCACGAGTTCACTTTTGAACTTTTGCTAACAAACCCTTCAAAAAAATTAATCCTCTATAATCGCGTTTCTTATTTTGACTTGATTCTCATATAATAACTGTAACCATAAAAAACAGCAGAGGTCTTAACTTCAGATGAGCTTCATAACTCTCTTTCCGGAAAAAGAGCCGGAGAAGAAGAAATCATTTAACCTCAAGCCAGAAATGATAAAGGTCTGGTTGGCTGTAAAGCAAGCCAGCAGTGGTTTTAGCAGCGCGCTTTTTCTCTCTGGCGTTCTACACCTGATTATTGGTGTTGTCCTGTCGGTCACCGCGGTTTCTTATTATTCATACCCGGGGTCGTCAGGCAGCCAGCCTGCAGTCGACAGCGATTTTAAACTCCTGGCCCGCGCCGTTGAGGAGCTCAACAAAGAAATAGGGCTCGATGAGCAGCTGGCCAGATTGATGGAAGAGCTTGAAGAAAAGAAACTGCCGGCAGTGGCTCAAAACATTCTGATTATGGATGACCGAATGACGGAGAAGGAAAAAGTTGAAGTCTATAAGAACCTTCTCGAAAACTTTATCAAACAGGGCGGAGGAGTTTCAGTCGCAGAAAAAGCCGGGCAAAAAGAAAGGCAGCCAGGAAGCAAAGAAGAAAGCTTCAAAATCCACTCAGGCGAGAGAGTTTTCTTAAGTCCTTCACCTTCAGGCGGCGGAAAATCTGAACTCTATATACTCGGCCAGGAAGAGGCAAGAGAACTGGAGAGGCTGGAAAAGTCTGGAGCCTTAAAAAATCCGCCCGGTTATGGAGTCGGACACATCATTGATCTCAAGGTTGGAGATCGAATGATGGAGGTGCCAGCCCAGTATTATTTTCGCTCCTGTCCTTATGAGCAGATTCTGGCTAAAGGGGCCTTGAACTTTTCTATCATAAAGGGCTTCCCGACCTTTATCTTCCCACCGGCTGAAGATGAACAGGCTAAGAGAGCACGAGAACAAGCTATCACCCAGACCGAGCAATTATTTCCGCAGGGAACCTTCCGCGTCTTCTATTACGGAGAAGCAGAATTTCAGGAGCAAAAAGGAGAGGAAACGGCCCAGAAGAAAAGGGAGCCGGTCCATTTTGATCTGGCGGCACATAAGTGGTCTGAAATTCTGGATGGCCTGATGGCCTATCCGGAGGAAGTGCAGTTTTCTATTTTTGAAAAAGATTATCTTAACAAATACGATTGGGACAATCCCGACCTGGCCGCTTTTACCAGAAATTTTATTAATTCTAACCTGAATGGCGTCATCTTTATTGAAGATGAATTTACAGCCGCCTTCGACGCGCTGGAAGAACTTTTTTATAAGAAACCAATTTTCGAAAGAATAGCCGTTCTGATTGAGACTCACCCGACCTCACCGGTTAGAGATGAGCTCCTCTTCTGCCTGGCCTCTTCCTTAGATATGGAAAGAAGAGTCATCAAAAACCTGGCCCGAGCCTATCCTCAAGCCAAGGACATTTATCTCAAGAAGGCCTCACTCGATTATGTTTTTAACTCGCTGCCTAAAGCTTTTGTTTTGAAGCAGGTTTATGAGGACCTCAAGGAAAGCCTCAGCCGGAAAGGTTTTTCTTCACTGGATGAAGCACTGGAGAAATATGAAGAAGGCGAGCTCAAAATCTATGAGGATTTAGCCGGCCGGGGCGGGCAGACGAGGGCCAGGGCTTTATACGCTATCGGGCTTGCCCTCTGGGAAAAAGGAGAGAAGGAAAAGGCCCTTGAGACCTGGAGAAAAATAGAAAGGTCCTACGCCAGCCTTTCTATCAAAAACCTGCTCGACATCATCAACCAGACTCCGCCGGCCAAGCTCGATGAAGAAATCGAAGCTGAAATTAGTTACCAGTCAAACAGGAATAGCAAATATCTATACCGGCGGTTGATTCAGTTCAACAAGTGGGCCCGCCGCCAGCAGGTCGATTAAATAATCATTTGGTTTTTCATCAAAACAAATCATTTAAATCTGCTGGATAGAAACTTTACCCTTTAAAATATATTTAATCATAGCTATGATAATAAAGAAACCCGGTGAGATTAACGGTGGGATTTAAACGTCATTATAATTATTGGAGTCTCAGGTGAATAACCACTTAGACGAATTATTTAACGATCTTAATCTGGTAGAAAAAATTAAACGGCGTCTTCCTTATCTTTTCCAGCTAGCCGATATGGAAAGTTCACGAGCCGGGAAGATCGGCATGGAAGCAGGCTCGGTCCGTGAAAAGGTCATTATAGCCCTCCTTATCTATAAGTTCGGCGACGAAAACATAGACACCAATCTACCGATAACCAATCCGGAAGCCGATGTGAAACTTTTCAACCAGCCAATTTCCATTAAGACAGTAACGGGTACTAGCTTCTCAGGAATAAAATTAATCTGGACAGTTGATCCACAAAAAGCGGCCGCATTTCAGGCTAATTATAAGCCCAGCTGCGATCTGTTACTGGTTCAGATTAACTGGGAAAGGCAGGGCGGCTTGTTTTATATTCCTTTAAGGAATCAGCAAATCATATTTGATCAACTTGGGAAAGAGCGGTATATAAAACTGCCCAAACCCGGGACAAATCCAAGAGGAGTTGAAATAACTAAAGAGGCTTTGATAACTCTCATAAATTCTGAGCACTCACGTGCTATTCCTATCCAATGGAAAAAAACACAGATAGATATGAGTCCATATAAAAGGTGGGTCGACTTATGGAAAGAAGATTGAAATTCTCAACAGCCAAACGGAAATCAGCGGGAACCGCTACCAGTGCTTTTGGTTCTCCGGGGCGGATTAATCACGACTCAAGCAAATTCTACGGGAGCCGCTTATATGAAGACTTGCCGAGGGAAGAGCAGGTGGAATATATAGAAAACCCTGTCAGCAATGAACGTCTCGACAGAATCTTTTGCCGCTCAAGCGAAAAAATGGAAGAGTTGCCTGAAAACAGCATCCACCTGATGGTTACTTCTCCTCCTTATAATGTGGGAAAAGAATATGATCAGGATCTAACGCTTACCGAATACCGGGAATTCTTGAAGCGAGTCTGGCAAGAGGTCTATAGAGTCCTGGTTCCTGGAGGCAGAGCCTGTATAAATATTGCTAACCTGGGAAGGAAGCCATACCTGCCGCTGCATATTTTCCTGATAAAGGACCTGATAGATCTTGGTTTTCTGATGAGAGGGGAAATCATCTGGAACAAAGGTTCAAGCGTCAGCCCCTCGACAGCCTGGGGAACATGGCAGTCGGCTAAAAACCCCATCCTGAGAGACATTCATGAGTATATTTTGGTCTTTTCAAAAAAAACTTTTACCAGAAAAGCCCAGAAGAACCGAGAAAACACAATCTCTAAAGAGGAGTTTTTAGAATTTACCAAAAGTATCTGGACGTTTCCAGCTGAATCGGCTACCAAAGTTGGTCATCCCGCACCATTTCCGATCGAATTGCCCTACAGGTTAATCCAGTTATATACCTTTGAAGACGAAATAGTTCTGGACCCATTTATAGGTAGTGGGCAGACGGCCATTGCCGCTCTGAAATCAGATCGCCATTTTGTGGGTTATGACATCAACAAAGATTATGTTCGCTTAGCCGAAAGACGAATAAAAGAATATATGGATGATAAGGCGACGCCTAAACTTCTTGATCTGAGCTAAAAAAATTGCGCAGAAGGCGCTGCCTTATCGCTCTTATTTATAACCTCCTATGCTAAAAATAAGCACTTTCTCTTAGGACACTAAAATGCAACGAAAAATATTATCTGGCGGAAAGTCAAATCTATATAAGCGTTATCAATATCTTTAATCCTCCTATCAAAAGATGGCGTAATTTTTAAGTCTACAGGTTTAGACAAGCGTACTCGGAGACCTGACTGATCTTATGTTTAATGTTGTTGACGAGGGCAATAGAATTCGCACAGAAGCCAGAACACATAACATTTTCGTATAGATTTTCTCATGAGGCAACGAATCGGGTTTGCTTGGACTTCAGGCTGAATTTCATGTCTATTGCCAATGAGGTAACTGGCGGGCTTGATTTTTCAGGCGGTTAAACGGTAAGGTAAAAGACGGTAATGGCAATATAAAAAAAGGAATTCATATGAGGAAAGAAAAAAATTTCCCGCATCTCTACGGCCCGGTGCCTTCCAGACGTCTTGGTTATTCTCTTGGTGTTGACCTTCTACCCTTTAAGACCTGCAGCCTGAGCTGTATTTACTGTCAGCTGGGCAACAGCCCCAGGAAGACCATCAGAAGGATAAATCCTTATTCTGAAAAAAAGATACTGGAAGAGATAAAGGAATTCCTTAAAACCGGAGCCAGGGTGGACTTCATCACCTTCTCCGGCTCGGGAGAGCCAACCCTAAATAAATCCATCGGCTGGCTGATAAGAGAAATAAAAAAGTTTACTAAAATTCCCGTGGCCGTCCTGACCAACAGCACCCTGCTGTCTCGGGCCGGGGTCAGAAAAGAGCTGGCCGCGGCTGATGTGGTCGTTCCTTCGCTTGATGCCGCCACCCAACGGGTTTTCGAAAAAATTAACCGCCCCCACCCTTCCCTCCGGATCGAAAAGATAATAGATGGGCTAACCAAATTCAGAAAAGAATTTAAGGGCCAGATCTGGCTGGAGATTATGCTGGTCAAGGGAGTAAATGATTCGCCAGCTGAGATTAAAAAATTAAAGGAAGCAGCCGACAGAATCAATCCGGATAAAATCCAGCTCAATACAGTGGTGAGGCCTCCCGCCGAAAAGACGGCCAGGCCTCTGACACCTGAGGAAATGAATAAAATAAAAGAATTTTTTGGAGAGAAAGCCGAGGTCGTGGCCAGCTTCAGAAAGAAAGAGCAGGAAAAAACACCAGTCGATATCGCCGAAGCTATTCTGGCTATGGTGCGTCGGCGGCCGGTCAGTCTCGAAGATCTGGAAAACTCACTCGGCCAGACCAGAGAAGAATTAAGCCTGGAAATCCAAAAACTTCTGCAGGAGAAAAAAATCAAGCAGGTCAGGCATCTTGACCGCGATTACTTTGAGCCCGTCTGAAGCAGAGAGAACATGTAGATTAATTAGTCCCACTCAATGCATTTTGTCTCCTGAGTCCACACTTCCCAAGGTTAACAGGTCAGGAGATATTATGATTATTTTCGTAACAGGTAATCCAACAACCCCAATTATTGATTGAATCTTTACAAATTGCTATAAATTTATTAAGGAAAGGTGGTTATGGCCCCCAAAAGGACTATTTTATTTTTGGTTTTGCTTATAGCCCTAAATTTATCACTTGAAGCTGAGCTTAAAAAACTTCTATCTATCGGGTCAAATCAACCCCATTACCTCTTTATGACGGTCACCGGTATAGTCAACGATGAAGAAGGAAACATCTATGTGGCTGACACCGGAGGTTCCTTTATAAGGAAGTACAGTCCCCAGGGTAATTTTATTAAAGAAGTTGGCAGGTATGGGCAGGGACCGGGTGAATTCAGCAATTCCATCGGACCTCTCTTATATGATGGCCAGAATTTATACTTAAAAGACGACCTCAATTATAGAATTGTCGTGCTTGATAAGGAGCTAAACATTAAAAATTATATTAAATTGAGAGGTCTGAGGACATCCCTTAACAAGATTGATGATTTCTTTTACCTGATTTCTCTCAAGCCGGGAGAACCATTTCAGCAGGTTGAAATTTATAACGCTCAGGGCGATTTTGTTTCGAGCTTTTTCGATGAGCGACCTGATTTTTTGAAAGGCCGTACTTTTAGTAAAGAAGATTATGCAGTCTGGATGGGATTTTCAGGGTTAGTTATGGCCACTAACCCGGTATCCAGGGAAATTGCCGTCACCTTTGTCAATCCTGGAGATAAGATACAAATATTCTTTTATACCAAAGAAGGAAAATTCAAAAATAAAATAGAGACGAATCATCTGATCAAATATAAGTTCCCTGAATTCAGGCTTCACTGGCCGCCCAAACATCCAGACAAGAGCACTCATCTAAGTATCTGGGCCATGCACTTTATGGGCCCTCAAAGAATTCTTCTGGATTACTGGATAATAAGATATGAGCTAAATAAGGTTACCGAAGAGAAACATTATTTACTGGTCATAGACAAAAGTTCCGGTAAGTTGCTTCACCAGGAAGAACTGGCTGAGAGTTTTACCAGGCCGCTCAATGTCAGTAATGATAGGCTTTGGGCGCTTGAGATTGAGGGAGATATCCCCAAAGTAACCCTCTATCAACTCGATTACTAAGGGAAAACCTGATTGAGATAAATACCCTGCCTCATAGAATATGCTTAATCTTTTTTCTAGTTAGTGACTTAAGCCAGGAAAGATGCCCTTCTTCGATTAAACTTTAGACGGACTTTGGCCCGACGTGCCTAAGGCTGACGATCTGCATTCAAGCACAGTATGTCGAGATACAGTCGACATACCTGGCTAAAACCTCAAGGCGAAAAACATGGCCGGTGCCTTTAACAGAAGATGATTTACACCACCTGCTGGTGCAACGAATCGAGAAGGTAAATATCGAGCAAATCAAGCAGGAGGTGGAACCATTTGTCAAAGATCCAGCTTCCTTAGCTATCTGGTCAAAGGACTTTTTCCTGGACATTGCTTCCAGGATAAAGGTGGTTTAGGTGGAGCTTGGCCAACACAGGCGGATTTGACAGAGCTGAGGCCGAGATTTAAAATTCAGCCAGCTAAACTCTAAAGCTATGTGTTCTCCAAGGAGGATCAGATGAAATGGTCAAGGCCGGTAAGTATTTTTGTCGCTCTGTTCACCCTTCTGGCTATATCAGCTCTGGCCGCCGGGCTGACTCCGCTTCAGAAAGCCATTCAGAAGGGCGATATCAAGAAAGTCATCGAGCTTTTAGATAAAGGGGCTAAAATTAATGAATGGAATTTTGGCACGCCTTTAATCATGGCTGCCTCCTCCGGTCAGCTGGAGATAGCCAGGCTTCTTATCGAGCGCGGGGCTGATCTTAATATGATCGGGCAGAACGGCTGGACGGCTCTCGGCTGTGCGGCCGCCGAAGGCCACAGCGATATAGTTGACCTTTTAATCAGCAAGGGAGCTGACGTCGATCAGGCCATCCAGGGGATGAAGACCTGGGCCGAATGGTCACGCAGTCTTGGAACTAACCTTGACCAGAAATTAAGTCAGGGAGCAATGCTAATCCGGAAACGTGCCGGGCAGGCCTATTACTCCTCCGGTCAGTACGAGAAAGCAGCCGCGGCTTTCAGAGCCCAGATTCAGTCCGAGCCTCAGGAACCCCAGAACTATGTCTGGCTGGCCTTTTCTGATCTGGCCATAAAAAAATATGACGAGGCCCAGGCTGCGGCCGAAGCAGCCCTTAAACTCGCTCCAGACAATGTTGAGGCTCTTCAGGCTCTGGCCGATACCTTAGCTGCCACCGGGGATTACCCCGGAGCGATTAATTCCCTTAACAAAGCCGTTTCTCTCAATCCTAAAAATCCCTGGGTTGAAATGCGGCTGGGGAATATTTATTTCAACTTAGGGAACTATGACGAAGCCATCAGCCATTTTCGCACGGCCTCCGAGCTAGCCCCGGATGAGCTTTCGCCCCTAAGAAGCTTGATGAACGTTGCCGCTCGAGCCGGAAAATACGACGAGGCCATCTCCGCGGCCAGCACCCTGCTCGCCAAGCTTCAGCCTAAGGACAGCGTTGAAGTCCTCGGACTCAGAAGCTTTCTTTACCGGGAGAAAGGTCTTCTCACTGAAGCCGCCGCCGATGCTGATAAAGCAGCTGCCATCGATCCGGCTCAGGATTGGACACACCTGGCCCGGGCTGCTGTCGCTTTAGATGGCGGAGATAATGACCTGGCTCTGAATGAGCTTTCGGCTGTTAAAGATTCGGAAAATCTGGTGGCGGCTGTCCTTAAGGTCGTAACTGTAGCCAGAAAAGGCGACCTGGCCGGAGCTGAATCAGCTTTTAGCTCGATCAGCAGAAATGTGGCCTCCTCAACTAATGCTCTTGTCATCGGGAACGCCGACCTGGCGCTTGACCTGCTTAAACCTGCCCGTCAGGCTCATCTTGATAAAGCAGCTTCCTTAGTTGCGGGGTCACACTGGACTGAAGCCCTGAATGAATATGCTGCCGCCTTTAAAATTAGTAACCAGACCGGGCGGGAAGAACTCCTCTCCACGGTCAGTACTCTCTTTAAAAGCCATCCGGAATTAACTGAACTCCCCGAAGAAGCCCGCAAACATTCTCTCCGGGCTGAGGTTCTAATCAAAGAACAAGACCTGCCGGGAGCAGTTGAGGAATTTAATCAGGCGCTGGAGTTGGCTCCGTTTTGTCCGGTTCTCTACTATAATCAGGCCGTACTCTTAGCCAATCTCAAACAATACAAACAGGCAGTCGAACAGATGAAAACTTTTCTCCTCCTGGCTCCAGAGGATCAAAAAGCCCGTGAGGCCAAAGACCTGATTTACCAATGGGAATTCAGGCTCGAGCGCCAGGCCGGCAAATAATAATCCCCGAAGTTAAGTTTATAACCTGGTTGAAGCTACAAGTTAAGGCACACCGGCTTGGGCTATATTTTAAAGTCACAACGGCTTTCTGAGACTGCATCCAGACCTGGCTTAAATTGAGCCCTCAGCCTTTTGAGCTCTTAGCTTTGAATCTAATCTGACAGGCTGGCTACGAGCTAACTGCGTCCGGCCATTTCCGTTGCTAATTTTTTATTCTTCCCTGAACCGGCTACCTTTCTTAATTCCAGCAGGCCAACAATAATCATCATTGTCACAGCGATCGAGACCAGTTGAGCCGGGCTAATGTAAGCCAGGTTAAACCGCTCATGTAAACCAGGGATATAAATAGCCGCCAGCAGAAAACCGACCGCCCCCGCTGCCCAGATGTTCATGACCTTATTGGTAAAGGGACCCTGGGCCAGGACGGATTCTTTATCAGAGCGGGAGATAAAGGCCAGAATAATATGGCCAAAAATCCAGGCGGCAAAAGCAAAGGTTTGAGACTCAGTCACGCTCAGGTTCCTGCCTCTCGCATAGAAATAAACTGCCGTTACCCCGGCAAACAGGACGGCTCCTTTGATTAATATGTCTCTGACCACCCGGCGGTTGATGATATTCTCCCGGGGATTTCGAGGCGGCCTGGTATAGATATCCTTTTCCTTTGGTTCTGCCACAAAACCGGCCGAGGCTGCCAGATCCATAAATAGCTCCAGGACAATAATCTGAATCGGAGCTAAAGGCATCGGAATACCAGCCAGGGCCGGCAGCAAAAAGATCAAAATCAGCGCAACTTTGACCGAAAGATAATATTTGATTCCTTTCTGGAGGTTGTCAAAAAACTTACGGCCTTCAAAAATTCCCTGGGTAATGGTGATATAATTATCATCAGCCAGCACCACCTCAGCTGCCTCCTTAGCTACATCCGTTCCGCGAATGCCCATGGCGATGCCAATATCTGCCCCTTTGAGAGCTAAAGCATCGTTCAAGCCGTCGCCGGTGACCGCCACCACTTCTCCGTTTTTCTGGAGAGCCTGAACAATCCGGTATTTGTGCTGGGGAGTGGTTCTGGCAAAAACCGAAACTGTTTTAACTGTTTGCTGCAAGTCTTCATCACTCAGCTTATCCAGCTCTTCGCCGGTTAAAACCGGCTCGTCTTCTCTGATAATCCCGACTTCCTTAGCGATATAACGGGCAGTTAAAGGATGATCGCCGGTGACCATGATGGTCCGGACACCCGCCTTGGCCGCCCGAGCAATAGTTTCCTTAACTCCACTTCTCGGCGGATCTTCAAAGCTAATCAGACCGGCAAAGTTTAAGTTTTTTTCAAGCTGGCTAAAATCAAGCTGCTCTTCGCCGGGGCTTAACTTTTTAAAGGCAACGGCAATTACCCTCCGGCCCCTGGCCGTTTCTTCGGCCAGTTTGTTTTTAATCTCGTCGCCGATGTTCTGGCACATAGTCAGTATTTCTTCCGGGGCACCGCTGGCGAACAATTCATAGTCATTGCCACTTTTTCTGATTATTGATTTGGTTTTGCGGCCATTGCCCAGGTTCCGCTGGCGAACAATCTCGGAGGCCGCCTCAACTATCTTCAACTCAGCCGCTTTATTTTTAATTTCCTGCTCCATAGGCGATAGAGAATAAGGGGAAATTGCTCCCAGTGCTCTCTTTATTATTTCTTCCTGACTGCCCGGATAAAGTGAAACAATGCGCATCTTGTTCTCAGTAATGGTGCCGGTCTTATCGGTCACAATGACCGTAGCATTACCCAGGATTTCGGCTGCCTTAATTCTTTTTACCAGAAAATTATTCTTGGACAGGGTATAAGCCCCCAGCCCTAAGACCATGGTGATAACGATCGGCAATTCTTCCGGAATGGTGGCAAAAGCTAAAGAAAGTCCGGTTAAAACCATCGTTCTGAAATCCTGGCCGCGGATGATGCCCACCACCGGAATTAGAATAGAAAAGAAAACAGCTAAATAGACCAGTTTGCCGGCTAAAGATTTCATGGCCAGCTGCAAAGCCGTCTTGGGTGGCTTGACTTCCTTTAAAGTAGCGGCAATTTCGCCCAGTTTAGTCCGGCGGCCGGTAGCCGTGACCTCAGCCTGCCCTTCACCGGAAACAACCACCGTTCCGGCATAAATCTCATCATTATTATTTTTGTCTTGAGGGAAAGATTCGCCGGTTAGAGCCGATTCATCAACCTGCAAACTGATGCTCTGCTCAACCCGGCCGTCAGCCGCTATCCTGGTGCCTGGAGTTAAAATCAGAATGTCACCAGGAACTACCGCCTCCGACTCGATTTCTGTTATCACTCCGTCCCTGAGAACTCTGGTTTTAGGGGCAGCAATCTTTTCCAGAGAGGAAATGGCTTTTTTGGCCCGGTACTCGTTGTAAACTTCAGCCAGGACCAGTAAGAAAATGACGGCAAAGATGGTAATAGCATCGGCCAGCTTCCCCCACAGGCTATAAACAACACCGACTACCAGCAAGAGAAGAATCATCGGTTCGGTTACTTCGTGCCTGGCTATGCCAAAAAAGCTGATTTTTGACGGCTGAAAAATCTGGTTTGGACCAAATTGCTCCAGCCGCTTTCTGGCCTCTTCAGCGGTCAGCCCTTTGCTTTCTTTTTGATTCATATTAAGCTCCCATCGCCGGATTAATGCAGTTGCTCATAGTTGTCATCGGCGCAAATCTCACATTCAGATTGAATGACGCTGTGACTTATATTGTATTTAGATTTCACCAGATCATTTATCTCGGAAACTATCCGGTTTATCGAGTCAATATCATCTTTATCCACCAGGACGTGAGCACTAAGCGCATAGAGATCGGAGGAGAGGCTCCAGACATGGAGGTCATGAATTCCCCTGACACCTTTAACAGATTGAATATCCCTGGCCAGATTTTCCAGATCAATGTTTTTGGGGGTAGCTTCCATGAAGATATCAATTGATTCTTTGATGAGTCGGACAGAACTGACCAGGATGAAGGCTCCGATCAAAGCGCTGATCAGCGGGTCAAAAATATTATTGCCGGTAATGATAATTAAGATGGCGGCCAGGATAACACCGATCGAGGTCAGGGTATCGCTCAGAACATGAAGGTAGGCTCCCCTGACATTGAGATTCTCCCGCTCATAGCCATGCATTTTTAGGACCACATACAAATTGGCCAGCAGCCCGATAACGGCGATGAGGAGCATCTCCGGACCTTTTACCGCCCGCGGCGAGAGAAACCGCTGATAGGATTCATAAAAAATATAAAGAGTAATCAAGACCAGAGCTACACCGTTAATAATGGCGGAGAAAATTTCTCCACGATAATAACCATAGCTGAATTTACTGGTAGCTTTTTTCTGTGAAAGACGAACCGAAAAATAGGTCAGGAGCATGGCCAGCAGATCAACCAGAACATGACCGGCATCGCTCAACAGGGCCAGACTTTTAGTAAAAATGGACCCGGCAACTTCAATTAATAGAATAAACGATGAGAGAAGAATAAAAACCTTGAATTTTTTCTGCAACGCCTCTCTGGCAATCATGACATGACCTCGGCAATTAATTCTTTGATCCTGTCTTTGGCCTGACTCAGAGCTTTCCGGCCCTTAGCTGTTGTTCGGTAATATTTCCGGATCTTGCCCTCGATGACCTTTTCCTGGCACTTTAAATACTTTTCTTTTTCTAAAGAATGGAGCAACGGATAAAGCGTTCCCGGGCTCAGCCGGTAGCCGTGGCGGCCTAATTCTTCTATCAACCACAGGCCATAGACCGGCTGCTCAGCTGCATGATGAAGAATATGAATCTTGATGAACCCCAGAAAAAACTCATGCGTTAAATCGTTTTTCATCCCTTATATTGTCCTCCGATATCGGTTTACAATATATCAATCTGGACAGAAGCTGTCAAGTGAAAAGTGCTGGGATCCAAACTTTTATCAATTGGCGGAGTTTTGTGTTTGCCCATGTCCAGGAAGTTCGACCTGGCTAGCTGTCTTTAATCCCGTCGGCTGATTTCGGATTTTGTCCGGCCAAGGGTATAATGGCTGGCAGGAGGGCTTAATATGGAAAATAAAACCAGTTTTACCCAGCTTCTATCTCCTTTTTCTATTAAAGGAGTCGAGCTAAAAAACCGGGTGGTCTTTCTGCCCCATGAACCCTATTACGGGAGCGAAGATCATTTGCCGACTAAGAAACACCAGTTTTACTATGAAGAGCGGGCCAGGGGCGGAGTAGGACTCATCGTCATGCCCAGCCTCGGAGTTCATCCGAGCGGCTACTATGCCTGCCAGGTAGCAGCCAAGGAGGAAAGCCTCCCCCGGCTTAAAGAAATCACGGCTACTGTCCATGCCTATGGAACTAAAATCTTTGCCCAGATGACACATTATGGAAATCAAACCAAAAGTGTCGAAACTCTTCAGCCAACCTGGGCTCCATCTGCTATTCCCGATATGACCGTCAGAGAAATCCCTAAAGAAATGACTGTGGATGAAATCGCCACCCTGGTCAAGGCCTTCGGCCAGGCTGCCCAACTTCTAATGAAAGCCAATTTTGATGGCTTTGAGATTAAAGTGGCTCATGATGGAATTTTGAGGCAGTTTTTATCGCCGGCTAAAAATGCCCGAAAAGACGAATATGGCGGAAATCTTCAGAACAGAGCCAGAATCGTCATCGAGGTTCTTAAAGAAATAAGGCAATACATCGGCGACAAACCTTTGGGCATTAGACTCTGCCTGGATGAATTCATTCCCAATGGCTACTCGATTGATGACGCCATTGAGTATGCTAAGCTATTTAATCCCCTGGTTGATTATATTAATTCTGATTTCGGCACGTGGGAAAGTATGGCCTATAGTCTGCCTTCTCTTAATTTTGAGCAGGGCTTTCACCTTAAAGCCATCGCCCGGGTCAAAAAGGCAGTCACTATTCCAGTTATCGCCTCCGGCCGAATCATTCAGCCGGCCATGGCCGAGCAGGTCCTCGAGTCCGGGACAGCGGATTTAATCGGTCTGGCCAGGGGCTTAATCGCTGAGCCCTACTGGGTAAAGAAAATCGAGGCCGGCGAGATTGAAGAAATCTCCGAGTGCATTGGCTGTAACCAGAAATGCGTCGGGCGACTCCTTCAGAACCGGTCTATTAGCTGTGTGGTCAATCCAGCCTCCGGTTTTGAGGAAAATTATTCGCGCCAGGTCCTTACGAGTCGCTCACCAGTGTCCCGGAAAGTCGTCATCGTCGGCGGTGGCCCCGCCGGCCTGAAAGCAGCTGAGCTAGCCGCCAGAAAAGGTCATCAAGTTGTGCTGTTTGAAAAGAGCGACAGCCTGGGCGGGAGAGTCAAGCTCGAGAGCAGCTTGCCAGGGAAAGGAGAACTGGCTGGGGTGACCCGCTATCTAACCTATGTGCTGAAAAAGCTGAAGGTTGATATCAGACTTAACAGAGAGGCAACGTCAGCTGACGTCCTGGCTGAAAAACCCGATCTGGTTATTATTGCTACCGGCGCCAGCCGCCTGAATAATCCCGGAACTTACTCCATTGAAGATGTCTTGAACAATAAGGTCAATGGCGAACATGTCCTGGTGATGGATTTCGATGCTGGCCTGGAAGGCACCGGTGCAGTCGAGTATCTGGCCAACCAGGGGAAAACTGTTCACTGGGCGACACCTGTCTTTTTTAACGGTCAGGATAATGAAGTTTCGACCGTTCTTCTGCCCATTTATGGACATCTGGGAACAAAGAAAGTTATCACTCACCCCATGTCAGTCATGGTTAAGTTTGATAACGGTCAGGCAACGCTCCTAAATCCTTATTTTAACCGGACAGAAATCCTCAGCGGGCTGGAAGCGGTGGTCGTTACGGGCTTAAAAGCAGCTAATAATGCTCTCTA
>Ga0208825_1000355_pt1 | contig 45967 bp, 44 predicted proteins | sample AD_UKC113_MetaG_FD_184450 | JGI IMG/M metagenome (GOLD analysis project Ga0208825, IMG submission 184450) | Active sludge microbial communities of municipal wastewater-treating anaerobic digesters from Hong Kong - AD_UKC113_MetaG (SPAdes)... | ecosystem: Engineered > Bioreactor > Anaerobic >... | reverse complement strand
GAACCGGCATGGAAGTGAATCCACTGGTGTTTGAGACCAGCGCGTCTACCGATTCCGCCATCTGGGCATTAGCGGGTACAAAAGTAAATTATTTTTTTGATTCCCAAAAGCAAAAATGCCGAAATTTAATAATTTCAATCAAAAAAGAAACTTTAATAACTAATATTCAAAAGATTATAAATACAACTGGAATCAGGAATTCTTTTTCTGCAAATAATCGTTTCTTTTCCCCGTAAAAAGTTCATACTGCTGAAACCAGCATTCCAAAGGTCCGTTCATTAAGCGATAACGTTTTGAAGGTTTTAAACCAATTTTTTTCAGTGCTTCCTCGTTGGAACTGATCACCCAAGCAGTACAACCCGAAAATTTACGTTTCAGCAATGAACCCAAGTTGGCATATAATTCAAAAATATCTTTTGATGGGAGCCTTTCGCCATAAGGTGGATTGGTAACAATAAAACAATCGGATGAAGGCGGTTCAAGCTTTTCCAACGGCAATACCTTTAAAGAAATATATTTTGACAGTCCGCTACTTTTAACATTCTGCTGGGCAATTTTAATGGCAGATACTGAGATGTCCGATCCGAAAATATGATGTTCAAAAAGTCGCTCCTGAGAATCATCATTATATAAATCATCAAAAAGCACCTTATCGAAATCGGGCCATTTTTCAAAAGCAAAAGAAGCTCTGAAAATACCGGGAGGGATATTCAAGGCAATCAAGGCTGCCTCGATAAGCAAAGTTCCGGAGCCGCACATCGGATCAAGAAAATCGGATTGTCCTTTCCAGCCGCTCAGTTTCAACATTCCGGCCGCCAAAACTTCATTCAGCGGAGCCTTTGTCTGTCCGGTTCTATAACCGCGTTTATGAAGCGATTCACCCGAGCTGTCGAGCGACAAAGTACAATGGCTTCCGGCGATGTGAATATTAAACACAAAATCGGGGTCTTCAACCGAAACACTTGGCCGATCGTTAAAATGCTCTGAAAACCAGTCAACTATGGCATCTTTCACTCGATAGGTTACAAAACGCGAATGCTGAAATTCATCAGAAAAAACGGTTGCATCAATCGAAAAAGTATTATTCACATGCAGAAGAGCGTCCCATTCCACCGACTTTATTTTTTTGTATAATTCGTCTGTATCGTCGGCTTCAAACGAAAAAATCGGTTTAAGAATACGTAAGGCGGTTCTGCAATGCAAATTTGCCTTGTACAACATTGCCTTATCACCGCTAAAGCTCACTGCCCGCCGCTCTATTTGCACATTGTTGGCTCCCAATTCGGTAAGTTCTTCAGCCAATACCTCTTCGAGTCCCTGAAAGGTCTTGGCAATCATAGGAAACTCCTTCTCGGCAAAGAATTTCCTGATTTTATTGTCGTTTCCGGAAGTTATTTTCATCGGTTAACAATCAACGTTTCAGTTTATCGTCCTGCGAAAGCTTTGCCCCGGCCGGGACATCGCTATCCACCCAAAGATTACCGCCAATTACGGCACCATCACCAACGGTGATATTTCCCAAAATGGTAGAATTGGAATAAATGATTACATTGTTGCCAATTCGTGGATGGCGAACGATACCTTTTATGGGATTTCCATTCTCGTCGAGCGGAAAACTTCTGGCTCCCAGCGTAACGCCTTGATACATTTTCACGTTGTTTCCAATCACCGAAGTTTCTCCAATAACCACACCGGTGCCATGATCTATCATAAAATAATCTCCAATTTCGGCTCCGGGATGAATATCGATACCGGTTTCCGAATGAGCCATTTCACTAATAATTCGTGGAATCAAAGGGACATCGAGTTTGAGTAGCGCATGAGCAATACGATAATTGCTGATGGCTCGAATTCCCGGATAACAAAAAATCACTTCTCCAATGCTTTTGGCAGCAGGGTCGCCATTGTAAGCGGCAATAACATCGGTATAAAGTTTTCTGCGGATTTCAGGCAATTGAGCAATAAAAGCATTCACTTTTTGAACAACGTTCTGCTCCATGTCGCTGCATAAATTTTTATCTGTGGAATGTTCACTTTCGAAACAAATTCCTGCTTTCATTTGCTCGGTAAGCAAAAGTTTCAATCGATCGATACTAAGCCCAATGTGATAAAGCAACGTATCGGAATCGAGCGCTGCATCGTCAAAATAGCCTGGGAACAAAACAGAACGGCACAACTGAACAATTTCCTGCAAATTATTAATGGAAGGCATTCGCTCATTTCTAACATGCTGATGACATGCAAATTTATACTGATCTATTTTCGATAATTCGATGATAGCATCTAAAATTTCCTTTTCCATAAATTTGAATAATAAAATTTATAAATAACTCACAAAAGAAGTCAAAGCCCGAATGGCATTTTGGAGCCTTTCATTACCGATTCCGGTGATAATAGAAACAGATTTTCCTGTTTTTTCTATTTCTTGCTTATACCAGTTGAAAAAGAATTCTCTGTCGTCTCCATGTTCTCGAACCGAATCGGGTTGCCACGGCAAATCGGGATAACACAGCAAATAAAAATCAAAAAAATGGCAATTTAATCTTTCCTGTAAAAATTTGGGTACTTTGCCATACTTATAATCAAACCATACTTTAGTGATAATTAAATCGGTATCGAAAAAAACAAATTTTTTCCCATCACTCGGATGATTTTCATAAAACAGTTCTTCATCAATCTGATGGGCGGCAATGCGACAAACATCCTCATATTCGTACGGTCGGGATAAACTTTCCACGTACGCGCGAGCAAATTCAGGTACCCAATCCACCTGAAAATATTCGGCAAGGGATTTGGCAAGCTCGGTTTTTCCGGTAGATTCAGGACCCAAAATAGCAACTCTCAGCATATTGAATTTTTCTTAAAAAATTGTTTAAGTAACAACAAAACATTACATTTACCGCAGAAAAGTAAGAAATTTATGTGCAAATTTACGACAATTATTCTGTATGAAAGTATTTTATTGGCTTTTTATATGCCGATAAAATCTCAAAACTTTGATATAGAACTTTTACAAAAGTTGAATTCGGAATCACCGAAAGAATTGAGAAATTATTCCGTTTTCATTTCGGGCACAGCCAATGTGATAGCAATTTCAACCCCGTTGGTAATAGGAATTACCGGCTTTATTCAAAAAAATGACCAATTGAAGAAAGATGCTTTGTACATCGGAACCTCTATTGGATTTGAAAGTATTCTTACTTTTGGAATGAAAAAGAGCTTTCATCGCGATAGACCCTATATTACCTACCCTGATTTGATTTCTCCCTACGAAACTTTAAGTTCCTACTCTTTTCCTTCGGGACACACTTCAATGGCTTTTGCCAATGCTACAGCCTTAAGTCTGAAATATCCAAAATGGTATGTAATTGTTCCAAGTTACTTTTGGGCTTGCTCCGTTGGTTATTCAAGAATGAATCTGGGTGTACATTATCCGAGTGATGTGTTGGGTGGCGCTATTGTAGGGATAGGAAGTGCATTTATCAATTACAAACTGAACGAATGGTGGTGGAAGAAACAAAAAGAGCCAAAACCGGTTGACTTTTTTCCAGATGCTTCGTTGAAACAAAAATAACCTACCCTAATCTACATATTTTAAGAAGCAAATTCTTTCTTTTCTTCGGACTTTTTCCACTGAAAATAGCCCAACACTGCCATCAGCGTATAAACAGTAAAAAGTACGGCTGTAGGATAAAGCCCGCGATAAAGATACAAACCTGTCGAAACGGCATCAGCAACAATCCACAGTAACCAATTTTCGAGTAATTTTTTTGCAAGCATCCACGTAGCCACTATACTCAAGGCTGTGGTAAAAGCATCACCTCTGGGAAGTGGCGAATCGGTAAAATTACCCAAAATGAAAAAATAAACCACCAAAATAGCCAAAAAAACCGTCAGCAAATTGAAAGCCATGTGTTTGGAAGTTCGTGTTACCGGCAATTCGGGTTGGGTATCCGTTTTTCCTCTTTTCCACGTAATCCATCCGTAAATGCTCACTGCAAGGTAATAAAATTGGAGTGTCATGCCGGCATAAAATTTACTTTGAAAAAAAACATATACGTACAATGCCGCACACAAAAATCCGAAAATCCACAGCCCGATTTTCTGCCTCACCGATAATATCAGATATATCAGGCTCAAAATAGCGCCGGTGAGTTCTACCCAATTGTCGATAACATACTCTATGACAGGATTCAACGAAAAAGTATCCTTCAATAAAATCATTGCTTTGACCTTTTTACTTTAAAATTTGTTCGTACGCATTCGGCGTCTGCAATAATTCGACTGCTTTTTTCAGCACTTCATTGTCGTTGTCTATAATGCGGTAATAGGCGTTCATATCCCACAAATCGCGTGCAATCAATGCCTTAAGTTGTAATTTGATCAATTCTCTTGACGTGTCAAACTGAGAGGACTGGAACGGAATATTTTCCTTTTCTCCGGCCTGAATCAATTGCTGCAAAAAGGTTTCGTCAACCGTGAATTCTTTTTCAAATTTGTCGAACGTACTAAATTTTCTCTTCAAATCCTCCCTGTTCTGATCGATAAACTGAACGGAAACTTTATTGATTACTCCCCTTGCAATCAACTTTTGATGATAATCGGTAAAACGTGTGGTATCCAGCGGAACGAAAACATCGGGCATAATACCACCACCGCCATAAACGGTACGTTTAAGTCGCAAAGTCTGATAACGGAGTGAATCGGGGAAATGAATACTATCGGGATGAATTAATTCTCCTTTTTTGTAACGGGTCAGCAATTCGCGCTCATATTTATCAGCACCATCTTTATAAGGTTTCTGAATGCAACGCCCCGATGGCGTATAATATCGTGCTGTCGTCAACCTCATCATCGAGCCATCAACCAACGGAAGTTGTTGCTGCACCAATCCTTTACCGAAAGTTCTTCGTCCCACAATGACTGCTCTGTCCCAATCCTGCAAAGCTCCCGAAACGATTTCGCTGGCAGAAGCCGAGTATTCGTCAACAAGAATAACCAGTTTTCCGGTTTCGTATTTTCCCACAGCGGTAGCAAGCGACTCTTTCTTGGGTTGGTGGAATCCCTCTGTGTAAACGATAAGTTTTCCACGATCCAAAAATTGATCAGCCAGTTGAATAGCTGTAGCCAGATAACCACCCCCATTTCCCTGCAAGCTGACAATCAAATGCTTCATTCCTTTTTTCTGAAGTTCGGTAAATGCCTTGACAAATTCTTCATCGGTTGTCCGACCAAAACTGTTGATTTTGATGTAACCTATATCATTCCCAATCATATAGTGAGCATCCACGCTGTAGAGCGGAATTTTATCGCGTATAATTTTGAAGATGAGCAATTCGGGTTTTCCACGCCGTAAGACTTTGACTGTAACTTCCGAACCTCGCGGCCCACGCAAACGTTTCATAATGTCGGAATTTTGAATTTTTACACCCGCCACCAATTCGTCGTTAATATAAATAATTCGGTCGCCGGGAAGAATTCCAACTTTTTCGGCCGGACATCCTGAAATAGTTTGAACCACCATCAAGGTGTCTTCAAAAATTTGAAACTGAATGCCTATTCCTTCAAACTCGCCTTCCAGCGGTTCATTGATACGCTCCACTTCTTCGCGTGGAATGTAGGATGAATGCGGATCCAAGTCCTTCAAAAGAGCAGTTATGGCCGATTCGACAAGTTTTTTATCGTTAATGCTGTCCACATACAGGCTGGATATGGCATTCAAGGCATTCATTAATTTTCGTTGCTGCATCAACGATATGCCCTGCCCGAAAACTCCGGCAAGAATTAAATTGAAAATAAAAACCAAATATAACTTTTTCATTTTTTGTTGGTTATGTCTTAAGTAAAAAAGAGAACAATAATAATCAAACAATTTTTGTTTCAAAGAATTAATTTTTTTCGGTTTATCTCTTTGAAAATTGGAACTTTAGCAGAATCGATTCAAATATTCTTCAAATGAAGCAATTTCTTTCCCGCATTCAAATTTTCGAGCCGACAATTTTTAATTTCTGCAATTTCTCGATAAAACTGTTCAACCGGCAATAAACTTTCGTCTGTTTCCACATAAAGTCTGTCAATTGGCGTTACAGCCACGCTTGCCGCATTCCGTTTTTCGCCAAATGAAAGAGAAATGCCGGTTTTTAATAATTGCTTGGCCAATTCGGGCTTTCCGCGGAAGCCATGCACAATCCAAAGTTGTTCGGGTCGAAACTTGTTCCTAATTTCCAACAACTCGTTGAAATAACCGACACAATGGATAATCAAAGGTTTTTTCAAACTTTCGGAATAAGAAATCTGACCTTCAAAAATGCTTTTCTGCGTGGCAAAAGAAGTGGAAATATTTTTGTCGAGTCCACATTCACCTATCGCTATCCACCGTGTATCGGAACAATAACGAAACAACCTTTCCAAATCTTCAAGATTATCCTGTTCTGCATTCCAAGGATGAATACCCACCGAACAAAACCGCCGCTCTTCAGCATCAAAAAAAAGAGCTGCCTCCTTAATCTGTAAACTTATCACAGAATACGGATTAAATTCAGATTTCCCATGTGTATGGATATCAACAAAAATGTTCATCTTTATCGGCCTACATGAACTGCGGCTATCTTTAAAAACAATGATGCAAAAGTAAAGAATTTTCAAGTAAAATTCATATCTTTGCAAACTTTTCATTAGATTTAAAGGATATTTGAACAAAATAATCAACAAAATGACAGACAATAAAGCATTATTCACTTCTTTGCCTTACAAGGTGGCCGATATTTCGTTGGCCGATTTTGGCAGAAAGGAAATAGAACTGGCAGAAAAAGAAATGCCGGGACTTATGGCAATTCGAGAAAAATATGCAGCCCAGCAGCCACTGAAAGGGGCCCGCATTACCGGCTCACTTCACATGACTATCCAGACGGCTGTTTTAATTGAAACGTTAGCAAAACTTGGCGCTGAAGTACGCTGGTGTAGTTGCAATATTTATTCTACCCAGGATCATGCCGCTGCAGCCATCGCAGCAGCCGGAATATCTGTTTTTGCTTGGAAAGGCGAAACACTGGAAGATTATTGGTGGTGCACCTTGCAGGCTTTAACTTTTGAAGGCGGTAAAGGCCCGAATTTAATTGTTGATGATGGCGGCGATGCAACGCTTATGATTCATACAGGCGTAGCTGCCGAGAAAGATGCAAACGTATTGAACCGGCCACCCGAAGGAGAAGATGAAAAAGAATTGTTGGCTATATTGAAAAAAGTTTTAAAGGAAAATAGCAACTTCTGGTCGAAAATAACTCCGGAAATTCGTGGCGTTTCGGAAGAAACCACTACGGGTGTTCATCGGCTTTATCAGATGCTTGCGGAAGGAACATTGCTGTTCCCCGCTTTCAATGTCAACGACTCGGTTACCAAATCGAAATTCGATAATCTTTATGGCTGCCGTGAATCTTTGGCCGACGGGATAAAAAGAGCAACAGATATCATGCTGGCAGGCAAAGTTGTGGTAGTTTGTGGTTATGGTGATGTGGGGAAAGGTTGTGCCAAATCCATGCGGGCTTATGGAGCAAGAGTGCTGGTAACCGAAATTGACCCGATTTGTGCTTTGCAAGCTGCAATGGAAGGATTTGAAGTGTGTACGGTAGAAGATGCTTTGCCTGAAGGGAATATTTATGTTACTGCCACCGGCAATCGCGATATTATTACCATTCAACACTTGGAAAAAATGAAAGATGGCGCTATTGTGTGCAATATCGGACATTTCGACAACGAAATTCAGGTGGATCAGTTGAAAAAATTTCCTGGCATTCAGAAAGTAAACATCAAACCGCAGGTGGATAAGTATATTTTCCCCGATGGACACAGTGTTTTGCTTCTTGCCGACGGACGGCTGGTGAATCTTGGCTGTGCAACAGGTCATCCTTCTTTCGTCATGAGCAATTCCTTTACCAACCAAACACTGGCTCAAATTGAGCTGTTTACAAAAAAATACGAAATAAATGTTTATCGTTTACCCAAACATTTGGACGAAGAAGTTGCCCGACTGCATTTAAGCCAATTGGGAGCAAAGCTTACCCAACTTACCAAAGAGCAGGCAGAATATATTGGTGTGAATCCCGAAGGACCTTTTAAACCGGAACATTACCGTTACTGAAAATCAATTGAAACTAAAAATCAAAAAACCGTATTCTTCGAAAAGAAAAATACGGTTTTTTTGATTTTGAAAATTGTAAGTTTTTATCTGACTCTGATTTTTTGGCCCGGTTTCAATAATTTTTTGGTTGAAATTCTGTTTAAATTGCAAATACTTCGAACAGTTGTCCCATAACGCGAAGCTATCTCGCTTAAGGTATCGCCTCTGTGAACTACATGATAACGAGCCAATTGCAAATTATTCAATTCTTTTTGATAATTGAAAGTATTTTTCTTGGTAATCAAGTAAGAAAGCTGTCTTATTGAACCTTTCTCAAAATCGATAAGATAATCGGGATTGATGGCATTTCCAAGATAACGTGTCTCAAAGTGTAAATGGGGGCCTGTGGAACGGCCTGTGTTTCCACCCAAAGCTATCATTTGACCGGCCTTAACATATTGATTTAAATTCACCAAAACTTGTGATAAATGTGCATAAACAGTCTCCAACCCATTGTCATGCCGAACAACTACATAGTGTCCATAACCTCCCGGTTCATATTCAATAATGCGAACTTTACCTGCAAAAGCACAACGAACCGAATCACCGACATTAAGCCTTAAATCGATTCCATAATGATATCGGTAACGACGGCGGCCAAATTTAGACGTTACTTTCCCGTAAATAGGTAGAATGAAATTGGAACAGTCAATTCGTACGGAATCAGGCAGACTATCTACCGGAAAATGATAGGGATTTAACCTTTCGGAAGTCCAAATGTTGTTGTAAATATCGTCTGCCGGATGATTTTCCATCAAGTCGTCAGAATTATCATTCAACATTTGATGATAAATGTTGGTAGTATCTTTCAGGGTTGAAGACGCCACTAATGCAATATTAAACTTCTGTGCATTTATTGCTCCACTGACCAACAACATAACAAGCAATAAAATCAGGAAATTTGGATACTGCGATACATTTACCATAATCAAAACTTTTTTAAGGGTTAAGAATTAAAAAATTAAACTTCATCATTGGCATAAACAAACGGAAAATTATTGGGCTTAAACTCAAAAATTTCTTCAGGTTTGAAAAAACGGTTAATTTCTACCTTGGCATTTTCTACCGTATCAGAAGCATGAACAATATTCTCCTGCACGCTCATGCTGAAATCGCCCCTTATTGTTCCTGGAGCTGCTTCACGTCCATTGGTAACACCTGACATGGAACGCACAATTCTAACGGCATCCAGCCCTTCCCAACAACAAACAATCACGGGCGTAACCATCATTGAATCCTTGATACGCTTAAAAAAAGGCCGATCGGCCAAATGAGCATAATGTTCAGAAACCACTTTGTCGGTAAATTGATACATTTTTATTCCGCACAAATGCAATCCTTTCCTTTCAAATCGGGTAATGATTTCACCGATCAGTTCGCGCTGAATGGCACCGGGCTTGATAATTACAAGTGTTTTTTCCATTATTTTTATATACTACGAAAGGAAGAACCAGATAAAGAAGAATTTTTTCGTTTCCCAAAAATAAAAAAAATGAATCAGAAATAAAAACTTCATTAATTTTTTTTAACTAATAACGCTCCAATTTAAGGATGAGGTTTTCATTTTTTTTAATTGTTCAGAGAGTATTAAATTTTCGTTTTTCTGCAACTGCGGGTCTTCTTCTATAATATCCATAGCTACTTTTCGTGCCATTTCGAGCATTTTCCCATCCTGTGCAAGATTGGCAATTTTCAACTCGAAAGGTAATCCGCTTTGCTGTGTCCCGTCCAAATCGCCCGGTCCCCGTAATTGCAAATCGGTTTCTGCTATCTGAAAACCATCATTGGTGTTCACCATAGTTTCAATTCTTTTACGGGTCAAATTGTTCAATTTGTATCCCGTCAGCAAAATGCAGTACGACTGCTCTGCTCCTCTTCCCACTCTGCCTCTGAGTTGATGCAACTGAGCCAAACCGAAGCGCTCGGCATTTTCAATAATCATTACCGAAGCATTGGGAACATTCACCCCAACTTCAATCACTGTAGTAGCAACCATTATTTGGGTTTTTCCGGCAACAAATTTCTGCATTTCGGCTTCCTTTTCAGCAGGTTTCATTTTGCCGTGTACCATACTGATTTGGTATTGCGGAAAAATTTCGCTCAAATGTTCGTAACCTTCCTCCAGATTTTTCAAATCCATAGTTTCAGATTCCTGAATCAACGGATAAACAACATAAATCTGTCTTCCGGCTTCAATTTGTTTCACCATAAATTTATAAAGCGCTTGCCTTTTGTTGTCGTAAAAGTGAAAAGTCTGAACAGGTTTTCTGCCGGGCGGCAATTCATCGATAACGGAAACAGTAAGGTCGCCGTAAATGGTCATGGCCAGGGTACGGGGAATTGGTGTGGCTGTCATTACCAGAATATGCGGAGGTTGAACATTTTTACTCCAAAGTCTTGCACGCTGAGCCACGCCAAAACGATGCTGTTCGTCAATCACAACCAACCCCAGATTTTTGAACTGAACCGTTTCTTCTATCAAGGCATGTGTACCCAACAGAATATTCAATTCACCGCTCAGCAGCTTTTCGTGAATCGCCGCTCTTTCCTTTGGACGCGTCGAACCCGTGAGCAAAGCAATTTGAACGCCAATATTTCCCAAAAACTGCTTCAAGCTTTCAAAATGTTGATGGGCAAGAATTTCGGTGGGAGCCATCATACAAGCCTGAAAACCATTATCAACCGCCATCAGCATGGCAAAAAGTGCTACCAGCGTTTTCCCGCTTCCCACATCTCCTTGAAGCAATCTGTTCATTTGTTTGCCGGAAGCAACATCGGAGCGAATTTCTCGAATGACTTTTTTTTGGGCATTGGTCAACTCAAAAGGCAAATAATCGCGATAGAAAGTATTGAAATAATAGCCAACATGTTTGAAAACAAACCCTTTAAACCGCTGATTTCGCCATGCAGTTTGTTTCACGATATCCAGCTGAATGTAAAAAAGTTCTTCAAATTTCAGTCGCTGCCGCGCGCGATTCAACAGATGACTGTTTTTTGGAAAATGAATGTTGACTAAGGCATCTTTCAGGCTAAGCAACCCATAACGATTCAGAATGTAAGGCGGCAAAGTTTCAGGAATTCCATTTTGCAAAGTTGGCAAGAGTGAATAAATAATTTTCTGAATGGCTTTGGAATTCAGAAAATGAGTCTTCATTTTTTCGGAAGTATTGTAGAAAGGCTGTAAGCCCATTTGCTCAACCGGGGGAAGTTGTGAAAGAATTTCGATGTCGGGATGAACTATATTGTACTTTCCGTTGAAAAGCGTAGGTTTCCCGAAAACAACATATTCGATATTGGTTTTATAACGTTCTGCTACAAATTTCAAACCTTTAAACCACACCAGCTCAATATATTGCCTTCCATCGGTAAATACCGCAATCAAACGCTGACTGCGTCCTTCACCAACCTTCTCAAACTTCAGAATTTTCCCTTTCAGTTGGATAAAAGGCATATTTTCGGAAATTTCGCTGATCATGTAAAAACGACTTCGGTCAACGTATTTATAAGGATAATGTCTCAGCAAATCCTCAGCCGTTCGGATGTTCAATTCCTTTTTGAAAAGCTCGGCCCGCTTGGGGCCAACGCCCGGAATAAATTGTATGTCTTGGGTAAAAAAATCCACTTATGTAAAAAATCTTCAAAAAATTTCCCAAATCAATAACTGCTGTTTTCTCTTTTCGCCAACAGAAAAGATGCCAATTCCAAATCAAAAGCTGTAGTCAGTTTAATATTTTCCCGATTTCCTTCGGTGAGATGCACATTTATACCGATAGATTCTACCACAGAAGCATCGTCGGTGAAAAGTGGAGAAAACTCCTGCTCATAAGCCTTTTTCAGAATGTTAAAATCAAAAACCTGCGGCGTTTGCACCAGTTTGTAGGCACTCCTGTCCAATGATTGGCTGTACTTGGTATGAATAGAGCGAAGACTATCGACCAAATCCATACTCGGTATGGCTGAACCAAATTTTTCGGCTTCGTCAAAACAACGCCGAATGGTCTCCACACTTACCAAAGGCCGAACACCATCGTGCACTGCTACCAATACGGAATTATTCTCTTCTTGTGATTTGCTGGAAATCGATAACAAAAATTCAGCAACAGCTTCCAAACCGTTTTTTACGGAATGAAAACGCGTTTCGCCACCAATAACCACTTGGTGAGAAAATTTGAAAGAGTATTTCGAACAAAGATTTTTCCAAAATTCAATTTGAGTTGCAGGCAAAACCACAAATACAGGTAAATCGAAATCGTAACGCGCAAAAGCTTCAATGGTGTGCATCAATATGGGTTTTCCCGCAATTTCAATAAACTGTTTCGGAATGTCGGACTGCATGCGTTCACCTTTTCCGCCGGCAACAATAAGCACAATTTTTGTAAGTTCCATAAATTTAGGAAAAATAGTTACGAACAAAGATAAACATTAAACTTCAAAAAATGATGGCCATATTTAGTTCAATCTTTCTATTATTTTATAATTTCACTGAATCGCTATCGAAATTAACCGATATTTTATAACTTTGCACTCCAATCATGAATGAAAATGATGAAGAATTTTAAATTTTTACTTTTCACAATTTTTCTCGCAGTGTCTTGCGGGCTTCAGGCTCAGGATGAAAGCACATCTGTTCGACAGAATATTTTTGAAGTTCTTCAAGCTTCGGATGGAGCAGGCAAAGTTATCATTCATCAAGACAAGCGCATAGAAAATCTTATCATTCAAAAGCAAACTGCCAAAACGGGTCGTGAAGCGACGTTGGGGAATGGTTACCGCGTGCAGGTTTTTTCGAGCAACGAACAGCGCACCGGAAAAGTTGAAGCTTTCAAAATAGAAAAAGAAATACGTGAGGCTTTCCCCAATACCGGCGTTTATGTCAACTACAACTCGCCTTTCTGGAAAGTTCGTGTAGGCGACTTCAGTACGGTGGATGAAGCGCAAGCCTTTCGCAACAAGCTGCTGGAAGTGTTTCCCGACCTGCGAAGTCAGACTTATGTGGTGAGAGATCAGATTGTAAAATAGCTTTTTCAAATAATCAGTTTCATGGATTTCGATATTACCAGTTCCCGTCCTTTTGACGAGAAAAAGACAGGAGAAATTGCACAGCATTATCAGGAAATTATCCGTCTGCTGGGCGAAAACCCCGACCGTCAGGGTTTGCTGCAAACGCCTCAGAGAGTGGCGCGTGCCATGCAGTTTTTCGTACAAGGTTACGAACAGGACCCTGAAGAAATTATACGTACGGCCACTTTCACAGAAAACTATCGTCAGATGGTTATTGTTAAGGATATTGATTTTTATTCCCTTTGCGAACATCATTTGCTTCCTTTTTTTGGGAAAGCGCATGTTGCCTATATCCCCAACAAAAAAATTACCGGTTTGAGCAAAATAGCACGCGTAGTAGAAATTTATGCCCGTCGATTGCAAGTGCAGGAACGTATGACCACACAAATAAAACAATGTATTCAAAACACGCTCGATCCTATGGGGGTAATGGTTATTATCGAAGCGCAGCATCTGTGCATGCAGATGAGAGGAATACAAAAACAAAATTCTATTACTACCACTTCCGATTTTACAGGCGTTTTTCAGGAAGCACGCACACGTGAGGAATTTATGAATCTCATCAATCGATAGAAGATTTTTCCCAAGTGATTTTCAGTAAGAAGGACTTAAAATATTGAAATCGGGTCAGAAAATCAGCCAAAATTTTTACATGATCAAACTTCAATTTTGATTTACTTTTCCAAGAAAGTCAGACAGAATTTTTCTCTGATGAGAACAAAAAACTTCTGCTTGAAAAACGAAGGGGTTATTCCCGCATTGCTTTTCTGAGAAACAAACCCGATGTGAGGGTCATGACAACTCCAGCCGGAATACTGGCCCATGCCGCTCCAATAGCGCCATACAAACGGACAAAAACAATATAAACGGCTACGTTGAATATCAACGAAATAAAACTGCTCCAAGCATTATAGCGAATTTTCCCCAACCCAAAAATAGCTGCACTCTGAAGTTGGTTCAGCAAGCGGACACTCCATCCTACCGACAACAAAACGAAAAAAGGAATCGCCGGATCGTATTTTCCTGCAAAAATAATCCTGATAAGAAAAGGCCCTGCCAATATGGCCAACAACAATGTAACGCCAACAACCAAATAAAGCTGTCGGTTGTATTTTTTAAAAACCTGCATATAATGGCTGCGGTCGTGGGCAAGTCCCGAAAAATAGGGTGATGCTATTTGTTGCACCGTAAAAGGAAAAACACGCAACACTACAGTCAACGTCAATGCAAAACTGTAGTAACCAATTTCTTTCATGTCTTTCAACAAATAGTTGATCACAAAAATATCGGCATAAGCAGAAATTTCGGAAAGCAGATTGGACATCAATGAAGGTTTTGCATAAATAAAATGTGTTTTAAAATTATGTTTGACACTTTCCCTGTCTTTGGAAAAAGTAAAATCTTTTCGCAACAACCGGAACCCAACAAGAAACATAACAATAAAACTCAGGTTGTAAGCTACATAATAGCCATTGATTCCAAACCACCACGTGAACAACACAATGGCAACAATGGCAATCAGCTTATTGGCAACAGTTATGCGGGACATGATTTTGATTTGTTTGCTGGCCTGAAAATAAGCAACCAAAACCATGAAAGCCGAATTCGTAATCAGAGGGAAAAGTCCCAGCGGAATAAGCCTGCGGATGATGGCGTCGGAAGAAAAAAATCCAAAAGAATTCAATACAAGTGCCAACCCATAAAAAACAATGGTGGAAACAATGGTAAACACTACACCGGAACTGAAAAGTTCCCTGATTTCTTTTTGTGAACGGTTTTCGGAACAAAGTTTCAAAGTAGAAGCATTCAAACCCATTCCTCCGATGATGGAAAAAACAGAAAGAAAAGTGGTGATAATTTTTATTCGTCCAACATCTTCGGGCAAAAGGATACCGGCCACAAAAAGCTGTGAAGCGAAAGCCACCAGTTGGATCAAAACATTGGCCGACAGCAAATGGAAAAAGCCTTTTGCAGAAATTTCGGATAAAAGGTATTTAAGACGAAGAAAAAACTTCATGTTTTTCATCTTTTGCCTATATTCTTTTTAATATATTCTACAGCAACAATTTACAGGCAGCCAGTAAAGTAAGCACTTGCGCTTTCTCTGTAATGTTTCCTTTCTGATAAAGGAATTGACAATCGTGAAATAACTCGCTGCAGGATGACAGCAAATGAATATTTTCCAAAAAATATTGATCCAGCGTTTGTCTAAGCGACAAGTTTTTATCGTACCAAAGCTGCTCGGGATTCATGTTGTTTTTCCACATGGTTTGAAAAGGCATACGTTTCACTAAAGCACGACGATACCGATAATAACATCGCAATATACTGTTGTTGGTTGGTTTCCCACCTATGGATTCCCATGTAAAACCGGCAAATTCGGGATGTTTGATTTTTATCCAATCAATATAGATTTGTTCTTTATATCGGTATTTTGCGGGTATTGAAAGAGCATAAGACAAAAAATCGGGATTTAAAAAAGCAGCATCCGATTCTCCACACAAATCGAAATACAAAAAACCGTTATTCATGCCGGAAAAACCTCTGTTGTAAAATTTATACATTTCAATGTCAGAATAATTTTGAATGTATTTCTGAAAAACTGGCGCATATTTATTCAATAATTTGGTAGAATAGACACCATCAGAAATTTGTGGTTTTGTTTTATGATCCGAAATCAGATAACTTCCCAACAGAGCATCTCCCAGCATACCGGTATGAATCATGCCCGAATTGGTAATTCTGTGCCGTTTTATGGCATCAAACACTGCACTTGCTCCGGTATAAATGGTTAGTCCATCGTTCACCAGCACGACCTCTTCAAGAGGTTTCAGACTTTCGGCTTCAATAGAAAAAGTTTCCAACGGAACTTGATATTGTTCAGAAATTTGCCGCGCAATTATTTCATCAGCATAGCCTTTTGCAGAAAAATTTAAAAATATCTGGTTTGAAAAGCCCAACTGCAAAGCCGTGAGTGCCACCATCCGCGAATCAAGGCCTCCGCTCAGAGTTGTCAGAGAAATCAATTGAGATTCCTTGTCAAGAGAAAATTCATTATCAATCGACTTCTTAAAAAGAAAATCGAGTTGTTCGACAATTTCGGATTTTGCATCGTGATTTTCTTGAATATCCTGAAGACGAAAATAAAAATCTGTCTTTAAGTTGAAATTGTCTATTTGCAAAAATTCTCCGGCCCGCAATTGCTTCACTTCTTCCAACAAGGTTAAGTTTTCGTGCATAAATCCACTTGTGAGTAAAAAAACGGCGGCTTCCTTGTCTAAAGTTCTTTTTATCTTTTCGGTTTCGAGAGTTTTGCTCAGTGTGTACAAATCGGTACCTATCACAACGGTATTTTGATCGGCAAAATAAAAGAGTTTTTTCGATGCCGTGTGATTATTGAAAGCGATACATGTTTTCTCTTTTTTGAAATATACAAATCCGACAAAATGTCCCCGAAAATTTTTAAAAAAGGACTTTTCTTTTACCATTTTCCTGAGCAACGCATCATAATTTGCTGCATTATGTTCCAAGCAAAGGGCTTTCAGATTAGTAATGACGCCATCGGTAACAATAAAAAAATCTTCATTGTCCAGCCACAACTTTTCCGAAATAAACTTCGTCCCGGTAAATTGTTCCACCACAAAATGTTCGTCAGAAAAAGTGCGAAGCGCAAGGTTTTGCTGAAAGTCAAAAGGCTCCTTCCAACAGAAATGGGGTTGCTGCTTTATGGCTTTTTTTGAAATAAGAACATTAAATCCGTGCATAGAACCGTTTCTGAAATAATTGTTACGAACTGCGTTGGCGATAAAATGAATTTACAATGAAAAAACTTAATCAGGCAACAAAACTTGTTGATTGAAGAATTTATTATTCGGGATTTTTTCCTAAAATTTTTTCGTACTGTTGAGCAATCGTTTTTCCTACGTTTTTCATACTGAATTTTTCGACAGCTTCGCGTCTCAATTTTTCGGCGTCGTAATCCTGAAAATGATCAAGCATGAAATTCAAACTTTCTAAAAGTATCTTTTCGTCCCTTGCGGGAATCAAGATGCCGTTTGTTTCATTAATATGCTCCGCAATACCTCCAACATCCGTACTGATAACGGGCTTACCGCAAACCAAACTTTCAGAAATAACAACAGGGGAATTTTCGTAATTTGAAAACAATACAAAAAAATCGGCATTTTTCATGTATTCGGCAACTTCAGCAGGATTTTTTTCTCCCACAAAATGAATCATGTCTTCCGGAAAATTTAATTTGACGCAATAATCTACCACTTCCTTAAAATCAACGCCTGTTCCGATAAAAATCATTTTGAAATCACTTCGATTTATAGACAAAGCTTTCAACGAATTCAACAAACCTTTTACATTTTTTTGCTGTTCATCAAAACAGGAAACATGAAGAATAATTTTTTTTGTTTCCGCTACTTTGGGAACTTTAGTCAGAAATACATCATCAACAGTATTGTTTATCACAAAATAATTTCTATTCCATAACTTGTTGGAAATCATCGCTTTTTTTAGATCTTCAGACACAGGGAAAACTGCAGCAGCATGTTTAACCACAAATTCAGTAAATTTTTTTCTCAATAACCCGTTATAACTTTTTCTTAAGGGTAAATACCTCGTCCAATGTTCCGTAATTACATACGGAATTCGGGTAAATAAATGTATTCCGTAAGCCACCAAGCCGGTACGCGTAAGTATGTTGGCATGAACAATGTCGGGACGGAAACCGGATTTTTGCAACATGCGCCATCCTTTGAAGTATGCTCGTAAAAAATTTATCTGTTTTAAAAGTTTGCTAAACACGCCTGATTTGGAAGTCGGAAAATAAACAATGGTTTCTTTCAATTTTCCACTCTGGTGAATTTCGGTTTCAAAATGCCGAATATCGGACGAAGGATGCACATAAAGTACTTGAACATCACAATACAAACTCACAGCTTCGGCATGTTTTCTAACAAATAGCCCAAACATTTCGTCGTATCGATTGGGATACCATGCCGATATGAAAAGCGTTTTTATCATTTTTTCAAATTATCCGTTTTGTAAACCTGTTTGTTCATCAGCGATTTGTGTACTGTTTCCTGTCTCAAAATTCATCATATCCTTGATAACATATTCAGGCCGATCTTTAATTTCGTCAAACAAATTACCGATATAAGCGCCAAGAATCCCAACAGTCAGCAATTGAACGCCTCCAAAAAATACCACCGCAACCATCAGTGACGTCCAACCCGGATCGGCGTTGGTGAAACCGAAGAATTTTCCGAAAATTGCCCATAATGCCAGCAGCAAAGCAATAATTACCGTGAAAAAGCCCAAATAGGTTGCAATTTTCAAAGGCTTTTTAGAAAAATAAAGCAAGGAAGTAGTTGCCAGCTTCATCATTTTGGAAAAAGGATATTTGGTTTCACCCGCAAAACGGGGTTCGCGCTCGTAGTAAAACGGCACCTGTTTAAAGCCCAACCAAACGATCAGTCCGCGAATATATTTCCCTTTTTCGTGCAACTTATTGAATTCTCTGATCACATTTTTGTCAACCAGTCTGAAATCGCCCGTATCGACCGGAAGTCTGACTTCGGAGAAAAAGTTCAGAAAACGATAGAACAATTTTGCAGAGATTTTTTTGAAAAAACCTTCTCCCTTGCGATGTTTTCTTACACAATAAACCACTTGGGCATTATTTTTCTCCAGCGTCTCAATCATGGCCGGAATCAATTCGGGAGGATCCTGCAAATCGGCATCAATAACTACGGCCAAATCGCTCAAACAATGATTTAAACCTGCCGTAACGGCATTTTGATGACCGAAATTTCTGGAAAAACTAATGACTTTAACCGTTTTGTCGGCTTGGGCAATTTCCGATAAAATTTTTTCCGTTCCATCTATACTTCCATCATTCACAAAAATTATTTGTGAAACCAGAGGCAGTTCCTGTAAAACCTTTTTCAACCGATGATACGATTCGCTTATTACCTCTTCCTCGTTGAAACACGGAACAATAACACTCAAGGATGAATTCATTTTATTTCGGTTTTAAAAGTATAATATTTGTTCATGAAAAAATTGACAACCGTATAAACCACAATCGACAATAATTGACAAAAATAATCATCGATTCCGGTTTGATGCAGCAAAAGCCACAAAAATCCCAATTGAAGCAAATAGGAAACAGCAAATGTAACAATAAATTTGAAAATGGTTGCGCCAATTTGCGCATGATTTTCAAAAGTCCAGCGTCGATTCCAGATAAAGCTGTTTACCAACCCAACCACGTAACCAACAATATTGGCCAAATAATTGGAAGAATGGAAAACCCGCAACAACAACCATATCGTTACTGCGGTAAGCAACGTATTGGAAATTCCGACTATTCCGAATTTCAGAAACTGAACCAATGTTTTGGGATAATTCATTTTTCTGCTTGTTTGAAAGAAATATTTTCAAAAACAGTAATGTGAACCGGCCATTTTTCAAAAGTACGTAAAGGCTTCCAATGAGCCGAATTATGCAATTCATCTATCCATTCATCGGGCAAATTGGAAATATTGGAATAAATAAAATACTGATTGTCGAGCTGTGTACCGACTTTTTTCCCTACCTGATTCAGTTCTGTAAAGCCTCTGTCGCCATACAGACAAAAACCCGCCGAAATGCGCTCATAATCCATGTTTTGCCGGTCGATGTAATCAAAACACTGCTTTCTTAATTCGTAATAGGGTAAATGTGCCAACGTACAATCCCACGATTTTGCCATTTTTTCGGGATAAATCCATAAATGGCCGGTCAATTCAAACAAAAGAAAAACAAGTACTGTTGCTTTCCATCTGTTTTCTGGCAACCTGAAAGAAAATACCGAAAGGGTAATCAGCGTCAACAAGAAAAAATGAGGCATGAAATATCTTGCCGAAAAAGGCATTCTGGTGATAAAAACGAACAGAAAGTAGATACTGAAGAGCATCAGAAAACAGCAAATCAACATTTTCAATTCATTGGAAATTGGAACTTTCTTTTTGGCAATCCAATAAAAAGCGAATAGCGAAAACAACCACACGATGATGCGCCCGTTTTCAACCGAACGAAGCAAAAATTCAAAAAAATGTTTCCCAATCATGGAAATATTTTCGGGCAACGAATAATGTCCTCCCTCTTCAGAAACTCCGGAAAACCAGCCATTCATCCGAAAGTAAAAAATAAAATAGATCAGTGATAAAATAATAGCCGGCAAAAATGGCCGAATCGATGCAGCCAACAATGTGAAACTGAATTTTTTCTCCGAATTGAGATAAAGAAAAAGCTGAAAACTCATCCATAAGGCAATACCTGCAAAAATTCCGCGCATGTTGATTCCGAAAAGAAAAATCAAGGCAATGGACGAAAGCCATGTATTTCGCTCTAATAATCCCCTGAGCGAAGCTATGAAAGCAGTTAACAAAATAAAATCGGGTGAAGCTATGGAAAATTGTGCCAAAAGTGAAGCTTCCATAAAAACGACCAGCATGACCCATCCAGCCTGATGAGCAGGGAAAAACTTTTCGACCAGCTTTATTGTCTGATACAGCAACACAAAAAAACAAATCAATGTCAGCAAATGAGAAATCCAAAGATGCACACCAAAAATTTTCCACAACGCTGCCGTCAACATTCCCATCAAAGGGGGATGATAACCTGTTGCTACAATATCTGACAAAGAATTTTGGGAAGGAATGATTAAGTATTTGAAATTCGTTTGATAATACCAATGGGCTTCCTTTGAAACTTGCTGGACAACATCCCAAAAATAACAATTATTCATACATCCGGCTGTCAACAAGGCATAAACAAAAATGATGACGCCTAAAAAAGTAAAGTTAACTTTATAAACAGCATTCATTTTCGGGAAAATTTTAAACTTTCTACAAAGTCGTAAAAAGTCAGTAAAATCACCAACAAATATAAGAAAAAAGCCGGTTGCATGGGTAAAACTTCACTAAAGCGCGAACATCGGATATACGAATAAGTGGAAACCAATAAAATTCCGAACGGCAAGTACCATTTTTTGGGGAAAAACATCAAATACGCCAACCCGAAAATATCTCCCAGATACATGTAGCGCTCGTGCATGCCGGGCAAAACAAACGGAACCACAATGAAACTTAGAAATAGAAATTTTATCCATGTTTCGAGAGTGAAAGTTATTTTTGGAGTGCGCAGCCAAAAGCCTGCCACCAAAGTCAGCAAAACGGTAAATAATATGCCGGCTAATGAAAAAGTATCAAAATCTGCTCCTGAAAACCAGATATAAATATTAGGAAAATTCATGGTCAACAACCGATAGTAATCGGCTTGAGAAAAATACAGAGAAATTAATTCGACAAAACTTCGGCCATTGAACCATGCCGGTAAAATGCTTACCAAATAAACGGCAGGAACAATAAAAAAATAATACCATTTAATTTCTTTTCTCAAAAGAAAAACAAAGAAGAAAGGCAATACAAAAACAGCCTGCATTTTAAATGCAAAAGCTATTCCCAGAAAAAGCACCGATAAAAATGGTCGCTTCTTTAAAGCATAAAAGATGCTGCCCATCACAAAAGAAGCATAAATGGCATCACATTGAGACAAATAACTGCTGTTGAGCATCACGGTTGGTAACCAGGGGATAACAGCCAATGAAATAAAGATAATCAGAGAATTGTGATATTTCAAACAAACAATTTTTCCCAAAAAATAAGCAGCCAGAAATTCAAAAGCTATGGAAAAAATTTTAATGCAAAAAACAGGTTCAATTGGGATTTTGGCAACAAGCGTCAGAAAATAAAGATAAGCCGGCGTATAATTAGAAAAATCATATTTTAAAGCGGAAAAATAGCCATGAGTTTTTATGAAATCAATCCAGGGTTTGAGATACACCACGTAATCGCCGGTTTTTACGGGTAAGAAATACGCCTTCACAATTAACCCCAGCACAATACATGCTGCCCAAAAATATTTGTTCAGCAAAAAGAAAGACAACGATGATTGTTTATGAATTAATTCCTTTTCCATTATTGAGCGGGCAAATTGAAAATACTAAGCTTTTTATCCATCACTTTACTTTGAATATTCGCTGCATCCAAAGCACTGTGAAAAACAAAATTACTGCGATAATATTTGTTTTTGTTCATTCTCAACGCTTCCAACTTATCGCGATATGTTTTTTCAAATTTTTCGGAACACCAAACAATACAGGCCGGACGATGAGAAGGTTCACTATCGCCGGCATGAAGACAAACTTCTAAAAAATTCATGAAAACAACAATTAATTTAAGGAGTTATTGTTTTCGGTTTTCTGATAATAAAACAAACTCAAACTAAAAATAGTAAAAGGTAATGCCATGTTAAAATAAGAAATATCATATGCTGAACTAAATATGCTCCAAATAAATTTATTGTCAAAAGCACGAATTAAAAAGGTTAATCCTACTAAAATAAAAAATGTTATTGAGATGTATGAAACAGTTAAATTAAAATTGCTTTTTGCTCTAAGTGAAAAATAGATAACAAGAAAAAGTACAATAATAATTTCTGAACCAGAACTTTGACTTGTTTGTAAAACAAAAGGATTATGTCTGCTCAAGAATAAGGTTTTGAAATCCCATATGGCAAAAGGCAAAAAGGTGAGTAGAAAGACCAAAAGGATAATAAACAAAAAAATAATCTGTTTCTTAAAATTTATTGATTTAAACTCATAAAAAAAATACAAAGCAAAAGGAATAAATATTGACAACCGTGTAGATAAAAACAAGCCACAAATAATTCCCAATCTAACAGTATTGGATTGAATATTAATATTTAATTTTCTTATGATTAAAAGAGCAATTAACACACATAAGAAGTTATACATTAAATCACTTCTTACAAGAACTTCGTACCAAAAGGCGGGAGAAAGTGTTAACATAAAAAGCGACGATAGTGCAACTTTATTTGAATCTGTAAACCATTTGATAGTTATTATGAAACATAGGAAGCAAAAAACCATTGCAAGTGCAATATCCCCCAATAAAAAAAATGGTATATGAAAAATTTGCCAAACAGGAAAAGGAGACCCATACCCACCTAAATGGGTTTGTGCCGAATAAGGAGAAATTCCATGAAGTAAATTTAAAATAAAATTATTTATTGCAGACCATCTGTCAACATTGATATCGACAGGATTAATTTTATTTTGAATAAAAACTATAAAAATTCCGGTAAATACCAGCAAAAAAACTAAAAGAACTTTTTGAAAGTTAGAACGAACATTAATAAATTTACAAAGAAGAAAAAAAACAGTTATAAAAAAAATATAGGAAACAAAAAAAATTTCCGGGGATAAAAAATCTATTCGAGTTGTATATTTAAAAAGGAATAAAGAATTAATGAAAATATATATAAAAAAATTGATTATCAAATATTTGTTTAATCTCAAATTTTTAATCATAAAATAATTACTTTAAATAAAGCTACAACAACCATAATTGGAAATTTATTAAATTTAATTGATAACCAATATTTTCGTAATCGTACTTTGGGTACCATCTTCACTGGCCCCAATTACCAAATAAATACCGGTGCTGACCTTCTGTCCATGAAGATTTTTTCCGTTCCATGTAGCCAAGCTGCCGTTGGAGGTCGTTTCGTAAACCAGATTTCCATTTATATCTGTAATTTTTATATGGGTATTCTCCATTAATCCCGTGATGGTGATGACTCCATTGTAAGTTTCTCTTACCGGATTGGGATAGGCGTGTACATCGCCAAAACTGCTTCCGGCTTCTGCTGCATCGCTTTGATAAGAAACGATTCCTTTCCCTGTTCCAAAATAAACCTCACCACTTACAGGATTTATGGCAATAGACATAATATTGTTGGAAAGCAACGGACTGTTGGAAACTGTAAAATGTTGAAGGGTTTCCTGTCCGTTCTCCGACATTAAATATACGCCGGATGATTTTGTGCCAATCCATTTTCGGTTGGCCCCATCTATAGCAATAGCCTGAATTGTTTCGTCGGCCAGCAAATAATCTGCCAAGTTGGTTCCATCATTTCTCGGAATCTTAACGCGCGAACAGGTAAAATCGGTATCAAAAACATTGGAAGGATTATAAAACAGCAGTGGACCCATATCTGTTCCTACCCAAATCACATGATTTTTATCCTCCACCATACAATTGTAAAGTGTCGGTGCAATATTACTTGCAGCTTCATCCGTATTTCGGAAATAGGGAAAAAATACCGATTTATCATCTCTTTGATCGTCAATAGTTCCATTGTCGTCGAAAACACAGATGCCCGGCGTAGATCTTACAGAAAGTACCCATTTTTGATTGGGATTTATAGAAGAAACAAGTATTTGCCCCAAAGTAGGTTTATCAGTTACTCCAGGATAGACAAGCTGCGCCCATTGTCCGTCTGATTTTAAGATTTTAATACCGTATGAAGCACTGGTATTGGTAAACCACACATTTCCTTCCGAATCAAAAACACCGCCATCCATTCGCATATAAAGATATTCAGTATTTGAATTACCTGGAAAAATAGTTTCAATAGGGCTGTTAGTGAAATTATACCATTTACTGAACTGATTATTTTTAAATTCATAAATACCCGTGCCATAAGAAGGAACAAAAAAATGAGTAGGATCATTCGGATCAACCGCAATGTCCATAAAGTCCAACACTCTTTTTCCTGTTTGGGTTTCAATGGTTTTTCCGTCAATATTTGTCCAAACACCATTTTCAAACATCATGACGTAACCCTGCTGATTATATTGAGCCGAAGATCTTCCTCCCGGCACCACAAACAATTTTTGTCCGGAAAATCGCATTTGCCAGGGTATATTCACCGCCGGACCTGAAGGCTTATAAGTAGAAACTACCGGTCGCTGGCTACCCTCCTGACGATAGGAAATAATTCCGTTACCATTGGCAGCAAACCAACAGGTATTGTTTTCAGTGTCGTATTCTGCATCCGCAACCACACCAAGACCTGAAACAGTTTTTGAAGCCAACTGGCTGTCAACCAAATAAATATTATTATCTGTTCCCAAAATAAACAGACTTCCATCAGAAACCAGCAAATTTGAAGCTGTAACCTGAGAAAGAAAAGCTGACCATTGTCCGGCAGCATTCATTTGGTAAATCTTTCCGTTACGAAGTAAAAAAAGCTGGTTGGCAAAAGATACAACAGACTGAAAATTTCCGCTTCCCGGCAAATTTGCAACAGTCGACCAAACTTCATAATTAACCAAATACGGATTGGTAACATCTGCCTTGTAAACTGCACTTTTGGAAAGCGCATAAATAGTCTGCCCGTGAACTGCCGTACAAAGCACATCCACAGCTGCAGCATTAGCACCTATAAAATAGGTTTCGGCAATTTCCTTTCTCTCCATATTCAAGGCTATAACACCAAAATGACAGGATAAATAAGCCCGATTCCCGAAAAAAGTAATATGCTGAACGTCTTTGCTGAAAGTCATTTGCTTGTTATATAAATCGGGTAGATTAATAACGCCGCCCTCATTAACAAAATCTATATTTCCATTGGCATAAATTACAAGCAGTTGTCGCGTATTTTGATCATATTCGATTCGGCTGACAGAAGTATCGTGCAATCCGCTGATTTTACTGTAAAATTCCATACTGCCATCGAGTTTATCTACGGAAAATAAAGCACCATCACTTACTGCATATATTTTTTTATCGGATTGCGCAATCTGACCGACACTGTTGTAAGCCAAATGCATTCTCCATTTTCCCATGCCAATATTGTCTGCCTGAACGAAACAAGCAAAAAAACTACAAAAGACCGAAATGTAAAAAATCTTATTTTTCATAAGTTAAATATTTGATTTTAAGGAAATAGCGTATTAAATTACTAAATTACGCTGTATTGGAAATCTTTATTTTTCAAAAATTTATTTATCCTCAAAAAAGTTGTTGAAAGTAAAACATGAATCCATAAAATTAAACTGAAAACTTCCTGATTTATTTTGTTTTGTCAATGATTGAAGAAAAATGAAACCAATGAAAAACTTTGGTTTCACTTTCACCTTGAAACGATAAAGTCGGCAAATTTTTTCACGGCATGGGCTCGATGGCTGATTTGATTCTTTTGCTCTGCCGACAACTCGGCAAAAGTCTGTTCATAGCCATTGGGAACAAATATCGAATCGTATCCAAAACCACCTTCACCTCTCGGTTCTCGAGTAATTACACCTTCAACTTTTCCTTCAAAAAGATATTCCTTCCCCTGTAAAATAAGGGCAATAACCGTTCTGAATTGAGCTTTGCGATTGGTTTGTTGTTCCATCAAACGCAGTACTTTCATTCGGTTTTTGTAAGAATCATGCTCCAACCCTGCATACCTTGCCGAAAAAACGCCGGGTTCGCCTCCCAATGCTTCAATTTCCAAGCCTGTATCATCTGCAAAACAATCCAACTGAAATCTGTCGTAAACAAATTTTGCCTTCAACAAAGCATTGCCTTCAAGCGTATCGGCGGTTTCTGGTATTTCGTCCAAGCAACCTATTTCCGATAAACTTTGTATTTGTACTTTCCCATCCAAAATTGCTTTAACTTCCTGCAATTTATGAAGATTATTTGTAGCAAAAACTAAATTTTCCACTTTAAAATAAATGTTGATATTCTTTTGAATTTTCAAACTCATGCAAAGATAACTATTTTACAAAAATAATTATCAAAGCAGCTTTTCCTCATCCATTTCGATTTTTATTTTTTTTCTCTACTTTTGCAACAAATATGCATCGAAAACAAGAAAAATATGGCAAAAAAGGAGAGAATCAATTTTAGTAAAATTGGCGCCATAGCGGCTGCAACAGGCTCAGCCGTGGGATTGGGAAACATTTGGCGTTTCCCTTATTTGCTTGGAGAATCCGGAGGTGGAGCTTTCCTGTTGGTGTACATTCTTTGTGTTGTTTTTCTGGGACTGCCGGTTATGATTTCTGAGTTTTCCATTGGCCGAATGGCGCAGGCAAATGCTGCCGGTTCGTTTCGCACATTGGCGCCAAAAAGCAAATGGTGGCTGGTGGGACTTATGGGCGTGATTTCGGCCTTTTTGATTTTGGGTTTTTATGTTGTCGTTTCGGGATGGACTCTTGAGTATATTGTACAGGCATTGAGCAACAAATTTGCCAATGCATCCACTGCCCAACTTAATCAGGTATTTACCGATTTCAGTACAAATACTTACCGCCCAGTGGGATGGATGCTGCTTTTCACTGCATTAACGTGTTTTATTATCATTGCCGGTGTAAAAAACGGAATTGAAAAAAGCACCAAATTGATGATGCCATTGCTATTTCTGATTATCATCATTTTGGGAATCCGTTCCATTACTTTACCAAACGGTACCGAAGGATTGAAATTTCTTTTTAAGGCCGACTTCGGAAAAATCGATTCCGAAGTCATTTTAAATGCAATGGGACAGGCTTTCTTTTCTTTGAGTTTGGGAATGGGTTGCATGATTACTTACGGTTCTTACATAAATAGAGACAATAACCTTAGTTCTACAGCCCTTCAAGTTACCATTTTCGACACGCTGGTAGCCGTCCTTGCTTCCATTGCTATTTTCCCGGCAGTTTTTTCTTTTGGTATCAATCCAGCGCAAGGCCCCGAATTGGTATTTATAACGCTGCCTCATATTTTTTCTCAAATGCAAGGCAGTACAATTTGGTCAACTTTGTTTTTCATTCTACTGGCTTTAGCCTCTTTAACTTCCACCATCTCGCTGCTGGAAGTAATTGTTGCTTTTCTCACAGAAGAATTACATATATCACGAGCGAAAGCTGCAATTGTTTCTTCCTTAGGCATTGCATTATTGGGCATACTTTCATCTTTTTCATTAGGGATATGGAAAGATTTTTCATTGTTTGGATATGGTTTCTTTGCTCTGTTCGACAGTATTACTTCCAAAATTCTCATGCCGGTGGGAGGAATTTTCATTTCATTATTTGTAGGCTGGAGAATCGACAAGCAGAAAATTTTACTCGAACTCACCAGCAACGGAAAATACAAGATACCTTTTCTGAATATTTTTTTGTTGATAACCCGATACCTTGCACCACTTGCCATTCTACTCGTTCTACTGAATCAGTTAGGATTGACCAAATGGTTGGGGTTCTAAAAAATTGAGACATTATTCCGAATAAAAATAACAATGAATACATTTGAAAATGACCGTGTGAGCATCAAAACGCACGAAAAAATGATTGAAGCCAGCAACATACACAAAAGTTTTGGTAACTTGGAAGTGCTGAAAGGCGTAGATTTATCGGTTGACAAAGGCGAAGTGGTGGCAATAGTCGGGCCAAGTGGTGCGGGAAAAACCACACTGTTACAGATATTGGGAACCATCGACAAGCCAAACGACGGCGTGGTATCCATCAACGGGGTAACTTTCAGTAAATTATCAGAAAAGGAGCTATCGGCTTTTCGTAATAGAAATATCGGTTTTGTTTTTCAGTTTCATCAACTTCTTCCCGAATTCACGGCTTTGGAAAATGTAATGTTTCCCGCCTTAATTGCCGGAAAAGACGTAAAAAAAACCACCAATAAAGCAAAAAAAATTTTGGAAGAACTTCAACTTGCAGATCGAATGCAACACAAGCCCAACGAATTGTCGGGTGGCGAAAAACAACGCGTTGCCGTTGCCCGCGCTTTAATCAATGATCCCTTGCTGATTCTGGCCGATGAACCTTCGGGTAGCCTCGACTCCAAAAACAAAACGGAACTTCACAAATTATTATTTCAACTACGCGACAAATTAGGGTTGACCATTGTCATTGTTACACACGATATGGAACTGGCCATGCAAACCGACAGGGTAATTGAGCTGAAGGATGGAATGGTACTGAAAACGACAGAAAAAGAAAAATTTGTAGTCTCGCCGGGAATCGAACCCGAATCTAAAGTTTAGGAAACTTTCGTTCTATCCATTGAACTACAAGACCATTTTTTTGAAGTGGTGCAAAATTACATTTTTTCGGCGATAAATAAAAATTTACTTCTTCCTTCTCAACCCTTCACATCCTGAAAACTATCAACCGTATGAGCAAAAACAAATTTTTTGTTGTCTGGAAAGGAAAACAGCCCGGTATTTATTCTTCATGGGAAGAGTGCAAACGGCAAGTTCACCAATTTGAAGGCGCCCTATTCAAAGGTTTTGCTACTGAAGAAGAAGCAAAAAAAGCATTCGAATCCCTTCCTTGGAAATATATCGACATACGAAATAATGCGCAAAACAAATCTTCAGGGAAGAAAGGGAAGAAAGCATCTATCGGGCAACCGATAATGGAAAGTATTTCGGTAGATGCAGCCTGCAGCGGCAATCCGGGACTGCTCGAATATCGCGGAGTTTATACCAAAACAGGCAAGGAAATTTTTCATCAGGGACCATTTCGGAACGGAACAAACAATATTGGCGAATTTTTGGCTATTGTCCACGCACTGGCTCTAATGAAACAAAACAACAGTCAGTTGCCACTCTACTCCGACAGCCGCACCGCCCTGAAATGGGTAAAGCAAAAAAAGGCAAATACCAAACTGGAAAAGAATGAGGAGAACAAATCTTTATTTGAATTGATAGAACGTGCAGAAAACTGGCTGCAAAACAATGACTATTCTACTCCGCTGCTGAAATGGGAAACTGAAGCATGGGGCGAAATTCCGGCCGATTTCGGGAGAAAATGATTTACATTAATTCCTTTTCAAACGATCGAGGTTTGAGCAATAATCCGGTGAATAAAGTAAAATAGGTTATTCCTTTCTGCAAAGAAAGCGGCATTTCTATTTGCATCATTACAAAATAAATCAACAGAAAATAGAGCAGCAAAAAATTTTTATCCTTGCAGGCAAAATAAAATGAACTTGACATTAAAGCCAACAACAAAAGTAAACCGGGAATGCCCAAATGAAACAAGTCTCCTAAAAATTGATTGTGAGCTGTTGGGAACCAAGGAATTAGGACTTTCATTCCACCGGTACCGGTACCCAACAAATAATGATCTTTTAAAAACGAAAGTACAATGTCGGTTTGAATTTCTCGAGGACGGTCGTAAAAATAACCGCGATAATTTTTATAAATATAAAATCCGGCTGACAAAACTAAAAGACATGAAAAAACAACCGCCGAAAGAACAAGCTTTTTCTTTTTTCGTAGGTTGTAAAGCAAGGTTAAAAAAATACCAAACGGGAACATAATCATTCCAATACGACTTTGCAACAATAAAATGACTACGGCTGTCATAAACCCATAAAAACCCATTTCGAAACCGGATATTTTAACTGTTTGCGGTGAATTGTCGTTTCGCCACAAATAAAACCCGATTCCAAACATCAGCGTCAAAATGAATGAAACGAAAGTCGGATGATTGTAACCGGCCCAACCCAATAACAAATAGTAATCCACTCCGGGAGGTACAGGTGAGGAGAAATAATTCTTTTTTAGATGAAATCCAATTCCAAAATCAACTTTATGAAATTGAACCTGATAAAAATAAGCCACTATTACCATTATTAAATAAACTTCCAAAAACCGAAAGAAAATACGCAACAACAAATTTTTCTTTTCCTCGGAAACAGAATAAAAGCCAAAAGCCAAAGGTAAAACAATAAATGACAGTCCTCTCCCCACAAAACGCCAACCATAAGCAGTATCAATCGACCACAGAAGCCCAACATATTGAAACAAATAATAGGCTGCCATAAAATAAAAAAGCGGATGAGGTTGAAAGTGCTTCTTTTTTACTATCGCAAACAGCACTGCCAAAACAACAAAAAGGACGGTGGCCGTAATCGAAACATTAACACTTAAAACCGTAGAAATCAGCAGAAAAAACAATGAAACAGTCAGAATATTGTCCCATGAAAAGTTACTTTTCGGTAGGTAACTTTTAAAAACGACAAGAAAAAGTATCAGCTGAACAAAGAAATAACTTCCGGCCAGTAATGTTAGAACAGACATATTTTGCTCAATGCCAATGGCCACATATCGATAAATTGAAATGGTAAGGGCTAAAAATACAAAAAAAACAATCATCGACAAAAGAACAAAACGAGTTCCCAAAGAAAGTTTTTTATTCATTCTAATGTCTAATTTTTTGGTTGTAACGAGCTGATATTTTTATGTTTTTTCCAACGATACCGTTGAACGAGTTCTACACATTCCTGCTTTTCAAAACCACGAGCCACAGCGTATTCTTCAGCCATTGTTTTCAAAGCTTCGGGCTCCAGATTCAATCTTTCAAAGTTTCTACAACCTGCAGTTTTGGATATTTTTCCAAATTTCAACCGATTCAAATCAATCAATTCAATGTGAATATCGTCATTCGTTTGAGAAAACAAAATGTTCCCTGCCGAATAATCCGAATGTAAAACTCCTTTTTCGTGTAGCTCAGCCGTAAAACGTGCAACAGCTTTCAATATCTTTTCTCGGTCGGGAAAATTCACGTCTCGAATCAATTCTTCAAAACGATGATTACATTCAGACCTCTCCGATACATAAAAACTTTTATGGAACAAAAAAAGTATCTTCTGCTCATAATAGCCAATCGGCTGTGGAGTGGCGATTCCCAGCGAGAGAAGTTTCAATGCATATTCATACGAACGTCGCGCTTTCGATTTTCTAAAAATACCATATATAAAGCGATTCACAACATTTGGCGATTGAAACGATTTCACAACCCATTTCCTGTTTCCCGCATTAAAAATTTTAATGATATTTCTTCCCGAATGAATCGTTTCTCCTTGATTGTCAAAAATATCCGGCAACGAATAAAAAAATTCTTCTTCCTCTTTGAAATCGGGATGAACGAAAAAAGTTTCGGGCTTGTAACAATGATAAAAAAAATTCAACAAGCGTGATAGTGAGCGTCTGTAATGAAGTTTTCCACCTAATTCGCGATAAAAAAAAGCTTTATGACGACGGTTTAAAACGTCGATAATGTGTTTTTTCAGTTTTCTGTCGGTAATTCTTTTAGAATTACTCCTGATTCGATAGTAAAATCCTGTTTCAGAAAGATGCTCCACTTCTCCTCCATTTTTCAGCAACGATATCCAAAATTCCCAATCCTCCCGTCCAATAATTTCCTCACAATAACCGCCCACCTTCAACGCATCTGTCCTGCGATACATTGAACAATTATTAATAACGTTTTTCCGTGCAATCAATCTTCTGTGATAAGGACGATATTTCCCTTTTCCCTTTTTTTCGCCAAAATATTCATATTCACACGTAACAATCTTTACTTGAGGAAGTTGAACAAGTGCTTTAGCAGCAGTTTCAAGAAAAATTTTAGAAATTTTATCGTCGGCATCTACCGGCAGAATAAATTCTCCACGAGCTTCCTGCAAGGCAAGATTACGGGCTGCTGCCACTCCACGATTGGATTGACGGTAGAATCGGATTCGAGTATCCCTTTCACTGTAATGTTGTGCTATCACTGGCGACTGGTCTGTAGAACCATCGTCAACAACAATTATTTCAAAATTTGGATAAGTTGAAGCCAGTACAGAATCTATCGCTTCAGCCAGAAACGCTTCCATATTGTAAACCGGAATAATAACAGAGACCAAAGGATTTTTCATTTTCTCAAATTTTATCTCTACCTTTTGTATATTTCAGCCAGTAATATTTTAGAGGATGCGTGTATTTAAGTTGTTTCCACGGGCGACTGCTGTGAGGCAAATGTAAAACAGGCGAATGGGTAAGTAAATAATTGTTGAATCCCAATTCTACAGCTTTGTGCGAAATAAACACATCATACCATGACTTTTCGGGATTCAAATTTTTGAAGTCGAATGCTTCTAAAAACGAATTGGAGAGCAATGTACAGCAAAAACTCAAACGTTTGGAAGTCTGCACCGTTCCACTGTCAAAATTCTTGGCATAAAGATACGGGAAATTGATATTTCCCTCTTCATCGTGCGTTACAGCAGCAATCAAACCCGGATTTTCAAGTTTCTGAGCAGCATCAAACAAAATTTGAATGGTGTTTTTTTTCACTATTACATCCGACTCCACAACCAGCAAATGTGCATGCTCCGACAAAGCCTCTTGTTGGGACAGTTGCAACACCAGCAAATAGTTTGGAGAGGGATGCGTGGTGATAGCTTTCAAATTTACCAACCTGAATCCCATTTCGGTTGATGCTAATTCAAGTCTCTTGGTATTTTCGTCGGAACTGAAATCATTATAAACAGTATATTGAAAATCTGAATGAAAATCGGAATCCATGATACTTTCTATGGTTTTCAGGGTTGTTTCTAACGAATCCTTCACCGGCGTAATAATATGCAAGGCGTGCTGATTCATGATTTTTTCAGATAACGATTGATTACAGGAATTGACTGTAACGGAAAATCACGTTTTATTAATAAAGCTAAGAAAAGAACAAACAAAATGGTTTTCAACAGCAAATTGAGCCACAAATAGGGTGTTGCAATCAAAAGGCTGATGCCGTACAAGGCAAGAGTTACAATGGTGTAGAGACCGATAGTTTTTAAATCATATTTAATCGGCATATATTTTTGTCCCAAAAAGTAAGATATGAGCATCATCACAAAATAACAGGCAAACGACGCCCACGCCGAAGCCATATAACTGAAAACGGGGACAAAAATAATATTGATGGCAATTGTAATCAAACTTCCCACAATCGAAATCCAAGCTCCATACATGGTTTTGTCGGTAAGTTTGTACCAAAGCGAAAGATTAAAAAACACACCCTGAAACAAATAGGAAAACAATACGATGGGAACAACACGCAACCCTGCCCAGTAATCGCTTCGGATAATGAATTTGAAAATATCCAGATAAAAAACCATACCCAAAAAGATCAACAAGGAAAAAATGATGAAATATTTCATGGCGTCAGCATAGGCAGCTGTACTGTTCTTATCCTTATACTGGGCGAAAATGAAAGGTTCATAAGCATAACGAAAAGCCTGAGTAAACATCATCATGACCATCGAAATTTTGAAACAGGCGCCGTAAATTCCCAATTGAGCAGCTGCATAAGCTTTGTCTTCGAAAAGAAAGGGAAAAATAATTTTGTCGATGGTTTGATCAATAATTCCTGCTATTCCCAACATCAACAATGGCAATGAATATTGAAGCATTTTCTTCAACAAGGCCGTGTCCAAACGGAATTTAGCTTCCAACATATCGGGCAGCAAAGCCAGTGTTACAGCAGCAGTCGAAATCAGATTGGCTACAAAAATATAACCCACTCCGTAATGCGGATTGTAAAACCAACTGATTAAACCGGGCGCTTTCTTTTGTAACCACGGACAAATAACCAGAAAAAAGATATTGAAAAAAATGTTGGTAAAAATCATGAAAAGCTTTAAAGCAGCAAATTTTATGGGACGATTTTTATATCTCAAATAAGCAAACGGAATGGCATCAAAAGCATCCATAGAAACCACTATGGCCAGCATAGCTATAAATTCCGGATATTTGGGATAACCCATTCCATTGGCAATGGGTTGCGAAAAAATCACACAAATGGTTGCAAAAAGTAAGGAAGTGAACCCTACCGAAATCATGGTGGTGCCATAAACTTTGGGTGCATCATCCCGATTTTTATTGGCAAAACGGAAAAATCCCGTTTCCATTCCGTAGGTGAGTATCACCAACAACAGTGCCGTCCAAGCATACAGGTTGGTAACTATTCCATAATCAGCCGAACTTTCCAACACGTAGGTGTACAAGGGCACCAAACACCAGTTGAGAAATTTCCCTATGATGCTGCTCAATCCGTAAATGGCTGTATCTTTTGCCAGCCTTTTCATCTGCTTTTCCGGCATATTTTTCTTAAAAATTTATTTTACAATGGCTCAGTTGAAACTGATAAAATTTTTTAAAAAAGTGTATCCATCATCCCCATTTTCGACTTTCCCAAGTGCCTGTATGCCAACTCTGTAACTTCTCTTCCTCGTGGCGTGCGTTTCAGAAAGCCTTCCATGATCAGAAATGGTTCATATACTTCTTCCAACGTGCCGGCATCCTCGCCAAGTGCTGTAGCAATGGTAGACAACCCGACAGGGCCACCATTAAATTTGTCGATAATGGTAGTTAAAATTTTATTGTCTATTTCGTCCAATCCATATTTGTCGATATTCAGAGCTTCGAGCGCATAACAGGCAATTCCCAAATCGATTTTGCCGCTTCCCTTAACCTGTGCAAAATCGCGTACACGCCGCAGCAAAGCATTTGCCACGCGAGGTGTTCCCCGACTTCGACTGCCAATTTCTATGGCTGCCCTCTCTTCAATTTGCACATTCAACAAATAAGCAGAACGTTTAATGATATGCGTAATCACTTCTGTATCGTAATACTCGAAATGACAATTGATACCAAATCTGGCTCTTAAGGGAGAAGTCAATAATCCGCTGCGAGTAGTTGCTCCAATCAGTGTAAAAGGATTCAGCTCTAACTGAATGGAACGCGCACTTGGACCTTTGTCGATCATAATATCTATCCGGTAATCTTCCATAGCCGAATATAAATACTCTTCCACCACCGGACTCAGTCTGTGAATTTCGTCAATAAACAAAATATCGTTCGGTTCGAGGCTGGTGAGCAAACCGGCTAAATCGCCCGGCTTATCGAGTACAGGCCCCGAAGTAATTTTAATGCCAACATTCAGTTCGTGAGCAATGATATTGGACAAAGTGGTTTTCCCCAATCCCGGAGGCCCATGCAGAAGCACGTGATCGAGCGATTCGGAACGCATGCGAGCCGCTTGAACAAAAACTTTCAGATTTTCTACAATTTTATTTTGTCCTTCAAAATCTGAAAACGTCAGCGGACGCAATGCATTTTCAAAATCCTTTTCGATATTGTTGCTCCTTATGTCAAAATTCTCTGTCATGTAAAACTCCAACAAAAAAAATTGTATCCTGAATTATTTCCGTGCCAAAATTTTTTTCCAACATTAACTTTCTGCGGTCAAACTGCGAAAGACCTGTTCAATTTCCTGTTCCACCAATTTCATCAGCAGAATTTTATTTCCCTGTTTCACGGAAAAATCAAAAATATCACTGCGAATATCTTTCGAAGCCACAATCAACAGACGGGTTTCATCCAAAAAATTCACTTTCAATACACCAGGAATATTTTCAATATCTTTTGCTTCCGGTTTTTTAAAAAATTCTACTTCAACCTGAAAAATATCCCGATTTAAAGAGTGAATGGACGAAAGATCCTCAAAATCTGCAGCAATTTTTCCCTTATTTATAATGATTACTCTGTTGCACAAAGCTTTAACTTCCTGCATAATGTGAGTACTGAGTAACACAGTTCGGTCTTTTCCTAACTCCAGAATTAAAGTTCTAATTTCTTCCAACTGATTGGGATCCAAGCCGGTTGTAGGTTCATCCAAAATCAAAACTTTCGGCTCATGAATCAAAGCCTGTGCCAACCCAACCCGCTGACGATATCCTTTGGAAAGCTGTCCGATTTTTTTACGAAATTCGGCACGTAGGCCTACCTTATCAATCATCTCATCCACTATTTTGTTCCTGTATTGTCCCAATTTGTAAACATCCGCAATAAAAAGCAGATATTCTTTTACATACATTTCCTCGTACAATGGATTTTGTTCGGGCAAATAACCAATCAACGATTTGATTTTCAAAGGCGCGTCCTTCACTTCATGACCACAAACTTTTACACTGCCCGTTTCGTAAGGCAAAGCTCCTGCAATAATTCTCATCGTGGTTGTTTTTCCGGCGCCATTTGGCCCCAAAAAACCAACTACTCCATTTTTGTCGATGTCAAAACAGACATCGTCCAAAACCTTTTGTTGTCCGAAGTTTTTTGAAAGTTTTGTTATATTGATGGACACACGTTTCGTGTTTTGTAAAAAGTTATATTCAAAAATTTCGACTGCAAAAGTAATAAATCCTTACCGTATAACGAAATGAAAGAGAAAGCGTTTTAAACAAGAAAAAAGTCAACTTCCTATTCGGACAGAACGAAACGGCAGAAAAAATCAAATTTTGAAAACAACTTTAACAACAGCCAAAAAAAGATAGGCAATAATAATGGGAACAAAAGCATTCAGTTGAAAAACAAAAAGAAACAAAACACACAACATCAAGAAAATATATTGCAATTCATTTTCTTCCCATTTCAGGTTTTTGAATTTTAAAGAAAACATGGGGATTTCCGATACCAGCAAAGCACTGAAAATTACAATCAAAATTAAAATCAGCCAACTGTTTGCCGTTAAGAATTCGGAAAAAGAATAGCCCAATCCAACCCAAAAAATGGCATTTGCTGGAGTTGCCAAACCAAGAAAAGAGGAACCTTGCCGCTCATCGATGTTGAATTTGGCCAGTCGCAGAGCCGAAAACAAAGTAATGACAAATCCGGCAAACGCTACCCAAAACGGCAAGGAGCTTTGAGAGAGCAAACTAAAACATACCGCTCCGGGTGCCAAGCCAAAACTCACAACATCGGCCAAAGAATCGAGCTCTTTTCCCATAGGCGAATAAGCCTGCAACAGGCGGGCAGCCAATCCATCAATAAAATCGAAAAAAGCAGCAATCAAAATGAAAACCAATACAGCAAAATAATTTCCCTGAAAAGCATAATAAACCCCAATACAACCAGAAAATAAATTCAAGCAGGTCAGAAAATTTGGAATATGTTTTTTCATACTTTGTCCTAATTTATGGTAAATACTTTTTTAAAACCACTGAAATCAAAAAAATCGAAAACTTTGGAACAACAAAAAATGGGACAAACATTTTTGTTTTTGATTTTTTCTGCAATGCAACAGCAAAATTATCAAACTTTACTGTCTATCCAAATAGTTACCGGACCATCATTTACCAGTTTAACTTTCATATCGGCTGCAAAAACACCGGTTTTAACTTCTTTACCGGTTTTTTGTTCCATTATTTTACAAAAACTTTCGTAAAGCGGAATGGCTGTTTCATGCCGTGCAGCCCGAATATAAGAAGGTCGGTTTCCCTTCCGAGTTTCTGCACAAAGTGTAAACTGACTCACCACCAACACTTCTCCATCGATATCCGTAACAGAAAGATTCATAACTCCTTTTTCGTCGTCAAAAATACGTAATGCTGCCGTTTTACCGGCCAACCATTCGGCATCCTGCAAAGTATCGGTGCTTTCTATACCAACGAAGACCAACAATCCTTTTCCTATGGAAGATATTATTTGTCGATCAATTTCTACCGAAGCTTCTGCTACTCGCTGAACTAAAACGCGCATGACAAATTTTGCTTTTTAACGCTTTTTGAAGCAAAATAGATTAAACTCAAACATTGAACCTGAAATGCATAATATCGCCATCCTGCACCACATAATCCCTGCCTTCGATATAAATCTTTCCTGCTTCTCTGCAAGCCGTTTCCGAGCCTAAGGCCACAAAATCGTCATACTTAATCACTTCGGCACGAATAAAGCCTTTTTCAAAATCGGTATGAATTACGCCGGCACATTGCGGAGCTTTCCATCCTTTTTCGTAAGTCCATGCCCGAACTTCCAACGGTCCGACAGTAAAAAATGTTTCCAAATTGAGCAAACGATAAGCCGATTGAATCAAGCGGGATACTCCCGATTCCTTTAAACCAAGTTCCTCCAAAAACATCTGACGCTCTTCATACGATTCCAGCTCGGCAATTTCGGCTTCAGTTGCTGCAGCCACCACCAAAATTTCGGCATTCTCTTCCTTTACTGCTTCTCTCACCGCCTCCACATAAGCATTTCCGCTTGTTGCAGAAGCTTCGTCCACATTACAGATATACATTACAGGCTTGTCGGTCAATAAAAAAAGATCTTTGACCAACTTTTTAGATTCTTTGTCCAACACTACGGTACGTGCCGATTTTCCCTGTAACAAAGCTGACCGATATTCCTGCAAAATTTCATAAATTATTTTAGCCTGCTTGTCGCCACCGGTTTGGGCCTGTTTCTGCACTTTATTTATTCGACTTTCTACTGTTTCCAAATCCTTCAACTGTAACTCCGCATCTACTATTTCCTTGTCGCGAACCGGGTCAATAACTCCATTGACGTGGGCCACATTTTCATCTTCAAAACACCGCAATACATGCAGAATGGCATCTGTTTCACGAATATTGGCCAAAAATTTGTTTCCCAAGCCCTCTCCTTTACTCGCACCTTTTACCAGTCCGGCAATGTCCACAATTTCCACCGTTGCCGGAACTAATCTTTGCGGATTTGCCAATCGGGCCAAGATATTAATCCTTTCGTCGGGAACTTGCGTAACGCCAACATTGGGTTCAATGGTACAAAAAGGAAAATTGGCCGCTTGAGCCTTTGCATTCGACAGACAGTTGAATAATGTGGATTTGCCAACATTCGGCAAACCTACAATACCACATTGAAGTGCCATATAATTATCCGATCAATTAAATTATTCTTCTTTTTTAAAACTATTTCTTTGTACAAAAGTACATGATAATTTTCAATTTACACACCGACTATTTAAAAACAAACTTTCCCGATTCATAAAATCAAACCTATAAAACTCCTTTCAGTAATCATGCAAATGAATGAAAATGAAAAATAAGCTGAAACTTCTTCAGGAACGATCTGAAAATTGAACGGAGAAATTTATTTCCATATTTCGGCAATGATTCGGGGAAAAAACTCGTATTCGAGAGCATGTACCCTTTGAGCAACCGATTCGGGAGTATCGTCGGGCAACACGGGACATTTTGCCTGAAAAATAATATCGCCTTCGTCGTAATTTGAATTGACATAGTGAATGGTAATACCCGTCTCCTTTTCTCCAGCTTCCAACACGGCGCGGTGCACCTTCATGCCATACATACCTTTTCCTCCGAACTTTGGCAACAAAGCAGGATGAATATTGACAATCTTTTGCGGATAAGCTTCGATAATCGAATCGGGAATTTTCAGTAAAAATCCGGACAAAACAATCGCATCAATATTTTTCTCCTGAAGTAAATTCAAAATTTTTCCTCCATCGATAAAATCTTCCCGCGGAAAAGTAAGCGAAGGAACACCCAGCTTTTTTGCCCGCTCATGAACAAAAGCTTTCTCGTTGTTGGAAATAATGAGAGGAAAAGAAAAATCGGAATTGCCTGTAAAATAACGAATTATATTCTCAGCATTGGAACCTGAACCCGAAGCAAACAAGGCGATATTTTTTGACATAATTGGTGAAGAAAAAATGCTCAAAAACAGGTGATTTGTGCAAAAAAACATATTTTTTTCTAAAAAGTGATGATTATTTGAAGAAAATTTCATTTCTTTGCACCGCAAAATTATAAAACAATTTTTATTTATAAACTTAAAACTTAAAATTATGTCAGAAGTTGAAGAAAAAGTAAAAGCTATTATTGCAGACAAATTGGGTGTTGATGAAGCAGAAATTACACCTTCAGCAAGCTTTACCAACGATCTTGGCGCTGATTCGCTTGATACGGTTGAATTGATTATGGAATTTGAAAAAGAATTCGGTATTTCCATTCCCGATGATCAAGCTGAAAAAATCACCACTGTTGGAGATGCTGTAAGCTATATCGAAAATTCAAAAAAATAACATTCCTCATTTGTTATGGAATTAAAAAGAGTAGTTGTTACAGGGCTGGGAGCCATTACTCCGTTGGGATCATCTGTTCCCAAACTTTGGGAAAATATCCTCAATGGAGTAAGTGGAGCTGCTCCCATCACCCATTTCGATGCTTCTCAATTTAAGACGCAATTTGCTTGCGAAGTGAAGGATTTCGACCCACTGGAGTATCTCGAGAAAAAAGAAGTCAGAAAAGTCGATCCCTATGCTCAGTATGCAATTGCAACTGCCAAGCAAGCTATTGAAAACTGCGGCATAAATTTGGAAACGGTCGACAAGAATGAAGTTGGCGTCATCTTTTCATCCGGTATTGGCGGTATCACAACTTTCGAACAGGAAGTTTCAAACTATTTTCTTAATAAGGAAATGGGACCAAAATTTAATCCGTTCTTTATTCCGAAAATGATTTCAGATATTGCTGCAGGCCAGATTTCCATTCAGTATGGTTTCAAAGGCCCAAATTTTGCTACAACTTCAGCTTGCGCTTCATCTACTCATTCTATTATTGATGCTTTCAATTACATTCGTTTGGGCAAAGCAAAAATGTTTGTAGTCGGTGGCGCGGAAGCAGCTATTACTCCAGCCGGAGTTGGTGGCTTCAATTCCATGATGGCTCTTTCTACCCGAAACGATGATCCCACACGAGCTTCACGACCTTTCAGCAAAAGCAGAGATGGTTTTGTTATAGGAGAAGGAGCCGGCTGCATTATTCTGGAAGAATTGGATCATGCTTTGGCTCGTGGAGCAAACATACTTTGTGAAGTGGCAGGCGGCGGCATGTCGGCTGATGCCTATCATCTAACAGCTTCACATCCTGAAGGACTGGGAGCTATCCTGGCTATGAAGCGTGCGCTGAAAGATGCAGGCATGAAAGAAGAAGAAATCGATTACATTAATGTTCACGGGACTGCTACACCCGTAGGCGACACATCCGAAGCAAGAGCTATTGAAAACGTTTTTGGAGAACAGGCATTCCGACTGAATATCAGTTCTACCAAATCGATGACAGGCCATTTGCTGGGCGCTGCCGGAGCTGTAGAAGCCATTATCTGTACGCTGGCAATTATTAATGATGTGGTTCCTCCCACCATTAATTTTACGGAAGGGGATGAAGATCCCGATATCAATTATCGGCTGAACTTCACTTTTAATAAAGCGCAGAAAAGAACTATTAATGCAGCTTTATCCAACAACTTTGGTTTTGGTGGACATAATGCAAGTGTTATATTAAAAAAATTCACCAAATAAGTTCGTGAAAAATTTCTTTTATCTGAATAGGCTCTTTTCCAAATACAGAAAAGAGCCTTATTCTTTGTTCCGAAAACTACTGGGCTTTTACCCGCGAAATATCAGCTACTATCAGCTGGCTCTCACACATCGTTCGCTGTCATTGACCAATCAGGAAGGACAAGTGATAAGCAACGAAAGGCTTGAATTTTTAGGAGATGCTGTGCTGAATTCCATTGTTTCCGATTTGTTTTATCGACATTATCAGAAAAAAGATGAAGGTTTCCTGACCAACATCCGCTCCAAAATTGTCAATCGCGATTCATTGAACCACTTGGCTCTGAAACTTGAACTAAACAAAATAGTCAAAATTTCTAAAAATGTAAATCCGCAACTTAGCAACGATATTTACGGGAATGCACTGGAAGCGCTTATAGGCGCAATCTATCTCGATTACGGATACGATCAATGTATGAAGTTTGTCAAAACAAAACTTTTTGATCCTTTTATCGATTTGTCAAAAGTAGAAAAATTCGAAATGAACTATAAATCGAGATTAATTGAATGGTGCCAGAAAAACCACTACCAAATCGACTTCGAAATGACTTGCGAGACGCTCAACGAAAACCATCAACCTATATTTCAGTCACGTGTGCTCATTGAAGGTACGCCGGTATCCGAATCTACCGGGTTAAACAAAAAAGAGTCTCAACAAAAGGCCTCACGCCTTGCCTATCAACAAATTATCGAACAAAAAACGCTCCATTTTCTAAAGGAGGAATCAAAGAATTAGTCTGCTGCGTTCTATTAATTCCATTCGTAAAGCAGTCAAAAAAAATCCTTGTCAAGAGCAACAGATTAATTTATTTTTTTGACAATTGGAAACTTTTAACTAACTTTGTTGGTGATATAAACCTAATGTATAACTTAAAACCAAACCACTATGTCAACAGAAAACATCGGAATCAATGCTGGAAGTGTATGGAACGTGTTGAACGAAAAAGGAGAAATGGATGTTAAAGCACTCAAAAAAAGCACCAAACTCTCTGAAAAAGATTTGAACATGGCCTTAGGCTGGCTTGCCAGAGAAGGAAAAATTGAATTTAACGAAACTGAAGAAAGTTTATTGGTTCACCTCGTTTAAGAAAGTGAAATATAAAAAAGGCGGAATGCGAATTTCGCCTTTTTTTCAAACTTTAAGAAAAACCACTTCACTTTTCAAGTGAAAAAATTTCGTAAAGTAAAAAAATGCTTGTATATTTGCACCCGCTTTACGCACGAAAATGTTGTGATATGCGAAAATAGCTCAGTTGGTAGAGCACGACCTTGCCAAGGTCGGGGTCGCGGGTTCGAGTCCCGTTTTTCGCTCAGAAAAAGTTTCTTGCTCTTTTGCCCGGATGGTGGAATGGTAGACACGAAGGACTTAAAATCCTTTGGCCCTAAAGGCTGTGCGGGTTCAAGTCCCGCTTCGGGTACCAACAAACCCCTTGTTTATCTTTAAGATTTACAAGGGGTTTGTTATTTTTTTGGTATAATAGACAAAAATGGTTGGTGAAACCTGATGTAATTTACTGATTAGTTGCGAGATATAAGAAGTTTATTGAAATTCGTTTCAATAAACTTTTTTAATATGTCAAAAACAAGAAAAACAAGGTGTTGGGGTTGCCAAAGTTTGGATGTAATTCGTTGGGGTCATCGAGAAAACAAACAACGTTTCAAGTGTAAGCATTGTGGTTTACTATTCACCCGAACCAATCCCTGGATTAGTAAACAAAATCGTTTTGTATGGTTTCGTGATTGGATAGTAGGTAAGCAAACGTATGAACAAATTAGTTTGTCAAGTGGATATAGTATTCGCACATTAGAACGTTATTTTGAAGATTATTTGTCTAAATATCCGACATGGAAAGTTCGTAGTTCAGATCGTGTAAATTTATTAATAGATGGTACTTACTTTGCCAATAAAGTTTGCTTGGTACTTTATCGGAACCATTCAATAAAAAGCACGTTGATGTATCGTTTGACAGATGGTGAATGGTTAGATGAGATGCAAGAAGACCTTCAGAACCTAATTTCACTTGGTATTCGTATAGAAAGTGTTACATGCGATGGTTTGAGTAATATAATCAAAGCAGTCAAATCAGTAGATCCTCATATTATCACTCAACGCTGTGTTATTCACATACAAAGAGAAACATTAACCTGGTTATCCAGAAATCCTCAGAGTCAAGCTGGACGAGAGCTACGCTACATCATACAGAGGATTCATTTGATAGAAGACAGGCACTATTGGGGATATTGGATTCTTGAACTCCAACAATGGTATGATACTTATTATGAATTTATCAACCACAAAAGCTATAAGGCAGAAACAAATCGATATTGGTATACACACAAAAGTGTAAGAAAAGCTTTTATCCATATAAAAAGAGCACTACCAAATATGTTTCATTACCTGGACAACGAGAATATACCAAAATCAACCAATGGGCTTGAATCATTCTTTGGGCATTTAAAACAGAATATATCAATACATAGGGGATTATCCAAAGAGCACTACAAAAACTATATAAAGTGGTATTTATATTTCAAAAGTAATGAATAGGTTTTTTAAGCCATGATTGATTACCGGTAATGAAAAAGAGGAACCTCATAACTGAAGTTCCTCTCATTTCCGTATAATCAGAAGTCTATTGCTTGCCAGGTTGCTCCTCAGCAGAGCCCAACTCCTCTTCAACTTCGCTTTAAATTTAATACTTAATTCCAATAAATTCACCAACCATTTTTGGCAGCATTACCATTTTTTTAAAATTTATTGCCGGAAAATTTCCTTATTTTTCAGACTTTATTAAAACAATTTCCACCCCAACGAAATGACAATGGTATTGGCTTGAAAATCATCTACAGTTACATCTTGAATTTTAGTTTGATACATGTCTTTAATCACATTAAAACGGGCATCTAACGTGAATTTTAAAACATCAACTCCCAAGCCGGCTTCCAATCCCAATTGAGCATTTTTTACATCTTTCTCAAGTTTGTCAATAGTAATATTATCCAAATTTTCAAATTTGAGAGAAGAACCAGCGTTAAAAGTTAATTTTGGACCTGCAAATACACGAACGTTGACCATTTTAATTAAATCAATAACCTTGTATCCAACCAGCAAGGGAACTTCTATGTTACTGATGTTTACAACCTTGTCGTAACTTGCTGGACCATTCTGAGTGTCCTCCAGGGTAACCGTATATTCCTTCTTACCCATAGTGTATAGAAGTTCCGGCTGAAAATAAAGTTTCCCAAAATTCAATCGTCCGAAGACGCCCAACTGAAAATTGTTTTTTACGTCTGCTCGAATAGAATCCACATTGTAATTGCCAGAAGTTACCGAACTTAATTTGTCCAATCCTACAGAGGAATTATAACCGGCTTTCACACCAAAATCAATTTGGCTGAATGCAGAAATCGAAAAGAAAAGCAATACGGCAGAATAAATAAATTTTTTCATATCATTCATTTTAAGAGTTAATAACTTAAAAACAAAATATATAACGAGAACAAATTAAAATTCTTATTTGTATGTGTATAAATTAAACTCACCAGATTGCCCAAATGGGTTGATGAATTTTTAGATGCTGCGGATTAAACTTTAAATCTGCAGTATCGGGAATTTGAATCCTGTATTCCTTCCCTTTTACATTGGTCAATTTTCGATCTCTCAACCACACATTAAACTCCTTCAGTTGAAAATAAGTCAAATGATATGTTTTCGCCCACTCTGTCCAATCTTCAACAGAGGTATTCACCAGTACTTCTTTTGTGGGAATAAACGGATAAAAATCATCTTTTTTCAATTGATAACCAAAAAGTTTTGG
>Ga0208825_1000354_pt1 | contig 45978 bp, 42 predicted proteins | sample AD_UKC113_MetaG_FD_184450 | JGI IMG/M metagenome (GOLD analysis project Ga0208825, IMG submission 184450) | Active sludge microbial communities of municipal wastewater-treating anaerobic digesters from Hong Kong - AD_UKC113_MetaG (SPAdes)... | ecosystem: Engineered > Bioreactor > Anaerobic >... | reverse complement strand
TTGCTGTCTTTCAAATAACCGTCTACAATTGCATAGTTTGCAGTTTTATTGCCCACCTGCCTGAACTCAAGCTCCATATTTTTCGTGTTTGCGATTCTTATGTATGTTTCAGGAGCCCTGCCATCCCAGGTTTCGAAATCTGATATGACTACAATTTTCCCGTACTCATTCTCCTTTTCATTTATGGCAGTCAAAATAGCTCTGGGAATATCCGAAGGGGTGTTTCTAGCCTCCATGCTATTGATTATTTTTTCCGCATCTTTTGCATCAAGGCCTTTTGCAATCACCACAGGAATGCTTTCTGCAGCAGTAATTGTATTCTCCTGACCCAGGCTGTCTATTGCTATTGACCTGGCTTCTCTGGTACGGTCTGGAGCGGTCATGCTTGCAGACGAGTCCATTATAATGATTACCTTTTGAGCATCTTCTTTAAAATCATCTATGAGAGGACCAGCTAATGCTATCGAAAGGAGAATAAGAGCCAGCAGCTGCAGATAAAATAGAGGGTCTGTTATCCTTTTACTGAGAGTGCGCCTGGAATCAAGCAGATTCTGGCTTATCCTTCGAACAAACATGAGGGAAGGCAGGATGATGTTTTTCGGGCGGGGCCTTAACAGGTATATTATTGTAAGGGGGATTATCCCTGCAAGTGCGATGAGCCCACTGGTGAATTCAAAGTCCATAGGCAGGATCACCCTTCACCTATGATTTTGAGAACAGTATCAAGCGGCTCATTTTTTATGCTGACGCGAAAATAAGGGATTTTAAAATCGTATGCTATTTTCTCCAGTTCAGCTATATGCTTTGCGTATTCGTTAGCATATTCTTTTTTAAAGTTTGGTCCCACTGTAAAACTGATTTCTTCGTTTGTCTCACTGTCAATAAACTTTATTGTTCCATCCACGGTTTCAGGCAGGTTCATCTCGTTTTCATCATAAATGTGTACGAGTATAAGCTCGTGCCTTGACAGCCTGTTAACCGCATTGCGGACAGAATCAAGGTTATCCAGGAAATCCGAAATTATGAGAACCATTGATTTCGATTTTATTCTCGGGTAAATAGAATCTGCACAATCTGCAAGCTTTGTGCTCCCGCTGACCGAAATCTGAGTCAGGGCATCTATTGTCCGCAGGAAATCATCCCTTCCTTTATGCGCTTTTGCGTAATCCACATCGTCTGCAAACGTTGTAATCGTATACACATCGTTGTGTTTCATTACAATGTAAGAAACTCCTGCGGCTACCGTTGCTGCATACTCAAACTTGTTCGGTGTACTGTCAGGAAAAAGCATGCTGCTGCTGGCGTCAAGCAGTATGACCATGTTCAGGTTTTTGTCTTCTTCAAACCTGCGGATGTAGAGCTTTTCCGTGCGGGCATAGAGATTCCAGTCAATTCTTTTTAAAGAGTCTCCCTGATTGTATTTTCTATGGTCTATAATATCAAGCCCTGCCCCTGTCCTTGTTGACTGGTGGCTGCCCGTATGAACTGCTGTAACTCTCCTGCTGAGCGGGATTGCATATCTGTCAAGTTGGGTCAGGAAGGACGTGTCGATGGTATGTTTTGCGCCAGCCATGTCTGATCATTGCCTCCAGCCATTTTACTGCTGGCTGAGTCAAATAGTTGTTTTTCTGTTATCCAGGATTTTTTGAATGATTTTGTCGCTCGTAATATTGTTTCTTGCAGCATCAAAAGATAGAATCACCCTGTGGCGAAGGACAGGAAGAGCCATGGAATCAATGTCCCTTTTATCAACATACCCTCTGCCGTCAAGAAACGCATTTGCCTTTGCGCAGAGAATAAGTGCAATTGAAGCACGCGGAGAAGCCCCTGCTTCTATCATATCAGGCATTTTTCGAGTCTGATTCACTATATCAATTGCATATTTTTTGAGTTGATTTGAGATCGGAATCCTTCGGGTTATCTGCTGCAGCTCTATGAAGGTCTGCTTTTCTATGCATCTCCTTACAGCTGGCCTGAAAGCTTCTGCATAACGGTTTACTATCTCAAACTCTTCATCGGGGTCAGGATAGTCCAGGCGGATCTTCATTAAAAACCGGTCAAGCTGGGCTTCGGGAAGGGCATAGGTTCCTTCCATTTCTATAGGGTTCTGAGTTGCAAGGATAAAGAAAGGTTTGTCAAGCGCGTATGTAGTATTTGCCACAGTAACCTGTTTTTCCTGCATTGCTTCAAGCAGGGCAGACTGGGTTTTCGGGGAGGCACGGTTAATTTCATCTGCAAGAACTATGTTTGCAAAAACCGGTCCCTGCTTGAATTTGAAGTGCTTTGAGCCTCTTTCATCTTCTTCTATAATGTCGGTTCCCGTGATATCCGCAGGCATAAGGTCAGGCGTACACTGGATTCTGCTGAACCTCATGCTCATGATCTGGGAAATAGTGGATATGGTAAGGGTTTTGCCAAGCCCGGGATTGCTTTCAACAAGGACATGCCCTTCACACAGCATGGCTATGATAATCTGCCGGATCATTTCTTTCTGGCCGACAATTGAATTTCCAATTTCTCTAAAAATAACTTCAAATATCTGGGGGGATTTTTCATAAGTAGGTCTCAGGTTGAGTTCTGAATTTTCAAGCTGGATTTCCTGTATTTGTTGCATATTTCCACTCCGCTGTTTTTAGGTGAATCATGAATCTGCTGTGAATCTGGACAGACCGGATTAAGGACGTTTATTCCGATGAAAGCTCCTCAAAATACTGTTTGATCAGAGGCTCATACTCTTCTGGCAGGTTTTCAGAGTAAGTCTGGCTATATTTGAAATTTCCATTATAACGGCCTGAACTTTCGTTAAATCTCTGTTCAGTATCCGCATCTATCTGGCTTGTGAATCCAAGCCCCATGGTGGGGTTGATTTCCATTTCAACCTGCTCTCCATTCTTTATGATGGTAGCTTCTATCCTGTACCTGGAATCCGGAACAACATCTTCACTTTCGTCGTAAGCAGCTCTGGCATTCATATTATGAAGATTGTCCTGAAGATTACCAATTAGCTTATTTGGAGAGATATTGAAGCTGAAGCCCTCATATATGCAGAAAGTGACTGCTCCCGAAAAAAGGAGGAATACGACAAAAGACCTGAAAATCTGGTTTTTAGGGACTATTTTTCTTATTTTGATGGCTGCAAGCTGGCTGTGCACTTCCTCAAGCAGTTTCTTTGTAACTATGTTGATATTCTGGCTGTTATCATATGCAGTACTCAGTCTAGTCCTGAATTCCGGAAAACTGGTTTCAAGGAGGTTTATCAGGTTAAACCTGTTTCTTCTGCCAAATAACCTGTAAATTAAGCTGATAAGAAGAGTCAGCACGAGCGCCCCTGCAGCCATTAAACAGAGATTAAACCAGTAAGTGTTCAGATAGGTCTGTGAACTGCTCAGCTCATCCACGCCCGGGACATAGTAAGCGAGTTCATACAGATTGAACAGGATCATCAGTAAGAATAAAAACACAAATTTTCCGGCTGTTTGAAAGAACCCCAGGGTACGGTAAGACCACGTAAGGTACTTTTTATATTTTTCCAGAAGAGGCACTACAAGCATATAATCTCGAACCACATTTGTAATTTTTAGTAATTATATTGCGAGTGTTACTAATAAAACTTTTCTAATATTTAATTTTAGTTCCATAGACTTTTTCGGCAATATAGTAGAAACTACCAGGCTAATACAAAGAGAAATAAGCAGGATCAATCTCCCGCAAATCAAAAAGAAGGAGGAAATAGGAAGGCACCTGCATGTAATGCCTGCGTCATATTAAAATTGATCCCAAATAAAAAATTGTGATTGGGAAGGGAGACTTTGTTCATCCCATATCAAGGAGTGGAATATAGTTCTGGGATAAACTCCATTCAATCACGATATATATGTGTCTGCTACAGGCATGATTTTTAATTTCAATATTGGTTTATGTAATTACTATTTTTTCTAAAAATTGTTTTTCTGGTTTAATCATGCCTCAATTTTTCTATAGATATTTGTACTTATAAATGTATCTTAAATTTATGAGGAGGTGAAAAATTTTTAGGTGTAGTGTCAAAAATATTACGAGGTTATAAGATAAAGGAGCCTGAAGACTAAGGCTGCTTTTATCTTTCCCGCATTTCACTGAAGGATGAAGTTTCGTATCTCTTCTCATCAGCAGCAGAGGATGCGTCAAAAACAGTATTTAAAACCGCCAGGAAAGCTTCCAGATTTTAAGAAGGTAGAAAAATAACCTGGAATAATAGAAATAACGGAAATTGAGATATGTACTGTCCGGACAGGAAACATCTGTTTTTGTCCGTCCAAGTACTTGAAAACAGATTTTATATCCACATAACCATGTTTTGCATCTTATCTGGCAAGAGGAGTAACTAACATACTCCTTACTCTGCCTTGATGCGTTTGATGGTTGTAGGACGCTCTTTTACCAGGATTCTGTGTCCGCAGTACGGGCACCTTATACCTGTGTACTCGTAGTCAATTTCCACTTTCTGTTTACACCGAGTGCACTTATATCCCATACAACCTCACGTACCTGAAAAGTGTTTGTTTACTTTGCCTCAGCAACGTTCTTCATTGTGCGCAGCAGGGTCTGCCCAACGCTTGTGTAGGGGATGTAAGTCCCGCCTGCGAAGGTGTGTCCGCACTTGCTGCATTTCCAGATTCCAGTTCCAATCCTTCCCACTGTCGGACGGGCACATTTGGTGCATACATGCGGGGCTCGCATGCGTTCTTCCAGGTCTGCGACAAGCTTTCTGTCTTTTCTCCCATACCTGGGACCAAACCTGCCTGCAGATCTGGAAATTCTTCCTTTCTTAGTGAACTTTTTTGCCATCGTTATAACTCCTTAAATGTAATGTTAAGTCAGAAGGGATAGAACCGATTTCTCTGCGGGCCGACCCGCCCTGAGACAGGGGTTCCTTTATCACCTTATAGACGTGCACTTAGACCGTAATACAGGCATTTAATATTTATATTTAATTAATCCTGCCCGATTTATTCACTTTTTGCAAGCCCTTCAAGATAGAGAGATCTGAGTTCGGCTGCCTTTTCGATTGCCATATTTATTGCTTCGAAGAGCTCTTCCTCGCTAAGAGGGGCAGGGCCCATTTTCTGCATTCCTGCAACAGACCCGTCCGAACTGGAAACAATGGTCAGTTTTGTTTCGCAAACTGCTTCCTCGTCAAGAGAGGGGTCAACCATAAGTTTAGAGCCGATCTTGGCAAGGGTAATGCCAACAGGCATCTCTTTCATTGCAAGGGGCACGTTCTCGCCCAGTCCCTGCTGTTCGTTAGGGACCATGGTGGTCATGAGGGCTGCAATTGCAGCAAGACAGGATGCGTCAATGATATTTCCGTCATCGTTCAGGATGTGGACATCTATAAAGACAATCCAGACGGATTCTCCAACCGTTATGCAGAGCTTCTTTATATCAATTGCGCCTGATTCTCTGATTCCCCTGTCAACGACCCTTGCCATTTCGATTGCTTCTTCTCTCGGAGGTCCGGGCTCAAACTCAGGAGAGGCTATAGGATTGAGTTCTAGGTTGGTAATGATCACGCCTTCGTCCTGGGAATCCGGGAAAGGAGTTCCTGTCTGAAGTTTCACACCAACGAGCACCTGCGTGTTCCCGAGGGTGACCTTTGCAGAACCCTCTGCTTTGGAGATAACATTTGTTTCGACCTTGATGTCCCTGAAATCTTTAAAGCTGCGCCCGTCCTGGCGTTTTTCTTTGATCATCAGGTTGTAAATATAGTCCTTCTTAAGTGTGGCTATGATTTCACTCATCTTTTTCACCTCTGGTTCCGGCTTCAGAGGGGTCTTTTACTACCTTCCAGGGACCTTCGGATTTTTCCTCTTCAGGCTCTTCTTCAGTGGAAATTTCCTCTACTGCTACCTCTGCTTCTGGCTCGACACTTTCTTCTTCAGGTTCAGCTTCCTCTTCTTCTTCGAGCTCTTCTTCAGGTTCAGCTTCTTCTTCAGGTTCAGCTTCTTCTTCAGGTTCAGCTTCTTCTTCGGCTTCTTCTTCGGCTTCTTCTTCAGGTTCAGCTTCTTCTTCGGCTTCTTCTGAAGCATCTTCCCTTTCGAGCCTGGATTCAATTTCGTCAAACTCTTTCAATTCAGGGGCACCTTCAAAAGAAGCTTCAAATTCAGCTTCTTCTTCAAGAGCTTCCTCTTCAAACTCCTCTTCTTCGAGTTCTTTTCCCAGATCTTCCTCTAGATCTTCCTCTAAATCTTCCTCAATGTCTTCTTCAGGTTCAGCTTCTTCCTCAAAAGCTTCCTCTTCAAATTCCTCTTCTTCGGTTTCGAACTCTTCTTCAAGCTCTTCTTCAGCTTCCTCTTCGAGCTCCTCTTCAAAGTCAGGGATTACTTCACTCGCAAGGACTTCGGCTTCAACAGATTCCTCAAGGATTTCCGGTCCAAGCTCTTCGGCTGCTTCGAGAGCTTCTCCGACAATAACAGCGGCTTCAGGAGCAATAAATTCCGGCTCTTCTTCTGCTTCGGCTGCCTTTTCACCGGCTGGTTCTTCAGAGACCTCTTCAACAGGGGTTTCGAACTTCTTTCTCAGGACTGCCTGCTGAATTGCCAGGATTTCCTTGCAGCCTTTCTTTACAAGTTCCAGGCCCTTCTTAATTTCTTCAGGAGTAAGGTTCCCGTCCATCTGGACAAGGGTAATCTCTCCGTCCTGAGTCATTGCTACAGGGAAGTCAGCTTCTCCATAATTGTCCTCTTCCTTGTTGAGGTCAAGAACAATCTGCCCGTCGACCTTTCCAAAAGCGCAGGAAGTGATAAGTCCCTTCATGGGAATTCCGGCATCTGCAAGGGCTATGCTTGAAGCATTGATTGCTGCGGTCCTTGTCCCTGCATCTGCCTGAAGCACTTCAACAAAAATATCAATTGCTGTTTTAGGGAACAGCTCAGCCATAATCACAGGCTCGAAAGCTTCCCTGGAGACCTTTGAAATTTCAATGCTCCGCCTGCTGGGGCCCGGGCGGGCGCGGTCTTCTACGGAGAATGATGCCATATTATATCTATAGCGGATAACTGCCGAATCTGCGCGCTGGCTGCGGCGGGGATGAGCTTCCCTGGGGCCAAAAACGCCTACAAGGATCTTATTTCTGCCCCATTCAAGATAACATGAACCGTCGGCTCTAGAAAGTACACCGATCTCAATTTTCATGGGCCTTATCTCATCCGCACGTCTCCCGTCAAGGCGCAGCCCATCGTCAGTGATTAATGTTAAATTTTCAGGTTTATTACTCATACTTAAATCTCCAAACAACTCCTAAACCAAATACTCTAGAGAAGCTTACCTAAAATTCTCCTGACTCTATCCGGAACTCAATTCTTGGGGTCCAGCAACACATCGATCTTCCGGTAGATATCCTCGGAATGACCTTCACTTGCCGCATTCACGTCTTTAGTCTCATTTTTAAAAAATTTAACTGACCTGGACTCTCTCTGTTTCACCCTTTCAGTTTTCAAAAAATTGTAGATCCGGTCTGTCAACCCGGAACGCTGAGCTTCAGCTTCTATTTTCCGGAGAGCCTTGCTCAAAAGCTCTATATCCTCATCCTTCCCGTCAATCCATATTCTGCCGTTCTGACCTACGAAAATGCTGCAGTTTGTCTCTTTCTTCAGCATGGAGATCATGGAACCGCCGTGTCCTATTACACGGGGAACTTTTACAGGCTCTACTTCAACAATCTGGCCTGTTTTAAGTTTATGAAGGTTCGGATCTCTCAGGGCAAGCTCTATTTTCATGGAGCTGTCAACATCTTTTACCCTGAGAATAACAGAGTCGCCTACGTCCAGAATTTCAGGCATTTCTCGGGATTCGACTCTTCTCGGATACTCAGATACGTGAAGCAGACCATCATAAGGAGCTGCGATATCCAGTATCCAGTTGGATGGAGTAACCACAATAACGATCCCTATCACCACATCGTTCACTGAAGGGATATACGCTCCCGCAAGTGGGATCACTCCAACTTTATCCTCTTTGAGGCTTTCAATACCGCAAAGCGAAGAATAGATTTTGCCGTTCCTGACATACGTCCCGTATCCGGACTTTTTTGTATTCTCGGATAACAGGTCACCGGGGATCACTATTTTTTTATCCATCCAACATCCTCTTATAAAAGTTTAGTCTGAGCCTCTCCCTTCGTGAGATGATTTATAAGAGCGTAAAAATCAGTCTGGACTCCCGCAGGAATCCTTACCACTGCAATCCATGAGCCGTCACGCTGCCATTCTTCCTTTGTAATGGTTCCGGCTTTGGAAATATCTCCGTATGCCTTGGGGGCATATTCGGGAGGGATTTTTACAGCAATACTAATTTCTTCAAAGCGTATCGGGATAAGCGGACGAATGGCTTTCATTGTTATGGCTACCAGCTGATCCACGCTTTTTAAGGGGTCTATATGCACCTTTGCCTCTTCCATCGCTCTTTCTATCCTTGCGGGAGGGTGAGGTGCTCTAGTCTGAGGGTTTATAGCATTTCTGGAAATGGTATAGATAACCTTTTTCTTTTTCTCTTCAAGCATTCGTTTTCTCTGCTCGGCGGTAAGCTGAAGCTCTCCGCTCTTCAGGATCACGGCAGCAATCTCAAAGGGGTCGGTTGTTTCAAAAGAGTTAAGAATATCAGACTCTGCTGCCCGATCCCCTCGGTTTGCATCTTCGAAGATAGTTTCAACTGCCAGAATGTCTTCGAGGCTTACTTCTTCGCCTCGCTTATAGGCCAGAGCCCCTTCGGGCTCGACCAGGACTTCGAAATGTTTGCTGCCTCTTTTGAGCCGGGCAGTCACTGCCTCGTCCAGGGACACCATTTTCGAATACCTTCTCTAAAACATAAGTTTGAGAATCAGAATTCTCTGACTACTCATTTTCTGAATATTTATAGGTTTTATTCTTTGTTTTCAGTTCCCTTGTGTTTCTCAAGGATCTGCTGAACATAGCTCTCAACTTCTTCAGGAACCAGTTTCCTGAATTTCTTATCCTCAAGGGACACAACACCCACTTCAAGGGTTCCGGCATCGAACTTGCCTTCAGCAGCTTTATAGAGCGCATCCATTCCAAGGAGGATAGCATCATCGATGTTCATATCTTCCCTGTAGTCTGCCTCAAAAACCTCAACAACTGCATTTCTGCCTGCGCCTATGGCTGTTGCCTTGTACTCAAGAAGAGCCCCGCTCGGGTCAGTCTCAAAAAGCCTTGGCTTGTTGTCATCCACACCTGCGATCAGGAGTGCAGTTCCGTATGGGCGAACTCCTCCATACTGAGTATATGTCTGCTTGTGGTCGCAGATTTTCTTGGAGATAACCTCAACACCTATGGGTTCGTCATATGAAACCCTGTTTACCTGGGCTTCTACACGGGCCCTGTCAACAAGAGAGCGGGCATCTGCCACAAGCCCTGAGGTTGCGGCTCCTATGTGGTCGTCAATCTGGAATATTTTTTCGATTGATTCAGCTTCCACAAGCCTGCTTGTTATTCGCTTGTCGACCAGCAGCACTACCCCATCGGCTGCCTTGATTCCCACGGCTGTTGTTCCCCTTTTGACCGCCTCGCGGGCATATTCTACCTGGAAAAGTCTTCCGTCAGGGCTAAAAACCGTAATTGCCCTGTCATAACCCATCTGTGGTGCCATCTGCATATTCCGTATCTCCTTGCCTTAATTTATGTTCTATATTGTTTCAATTTTTCCCGGCCAGAAACCGGTCACTTTTCCTCAGGGATCTCAAATCCGCAGAATCGTGAACATAATCACCGCATGCCCAAAAAAGGCTTTGGTCAGTAAGCGATATATCTGTGCGGATTTCCTGAAAGTTCAGTACAGAAAGTCCCAGACCCAGTGTTCAGGTAAGGAAACCGACTTTTGATTCCCTATAACGTATTTCTTCTTTATTAGAGTTTTTAGCATTTTATGCTGGACTTTCTATCCTGAACCTATTATTTGGACGAAACCAGAGGAAAATACCCCGGTTACAGGGAGTTTAAAGGCACTTTTACCCTGTAAAGCACGTTTTCCAGATATAACCCGGATTTACGCACATAGATTAGTTCTTTAAACTAATTACAGAGTCTGAAGGTCCATTCCAATGTTAACTATGTCCGTAATAAAGTGTATTTACTCAGTTATAATGCTTATGAGAGTCCGGGGCTTTTCTGGCTATTAATGCAGATTTGAAACCTGTAAGGGAGAATTTTCCCTTCAGTTCTCTAAACCATAATACCGGATAACTATTATCCAGACCCTCAGACCACTCAAGCATAAACTGCCAGGAGTTCCTGCACAATCGCTCTTCTGTCAATCAGTTCTACCAATCAATATTATACTTTGTTACACTAATACTCATTCATTGTAGTATATATTAGACAGCTTATACGACAACTTCTGCAGTTTTCAGCCCTGAGGAGTTTCAATCTGAAATTCTTTAGTAGATAACTGGTTTAAATTACTATTTAAAATAATTACATTAAATAATTACTCGATACTGGTTGATTGTATGCCTGCAGATTTCTGCCCTGCTTTAATGTAGATTTTCCGGGTTTTTTCGTATAAACAAGACCGGATATAAGCAAGGCAACATATAAACCCTATGAGCCAGTTTATGTCTATCGTATGTAAAGAATACAGAATACTGTATTTTTAATCAACTAATCAGAATACTGATTTTTAATCAACTATCAGGCAGAAAAGGACATGCGTTTCCCAATAAATGTAATTATGTTTGTATAATTATTCCTGATAGGACCATTCCACATATATCAGAGAGAGTGATCAGAGAGAGTGCGGGAAATATCCAGAGTAACATTTTGAGTACAAACCTGGAACTCTGAAAACCCGACTCAATGTCTGAATTCTCAAGGCTTCAGGCCAGGTTTTCCACGTTATCCAGATCCTGAACCAGCTATTCAGAAACCTTATCACTGGCTTCAAGAGCTGAATTAATTTTCAGCCTGCAGAAACTTTTCCGTAGCCCTTTTAACAGTACCGGAAGTTCCCAGAACGTGAAGAGTTGCCCTCTTTCCGTTAATCCGGGTCAGAGCAGCCATAGAAGCTCTTGTTTCCTTAACCTTTGCGTGAGAGCACTGGATAATTCCTTTTCCGTTTTCAAATCCAAGCACCTTAATATCACAGTCGCTGGTTGTAATGTCTCCTAGCAGTGAGGAAGCAGATGAAATAACTTCTTTAACAATGTCACCTCTGCTTGCAGGCTCTTCCGAGATCAGCTCAAAAGCAAGATAGCGCTTTTTGGCTCGGAGTGAAGGAAGCAGGCGTTTCAAAAAATATCCTCCCCTTCAAGGACTTCAATCCCTTCCCTTACATATCCAGGGCCAGGGCGGTTCTTTTTTATAATTTTTTCAGGGACGGTGCTTATGGCATCAAGTGCCTCATCTTCTTCAAGCCCGCATACCTCAGCAAAAGCAAGAGTCTCCATAGGGGAGCGAAGATCATAACAGGACATAGCATCACTGCAGAGTACAAGAGAAACATCGTATTTTCTTGCAAGCTCAAGGTTTGCCTTAAAGTCAGACAGCATGCGGATGCGCCTTGAACCCCTGGAGTGTAAAAGAGGCCTGAGGGGTATGCCTATTGCAACCCCGTTTTCAGCAGCTGCTTTTGCCAGAACCTGATTTAATCCGCTGCTTTTGTCAAAAGCCGGATGATTAAGAATATCTACCCTGGGATTTTCAAGTGCAGCCCTGTTTATTGATTCGGAGCCACCGTGCACGATCAGGACATCAGTAGAGCTCCTGAATTTTCCTATTAAACTGTGCAGTTTCGAAGGGTTTTCTTCAACAAGCTCAATTCCCCTGAAAACTTCAAAACCCTCGATTGAAGGCAGTGCAGGCTTTTTATCAGGTAGCTTGTCGGAATGGTTGGCAAGGGCAATCCCGCTGTACCCGAAGTGCCGGGCAAGGGAAGAAAGTTCCTCTATAGTATTATCCCCATCCGGAGCTGCATGAACGCAAAAATCATAAAATTTCGGTTTACCCAAATAATTCCTCCACTATGGCTCCGGCTTTTTCCCTGTTCTTCGGATAGGTCTCTATCTTTACCTTTGCAATAATCGCATCCGAGGAGCTGGTCAGTTTTACCTGCTGCAGGTATGCTGCCTGCTTGTCGAAGCGGAGGTGAAAAACCATGTCATCGTCCAGCCTTTCAGGCATTTCTTCCCTGAGCATGTCCACGTCTTCTTCGGAAAAGTTTCCCCGGACAAAATGGGCAAAGTTCAGGCATTCAGCCTTCTTCTTAAGCTGCACGCTAAGGATAGTAATAGGATTTCCATGGTGCCCTTCAGCCTGGAGTTCTTCTATGAGCTTGCTCCCTTCCTTTACGCCGGCACCGGATAAAAAAAAATCCAGAGCCTTCCGGACTCTGGATGTGTCTTCGGTTGCGTGGGCGATCACACGCATTGTTATGTGGTGAATCACTTGCCTCGACTCTTGTGTACACGGATGCTCGGCCTGGTCTTTTCAGTACCCTTGCCGCGTGTGGACATGCCTCTGCCTTTCCGACCTGCACTGGTCTTGCCCCTGGTAGCTCTGCCCCTGATGGACGGGTCGCAGACCCAGTTCAGGTTCTTGTCACTCTTTATTACAGGGTGATGCGGGTCTACAAGGATGACTTCAAACCACTTGTTCTTTCCGTCTTCCCCTACCCAGTAGGAGTTAAGGACTTCAAGGTTAGGGTATTTGCGGTCAGCACGGGCTTCAGCGATCCTCTGGATGCTCATTCCGCCTGTGATTTTGTTCTTACCCATCTTCTGGGTCCTTCTTCCACGGTTGAACCTTGTCTTACCAAGCCCTCCGCGGCGTACCTTGACCCTGACGACAACAATACCCTGCTTGGCTTTGTATCCAAGGGAGCGTGCTCTGTCGATTCTTGTGGGTCTTTCAATTCTGGTCACGGATCCCTGTTTTCTCCAGACCTGCAAGCGCTCCCAGCGGAGTTCGTTCACATAGGTCTCATCAGGGTTTTTCCATGCATCGCGCACATATTCATAAAAAGATTTTACCAATTTAAACACCAAGTTTCACTTATGTTTCACGGTTCAGCCCTGCCAGCAGGACCACATCCCAACGGGACCTAATCCCGAAAATGAAACATGCGATACAACTGAATCATTCGATTTAAAGCTTTGCCCCATCAAAAGCTCTCTGGAAGAAAAAAACTCCAAAAGGGAGGGAATGACCAGAAAAGAGGAAAAAAGGAAATATCGTTTTTGCGGACAGAAATTTCAGTTTTGGAAGCAGGAGTTTTATTACTTGATAAAACTTCAGTAAAATATTAATACACTGGAATTAATATAGAGCTGGAGGTATTGGTTGCGTTTTTTTAAAGGTTCTCTTAAACCTGTAAGAGAAGTAAGCACTAATTCTGCAATAAGCACTAATTCTGCATCTCTGAAAATAGCTATTATAACTGTTACTCTGCTGGTGCTTCTCTGTCTGATGCCCTCAGCCAGTGCAAGAGACTACACTCTGGAAAAAGCAACAACGAATATAACTATAGACGCCACAGGCCTGGCTCATGTTGAGGAATCGATTTCATACAGCTTTGACGGAGACTACAGTGAAGTATTTAGAGTTCTTGAAGTGTCTCCCGGAGAATCCATTCAGAATATCCAGGGATACTGTTCGGATGAAGCATGTACTTTCAGAGTAGAAGAGACTTCCGAAGGATACGAGTTAATAGGTGAACTCCCCACCCCAACTCCGGAAAAAGTGACTTTTTTTATTTCCTATGACCATTATGGTGCGGTTAAAGTCCATAACGATGTTTCCGAATTTCACTATAAACTCTGGGGAGAGGAATGGGAGAAGCCTCTTGGAAGCTTGAAAGGAAGCATTACACTTCCTGTTGAAAAAGAGAATGAACTTCAGTACTGGATACACCCAGCCGGCTATACCCAGACCGCTGACGTGGAAAAGAATGTTCTCAATTTAAGGACAGATGAAATTCCCTCTTACCAGTGGTATGAAATCAGGGTTGTTTTTCCAAGGATAGAATCTCCCAATTCCAGCATTGTTCAGATAGATAACTCAGAAGGGCTTGAAAAAATACTGGCTATTGAGAATGAATATCAGCAAAAAGGCTCGATCTTAAAAGGTCTTTACGGGCTGACGGTTCTTTTCGCCCTCCTTTCTCTGGCAGTACCGTTCTTCATCTATTTCAGGTATGGAAGAGAACCTAAAATAGATTACGAGGCAGTATATGAAAGAGAACCTCCCACAGATTCCAGACCTGCAGTGGTAAATGCCATAATGCAGGGGAAAATAGGCACTCCTGCGATGGACGGGTTTACTGCTACGGTTATGAACCTTGCTAACCTTGGTTATATTTCTCTTCGCACTATAACATCAGAAGAAAGCAAAGCATTTGGTTTGTTTAAGTCCGAATCCGAAGACATTTTAATAGAGCTTGCCAGCCCGGAACCGGATGCAAAAGGTGAAGGAAAACTCGCAAAACTGGAAGATTATGAGGAAGACGTGTTCGATTTATTAAAAAAACATGCTTCTGGAAACAAAATCTCATGGGCTAAACTGAAAAAAGAACTTGGAAAAGGGACTGCCTTCTATGATTTTGTGCTTGCCTGGAACAAAAAGGTTGAAAGGCATATTGTAGTTGAGAAACTCTTCCGGTCAACAGGAAATACATACATGAGTATTTTCGGTGTTGCAGTTGTAATTGCGGCAGTTATTTATTTCATAGTACTCTCCAACAATTTTCCTTCGGATGCATATCCCCTGGCATCAAATGTGAATTTGCTGGTGGCTCTGGTCGCATCCTCTGGAATAATTATGATAATTTTCTCAGCAGCATTTGAAAAGGTGCTTGGACGCTGGACTCCTGAAGGAAGGCTTTATTATAAACGCTGGAACAATTTTAAAAAATACCTTACAGATTTTTCCGCACTCAAAGAGCATCCCCCGGAATCGATTGAAATCTGGGACTTTTATCTGGTTTATGCAACAGCTCTTGGAGTTGCAGAAGAAGTCCTTAAAAACATGTCTTTAGTAGTTCCTGCTGAGCAGATGAAAACAAGCCATTTCTACTATGTGCACCACAATTTCAGCCAGTTCGGTTCAGGCTTTGGGAGTGCTTACTCATCCTCAGCTCCATCCTCAAGTGGGGGCGGCGGCGTTGGAGGTGTTGGAGGAGGCTCAGGCGGCGGAGGCGGGGGAGCCCGCTAAACTATTTCCAATAAACGTAAATTATTTTCAATAAACGGATGGTGATTTATTGTTAGTAGAGATCTCGATAATAATTATAGTAATTCTGGGTTTGCTTTTCGTTATAATGTATAATGACCTCATAAAACAGAGAAACAGGGTAGAAAATGCCTGGTCCCAGATAGAAGTCCAGCTTAAAAGGCGTTATGACCTTATACCCAACCTTGTGGAAACCGTCAAAGGATATGCAAAACACGAAAAGACTCTTTTTGAAAACATTACAAAAGCAAGGGCTGCGGTAATGTCTGCACATAATGTCAATGAAACCGCAGAAGCATCAAACTACCTGTCCTCAACCCTCAAGTCCCTGTTTGCAGTTGCAGAAAATTATCCTGAACTGAAAGCCAACCAGAACTTTATGCAGCTTCAGAAAGACCTTATGGAAACCGAAAACAAAATAGCCTATTCAAGGCAGTTTTATAATGACACGGTTATGAAGTACAACATCAGCATTCAGACAATTCCTAAAAACATTGTCGCATCTCTCACTGGATTCACGAAAAAAGACTTATTTGAAACCCTGGAAGGAGAAAGAGAAACGCCGAAAGTTGAGTTCTGATACTGCCGCTGGAATAGACCGTATGGAGAATATGACTGTAAATCCGGAAAAAACAATTTCCTGTCCACCCAAAAAGGGCTTTTTAATTTACATAATCCTGGAAAAGAATGACCCGGTATAGCTAATGATGTTGCATGATTCAGAAGATTTGCAGCTTTTTCTTCAATTAGTCCCTGGATCAAAGCTCACTTAAATAACCATAAATTAGTCCCGGATTCACAGCCTACCCTGTAACTTCTAAAGTAGTCCTCTTGAGCGAGCGGAGCGAGTGAAAAGGACGGCGGGCTCCCGAATCGCAATTCGGGAAGAAAAGGACGGCGGGCTCCCGAATCGCAATTCGGGACGAAAAGGACCGCGTACTCCCGAGGCGCAACTCGGGTGAGGCAAAACTCGGGAAATCAATAGATTAATAATACTCAAGGGCAAGTCGTATGAATTGCATTTTGTAAATTTTATTCCACACTGCCGCGCTCGAGCTATCGGGTCGGGATTAAGCTAATCATAACCTTTATGCGCACCTGAAAAATTAAATAAATAATGCTCCAAAAATCAACCCCTGTCTGGACCAGCAGAATATGATCTGTAACAGAAGTTTAACAAAAATGGAGTAGTAAAATGGAAATTTCCCGCCTGTTAAATGAAATTAAAGCTTCAAGCCGTTACGAGAACCAGATCGTCCATATTGAAGAAACCCCTGCAAGGGACGCCCTTTATGCAGCTCTTGAACTGGAGGTAAAGGTAAAAGCGGCCCTTTCAGGAATCGGGATTGAAGCACTATACTCCCATCAGGCTGAGGCGATAGAAAAGGTCAGGGAAAGAAAAAACCTTGTGCTCTGTACAAGCACAGCGAGCGGAAAAACCCTTACTTACATGGTCCCTATTTTTGAAGCTGTCCTGAAAGACCCTGAGGCTACTGCTCTTTATATTTCTCCTTTGAACGCCCTTGTTAATGACCAGTTAAAAGCTTTCCTTGAATTTGAAGGGGCACTGAATTCTGGTGCAGGTATAGCCCGTTATACCGGCGCTCTGAGTGCAGACCAGAAGAGGAAGATAAGGGAAGGGCAGACAAATATTGTTTTTACAAACCCTGAGATGGTGCACATGAGTTTTCTTGCCTGGCACCACCTCTGGAGGCGCTTTTTTTCAAACCTCAAATTCATTGTTGTTGACGAGAGCCATTACTACAGAGGGGTCATAGGGAGCAATATGGCAAACGTGCTCAGAAGGCTTCTCAGAGTTGCAGAATATTATGGAGCTTCCCCGCAGTTTATCTGCTGTTCGGCAACCATAGGAAACCCGAAGGAGCATACCGAAACCCTGATTGGAAGGGAAGCTGAGGTGGTTGAGAATAATGGGTCCTCTCAGGGGCCCCAGAAATTTGTGTTCTGGAATCCGCCTCTTTACCTGAACGGAAGAGGGAACACTGTCAGGAAAAGCAGCTTTTCCGAAACCTCGGCTCTTTTTACCAGGGCAGTCAAGGCCGGGCTCCAGACCCTTGTTTTTACACGGTCAAGGCAGGGGGTGGAGAGGATGTACAGGAGCTGCAGGGACCTTTTAAGGGAATGCGGGCTCTCTTCTGCAGTCTGCCCGTACAGGAGCGGCTATTTTGACAGGGAAAGAGAAGAAATCGAAAAGAAAATGAATTCTGGAGAGCTCAGGGGTGTAATTTCCACAAATGCCCTCGAACTCGGGATAGATATAGGAGGACTTGATGCCTGTATCCTTGACGGCTATCCAGGCACGGTTATGAGTGCAAGGCAGCAGGCAGGAAGGGCAGGCAGGAGCGGGAATGAAAGCCTTGTCCTTATGGTAGCCGGGACAAATGCTCTTGATCAGTATTATATGAGAAACCCTGCCGATTTCTTTACAAGAAGCAGCGAAAACGCGGTACTTAACCCCAAAAATCCCTATATCCTTGCAGGGCACCTGCTCTGCGCAGCAAAAGAAATCCCTCTCAGAGAATCGGATGAAAAATACTTTGGCAAAGGGTATTCAAGAGTTGTGGAGCTCCTTGAAGAAGAAGGGCTGCTTGCTGGAAGCGACCTGAAATATTCCACAGATCCATTTCCCTATAAGCAGGTATCTCTTCGGGGGATAGATAACAATACTTACTCTCTTCTTGCTTTTGAAGGGGAAAAGAGCTTTCCTATCGAAAAAGATATTGAAGAGACTCTGGCTTTCCGTGAGTGCCATCCGGGTGCAGTATACATACACCGGGGAGAGCCTTTTTACATAAACAGGATCGACCATGAGAAAAGAGAAATACATGCTATAAAAACACATGACAGCTATTACACAAAACCCATGATAGATTCGTCAGTCGTGGTGCAGGAGTCTTATGCAGTGAAACCCCTGCTTCATGCTCCAGAGGTGGAGGTGGGGCTTGGGGAAGTAGAGGTGACGGACAGGATAGTAGGCTACAGAAAAATCCGGACACACAGCGACGAGACAATGAGTGCTCATGATATTGAAATGCCTCCTATAACCCTCCAGACGGTTGCGCTCTGGCTTAAACTTCCTGACAGGCTGCAGGAGCTGATCGGGGACCATAAGCTGGATTTTGCAGGCGGGATCCATGCTGTTGAGCATGCAATGATTTCCATGTATCCTCTGCACCTGCTTGTGGACAGGAGTGATGTGGGGGGGGTTTCAACTCCATCCCATCCCGACCTTGGGGGCAAAAGCGGGATTTTCATCTACGACGGGCACAGGGGAGGAGTTGGGTATGCCGAAAAAGGCTATGACCTGATAGAAGAAGTCCTGGAAGGCACCCTGAAAGCTATCGAAAGCTGCCCCTGCGAAAGCGGCTGCCCTGGCTGCATCCAGTCCCCCAAGTGCGGGAACAACAACGAGCCTCTTGACAAACATGCGGCAATCATGCTCCTGCATGAACTTCTGGGAAAGGATCCTTACATCCCTCCCGAAAAGAAAGAAAAGCATCTTTCTGAAGCCAGAGCTCTCCAGCCGTGTCCGCAACAAAAAAAGGATGAGAGAAGTGCCCTTGACAGGGTCAGAAGGCAGCTCAGGCGGGAAACCATAAAACAGGAATCTCAGGCAGGGCAGGAGAAGAAGGAAAAAACCTTCATTGCCACAAATGAAAATGGGGGAATGATCGGAATTGTCTCAGCCCCGTCCCCGGAAAAAGCTGCAGCAAAAACATTTCATCAGAAATTCGCTGGGAATAAAGAAGCTACGAGAGAAAAGCCCTTTGAGATAAGGATCAGGGATCTTGGAGCTGGAAACGATTACTGTTTCAAGGTATGGACTGAGCTTTTCGAAACTATGGAAAAAGGAACTTCTGAGGAAGGAGAAAAGAAAAAAGTTGTGAGAAAACTGGTTATTCAAAAAATGAGCTGAAAAAGAACTTAAAGAAGATGAAAGAGTATTTTTCAGGCAGGACACTTTTTTTATTTGCGCTCTTTTCATTCTTAAAATCTTTATTTTACGGTTTCTGTTTTTCTCTTTTTCTATTAGTTTATCCTGGTTTCATCGGACGTTTTTGCTTTTTGGATTTTACTCGATAATTCTCTTCACTTTGGACTTAAAATCGTTTTAATGGTTATTAAAAATCGAATATTTCATTTGCTTATATTCTTCTATTTCTTCCTTGTTTCCCTGATTTTAAACATGATTTTTTATAACATCAGAAGTTGTTCCATCTCCTACAGTTCCAGTGTAACCCCCATCAATCCAGAATTCACCACCCCATAACTGTTTCTTTATCTCAGGGTATTCTTTGAAAATTTGTCCTGCTGTGATACTTTTCACCTTTTGAGTCGCATGCTGTTTTATTGGGCATCGAACTTTCGAATGGTTTTGAATCTGCGGAATCATTTCAGGATACAACATAAACTCCTAAACGTCAAAGTCACTCGAAGTTTTCCCTTACTTCTTTCAGCATCTCCCTTATCTTAATATTCTGCGGGCAGACATCCTCACACTTCCCGCACTCAACACAGTTCCCTGCCTTTTCTTCCGGCAACAGAAGAACCCCATACTGGAACTTTGCATTCTCCACGTCGTCAAGCATAAAAACATCATTCAGATAACTGAGATTACGAGGAATATTTACACCCATTGGGCAGGGCATACAGTACTTGCAGTTTGTGCAGTTGACTTTTATCCTGGACCTGTAGATTTCACTCACTTCAAAGATCAGGCTTTTTTCGTCGGCTGAAAGTGAATTGGGTTGCCCTTCTTCTGCAAATCTCAGGTTTTCTTTCAGGTGCACCATTTCTGACATGCCGCTCAGGACAACACTGATTTCGGGATAGTTCCAGAGGTAGCGGAAAGCCCATTCTGCAGGGGTTCTTTTAATATTCGCTCGGTCCCATACCTTCCCGGCTTCTTCCGGGACCTTTGCCAGGTTTCCACCGCGCAGCGGCTCCATGATAACGACTGCAAGCCCCTTTTCAGCCGCGTATTTCAGACCTTCGATTCCTGCCTGGAAGTTTTCGTCCAGATAATTGAACTGGATCTGGCAGAGGTCCCAGGGGTAGGCGTCAATGACTTCCTTAAAAACGTCAGGTTCGTCGTGGAAAGAAAAACCTGTGTATCTTATTTTTCCGGCTGCTCGAGCTCTATCCAGAAAGTCTATAACCCCAAATTTCTTCATTTTCTCCCAGTAACTTTTTTTAACGGCGTGCAGGAGGTAGAAGTCTATGCAGTCCGTCCGGAGTTTTTCTAGCTGTTCGTTTAAGAAGCGGTCCATGTCTTCTTTGCAGTTTACTCGCTTGCAGGAAAGCTTTGTTGCCAGAAGGACTTTTTTCCGGTAGCCGTCTGAAAGGGCTTTTCCCAGAAAAATTTCGCCCATTCCGCCGTGATAGGAATATGCCGAGTCAACATAATTTATCCCGTGGTCAATGGCATAGCGAAGCAGCTCTATTGCTTTTTTTTCGTCTATCTTTTCGGGTGCCCCTTCAAGAGTCGGAAGCCTCATGCAGCCGTAACCAAGGATGGAAACCTTCTCGCCCGTCTTTCCCAATTTGCGGTATAGCATCTTTTTGCCTCATTGATTTCATCGACTTAAGGGATAATGTCAAGAGATACTGTTATATTTGATCCTTGCCTATAACATATCGATAATTATGGGGAAGAATATCCAAGAAATTAAAGAAGTTAAGGGCTTTTTGCCCAGGTCTGTTGTGTACGCTGAAAAGATTAATGAGGATTTTGGCGAAGGGCTTGCAGGTTTTTATAAGTCCATCTGGGCTGAAAGGGAAGGCGGGCTTTCCATGAAGCACAAGCACCTGATGGTTTTTGCTATTGCCTGCTCCAACAACAATATAGAAAGTGCAGTCAAGATCCTGGAAAGGCTTCATAAATTCGGAGCCACAAAAGCCGAAATTTCAGACGCAATGATGATGGCTGCATGGACTGGAGGTATTCAGAATTTTACGGATTTCAGTGCAGCAGTACTGAAAGAAATGGAGAGAATGGGCTATTAAAAAGCCTTTCCTCTCTACCTTTTTGTAATATTTGTTTAAATCAGCTATTTTTTATAATTCCAGAAGAAGGATCATCTGTGGTTCAGGCTCGTTATCGGGGTTCCGGTGGTATTCTTATGGTATGGCGCCTATATGCAGCTACTTGTTGAAGATAATTTTTTATTCTGCCTGATTTTCAAACATCTATTTTTATATTTATTTTCAATATATTTTCCTCAAGTTCAGTCTGCAGCAAAACTGCCTAATTTTTCTTATTTATTAATTTTTCTACAATGATCCATGCCTGATTTATGCTCTATATTTTTTTCTGTATTTTCGTATCTGTTTTAATTACTACAGTTCATTTTCCAGAATACACCTGGATTTTTAAATTAAATGTAATATATAATTTTCATTTTTTTTCGGAATATTTATCTACCCTGTTCTAATAGAGAAAAATAGACAGATTTTCAACTAACTTACCTTTCAAGTTAAGTCGTTTTCAGAAGCAGGCACTAACTTATTCATCATTTTCTTTAAAAGGCATTATAAATGAGGCATAACACGCACTTATTGTGAAGCCTTTCAGGGAAATATAAGTGCCTTGAGTAATAAAGGCATTTGCCTGATAAGGATTGTAAAGATCTGTTGATCAGGGTGAATGTCCAGACCATTTGATAAGGGAGAGATTATAACGGAACACCCGGAAACCGGTTTGATTTTTAGAGAAGTACAGGATCTGCACAGCAATGTTTTTCTTGTCTCGATCCTTTATCCTGCCCTTCTGCTCTGGTACGTAGAAATCCACAGCCTTGTTTTAGGAAAACCCGCAGGAGTTCAAAACGTTCCTGACCTTTATTTACTCGCTCTCTGGTTTGTTTTCGGAGTATTTTTTCCCCTTTTATTCTACTGTACCAAACATATCACAGAAGTTCGAAAAGATGGTATCTATATACGCCTGGTACCTCTGAATCCTTCATTCAAGAAAATCCCTATTTATGTTGTTGAAGAATGCAAAATTCAAGCTTATGAACCCTTCACCGGGAAGGATTATCTGGATAAGCCTCCGTCAAGGAGAGCGAATTTCGTTGTAATCCTGAAGCTCATAACAGGGAAAAAAGTGGTAATCAGCTCTAAGAATCCTGATGAACTGCATCAGGCAATTATGTCTGCCGTAGCAGGCTCCTGATTTCTTTATCATAACAATTTTTTCCAAAAATTTTCTCCTGAATATCTCAGGGTTTATATCCTGCCAGCTCTATATTAATCTGTAATTTCGGGCAGATAATAAGGGGAAGCTTTCAGGAAGATGCTGTTTTTTTTTCAATGAAAATACATGCTTTTTTTCAAGAAAATACATGCTTCGCAATATCGATATGGGGGGAAGTGCATCAAAGCAGGCGCCAGGGCAGGCATAAAGAAAAGTATTGCAGGTGAAGGTACGGAAGCTCTTTACAGAGAGCACGCAGGAAAGCCTGTGATCGAACTCGAACTCAAAAGCCTGCTGCAGCTCTTTGACTCTTTTGACCCTGCCCCTTTTCACGAAAAAGAGCTTAATCTGGATGCAGAAGAATACCTCTATAACGCTGTAGATGAATTCCCTCTTAGAAAGCCCCTTGAAATTATGATACATCTTCCTCCTTCCGAGGTCAGTGCAGAAATCGAAGCTGACCTTAAAGAAGCTATAAAGAACCACTTTTCTTACAAAAAGCTTCTTACCGATATAGAACTTAAAAGGCTGCTTCACCAGGGAAGAAGAAACTTTATAATAGCCCTTACCTTCCTTTTTCTCTGCCTGCTCATGATCCGGCTGCTTTCGACTTTTGAAGAAAGCCTCCTGAACACTCTCCTTTCTGAGGGGCTCCTTATTATCGGCTGGGTCGCTATGTGGGAGCCTGTACATATTTTCCTTTACGGCTGGTGGCCGATTGTCCACAAACGCAATATTTACGAAAAAATTGTAAAGATGGATGTGTGCATCGGGATCGTGACTCCAGCAGGGGAAAAAGCTTCAGAACACCGCTTTACGCCAGAAGAGCCCTGAATAGGACGATATTCCAAACCTGAAGTAAAGCCTTATATAGAACATACTAACAGTTTAAAGTATGTAATAATGATCTTAAAAACAGTTCCAGAGAAGGTAGATAAAAAATGGTCTGGGGGATAGATATTTTCCCTAAGGGCACAGATGGTCTTTACAGGAAACTGAATGGAAAACTCATGATTGAACTTGAGCTGCGCACTGCAATGCAGATTTTCAATTCCTTTGACCCCGCCCCTTTTCATGAAAAAGAACTTGATCCAGAAGCGGAAGAGTATATTTATAATACCGTTGGAGAGTTCCCTCTAAAAAAGCCGCTTGGAATTATTATATACATTCCTCCTTCCGAAGTTGATAGCGAAACGGAACGCACTCTTAAAGAAGCAATCAGGAATCATTTTTCTTACAAAAAAGTTCTCATGGACATAGAGCTGAGAAGGCTTCTTCAGCGCGGAAGAAGAAATATGACTATTGCAACCGTCTTCCTTTTTTTCTGCCTGCTGATAATCCAGCTTCTATCAACCCTTAAAGGAGGGCTGATAAATACCATGCTTTCCGAAGGGTTTACTATCATTGGCTGGGTTGCTATGTGGGAACCTATTAACGTTTTCCTCTATGGCTGGTGGCCTATTGTGCAAAAAAGAAAGATTTACAGGAAAATTCTCAGCATGGACATAAATATCATAGCCGGCTCCCCCAGCAAGGTAAAACTGACAGACCCCCGTTTCCTGCCGAAAAAAAGCCAGCTGAGGACTGATGATCCGGAATTTTTCCAGTAGCCTTTCATTCGAAGATCCGCGCATCCACAACGACATGAAGGACACCAGGAGAATACTTCTTAATCCTTCGGGTTTCCAGAACCTCAACTTTTTTTCCAAGGGATCCGGCAGCTTTCTTTATTCTTTCTTCAGGCCTCGTTTTTGCGAGACTTTCGGGCACTGTTTCGTGGTAATGCAGGATTCCTCCGCTTTTTTTCAGAGCTTTTATAGCCGGTTTCAGATAATGGTGTGTTGTTCCCACATAGCCCATAATAACCCTGTCTGCCTCGCCTTCAGGAGCAGACTGTGAGCAGTCTCCCAGAACCGGGGTAACAATATCCTCCACATGGTTCAGCCTGATATTTTCCTTCAGGTAGGCAAAGGATTCAGGATTTATTTCGATCGAGATTATTTTTTCCGGCTTTCCATGGGCAGCCATGGGAATTGAAAAGTATCCTATTCCCGCAAACATATCCACCACGACTTCCCCTTTCCCGAGCCTGCTCATTCTTTTCCTCTCTTCAAGGTTGCCCCTGGAATACATCACTTTGGTTACGTCCTGCTTGAAAAGGCAGCCGTGCTCTTTATGGATGGTTTCGGTACCGCTGCCCAGAAGGAGCTCCCTTTTTGGCTGACGGAACTGCCCTTCGATTCCGAAGTCCCGGACAATGCTTCTGCACTTAGGGTACATGGAAAGGAGAGCTCTGGCTATCAGGTTTTTTTTCTTATCCAGTTCATCAGGGATTCTAACTATTATTATGTCTCCGAGTACATGCCAGCCCGAAGGGACCAGGGCAAGTTCGGTTTCGGAGAGCGAGCCTTTCAGGTATTCTTTGAGAGGCTGTGGAGGCTTCAAGAATTCGATATCTTCCTGTTCAATTACAGGAAACCCTTCAATCGTTTCGCCTGCATCCCAGGTTACTGGGATTTCGAGAAAAGCACCTTTTTTTGTCTGAACTTTTCTGATTTTTCTTGTAGTGTCCAGAAATTTACCAACAATTGCTTTTTCTCTGATTTCTTCTCCTTTTTCAGGCGGAATCCGGATTGCTCTATACATTGGAATGATGGATAGCGTGCATGGGATTAATGTTTTGCGTTGAAATCTTCTGTAGCTTATCTGCCGGCTAAAATAAAAATATCTGGAACAAAGTGCCATTTACATATTAAAAATAAAAACAAATAATAAAACATAAATAGTCAGAGTGTGCACATAATTCAGTCTGTGAAGTATCCTTTATGGGGACATAGAATATCTGGCTGTCTGGAGCGAGCAACAGGGCGATGAAAACTCCTATGACCAGTTTAGGCTGTGGATCTTAAAGCATATTTTTATTCTTTGAATAGTTGCCCTGTATTTTTTAAGTTCTGCAGAAAAATAAACTGCAGGGTGTAAAATATAGCTGAATTTTTCATATTCCTGATTAGCCTGATTATTATCTTTACTGTGGATTATTCGGCGGACTGGCAAAATATGTCATGCAGCCCTGTGAGATTAGCATCCCTGAATCTGCACGTTTTTCTCTTTACCATCAGGGAAAAGGAAATATGCTGGATCACCTGCTTGTGTGCAGGAATATGCTGGCACACTATAAGAGTTCTGAGGTGCACAATGAATTAATACACGACGAATCGATTGCCTTTGCGACAGAGGACAAATTTCCGGAATCTGACCATGCACCTGTGATTGCAGAATTTGAAATACCCGACAGCGTTTAAATGTTGAGCTGTAAGAAAGAAAATCCTTAAAAAATTCTAAAAGCTACATCTTTAAAAAATTCTAAAAACTGCCACTTCTAGTTTTTGCTTTATGTTTTGATTCTAAGCTCCTTGATACTGGAGGAGTTGCTGAAAAATCCATCTCCATAGCAAGCTCAGATCATCAGATGAAATTGAGGGATATAACCTCCTGGGGCATAATAAGTTACTTTTTTGCTGTCTAACTTTTAAAATATATTATTGAATTTGTAAAATACCGCAGAGCCCTCAAATCTCTTTCATAAAAACAACCCTGTGCTCTCCCGGCCCGCTGTAATCGAAAACAACAGGTATTCCGTCAATGATGCCGTTTCCAATCAATTCCATGCCTATGCTTTTATGAAATGCTATAGATTCAAGGTTTACTGGTTTTGTTATGGCTTTTACCTTTGAGCAATTTTTTTCCCTGGCACAGTTAATGAAATGCTCGTACAGCTTTCTGCCGAGTCCAAGCCTCCTGTAATTATTCCTTACTGCAATCAAATGCACATAAGCTGCGGGCTCGGTCTGGGAGTAAAAACCGAATAGATAAGCGCAAACCGTATCAGTTTCTTTAAAAACAAAAGCCGTATTGCCAAATTCATTTATCAGGATGGGATGATGCAGGTGTAAGGTTCGGTCACTGCCCCAGAATTCCTTGATGTTTGTAACTATCTGATCAAAATCGTTTTTATCGCAGTTCATCAATTCCATTTGTAACCTTTATGTGCCCAACATTTATAAAATATCTGAAATGCTGCGGTCATAATTTGTTAATCTTCCTCAACACTTTTTGTGAATTTCGGGATTAGCTTACGAATAAGTTCAGGATGAAAAGAAAATATATTGAGAAGGAAAATTAAGATATGTGGCAAAAATGAGGGGACTCAGTGAAAAGCAGGCAAAAGCTGTCCAGAGATTAAAGGAAATAGATCCTGAATCTGAAATTTTCTGGGATTCCGGGATGAGGATTCCCGAATTCATCAAAGGCATCCTTTCGAAGCCCTCAACTGAGGGCCCTGAGGCAATAGCAAGAAAATTTCTGGAAGACTGCAGGGAACTTCTGGACATGCAGCCAAGGCTTGATGAAGACCTTGAGCTTTGCACTGCAGAAACCGATTTTTCCGGGTTTCACCACGTTATTTTTCTCCAGCACATAAAAGGCATCCCGGTGTTTGAAGGTTCTGTCCAGATCCATATAAACCCTGCCGGGGAGGTTGTCGCATACAGGGACTTCCGCATAGCAGAGCTTTCTGTTTCCCCTGAACCAAAAATTAAAAAGGAAGAAGCTATTGAAATTGTCCTTCAGGACATAGGTCCAGATCAGGCTGTTACAATTCCTGGATCACAATTAATGCTTTATCGAGACAGAAGGAAAAGAATTCGCCTTGTCTGGCAGATTGAGTCTGTATATTCCGAGGGTTTTGCAGGAAAATTCAGTTTCATTGATGCCCATACAGGCGAGCAGCTTTACAAATTTTACCAGATCAGGTCCATACTTTCCAGAAGGACATACACTGCTAAAACCAAATCCATCCTTCCAGGGGAACTTGTGCTTGAAAACAATCAGACTTCTGAGGATAAGGTAGCTCTGGCAGCCCATGAGAATATGGGCATAGTGTACGACTATTTCAAAAACAATTTTGGGAGGGATAGCTATGACAACAGGGGTGCTCCTCTCGTATCTACGGTTCACTTTCTGCAGAACTATAACAATTCCTTCTGGAGCGACTACCACAAACAGCTTGTTTTCGGGGACGGAGACGGTTATCGCTGGAAACCAATGGCTTTTGCGCTCGATATTGTAGCTCATGAACTGACCCATGCAATTGCAGCCCATACAGCCAGGTTTGTTTACAGCGAAGAAGCAGGAGCTCTTGATGAGTCCTTTGCCGATATTTTCTCTATTTTTATCTCAAATAAAGAAAGGATAACAAGCTGGGAAATAGGAGAAGGAGTTTACACCCCCTACCATGCTGGTGACGCCCTGCGAGACCTTTCCGACCCTCCCAGGTTCGGGCAGCCTGACCACATCGACAATTACATTCGGCTTGCTCCAGGAGAGCTCCCTGACCTGCAAAAAAATCAGGCAGGGTATATCCATCAGAACAGCGGAATCCCTAACAAGGCTGCTTACCTGACCGTTGAGGGCGGGACCCATTATGGAATAAAGGTCAGAGGGATTTCCAGAACAAAAGCTGAAAAGATCTATTACCTTGCCCTTACAGCATACCTCTACAGTGCAACCCTTTGCAGGTGGACTTTTCGGGAAGCCAGATATGCCCTCCTGAACGCCTGCCGCCAGCTGTATGGAGATATAGGACCTGAGTACACTGCAATCAAAAATGCCTGGGCTTCAGTAGGCCTCGGAAAACCGGCAGAAAGCCCGGAAGGCCTGTTTCTGGTTGAAAAGAAAGTCTCTCCCGAAATCCTTATCCCTGATATATATCCTGAAGGAGTCCTGAGTTCCATTTATGTCGAGGAAGACGGGCTTATAAAGAACATCAGGGTAAGTGTAAATATTGAGCACTCCTATCTAAGGGATCTCAGGGTTATCCTGTTTACACCTGCGGGAAAGAGTGTAGTTTTGCATGACCGGCTTGGCCGAAAAGACAGGAGCCTTATCAGGACATATAACCCCGGTTCCGTTCCGGACCTCAAAGACTGCATTGGAGAAAGAGTATGGGGAAAATGGACTCTTGCAGTTTTCGATCTTTCAAAGGAGAATGTGGGTTCTCTTCTCAGCTGGGGAGTTAAGTTTCTGGTACAGGCTGCCGAAAAAGAGGAAATTAAAAGGGAGCTTTTTCCCTTGCTTGCAATTCCGGATAACAATCCTTCAGGCTTAGAAAGCCAGATAGATATCGAAAGATGCGGAAAAATCGCAGGTTTAAGCTTATCCGTGGAGATTTCCCACCCTTCAACAGGTGACCTGAAAGTTACACTCATAATTCCTTCCGGAGAAGAACTGGTACTTCATGACAGGGGTGGCTATGATACGCAGGATCTCATAAAAACGTTCAGCACCGAATCTGACGAACTCCTGCATCCTGTTTTAAACAAAGAAATGAGAGGGATCTGGACCCTGAAGGTTGCAGACCTGGAAGAAGGTGATGAAGGAAGCCTGAACAGCTGGGGGCTAGGTATTATATACGAGAGCGATCCGGAATTTCTTTAAGGATAGACTCAGTAAAGTGAGTACTCTTGAGCCCAGCTCACTTCTATAATCCATAATTTTTATTCAGATGTTTCCTGCCTTTTATTCAAAGACTTCAGTATTTTCCTTTGACCATCCAGGCTGGTTTATGGCAAGGAATTTGAGGGTCCTGTTTCCGGTGTTGTATGTGGTTTGAATAGCGCCTGCAGGGATGTATACTATCTGGTCCTGACGCAGTTCGACCGGGATCCCGTCGATATATAGGATACCTTCCCCTTCAAGGATATATTGCACTTCGGGGTTTTTCATCATGTGAGGGGCAATATTTTCTCCGGGCTCTATAATTGAGTGGGTTACACTGTAGTTCAGGTCAATGCCTCTATCAATGTTCTCAGGATTCAGCAGTTCCGCAACAAGGATATTTCCAGATTCTTCGGAAGAAGTACAGTCGCTGAGCTTCCTGCATATTATGTGATCATCCACATAGAAGCTTGACCCTACGATGTAAGACTTTTCTCCATAAGTGGCTTTCCTGACGAAAGTAAGCATGCGGGAGGGTTCGGAACTTCCTGATTCCTGCCAGTTGTAGTCTATCCAGCCCTCTCCGCTTACACTTTTAGCTGCTTCTATGAAGAGCTCCCCTATGGGTTTGCCGTCAGCGTCCAGAAGTCCTTTCATGTCCTTTCCCTCATTCTTCCTGTCCTGAGGGCAGACCAGTTGAGTCCCGTTTATTGTCCAGACAAAAACATTGAAGTCACTGCTATTCCAGGGAGATTCCGGTTCTACTAATTTGGGAAAATACCCTTCTCCCTGTGCTTCAAGCAGCCTGACTGTAGCTCTTACCTTATTTTCGATCTCTCTCCTTTCAGTTGCCATTTCACTCCCCCCTTTTGCAAGAACCGTGGAGTTCGGAGGTGCAGGTTTCAGGGCAACCTGTTCTGTGGTTGTATTTTTTACTTCCGCCATAGCTTCTTCATTTTCTACTTCAGCCATAGCTTCTTCATTTTCTACTTCAGCCATAGCTTCTTCATTTTCTACTTCAGCCATAGCTTCTCCGGTAACTCCTGAAGCAGAGTCCCTTACTGTTTTATCATCGGGTTCTTCTGCAAGGGGTGCCCTGTCGTCCTGGGCTCCGCAGGTAAGGATGCCCAGAAAAAGGGCAACTGCAAGCATTCCACATATAATTTTTATTAAATCCATATGACTTCCTTATTTTATTGGATTATTATTCGATGTTTGAAGAGCTATTGTCAGAATATCCTGAAATATATAGTTGTAATAATTATGCGAAGTATTATTTTATTTTTTCACTATGTTCATGCCGGAAGTTGTTTTAAGAAACTTATATTTCCCAAACTCCTGATGTTTTTTTGAATTCGGATGTCTTGTATACGTATGGTTTACGAACCAATAACTTCTTTATAAATCCATTACTTTTTAAACTCTAAACCCTATATTCGAACCTGAATAACTTTATATCGATTTTGTCCTGAAAATCCCGGGAAAACTGGATAAAGTAAATAAGAAACAAAGGATGCAAAAAGGGGTAAAAATGCCGGAGCATTATAACCTTATTTCCTGGAACGTAAACGGCCTCAGGGCTGCTGTCAAAAAAGGCTTTCTTGACCTTTTGCTTGGGTATGATTTTGATATCGTTTGTGTGCAGGAGACAAAAGCTTCTCAGGATAAGCTCCCGCGTGAAGTCAAGAATATTCAGGGTTACTATAATTATTTTGTTTCTGCAGAGCGGAATGGCTACAGCGGGGTCGGAACATTCTCAAAGAAAAAACCCCTGAACCTCGAAAAAGGTATGGGTATCGAGACCTTTGACAGAGAAGGCCGCTTTCTCAGAGCCGACTTCGAAGATTTCATCCTGATGAACATCTACTTCCCTAACGGCAAAGCCTCGCAGGAACGCCTGGAATATAAAATGGCTTTTTATGACGCTTTTCTGGATTACGCAAACGCCCTGAAAGCCGAAGGCAAAAAGCTTGTCATCTGCGGGGATGTGAATACTGCCCATAAAGAGATTGACCTTGCCCACCCAAAGCAAAATGAAACAATATCCGGATTTCTCCCTGAAGAGAGGGCGTGGATGGACAAATTCCTTGCAGCCGGATACCTTGATACTTTCCGCATGTTCAATCAGGAAGGCGGAAATTATTCGTGGTGGTCGATGCGAACCCGGGCTCGAGAAAGAAATGTTGGCTGGCGTCTGGATTACTTCTTCGTCAGCGAAAACCTCAGGGAAAACTTGAAGTCTGCCCTTATTTATCCTGACATTATGGGTTCGGACCACTGTCCGGTAGGGCTTGAGCTTGAATTTTAAGTTCACTGTTTAACAAATCCTTCAAATTACCCCATAAATAAAAAATGAGATTTTAGAACACAATAAACTGTGATGTCATGCACAAAACCTTCAGAGAATTTAACGGCAAAATGTATATGCTCGACGAGATGAGCTATTTCGGGCTTGATAAACCAGATGCCGAGAAAAGAAAAGCCATGATAAAAAAGAGCGGGCTAGGAGCCAGATGCGTAAAGAAAGCAAACGGCAAATACGTAGTATACCGCGAATATACCGGCGATATAAATGAAGAAGACGGCTCGTCGCTGTTTCGAGTGGGATGAAAACAATTGCTTACTTACAATTTCCAGGTAAAAAAATAAATATATAGCTAGTGTCATGAAAATTTAATTAATGGGCGTTAATACTTATACAATACTTCATCCGTAGTCTCTTTCTTAATTCTGAGGACTCAGAACTAAATTTTCTAGACACAAGAATCTGATTTTCAGCGACAAAGTTAAGCCGCTTACAGTTAAATGTTGTGCAAAGTTACTATCAGGTAATTCGAGTAATTAGAGTAAATCGAGAGCCTGTTTTTCCATTATCACTTAATTCCAAATAGTCTGAGTTCCAATTTGTTTCCATGTCCAGACAAGCTGAGGATTTACTGGTTAGGACTTTAAAGGATGCATCTTCTCTATTTGAAAAGGAGAGGTACAAAAAACCCTCGAAAAACTTGATAAAGCCGAAAGAATGGCGGAAAAAGCAAAGAGGACGGACATCCTGTGCCGGGTCCTGCTGCAAAAAGGAGCAGTAATGAATTCCATGGGTAAGTCGGAAGAGGGTCAGGACCTGTATCTTCTTTTTTTCGAGACAGGCCGCTCTCTTTCGTCTCTCTATTTTTCATCGCAGAACAGGTTTGAGCCAGGAAAACTTCGCAAGCTCTTTCTCAAGCTGGGAGCGTACCTCCTTCCATTCTTCTTCTTTATCATCCAGCGGGCCGAGAGCAAAAACTGCAACTGGCAGATTTGTAAGGGCTTCACGGTGCCAGGAAAGAAATTTATGTGCGTCTTTGTGCCAGTGGACCATGTAGAGTGGTGCACCAAGAACAACAGCGGTGTATTCTTCCAGGGATTTTAATTCCCTCATGGGCTCAAGATCTGCCGAAAGCCCATTTTCGCGCAAAGTATCTGCAATTGCCTCCGCTACTTCCTGCGTTGAACCATATTTGGAAGCATAAGCCACAAGAACTCTGGTCTGCATCTGTATCAATTCCCCCATTAATTATTATTCTCACCCCTATTACTTGTCATCTTTGGATGCGCCCCGATCGATGTCTTTTTATGCCTGAACTTCCTCACACTCCCTGAGCTTTTGCCCTGTTTCTTTCCTTCTAAAGCTCTTAAAAAATATAGACAATCAGGTCTTTCGGAACTCGTGATTCCTTCTCAGTTTTTTTTCTTTTTTCGGATTAAAGTTTCATATGAGCTTAAATCTTCAACTTTTGATTATTATTGTGAGTATTCTTTTTCCCACGGCTTTAACATGATTTTTTCCGGAAATAAAATAAGCTATTTATCTAAATTTTTATGAGAGATCTCGGGATAATTTCTCTCTATTTTTATTTTTAAGGCATTAATATTCTATATTTAAGATTTAAACTCCAATAACAGGTTTTCAGAGTATAATCCCTTGTTAAAATAAGGTTTTGAGGGTTAAAAGAGATGTACAAAGAGTATTTATCTTAATAAGATAATAATGTAATTAATTTAATCTACATAATAAACTAATTAATTGATCTTTGTAAATTTAAGTCTTAAAAAGTATGGGAGGAATTATATTGGGTCTTATTGGCGAATTTAAAGAATTTCTTTATGAATACAAGGTAATTCCACTGGCAATTGCTTTGATTATGGGTATCGCATCCACAGCTTTCATAAAATCTTTTGTGGACAATATCGTTATGCCTATCATAACACCTTTTATTCCTGGAGGGGCATGGAAGACAGCGACGCTTGAAATAGGGCCGATTGTACTCGGATGGGGTGCTTTTCTTGGTGAACTGATAAATTTCATCATTATTGCATTTGTGGTCTTTTTGATCGCCAAAAAGGTACTGAAAGAGGAAAAGGTGGCTAAAAGGTAACTGAAAGATCCGTATCTGTTTAATAACTTTTAATTTTGCTTTTTTGATCATAATACTGTTATTTTTCTTTTTCTTTATATGGCAGGGCATTTTATGATAATTGTTTCCGCTTTTATCACGTTTCATCCTCGGAGTGCATCTAAACATACCTCTTAAGAGGTTAATATCGTTTTAGGAGTCAAAATTTTGTTTTTTAACTTCCTTTACTCGACCCTTGAGATTTGTAACCTTTCTTCTACGCTGAAGGTGATTCTGAATTCCGTTCCATGCTCCCGTATAAGCTCTATTTTTCCATTAAGCTGATCAACAAGAGTGTTTACCAGGTTCATTCCCAGCGATTCAAAATTTCTTAATTCTACGTCTTTCGGAATTCCTATTCCATTATCTGAAACTATCAGGCTGAAAAGGGATGTATTTGCTTCATTTTGCTCCTTTTCCTTTCGAAGCTGGATTCTAATTTCTCCTTCCAGGTCAGGAAATGCGTGTTTGAGAGAATTGGAAACAAGCTCATTGACAATTATACCAAGCGGAACTGCAGTGTCCATATCAAAAAATGCACTTTTTTCCAGATCCATAGACAGACGTATATTTCTTCTACTCAGACTGTAAGTCTTAAAAAGTCTCTCAGCTAGCTTTTGAAGGTATGCAGAAAAGTTCAGGGTATCTGCTCCACCTCCTTTATAGAGTTCTTCATGGATAAGAGACATTGAGATTACGCGGTTCTGGCTTTCTTTGAAAGCTTCAAGTACATCTTTATCCCTGAACTTTTCAGCCTGCAGATCCAGCAGAGAATATATTACCTGCAGATTGTTTTTTATTCTGTGGTGAATTTCTTTTATGCGGATCTTTTCAATTTCAGCCAGGGCTTTTTCTGCTTTTTTTCTTTCAGTAATATCTATTGCAAAAGCTATGCCTTCACAGCGATCGCGGTCGAAGGTAGCTGCTCCAATCATGACAGGTACTCGTGAACCATCTTTGCGTATGTATTCCTTCTCACGGGGTTCAGTCAAACCTCCTGTGGTTTTCAGTTCCTTGATGCTTTGCTCGTCCAGAAAACGGTACTCAGGTGGAGTAATCCTGTCCCAGTTAACCTGTCCGGCCTGCAGGTCTTCGCGCGTGTAACCGACTATTTCCAGAAACTTATCATTGGCGTCGGTAATCGAACCGTCCAGATTGTAATAAATAACGCCGAACATATCTGACTCATAAAAACGGCGCAGGCGCGCCTCGCTTTCCCTTAATGTTTTCTCCTCGCGTTTACGCTCAGTAACATCCCTTACAATAGCTGAGATCGCTACAAGCTCTCCATATGAGTTAAGTATCGGGGAAAGAGTTACTGAAATATTTATAATACTGCCATCTTTTTTTAGCCGCAAAGTTTCATAATGATGGACCTTTTTTCCCTTTTTGATCATTTCAGAAAAATATTTTATTTCCCCTTTAATGTTATCCGGTTCAAGTATCGATACGTTTTTTCCCACAATTTCCTCAGCTGAATAACCGTAAATCTGCTCTGCTGCCTTATTCCAGCTGGTAATAATACCGTCAAGAGATTCGGTTACAATAGCATCATTAGATGATTCTACAGCATTTGCCAGGGTCAGGATTTTTTCTTCAGCCCTCTTAAGATCAGTAATGTCCTGAAATGTTCCTCTCATTCGAACAGGATTATTCTTTACATCATAAACAATTTCAGTTTGCGCATGGAACGCTCGCTCTTCTCCATTAGCTGAGATAATCCTGCCGCCAATGCTGCCAGACCCCTCCTTTAAAGCTTTTTTAACGGCATTTTTAACATAGTCTCTATCATCTGGGTGTATATAGTTTAGAATTTCATCGTAAGGTACATTGGATTTTTGAGGATCAAGTCCGAAAATATGATACATTTCATCAGACAGGTATGTTTTTTTGGTAGCAAGATCCCACTCCCAGTTTCCAATGTGGGCCATACTTTGAGCTTCGGAAAGTTTTCTTTCGCTTTCTTTCAAAGATTTATAGGCGTTTTCAAGTTCTGCAGTGCGTTCTTCAACCAGTTCTTCTAAATTATCGAGTATTTCTTTAAGCTTGAATTCTGTTTCTTTTATATCCGTAATATCACGGGAAATGGCAAGAACAGAGACAACTTTGCCATTTACGAACTCCGGTACAATTCGTGTGTTAAAATAGTGTTTTTTTCCCTGAGGTATTACATAACTGAATTCTATTGTTTCGGGTTTTCCTGTGTTAAAAACTTTCTGGCCGTATTCGTTCCAGAACTTTGCCTTTTCAGGGTCCAGACCAAGTTCGGCATGAGTTTTGCCAATGATTTCTTTATAAGAATAACCGTAAATTTCCGCAGTTGCAGGATTAACGTATATATGGCGATCCTGCCTATCAAAGCGGGAAATCAAATCTGGAGAATTTTCAGCCAGTGTACGGAATTCATTTTCGCTCCTGATAAGTGCTTCTTCTGCTTCTTTGCGCCTGGTGATATCAGTGAGCATGCTTATGGAGCCCGTAAACCTTTTTTCCTTATTAAAAAATGCTTTAGCACTTATGAATGCCCATAACGGTGATCCGTCCTTACATTTCAGCTTCATTTCGTAGCTTTCACTGGTGCTCAGCGGTCTCTTTATTATATTCTTTTTTAAGATGTCTTTATTTTCTTCATCAGCGAAGTCCCATGCAAATCTGCCAGCAAATTCTTCTCTTTCATATCCTAACATCTCAGCAATTTTTTTATTAACGTAAGTAATTCTGGCTTCGGAGTCTACAACGCAGATTCCTTCATTTGCAGTCTCTACAATAGTACGGTACTTTTCTTCACTCTCCTGCAATGCCTCTTCAACTTTTTTGCGTTCTGTGATGTCGCGGGCAACGTGTACGCACCCGGCAACTTTTCCATCCGAATCGTATACCGGTGAGATACTTAATTCGAAATCCTCACCCAGAATATCTTCGTGAACTTCTGTAATGTATTCATGTCTATTCTCAATCGCATGCCTGTGAGGGCAGGATGAGTGCGGTTCATTCGTCCCGTGCATAACATTATAACATTTTAATCCCGCGCACTCTTCTGGTGTTGTTCCCAGCTTTGCTGCCATGGCTCTGTTTGCATGAACAATCCTGTATTCATTGTCAATTATGGCTACGAGGTCTGGCAAACTGTTAAAAGCTTGTTTCCAATCATTTACAGCCTTAAAAACAGCATTTTCTACTTTTTTCCTCCCGGAATTTTCTATTAGCTCCCAGTTTCCTGCCTTTTTGATAAGGGAAAACTGATGGCTAAAAGCTATTTCAAGAATTTCAGCTGCACTGCATATCTCAAGATTATACGGGCACAGAGCCATTATCTGGCGTTTTTCAATAAAAGAATCTATTTTATTCTCATAAGTAACAAATCCATTCAAGCCTTCTTTATCCAGCCAGCCGGTATTTCCTGTTATCCTCAGACCTTCATAGCCACTTTCAAGAGCCCGATTTAGTTTTTCCCCCCATCCAGCGATTTCAGAGTCTAAAATACCCTCATTTATGCAGCAGTGGGTTTCAGGAACAATTTCTATCTGTCCTCTCTCCAGATAAGTCTCAAAACCAGGAACAGCCTTTTTCAGGCCTTCTTTTGCTTCCTCTACTTCCAGAGTCTGTGAAGTAACCCATATGCAAAATTCGTTATTTTCCAGCCCTGCTTTAAAATAAGGGACAAGAATACCCATCAAGTCTTCTTTTGTCCGGTAAAATTGGCAGAAGTGAGCTCCCCATGGAACCTTTCCAATAATATCAATACCAGAATTTCTCAATATTTTTCCCATTCCACCCTTCTCCAATTATCAAAAGCAGATTTGAAAACTTACATTTATGATATGTAAGACTATTATTTATGAAACTTATGAAATTTATGAAATTCAACTTCTCTGAGATTTCTGTCATTTTATTCAGAGTATTAATTCCATGTCTCATCCCCATGTTTATTAAGGAAGAAAGATAATCGGTCTTCCCCCCGCAGTTTTTAGAATCCTTAAAATATATATAATTAACTCCATAATTAGCAGACATAATATGCCATTTGAAGTGATAATTTTCATAAAAGCTTTAAAAAGAACCTTGAGGCTTGAACGAAAAATTTTTAAGCCTTCCCCATTTACTTTGCAGTTTTTTGCGGCTTATTTTTGTTTTCATATTCTTGTTTTTCTTCTTTTGTATTCAGGGACAGGCTGCTCTCTTTTATTGAGTTTGATGAGGATGATTCAGCAAAAATAAGGTTTTGCAAGTTAGAAAATATATCCTGTGTCCAAAAAGAGCTTTTAAATTCCTCTGGTATTGGAAATCCCGCCAGCTTGTCTGGCGTCTTTTCCAAAAAACGGGAAAAAAGTTAAAGAAAGCACGAAAAGTTAAAGGAAAAATAAAAAGGAGAGTAACAGGAAAAATCAGAAAGAATTGGTTAAGAAGAAACTCAGAGGCGTTTGATCCGTACTGTATCCCCCAATACAGCTTCTTCAAATCTTGTCTATGCCTCCTGCAGACAAATTGATTCGAAGAAAGGATCGCGGCCCCCAGGTGATTTTTTTATTTGGTAGACGTTACCCCGCCTAACTCCCAAACTCCTATATATAATTTGAAGCTAAATTATTTTAAATTATTTATACAAAAAATTGTTTTCAAAGGAAAAATAATTTGGCGCAAAATATTTCAAATTTACTATATCTTTTTTATCATACAGTTTTTATTACACTGTTTCGATTATACAGTTTTTATTAGTTTCATTAACATTAATAATTTTAAAGAAATATTTTTAAATAATTATATTAATATTTAAAAATATAAACTATTTTTTCTATCAAATATAATATATATTACCTGATCTTTATAGATGTGCAGATTAAGAGCAACAGGGTTTACTCTTAATCTTTGGGTTGGATCGCAGGTAGAGACTGAGAATAGGGACTCGGCCTCTGCCATCACTTCTAAGCTAATGTTTGAAATATTACCTTTTTTGTCCATCCTTGTTAATCCTGATCATATAACAGGATTCTGGCTCTATTAAGGTTCACATTTACCTTTATCTCTGGGTCCGGTCTGTTTTGAAAAAAGCCTGAAAAAGCTTTTATTTTTATTTTCCAATGATTTGGAAATTTATTTATATCTTGAATATTAATAATATAGTATGTCTTCACTGGTTGGTAACGCTGAAGCAATTAGTGAACAAATCTCTCAGGATGCGGCTTTTGGATGCTTCCTTACCCTGGTAATCATTGGCTTTATTCTTCTGTCCCTTTTATTTTTCACTTTACGCCATGATGCCCGGAATATTCCAGGTATCTGAATATTTCCAGTGTCTGGCTCTTTAAGACAGACATAGCTTTGATTTTTACCTATTTCTCAAAGTAGCTGGGGCTACGCTAAGCATATCCATCAGGTGACATCTGATGTGGTTTTGTAGCTTCAGCCTTTACGGATAACGGGCAGGAATGTCAAATTCACACTGTATCATAGCCTCCGCCAGCTTTTCTGGCGGCCCTGCCCAGAAAGCAGAAAGGATCAAGAAAAAAGACTTAAAAAATATAATCTAAAACTATTTTCGGGCACTTCTTCGTCGAGCGGGACAAGAAAGGTTCAGTACAGTGAATCCAGACCCACCTTAATAAAAGTCAACCCAAACAAAATCTGGGCAATTCCGAGAGTGCGAATGATCGAAAAATAATATTTACTGTTGATGAAATACTTTGACTTTTCTACAATTAACGCAACAATTACCTTTGACCCCACAAGTAGTAGATAGAAACCTGTTATGAACAGTATTGTAGCCCAGATATGAACGCTAAAGCTCTTAAAGATTATTGGTCCGCCTATCGATAACCAGAATACATATGGGTGTGGATTTCCGAAATTTACAATCACTCCTTTTTTTAGGGCGTCTTTCTTTCCTGCATTTAATTCAATGCTATCCTTTTTGATTTTTAAAGATTCGATTCCTGAATATATCAGATATGAGGCTCCCAAAAAAGCAATAATTCCGACAAAAAGATCGGAACTTGTCAGGTGTGACAGAACAAACAGTACGACAAAAATTATCGGGAGGTCTGTTATAAGAGGAGATACTGCAACCTTTATTCCTTCCCACTTTCCGTGCTACAGGGTTTCAGAAATGGTTACAGCAAGGAGAGGACCCGGAGATGTACCGGCAGCAAGGCCAAGAAAAGCTCCCATAGCTAAATATTCAATAAGACCTGACATATATGATGCCTCATTTTTTACGTAATTGACATGAAACTAATTGTATATAACTATACAATAATGCTATAGTTCACTACTTCAAAGCAGTAAACAATACAATTTTGAAAAAAATGAGGCATTTACGCCTCTACTTTCGAAAATAGAAATGCCCCTATTAAACAGACAAGGACAGATAATGTAAACAGTGTTGCAAAGTCGCTATAAACTCCAAACACGCTCATGCCTGCAAGGGCTCCTCTCATGCCGTCCACACCATATGTGAGAGGGTCGATCCTGCTTATGAAATAGATTGCAGGAGGAAGGTTTTCCAGAGGGAAAAGGGCTCCTGAGAGGAAGAAGGTAGGCATGATAAGGAAGTTCATGATCAACTGGAAACCCTGCATATCTTTCATCTTTGAGGCTATGGCAAGCCCCAGGCCTGAGAAGAAAATCGCGATCAAGAGCATGAATACAAGCCCGAGGGCAAGGCTTTCAAGGCCCGGAACTCTGAACCCGAGAAGATAGGTCAGGCACAGCACGATCAGGCCCTGGATCATTGCTATGGTTGCTCCTCCAAGTGTTTTTCCGACCATTATTTCCGTCCTTGAAATAGGTGCCACAAGGGTTTCTTTGAGAAAACCAAACTGCCTGTCCCAGATAACTTCCAGTCCTGAAAAAATGGCTGTAAAGAGAATTGACATCGATACAATCCCGGGTGCGAGAAAGTCCATATAGTTTGCTCCTCCGCTCGCTTTCGTATACATTGGCCCGAATCCGAAGCCGAAGGCGACCATGAAAAGAAGCGGCTGCCCTAAAGACCCTATAAGTCGAGATTTTGAACGCCAGTAGTGTTTGAGCTGCCTGAGCCAGCGGATGTAGATTACTTCTATCAATTCCTTCTCCTCCTTCCCATACCTCTCATGAACTTCAATTTGCCTCCTCCACCATTTTCGTCCCTTATATCCCTCCCGGTCAGTTTGAGGAAGGCTTCTTCTAAGGAATCGGTGCCTGTATTTGCTTTTATTTTTTCCAGGGTGCCGGATTCTATGATTTTTCCGTGGTCAATAATTGCTATTTCGTCTGCTATCTCTTCAGCTTCGTCCATGTAGTGAGTCGTCAGAAAAATCGTCATGCCTCTTTCTTCGTTCAGGTTCTTTATATGGGTCCAGATGGACTTTCGCGTCTGTGGGTCAAGCCCTACAGTGGGCTCATCCAGGAAAAGGATTTTAGGGTAGTGGACAAGAGCCCTTGCAATCTCAAGCCTGCGCTTCATCCCGCCTGAATACTTCTTTACGTAATCTTTCCGCCTGTCCCAGAGCCCCACAATCTCAAGGGCCTGCCGGATCCTGTCCTCCCTTTCCTTTCTGGGAACCTTATAGATCACGGCATGGTATACCATATTTTCGTAGGCGGTAAGCTCTTCATCAAGGCTGGGGTCCTGAAACACTATTCCAAAAGAAGCCCTTGCTTCGTCCTGTTCTTTAAGAGCGTTGAAGCCATTAATCCAGATTTCTCCCGATGTGGGTTTCAGGACTGTTGTAAGCATTTTGATAGTTGTGGACTTGCCTGCCCCATTAGGCCCGAGGAAAGCAAAGATGGAACCTGTTTCTACATCAAAACTGATTCCTTTTACTGCGGTAAAATTCTCGAATTTTTTTGTTAGAGATTTAACTGAGAGTATGTTTTGCATGAGAGGACCTGAAATTCTTTTTTTTCAATAAGGGAAAATTAGTTTAAGTATTTCAAGTTAAAAATATCCTGCTCCTTATTGACTGAGCAGCTAAATCGAATATTTATAAAGAACAATAATTACAAAGAATATATCTTTCTGCTACTGAAATGAAGACATTGTTTATAAACTCTGTTATCTTAATAACACATCAGTTCCCGAGCCATATATATAAATAACCTGCAATCCAAACAATCTGTTATCCAAATAATCTGTTCATATACAATTTTTTGACATTACCTCGATAGTTTCTGCTATATTCTGTTTTTAATACCTTTTTCTGAACTCACTTTTGTTTTTTAAGAAGGAAAGGATTTAAATCCTGGAATAAATGTTTTATTGAATACGATAGAGGCTGGCTTTCAGGTTTTAAAGACCGCGACCAGAGCCTTTCCACTGCTATTCATTGATATTTGAATATTATTTCTCTGAACTTGTTTGTTTGATTCAGGGCCTGTTTACATTACTCGGGAATCCAGCAGATATTTATCGTTTAGTTTATGGTCTATATAAGACATAACAGGTGTTTATAATCACAGGGACACTTATGAATTTACCAGAGTTCAATTGCTTATGCCTTACCTGTGACACTATTAGTTGATTCATCAATTCTTTCTCTGTATTCAGTTCAATCTGTCAAAAACCGTCTACTAACAAAAAGCCAACTTGTCATCAACCTGCAATATAACTTCATATATTACACGCGGGAGCAATAAGATATGAATAGAAAATGGGAACGAGACCTGGGACTTCAAGGACGAATGCTTTTCACGATGTTTCTTCTGGCAGTAGTTTACCTTTCTTTCCTGGCATTCCTTTCGTACTATGGGACATCTCAGATTTTCATGATTTTGTTTATCGGTCTTTTCATGGCCGTCCAGTATTTTTATTCAGATAAAATGGTGCTCTGGACAACAGGGGCACAGATTGTTTCAGAAAGTGAGGCACCGCAGCTGCACGGTATGGTTACAAGGCTCTGTGCAATAGCTGACCTCCCTAAACCTCAGGTTGCAATTGTAAGGACGCAGGTCCCAAACGCCTTTGCAACAGGCAGGAGCCAGAATAAAGCTGTTGTTGCGGTTACGACAGGGATTATGGACAAACTCTCTCCTGCCGAACTTGAAGCAGTACTTGCCCATGAACTGACTCATGTCAAGAACAGAGATATGGCAGTCCTGACGATTGCAAGTTTTCTCTCAACAGTGGCTTTCTACATTGTCCGCTACAGCCTTTACTTTGGGAATATGGGAGGAGACCGGAGGAGAGAAGGCGGAGGTATTATGCTTGTCTGGCTTGTTTCCATTGTGGTATGGATTGTCAGCTTTCTGCTGATCCGTGCCCTTTCCCGCTACAGGGAATTCTCTGCGGACAGGGGAGCGGCCATTATCACCGGGCAGCCTGCAAATCTTGCATCTGCCCTTATGAAAATAAGTGGAATTATGGATAGAGTGCCACGCGATGACCTCCGAAAAGTAGAAGGGATGAACGCCTTTTTCATTATACCTGCACTCTCAGGCTCTTCGATAATGGATATCTTTTCCACCCATCCGTCAGTGGAAAAAAGAATAGCCAAACTTGAGAAGATGCAGCAGGAAATGAGTTAAAGAAGTGAGTTAATAAGAACGGCAGGTTAAAAAACGTGATAACCAAGGAGATAGGCTGAATGGGTTTCCGGAATTTTATGGACGCAGTTCTCGGAAGGAGCAGGCTTCCAAAGGCAAAAAGTGACAGGCTGTTTGCAATATCTACGGCAAGCATTACTCTGGAAGGCAGCCTTGGCCTGAAACCTTCAGGATCTGCAGGAATTTGTTTTAAGCCTTTAGGGGCAACATCTTACGAATCTGCCCAAAAGGAGATAGAAGAGCTTCTGGAATTCAGCTCAAAGGAGACGGAGACCGAATTCAGAATGGAAAAAGACGAATTCAATTTTCTCTGGGCTATTTTTAAAGATCCAAATTTCGAAGATCTCGTTGCAAACATTCATCTTGTAAGCCAGACCCTTGAAGACAGGGGCTTTGGCGAGCAGATCCTCTGTGCCATTTACAGGTTTGACAGCGAACCCGAAGCACGGGTAGCCAAAGAGAAAGCCCGGGGGAAGGCGGCTGGTGGAGTAGCAGTTTACTGGATCTACAACTTTAAGCAGGGAACTTATTATCCCTTTATTCCTCTTTCTGGCAGGCAGAGGGACAGCCCATTTGAATTCAGGTTAAGGGCAGAAATGGAAAAGGAAATGCCTGTCGAAAAGAATGTAGAAAAATGGTATCCTCTCTGGGGAATCCCTTTTTAAATAAACACCCCTATTCACCTTTATTCTTATTTTTACCTTTTTTTCATGCTAAACGAAGAAGAGTGGCTTTTTCTAAAAATGAAGAGAAAAGGATGATATAGCAACATGAAATACCACTGAAAAACCAGAAAGTAAATGTTGAATTATTCAAAGGGTAAACGGTCTGCTAAATTTTTTAGAAAAGTATTTATCTTCAACATTTTCCTTTCAGCCTTATTTTCCCTCTATTTTTCAAAAGTAATCCAATCGGCCGGCTGGAGCATCCTGTATGTACGTGTGAATTCAAATAGGATTTCTGAACTCAAAAACAGCATTCTCTGAGATATATTTTCCGTCAGGGATATTCTGAATCTGAACAGTTTCAACCTATCAATCCGGAACTGAAATATGTTTGAGTTCTGATTTTTCTTTTATTTTGTGAGGCATATATTTGCGAGTCTTTAAAATAAAGTTTATATAGTATCCGATAATATTTTAATATAAAAGGACAGTTTAGTTTTCAATGCTTCTCTTTGGACATCTGGGCATTACGCTCGGGATATTTTTTGGGCTTGGGATTTTTGTACCCCGATTAAAGAAAGTTATAGATCCACGATATCTTGCAGTTGGAGCTCTTCTGCCTGATTTTATAGACAAACCAATAGGTGAAGTTATCTTTGCTTCAACTTTTGCAAATGGGCGAATTATAGCTCATACTCTGATTTTTTCCCTTCTTCTCTTTGCGATAAGTTTGTACATGTATGAAAGAAAAAGAGATATCCGGGGTTTTTCCCTTACATCGGGTTCCTTTTTACACCTTTTTGAGGACCTGATTCCATCTTATCCCCGGATTTTCTTCTGGCCCCTGTTTGGATGGAGTTTTCCCAGAGGCTCAAGGGATTACGTTGGAATGGAACATTTAATGAAAATGTTTGTGAAATCTTTCCACATTGAGTTCTTCTCAAGCCATATTACAGAAATTATGGTAGTGGTAACAGGGGTCTTAACAGGAATTTTTCTGGTGTTATACTGGTCTAAAAAAAGATTGGAAAAGAAGAGCTCAGGCGAAATTGTAAAAGAAGAACCCTGATTTAAGTAAAAATCCAGGACCTCAGATAATTGAATTTTTGAATCTGCTCCGGATTCTACACTCAGGCACAGAGGGCTCCAGAGAATTAATCTGTATCTAAAAAAGTAAAATTATAATGCCAGAACGGCTTTTACAATAAAGTATCCGGCTACTATATAGCCCAGTACGTATAGTCCGGCTGTCAGAGTATCTGGTTTTTCAGCGTTTTTTGTCATCATTTTCTCCTCTGTTGTTCTCTATGTAGTTTATTCTCCACTTCAGGTATTTCTTTGGGTATTATTATATTATGTCTTAACCTTTTATACAACTTTTGTACGAGATTCTATTTATACTTTTGAGATGGGATTTTTGTTTAAGAGTAGAGACAATACTACAGTAATGAAAAAACTGCGTCTCACACTAAGTGAAGTCTCACACTAAAAGAAATTTTTGCTATTCCTTATCTTTTTATGAACTTATTTTGGATCTTGTTTAAAGAATGAATTGCATCGTAAAAATCTCTGTCCCCGAAAAATACAGAGATTATTCGTTCATGATAAATATAGAGCCTGCAAAAGGTTATTACCAGCCCTGGGTGCATGAAAAAGGAAGAGCAGTCCTCAATTTTAGAGACGGCATCAGGCAAAACCTGGTTAAGAAGAGCAAAACCAGTTCAGGGATAGGGGTGCTGACCACTTCCTTTAGAATGGAACATGGCCCGATGAAATCTCTGGTAAGCATTGCAATTCCAGAGATGCTTCAAGACATGATCCTGTCTGTAGACATAATTCCTCCGAAAAAGTGGCCTCAAGCAGAAGGATGGGATAAACTCTCATCTAAAAATAATATAAAAATAGCACGCTGTTGAATACAATTTAGTAATGGTGAAAATTTAATTTCAAACACTTATGCCCTATATTGCCATTAACGATATTGGGGAGTGCAATTATAGGGCCATTACCAAAGTGAAAACTTGAAGTCATATTTCAACCATTCCTTAATGGTTTTTTGAGTTCTTCATTCAATAATGCTTTGTTGAATGTTAATTGTGCTTTATTAAGTGTTTTTACAGCAATCAGGTCTAAACTTAATAAGACTAACATAAAAATCGACTTATATTTTTTTCTTGTGTTACACTTGAGCTATTATATAAACCTTTGAATATGAGTGGGTCAATATGCTCATATATATAGTCTCTCTCCAGACCATCAAACAATCACATATTAAGAATTAATTTTAGATTCATAACAAGCGTGAAAAACAGATAGTTTGATGGAATGGACAGAAAACTTATAAGGAGTTAGGTAAGAGGAATTTATGGAGTTCAAATGTAGTTTCCCAATGTCACCCGAACTCCATAAACACGCCCTAAGAGGCAGTG